>Ga0307515_10004732_pt1 | contig 27881 bp, 24 predicted proteins | sample 17_EM_MG_FD_194513 | JGI IMG/M metagenome (GOLD analysis project Ga0307515, IMG submission 194513) | Populus trichocarpa ectomycorrhiza microbial communities from riparian zone in the Pacific Northwest, United States - 17_EM | ecosystem: Host-associated > Plants > Roots > Unclassified | place... | reverse complement strand
GCCCGACAGCAGGGCCAGCAGCATGGCACCGCCGACACCGAGCCCGGCGAGCCGTACGACACGCGGCCGTGCGACCGAACTCCTTGAGACCACCTGCTCCTGCCTCCCTAGAGCACCGCCCGGTGCGGAAATCCGGACACCGGCGGCAAGGTGTCACCGACGGTCGCACACTACTCGACCTGGCCGGGACCCCCGCTGACCGGGGGTCGGATCTTCGGGGTGCCCCGGTAACCGCTGATCATGTGGACGATACCGTTCGGAAGGTGGATGACAGGGCCGATCCCGCCGGTACGCCGGCCTACCTCGACGCGGCCAGCGCCGCTCCCCCGCACCCCGTCGCACGGCAGGCGCTGCTGGCCGCCCAGGCCGACGGCTGGGCCGATCCGGACCGGCTCTACGCCGCCGGCCGGCGGGCCCAACAGCTGCGCGAGGCGGCGCAGGGCAGCGTCGCCGACTCCCTGGGGGTACGCCCCGACGAGGTGTCCTTCCAACCCTCGGGCACGGCCGCGGTGCACGCCGCCGTCCTCGGCGGACTCGCGGGTCGCGCCCGGGCCGGCCGGACCCTGGTCCACTCGGCGATCGAGCACTCGGCGGTGCTGCACGCGGCGGCGCAGGCCGGCGCCGCGGTGCCGGTCGGCGTCGATCTGACCGGGCGGCTGGATCTGGACGCCTGGCGCACGGCTGTCGGCGCGGACGGGGTGGCCCTGGCCAGCCTGATCAGCGCCAGTCACGAGGTCGGCACCGTGCAGCCGGTGGCCGCCGCCGCCGAGGCCTGCGCGGAGCACGGCGTCCCGCTGTTCGTGGACGCGGCGCAGTCGATCGGGCGGGTTCCGGTGCCGCCGGGCTGGTCACTGCTGACGGCCAGCGCGCACAAGTGGGGCGGTCCGGCGGGGGTGGGCGTGCTGGTGGTGCGCAAGGGGGTGCGGTGGCTGTCGCCGTACCCGGGTGATGATCGTCACCGGCCGCGGCCGGTGGGCGCGCTCGATCTGCCGGCCGTCGTCGCGGCCGCGGCCTCGCTGCGGGCCGTGCTGGCCGAGGCGCGGACGGAGGCCGCGCGGCTCACCGCCCTGGTGGACCGGATCCGGGCGACCGTCGCGGCCACCGTGCCCGACGTCGAGGTGGTCGGCGACCCGGTACGGCGGCTGCCGCACCTGGTGACCTTCTCCTGCCTGTACGTCGACGGCGAGGCCCTGCTGCACGCGCTGGACCGGCACGGCTTCGCGGTCTCGTCGGGCTCGTCGTGCACCGCGTCGACGCTGCGGCCCAGCCACGTGCTGGAGGCGATGGGGGTGCTCAGCCATGGCAACGTACGGGTGTCGCTGCACCGCGAGACGACCGAGGATGAGGTGGACCGCTTCCTGGCGGTCCTGCCCGGTGTCGTCGCCGGGATCCGCAAGGAGGCGGGGATGTGATCGAGGTGGATTCGCGCGGCCGGCGCTGCCCGTTGCCGATCATCGACCTGGCGAAGCGGATGCCGTCCGTGGCCGTCGGGGCGGTGGTCCGGGTGCTGGCGGACGACCCGGCGGCGGCCAACGACATCCCGGCGTGGTGCCGGATGACGGGCCAGGAATATCTGGGCAGCCCGGCGCCGGACGCCTACGAGGTGCGCAGGCTCAGGTAGTCGACCACCGGGCCGACCGGATCCTCCGCCAGGAACGTGTCGACGACCAGGCGGGGACCCAGGTACGGCTCGTACTCGGCCTGACGCTCCAGCACACGCACCCAGTCCGGGATCCCGTCGTGGGCGCGGGCCGCGTATCGGGCCTCGACCCGGCGGCGGTGCTCGGCGTCGTCGCCGCAGACCACCTCGACGACCCGCAGCGGGAGGTCGAGGCGTTCCGCGAGCTCGACCCACTGCTGCCGGGCCGCCTTCACCGGGTGCACCGCGTCGATGATGACGCTGTGGCCCATCCGGAGCTGGACCTCCGCGAGCGCCGCCACCACCCCGTACGCGGCATAGCCGGGCCGGGGCTCGGTGACGTCGTAGGCCGCCATCGTGAAGTCGACGGTGTCGACCGGCAGCACCGCGGCGGGCAGCACCGCCCCCACCTGCGCGGCGAGCGTGCTCTTTCCCACGCCCGGCAGGCCGGCGAAGACGGCGAGGACCACCATTGACTCTTCCTTAGGTCTTCAGCCCGCGAGCCGCGGGCGGGACGAGCGTCAGACCGCGGCGGGCAGGTGCGGCTGGATCTCGGCGGCAGCCGCGTCGCCGTAGGAGTCGGCCAGGCGCTTGAGGAAGAAGTCCGGCTTGATGTCGTATTCCTGCGGGCCGACCGTCTCGAGCACGAGCGCGGCGATCAGCGAGCCCACCTGCGCGGCCCGCTCGAGGCTGACGCCCCAGCCCAGGGCGGCGAAGAAGCCGGCCCGGAAGCCGTCGCCGACGCCGGTCGGGTCGTCCGGGACGACGTCGCGGGCGACCGGCACGTGGATCCGCTCGATGTCGCGGCCGGTGATCTCCACGCCGTCCTTGCCCAGCGTGGTGACCCGGACCTTGACCTGCTCGAGGACCTGGTCGCCGGTGAGGCCGGCCTTGGTCTCCAGCAGCGAGCGCTCGTAGTCGTTGGTCAGCAGATACTCGGCGCCGGTGATCAGCGTGAGCACGTCGCTGCCGTCCATCCGGGCGAGCTGCTGCGACGGGTCGGCGGCGAACGCGTACCCGCGGGCCCGGCACTCCTGCGAGTGGCGGATCATCGCGGCCGGGTCGTTGGCGCTGACCAGCACCAGGTCGAGACCGCCCGCGCGGGCGGCGACCGGGGCCAGCTCGATGTTGCGGGCCTCGCTCATCGCGCCGGCGTAGAACGACGCGATCTGGTTGAGGTCGTCGTCGGTGGTGCACACGAAGCGGGCCGTGTGCGCGACCTCGCTGACGTGCACCGAGTCGCAGTCGACCCCGTGCCGCTCGAGCCAGGACCGGTAGTCGGCGAAGTCGGCACCGACCGCGCCGACCAGGATCGGGCGCAGGCCGAGCTTGCCCATGCCGTAGGCGATGTTCGACGCCACGCCGCCGCGCCGCACGACCAGGTCGTCGACGAGGAACGAGAGCGAGACCTTGTGCAGCTGGTCGGCGATCAACTGCTCGGCGAACCTGCCGGGGAAGTGCATCAGGTGGTCGGTGGCGATCGAGCCGGTAACGGCGATCTTCATGTCGGCCCTCGGGGTCGGGTGCGATTACCCGGTGAGCCTACCGGCCGTCGGCTCCGCAGACATTCGGGCGTCACCTCGCGGACATACGGCAACGGCCGCCCCTGCCAAGCGGGGACGGCCGTCACGAAAGCGGATCAGTGGAACGAATCGCCGCAGGCGCAGGAATTCTGCGCGTTCGGGTTGTCGATGGTGAAGCCCTGGGCATCGATCCGGTCGGCGAAGTCGATCGTGGCACCCGCCAGGTACGGCGAGCTCATCCGGTCGACCACGACCTCGACACCGTCGAAGTCGCTGACGACGTCGCCGTCGAGCGACCGCTCGTCGAAGAAGAGCTGGTAACGCAGGCCCGAGCAGCCACCGGGCTGCACGGCGATGCGCAGGCGCAGGTCATCGCGACCTTCCTGCTCCAGGAGGCGCTTGACATTGCCGGCCGCGACGTCGGTCAAAATGACGCCGGTCGGCGCGGCCGTGGCGGCCTCGGTCGACTCGGTGTGCGCTTCAGTTGTCACGTTGCGGTTCTCCTGCCGGGTCCGGTGATGTGCCGTACCGGCCAACGCTAACGCTGTTCGGGAGTATTCCCAATCGCCGGGGCGGAGATGTCGGCCACCTGATCAGCGGCTCCACTGCTTGGCGAGGCGGGCGGAGACCTCGCGCAGGCCCCGGGCCGGCTCGGCGAGCGCCAGCTTCTCGGAGCCGAAGTGCTCGACCAGGGCGTATGTCTCGGTGACCCCGGCGCCGGCGGCCTCGCGGTGGCCGGTCTCGTTGCGCCCGGCGATCACCACGCAGGGCAGGCCGCGGTCGCGGGCGCCGCCCGCGATGCCGGCGGCCACCTTGCCCCGCAGCGACTGGTGATCGAACGACCCCTCGCCGGTGATCACCAGATCCGCGGCGTCGAGCTGCGCCTCCAGCCCGATCAGGCTGGTGACCAGGCCGATGCCGGAGACCACCCGGCCGCCGAGGGCGAGCAGGGCCGCGCCGATCCCGCCGGCCGCGCCGCCGCCGGGCAGCGTGCGCAGGTGTTCGACGCCGAACGCCCGCTCCAGCACGCCCGCAAAATGGTCCAGCGCCGCGTCCAGCCGCAGCACGTCCTCGCGGGTGGCGCCCTTCTGCGGGCCGTAGACGTTGCTGGCGCCGTGCAGGCCGACCAGCGGGTTGTCGACGTCGGTGGCGGCCACGATCCGCGCCTGGCGCAACCGGGGCTCGCCGCCGAGCCCCGCCGCGGTGATCAACGGGGCCGCGCCGTACGGCAGCGCGTACCCGCTCTCGTCGATCGGGGCCGCACCCAGCGCGGCCAGCATCCCGGCGCCGGCGTCGTTGACCGCGGAACCACCGAGCCCCACCACGATCTCGGTGGCGCCGCCCTCCACCGCCGCGGCGAGCAGCAGGCCCAGCCCGTACGAGGTGGCGGCGTTGACGTCGCGCTCGGCCTTGCTCAGCAGATGCAGGCCGCAGGCCTGGGCACTTTCGACGTAAGCGGTGGCACCGACCAGCAGGACCTCGCCGCGGGCCGGGCGCCCCAGCGGGTCGACGATGTCGACGGGAAGCCGGCGGCCACCGAGCGCGGTGCCGAGCACCTCGACGAAGCCGGGGCCGCCGTCGGAGAGCGGGCGCAGCACGGTCTCGTCGCCGGGGGCCGTGGCATGCCAGCCCTCGGCCACCGCGGTGGCGACCTCGGAGGCGGTCAGCGTGCCGGCGAACTTGTCGGGGCAGATCAATACGCGCACGCTGCGAAAGTACAGGTACCGCACAGCTTGCGGTGTCACGCTGGGTTCATGGCCACTCTCATGCAGCGACTGCAGATGTTCCTGCGCAGCCCGCGGGGGCAGAAGATCGTCCAACAGGGTCAGCGTCAGCTGGCCAAGCCCGAAAACCAGGAGAAGCTCCGCCGGCTCGCGACCAAACTCCAGGGCCGCCGCCGCTGAGCCAACCCGCGGCGGAAAACCCATGCAAGTTCGTTGCCTGAGTGCCCTAGGACACTCTTTCCCCGACCGACGACACGGCAACGTTGTGGAAACATGGTTGGCGTGACGTCGACCTGGACCGAACCCGGAAACACCGCCACGGCGCTGCTGCTGCTCGGCCGCGGCACCGATCCCGCCAGCGAGCGCGGCGTCGACTGCCCCGGCGACCTGCCGGCGCCCAGCGACCCCGACCTGGTCGCCCGCGCCACGGCCGCCAAGGCCGCGCTCGGCGACCGGGTCTTCGTGCTGGGGCACCACTACCAGCGTGACGAGGTCATCCAGTTCGCCGACGTCACCGGCGACTCCTTCAAACTCGCCCGCGAGGCGGCCGCCCGGCCGGACGCCGAGTTCATCGTCTTCTGCGGCGTGCACTTCATGGCCGAGAGCGCGGACATCCTGACCGGCCCGGGCCAGCAGGTGATCCTCCCCGACCTGGCCGCCGGCTGCTCGATGGCCGACATGGCCGTGCTGGGCCAGGTGGAGACGGCCTGGGAGCAGTTCACCGACCTGGGCATCGCCGGCGAGGTGATCCCGGTGACCTACATGAACAGCTCGGCCGACATCAAGGGCTTCGTCGGGCGCAACAACGGCGTGGTCTGCACCTCGTCCAACGCCAAGCGGGCGCTGGACTGGGCGTTCGAGCAGGGCACCAAGGTCTTCTTCCTGCCCGACCAGCACCTGGGCCGCAACACGGCCGTGCTGGAGATGGGCTTCGACCTCGACGACTGCGTGCTCTACGACCCGCACAAGCCGAACGGTGGCCTCACCCCCGAGCAGTTCCGCGACGCCAAGATGATCCTCTGGCGCGGGCACTGCTCGGTGCACGGCCGGTTCACCATCGACAGCGTGCGCGAGGTGCGCGAGCGGGTCCCCGGCGTCCGGGTGCTGGTGCACCCGGAGTGCAAGCACGAGGTGGTCCGCGCGGCCGACGAGGTCGGCTCGACCGAATACATCATCCGCGCCCTGGACGCGGCGCCCGCCGGCTCGGCCTGGGCGGTGGGCACCGAGCTCAACCTGGTACGCCGGATGGCGCTGGCCCACCCGGACAAGCACATCACGTTCCTGGACCGGACGGTCTGCTACTGCTCGACAATGAACCGCATCGATCTGCCGCACCTGGTGTGGTCGCTCGAGGAGCTCGTGGCGGGCCGGGTGCCCAACCAGATCACCGTCGACCCGGACACCGCGAAGCACGCGCGGGTGGCCCTCGATCAGATGCTGGCATTGCCGTAAATCGTCACCCTGGGTAACTGCTCTTGAGCCGAGCGCACGGCCGTACCTTTGTGTTGGCTTAATCATCAGCAATTCGTGCCGTCCTGGGCGTTGTGATGATTTCTGCTCTGGTCACTCAGGGCTATGCTGCCCGGGCGGCGGCCGCCAGTCCCCCTGTCGGCTGCACCCCCTATTCGCATCCGGGCGCGCTGACGCGCCCGCCTCTGGAGGTTGCGTTGACCGACGACGTCCTGGCCGTACACGGCGGCACGCCGCTGCACGGGCAGATCCGGGTCCGTGGCGCCAAGAACCTGGTTTCCAAGGCCATGGTGGCCGCCCTGCTGGGCGAGTCCCCGAGCCGGCTCTTCGACGTGCCGCGCATCCGCGACGTGGAAGTGGTCCGCGGCCTGCTCGGCCTGCACGGCGTCAAGGTCACCGACGGCGCCGACGACGGCGAACTGGTGATGGACCCCACCAACGTGGAAAGCGCCAGCAGCGACGAGATCAACGTGCACGCCGGGTCGAGCCGGATCCCGATCCTGTTCTGCGGCCCGCTGCTGCACCGGCTCGGCCACGCGTTCATCCCGGACCTCGGCGGCTGCCACATCGGGCCGCGCCCGATCGACTTCCACATTCAGGCGCTGCGGCAGTTCGGCGCGGTCGTCGACAAGACGCCCGAGGGCATGCACCTGACGGCGCCCAACGGGCTGCACGGCACCAAGCTGGAGCTGCCCTACCCGAGCGTGGGCGCCACCGAGCAGGTGCTGCTCACCGCGGTGCGCGCCGAGGGCGTGACCGAGCTGCGCAACGCGGCCATCGAGCCGGAGATCATGGACCTGATCTGCGTGCTGCAGAAGATGGGCGCGATCATCACGGTGCACACCGACCGGGTCATCGAGATCCTCGGCGTGCCCCGGCTGCACGGCTACAACCACAAGCCGATCCCGGACCGCATCGAGGCCGCCAGCTGGGCCGCCGCCGCGCTCGCCACCCGCGGCGAGATCGAGGTGCTGGGCGCGCAGCAGGCCGACATGATGACGTTCCTGAACGTCTTCCGCTCCATCGGCGGCGAGTTCGAGATCACCGACGCCCGGGTCGCCCGGCCCGGCGTGACCGGCGTCGAGGGCGGCATCCGGTTCTGGCACCCGGGCGGCGAGCTCAACGCCGTGGCCCTGGAGACCGACGTGCACCCGGGCTTCATGACCGACTGGCAGCAGCCGCTGGTGGTGGCCCTGACCCAGGCCCGCGGCCTGTCGATCATGCACGAGACGGTCTACGAGCAGCGCCTGGGCTACACCGACGCGCTGAACGCGATGGGCGCGACCATCCAGGTCTACCGCGACTGCCTGGGCGGCACCCCCTGCCGCTTCGGCCGGCGCAACTTCAAGCACTCGGCGGTCATCGCCGGCCCGAGCAAGCTGCACGCGGCCGACCTGGTGATCCCCGACCTGCGGGCGGGCTTCAGCCACCTGATCGCCGCGCTGGCGGCCGAGGGCACCTCCCGGGTCTACGGCGTCGACCTGATCAACCGCGGCTACGAGGACTTCGAGGGCAAGCTGGCCGCCCTCGGCGCGCTGGTCGAGCGCGTCTGACGGCCCCTTTTTTCAAACCGCGCCGGCCAACAGGTCGGCGCGGTTTCGGGTTTGTGGGGGCACTTGGCTACGCTGCGGGGGTGCCCTCGCTGTTTCGTCGAAAGTCCTCCGACCTCGCCTCCGACGCCACCTCCACGGTGACCGCGGAGCCCGAGCAGTCGGCCGCGTCCAAGACCAAGGCCTACACGCCCTCGAAGAAGGAGCTCGGCGTCGCGACGCCGAAGCGCACCAGCGCCCAGCGCCGGCACGACACGGCGCAGGCCCCGGCCAACCGGCGCGAGGCCTACAAGCAGATGCGCGAGCGCCAAAAGGTCGAGCGCGCCGAGTCCTCGGCGGGCATGCGCGCGGGCGACGAGCGCTACCTGCTCGCCCGCGACCGCGGCCCCGAGCGAGCCCTGGTCCGCAACATCGTCGACGCAAAACGCACCGCGGGCACCTGGTTCTTCGCCGGCGCGATCATCGTCTTCGTCGGCTCGACCGGCGCCATGCCGACGGCGGTCCAGCTCGGCGCCAACCTGCTCTGGGCGATCCTGGCCATCGCGGTGATCATCGACAGCATCCTGATCAGCCGCAAGGTGAAGAAACTGATCACGGAGCGCTTCCCGAAGACGACACAGCGGATGGGGTCCCTCTACCTGTACGGCGTGATGCGCGGCCTGACCTTCCGCCGCATGCGAGTCCCGAAACCCCACGTGGAGCTCGGCGACAAGATCTGACCGGCCACACCCTAGGACGCGTAGAGGCGGGCGACCACGTCCTCGATGTCCGGCTCGACCAGGGACAGGTCGCGCAGCGACGAGAGCGCCGCCAGCCGGGCCACCACCGCGCCCGCCTCGTCGGTGAGCAGGTCGAACGACGCGCGGTGCCCCTCGGCCTCCAGCGAGACGAGCGTGGCGCCCGCCACCGTGAAGCCGGGCGGCAGCGGCGCGTCGAGGTCCACCACCAGGCGGCGGCGGGAGCCGTACCGGGTGTGCAGGGCCTCGATGGTGCCGTCGTGCACGACCCGGCCGTGGTCGATCACCACCAGCCGCCGGCAGAGCCGCTCGATGTCGGCCAGGTCGTGCGTGGTCAGCACCAGGGTGACGTCGCCGGCCGCGCCCAGTTCGGCCAGGAACGACCGCACCGCCTGCTTGCTCACCACGTCCAGGCCGATCGTCGGCTCGTCCAGGAACAGCACCTCGGGCCCGTGCAGCAGGGCCGCCGTGAGCTCGCCGCGCATCCGTTGGCCCAGCGAGAGCTGCCGCACCGGGGTGTCGAGGAAACCGTCGAGGTCGAGCAGGCCGACGCAGCGCCGCAGCCGGGCCGCGTGCTCGGCGGGCGGCACCCGGTAGATGTGCCGCAACAGGCCGAACGACTCGGCCAGCGGCAGGTCCCACCAGAGCTGCGAGCGCTGGCCGAAGACCACCCCGATCCGCAACGCCAGCCGGGTGCGCTGCGGCACCGGCGTCAGCCCGCACACCGACACGGTTCCGGCGGACGGGGTCAGCACGCCGGTCAGCATCTTCAGCGTGGTGGACTTGCCGGCGCCGTTCGGGCCGATGTAGCCGATCATCTCGCCGCGCTCGATCCGCAGGTCGATGCCGTCCACCGCCGCCACGGTGCGCTTCGTGCGGCGCAGCCGGCCGGCACGGACCCGTACCGTGAAATCCTTGCGCAGTCCGTCCATGCGAATAACGCTCATGGTCTTTCCCCTCATGATCCGGTGCTGCGGTAATGCCGGATGCCGAAGCGCCAGACCAGCGCGGCGATGCCCGCCGCGGCGAGCGCGACCAGCGGTGAGACGAAGCCCGTCCAGCCGGGCAGGCCGAGCGGGTCGGCGCGGCCCAGCAGCGCCAGCGCCGGCTGGTAGGACACAAAACCAAACCCCAGGCCGTACGCGAAGACGGCCCGGAACCAGCCCGCATAGACCGGGATCGGGTACGCGGTGAAGTCGCGCCCGCCGTAGGTGAACGCATTGCCGAGCTCGCCGGAGTCCACCCACCAGAACGCCAGGCTGGCGCTGAGCACGAAGATCGAGCCGAAGAAGACCGCACCGGCGAACGGCACGACGAGCACCAGCACCGCCCGGGCCGGCGTCCAGTCGATGTCGTTGAGGCGCAGGGCCACCACCAGCACCCCGGCGGCCAGCACGAGCCGCATGGCCTTGCGCAGCGGCAGGTCCATCAGCACGAGCTGGGCCAGCGTGCCCAGCGGCCGGACCAGGACGGCGTCCAGCATGCCGGTCCGCACGTACGTCTTGAGGTGGTCGATGTTGCCGACCACGAAATCGGCCAGGTTGAAGGCGCAGGAGGACAGGCTGACCATCAGCACGGCCTCGGCGAGGGTGAAGCCGGCCAGGGTACGGGTGGTGCGGAAGATCACCAGTACGGCGACCAGGTCGAGCGCCGTGGCACCGACGTTGGTGATCATCTCCACCACGAACGACGCCCGGTACGACATCATCGACCGCCAGTGCCCGCCCAGCAGCGCGGCGTACGCCCGCAGCTCAGCCACCGTGAGCAACCAGCCGGCGCTCGGCGCGGCGCTGCACCAGCGCGCAGAGGGCCAACAGCGCGGCCGCCCAGCAGGCCTGCAGCACGACCAGGCCGACCTGCACACCGGTAGGGTCCCGCTCGATCAGCACGTCCAGCGGCGTCTGCAGGAAGCCAGGGAACGGGGTGGCCACCCACAGCGTCACCGCGAGCCAGTCGGGCAGAAAACGCAGCGGAAAGTACAGCCCGGCCAGCAGACCGGCGGAGAGCGTCCACAGGGTGATCGGCCCGCGCGCGTCGTGCAGCCAGTAGGCGGTGGCGTTGACCAGGAACCGCACCCCCATGCTGCCGACCACCGCGAGCAGCACCGACAGCGCGAACAACGGCACGGTGAACCAGCGGCCGGGCAGGTACGGATCGAAGAAGATCAGGCCCACGACGACCGGCGGCACGAACCGGAAGAGCAGCGCGTGCAGGGCCCGGCCCAGGTCCGGGGCGAGATAGCTGATCACCGGATGCACCGGCCGCAGCAGGTCCGCGGTCACATCTCCGCTACGGATCCGGTCGGCCAGCTCGGTCCAGCCCCAAAGCGCGACTACAGTGAGCAACCCCTGGCCGACCCACACGAAGGTGATCAGCTGCGCGGCGTCGTAGCCGGCGGGCCGGCCGCCCACCGCACCCGCCGCCACGGCGAGGAGTACGTAACAGCGGAGGAACCCAAAGACAATGTTTGTGAACGATCCGGCTATCGTCGCTTGCCGATAGGTGATGTACCTCTGGAAACCTGACCATGAGAGAGCTGCGAAAGTAGCGAGCGAGTCCCGGAACGGACGGTGTGGAGAGATCCGGGGCACCCTGGCGTCGAGCCGGTCCACGCCGTTAATCTCCTTCCACAACCCCTGCAGTGGAGCCGGGCGACTGTACCCGGTGTACCGCCCTGCCACCGAGCTATTTCCGACAAGGTGGATATTCGTCGTGACGGAGCGTAACCAGCCATCCGGCGCCCAGAGGGCTGCCCGATGAACGGTTGGAGCTCGCACTCCGGCGCGGACCGCTGGGATGACGAACCGGCCTGGGTGTACGAGATCACCTGGGAGTGGGAGCCTCAGCCGGGCCAGCGCTACCCGGGCGACCCGGGCCGCCGCCGTGCCGTGCACCACCCGGTCTACGACGCGTCCCGAGCAGCGGAGGCAGCCTCGGCGTGGGACGCCGACTTCCGCCAGATCGCCCAGGCCTCCGGCCCGCCGGCGCCGTCGTCGGGCGGCCCGTCGGTGGCCCGCCCTATCTCGCCGGCGGCAGGCCGCGCCAGCGTCGGCCGTCCGCCGCAGCCGCCGCCGTCGTGGTCCGGCCCCGAGGAGCAGGGGTACGCTCCGCCGGGCCCCCGAACACCGTACGTAGCGGGCCCGTCCCGGGAAGAGCCGTCGCGCCAGTCCCCGCCGGCGCAACCGGGCCCGGCGTGGAACAGGGCGGTGCCACTACCGGACCGCCTCCCGGAGGCTGAACGCCGCCACCAGCGCCCAACCGCCGAACGCCCCCAATCCGCACCGCCGCTGTACGGCGAGGCGCCGCGCAGCCAGCCCACGCGGCCGGACGCCTACGGCCCGGACCAGGGTGGCCGCCCCGGCGCCGCCCCCTATCCGGCGCCGCGGACGGCGCCGCAGGACGCCCGCGCCCCGGAGCAGCAGCGGCCGGACCCGCGGTTCCAGGACTCTCGGCACCAGCCGGGTCAGCAGGACCGCTTCGCCGCCGACACCCGGATCCCGGAGGGTCGGTCCTACGACCCGCGGTCCGCCGGGCCGGACGCCCGGCCGGGCGAAGCACGCCGCCCGTTCCCAGGCTTCTCCGGCCAGCAACCGGAGACTCAGCCGCGCCCGGAGCCCCGCACCCCGCAACGTCCCGGGCCCGAGGCGCCGCAGCCCCGGTCGGGCGGGGACGCCTACGTCCCCTACCGGATCGGACAGCCGTCGCAGTCCCCGGCCCCGGCCCGACCCGGAGCGGATCCACACCCGTCGTCCCGACCCGGCCCCGAGTCCCAGTCCCCGGCCCGGCCGGTCAGCCACGAGACGCCGCCCTACCAGGGGCCGGCCGCCACTACTCCGGTCGCGCCCTACCCGGCGCCGCGACCGACCCCGCCCGACCCGACCTGGGCGTCGCCGGTCGATCCCCAGCCCGCGACGCCGCTCGGGCCCCGGTCCGCGCAACCGGAGCCGCGCGCGGTTGCGCCTCGCTCGGCCCCACCGGCGACCTGGCGTCCGTCGCACAGCGCTGAGCCGCCGACGGATCCCCGCTTCGCGGTGCCACTGCGCCCGGTGCCGCCCACCGAGCCGCAGCAGCCGAGGACGGCGACCGCGCCCTTCTCTGCCCCACCCGCCCCTCCGGCGCCGCCTACGCACTCGGCACCGCCCACGCATCCGGCCCCACCACCCATGCACTCGGCGCCGCCCGTGCACCCGGCACCGCCCGTGCACCCGGCACAGCCCACGCACGCCGCCCCACCCGTGCACTCAGCGCCGCCGCCGCAGTCTGAGCAGCCAGGTCGTTCCGCGTCGTCGACGTGGGCGCCGGCCGCATACCTCGCGCCGCCTGTGCCGCCTGCGGAAGCTCCCCCCGTTGGGCAGCAGCAGGCGCCGCCGGTTGTTCGGCCGACGTCCACGCAGCCCGCGCACTACCGCCCGGCTCCGCCGACGCATCCCTACGAGCCTCAGCCGCGCCACGCCCCCACGCCTCCGCCGACGCCGAGGCCCGCCCCAATGCCCGGCCCAGCCGCAGCGCCGCCGCCGACTCCGGCCCCGACACCGACACCGGCTCCGGCTCCGACACCGGCTCCGGCTCCGGCTCCGGCGGCAGACGAGAGGCAGGCCCTGCGGCCGCCCTACGGCGCTCCCGCACGTCCCGTCGGGGAGACATGGCAGCAGCCGGCGCCCGCCGAAGCCGCCGGCGCAGCGCCGACGGCCGCACCGACCATCGCGGGCAGCCCCGCCGCGCCCGAGGCGGAAACCACCGGGCCGATCCCGCCCGTCCAGGCGGCCGGACCGGACAGCACTGTTCGTGTCGAACCGGCGGCGGCCGGGCGTGTCGAACCGACTGCCGGGCGTGTCGAACCGGCGACCGCTGGTCGTATCGAAACGGCGACCGCTGGCAACGCCGCGGAGACGGAATCGGTCCGCGACGACTCCGCGACTGCGGCCGAGACCGATGCCGTCGTCTCGGCACCGGCCAAGCCTGACCCGGCGGCCGAGGAGGGAACCGGCGACGAAGAGCCGCACGGGCTCGGCTGGCTCCTCTCGATGAGCGGCCTCGGCGCGGTCGCCCCGGAACCGGGGCCGGCAGGACCCGATCCGAGCGCCCTGATCATCGACACCTCGGCAGCGACCAAGGACGCACCGGTCAGCGGCCCGACCCCAACCACCGACGCCCCGATCAGCCCCGCCCCGATCAGCGGCACCTCGACCAGCGAGGCCGCGACCAATAAGGCAGCAACCAACGGCGCCCCACCCAGCGACGCACCGACCAGCGGCATGTCGACCGGCGCGGCCACAACGAGCGGGACCACGGCCAGCGGTGCCACAACCGGCGGTGCCACAACCGGCGGTGCCACAACCGGCGCGGCCACAACCAACGAGACCACGACCAGCGTCGCTCCGATCAGCGGTGCACCGGTCAGTTCGGTGCCGGTCAGCTCACAGCCCGTGAGCGGCGCCGCCCCGAAGCAGGACTGGTTCTCCCCCACCACCGAAACCCGCCTGATCGTTCCGGACCTCGCCCGGGAAGACCAACCGCCGCTCGAAGACCAGGTGGCCGCCCCGAACGTGGCCGAACCGGATTCCGACCCGGCCGAGGCCACCCCTTCCCAGGACGAAGCGGTCGAAACCACCCCAACGGTAGTGGAAGCAACCGAAGCCGAACCTGACGCGGAAATCATCGACGCGGAGCTGGTAGAACCCGAACGCGCCACCACAACGCAGACGCCCGCCGAAAGCCCCACCGCGGACGTGGTCGACGCGGAAGTGCTCGACACCGCGCCGATCCACCCAGAACCGGTGGACGCCGAACTGATCGACGCCAAGCCAGCCGAAGCAACACCAGCGGAAGCCCCAGCCGACACCGAGCCCGCCGACACCGAGCCCGCCGACGCAGAACCGGCCGACGCAAAGCCGGCCGACGCAGAGAGCATCACCACAACGGAGCCGCTCGCCACGGAACCGGCAGCAAACGCCACCGAACAGGTCAAGGCGGAACCAGTCAGGGCGGAACCGGTCAAGGCGGAAGCGACAACGAACGCGACCGAGCCCGACCAAGCCAGCCCCACGCAAAAGGCGACCCCGAGGCAAGAACCCGCCGCTTACCCCCGTACCGGAAATGCCGCTCTCCGGGCGCCCAGCTTGCAGCTGCCCACCGTCAATGTCGTCCCGCCGCCGCAGCCCACCCTCGAACCCGAACGCCGCCGCGCCGACCCCGAGCAGATTCTGGCCGCGTACCCCTGGAAGGTCGATCCGGTCACCCTGCGGGAGACCGCCGACGACCCGGAGCCGCTCCTGGCCGTCCGGGACCGGCTGACCGACAAGCTGGAGTACGCCGAGCGCGATGCCATCCGGGCCCGCCTGCTCAGCCTGCGTGCCGTCGTCTCGCGGGTGCTCGGTGATCTCGGCCGCGCCCTCGCCGACGCCCGGGATGCGCTGCGGCATGCCGAGGCCGCCGGTGACCTGCGGGAGATCGTGATCGTCCAGGCGCGGCTCGCCCGGGTGCAGCAGTGGCGTGGGGATTTCGCCGAGGCCGACCGGCTGTTCGAGGACGTCAATTCCGTCGAGTTGCCCGACCGGTTGCGGGCCGAGCTGCATGTTCATGCCGGGATGTCGGGTTACGAGCAGGGCCGTTATCTCGAGGCCTGCAATCATTTCGAGGCCGCGCTGGAGCTGCGGCGGGTCGAGGATCCCGGTCTGGTCGCCCGGACCGAGACCGCGCTCGACGCCGTCATGGCCCGGGTCCGGGAGGCCGGGTGGGGGCCCTATCCGCGCTCCCGCGAGGAGATTCTGCAGCGCAGCCGGCCGCCGCAGCCGGCCTTGGACTACAACTCCGGCTGGCAGGGGTACGCCGACAGCGACGGCGAGGTCGTCATCCCCGAGCGGTACGCCGAGGTGCAGCCGTTCCACGAGGGTGTGGCCTGGGTACGCCGTCCCGGCACCGCCGCCTGGGAGCTGATCGACGAGACCGGCGGGCTGGTCATCGACCCGTCCAGCGGTTATGTGCAGGTCGGCCGGTTCTCCGGCGGGTTGGCCTGGGTGTCGCGGGAGCCGACCGGCGGCTGGTTCGCCGTCGACTGGCACAACCGGGTCATCGTGCCCGGGGGGTTCGAGGACGTGCGGCCGTTCCTGCACGGCCTGGCCGTGGTGCGGCGGGGCGGCTGGGGTGCCATCGACCGGCACGGCCGGGTTGCGGTGCAGTTCCGGTATCAGCGGTTCGCCACCGAGTTGACCGCCGGTGGCCCGGTGGCTGGCTTCACCGCCGACGGGCTGGCCGTGATCGACGCCGGTGACCGGCTCGGCGTGGTGAACCGCGGCGGGCAGTTGCTGGTGGCTCCCGTGCACTTCCGGCTGCTGATCCACCCGCTGGGGTTCCTCGTCGGGGACCGCGACGGGCGCTGGGGTGCGCTGGACCGCGGCGGCGATCCGCTCGTCGAGGTGACCCGGGACCGGCCCGGCGATGTGGTGGACGAGATAGAACGGCTGCTCTCCGGAAGCCGATCTGTGCTGTAAAGGGCCGGTAGGGTCCCAGGCATGGAGTTCCGTCACCTCGGCCGTTCCGGCCTGCTGATCAGTGAAATCGCATACGGCAACTGGATCACCCACGGTTCCCAGGTCGAGGAGGAGGCCGCCGCCGCGTGCGTGCGGGCCGCCCTCGATGTGGGCATCACCACGTTCGACACCGCCGACGTCTATGCCGGCACCCGCGCGGAGGAGGTCCTGGGCCGCGCGCTCAAGGGCGAGCGCCGCGAGGGCCTGGAGATCTTCACCAAGGTCTACTGGCCGACCGGCCCGGGGCCGAACGACCGCAGCCTGTCCCGCAAGCACATCATGGAGTCGATCAACGGCTCGCTGCGCCGCCTGCAGGTGGACTACGTCGACCTGTACCAGGCGCACCGCTATGACTACACGACGCCGCTCGAGGAGACGATGCAGGCGTTCGCCGACATCGTGCGTTCCGGCAAGGCCCTCTACATCGGGGTGTCGGAGTGGTCGGCGACCGAGATCCGGGCGGGCTGGGAGCTGGCCCAGGATCTGAAGATCCAGTTCGTCTCGAACCAGCCGCAGTATTCCGCGCTGTGGCGGGTCATCGAGGCCGAGGTGGTGCCGACCTCGATCGAGCTCGGCGTCGGCCAGGTGGTCTGGTCGCCGATCGCCCAGGGCGTGCTCACCGGCAAGTACGAGCCGGGCAAGCAGCCGCCGACGGGTTCGCGGGCCACCGACGACAAGTCGGGCGCCGACTTCATCTCGCGCTGGCTCAGCGACGAGGTGCTGACCGCGGTGCAGCAGCTCAAGCCGCTCGCCGAGCAGGCCGGCCTGTCGCTGGCGCAGCTCGCGGTGGCCTGGGTGCTGCAGAACGACAACGTCTCGGCGGCGATCATCGGCGCGTCCCGGCCGGAGCAGGTGCGCGACAACGCCAAGGCGTCCGGGGTGAAGCTCGAAAGCGACCTGATGAAGGCGATCGACGAGGTGCTCTCGCCGGTCACCGAGCGCGACCCGGCCAAGACGGTCAGCCCGGCGAAGCGTCCCTGATCTCGTGCCCCGGCGCCCCGATCACGGGGCGCCGGGTCAGAGGGACTGCCAGAAGCGCATGTAGGCGAGCCCGATCTCGCCCATGCTGTCGGGCACGCCGATCAGCCCGCTGAGCCAGCTCACCAGCGTGAAGAACCACACGTTGATCTTCGACTGCCAGAGCAGCACGAACAGCAGGATGAAACCGTACGGGGCGAACAGGTTGTAGGCGCGCTGGTAGGGCGCGCTGAGCCAGGGCTGGACGATGTTGCCGCCGTCCAGACCGGGCACCGGCAGCAGGTTGAGCAGGCTCGCCGTGACCTGTAGGAACGCCAGCGCGGCCAGCGCCACCCAGAAGGCACCGTGGCTGCCGCCGACGATGAAGCCGCCGGAGCCGTCGCTGTAGAGCGTGACGTCGCCGCCCGCCCCGAACGCGAACGGCACGGCCAGGATCAGCGCGAACACCACATTGGTCGCCGGGCCGGCCGCGCTGATCAGCGATTCCTTGGCCTTGCTGCGGATGTGCGCGTGGTCCACCCACACCGCGCCGCCGGGCAGGCCGATGCCGCCGAGCACCACCGCGACCAGCGGCAGCACGATGGACAGGACAGGGTGGGTGTACTTCAGCGGGTTCAGCCGCAGGTAGCCGCGGTCGGCCACGCCGCGGTCGCCGGAGAAGTACGCGACGATCGCGTGGGCGTACTCATGCAGGCAGAGCGAGAGCACCCAGCCGGACACGATCAGCAGGAAGACGTCGACCCGCACGTTGCCGTAGCCGATCCACGCCATCCACGCCGAGACGACCGTGACCGCCAGGATCCCGACGAAGACCGGACTGGGTACGAAGGCGCTCTTCGGGGCGCCCCGGGAGACCTGGTAGCTCACTCGGCCGGCAGCAGACTCATCTGGTAGTCCACCCGGTCGTCCTCGACCAGGGTGACCTTGGTGACCCCGGTGGCGGCCAGCTCACGCCACGCCTGGCCGATCCACGACTCGGCGTCGGCCTGGCTGCTGAACGTCTCGGCCGGGCCGGCCACCGGCTGCCCGTCGACGCCCTCGTACCGCCAACTCCACGGCATCCCGCCGCCTCCTCAGGTGTCGATCTGTGGTCCTGATACCACCCTACGGTGTGATCGCAGGCGCGCCCGGCACGCCCGGGCCCATCGAGGCCGGGTCGCCCCGCATGATCGCGGCGGGCGGCCCTAAAGTACGGGGCATGTCTGACGGGTGGAGTTCGGTTCTGGTGCTCGGCGGGATCCGGTCCGGCAAGTCCGCGTTCGCCGAGGCGTTGGTCGCCGGCGCCGCCTCGGTCCGCTATGTGGCCACGGCCGTCGGCGGCGAGGACGACCCGGAGTGGCGGGCCCGGATCGAGACCCATCAGCGGCGCCGCCCGCAGTCCTGGACCACAGAGGAGACCGGCGCCGACCCGGCGCGGCTGACCGAGCTGCTCGCCGAGGCGAAGCCCGACGACACGCTGCTCGTGGACGACCTGGGCGGCTGGGTCGCGGCGCTGCTCGACCCCGCCCGGCAGCCGAACGACGACCCGGCCACCGTGACGGCGCTGGCGGCGGCGGTGCGCTCGTGCGCCGCGCGGGTGGTGCTGGTCAGCCCCGAGGTGGGCCTGTCGCTGGTGCCGACCACGCCGGTCGGCCGGGCCTTCGCCGACGCGTTGGGCACCGTCAACCAGGAGCTGGCCGGCGCATGCGACCGGGTGGCGTTCGTGGTCGCCGGCCGCCCGACCTGGATCAAGACCGGCCCCGACAGCGGGGCTGAGAACGGCGCTGCGCCGCTGACCAACGACGCTGCGCCGCTGACAGTCGACGCGGCGGCCATGCACGACGCGATGACCGCGGCCACTCCGGCCGCCGACACGCCGGTGCTGCCGAACGCCGGGGAGGCTGTCGCCGCGCACCGGGCCCGGACGGCGAACGCCGGCATCGACGCCCTGCACGCCCCGACCATGGTGCTGCCGCTGGTCGCCACCGGCATGCTCATCGAGGCGGGCATGGACCTGCCGCTGCCGGACAGCGACGCCGGGCCGGACGCCCGGGACCGGCTCGCCGGGGTCGACCTGTCCGGCGGGGGCCTCGGCGTGCTGCTGGAAGCCGTCGAGTTCGCGGCCGCGACCCAGGGCACCGCGACCCCGCGGGCCTGGGGCCCGGTCCGGGTCCTGCTGATCGACGGCCGGCACGGCGGCGGCGCGGCGGCCGGCGCCGACGTGACCGACGCGGCCCGCCGGGCCGACGAGGCCGAGGCCGGTGTGGGTGCGCTGGCGCGGCTCGCGGCGACCGCGGACGCCGACATCGTGGTGGTGCGCACCCCCGCCTCGGGGGCCATGGAGGACGGCCCGGTGCTGGACGCCGAGGCGGTCGACGCGGCGCTGCGGCAGGGCTGGAAGCTGGCCGACGCGGCCGGCGAGGCCGGTCGGGACGTGCTCGTCCTGGGCTCCTGCGGGGTGGGCACGGAGGCCGCGGCGGCCGCCGTGCTGGCCGCGACCACGGGCGCCGAGCCGGTGGCGGTCCTGCCGCGGGTGCTGGTGCCCGGCGGCTTCTACGACGACGCGGCGTGGATGGTCCGGTGCGCGGCCGTCCGCGACGCGATGCACCGCATCCGGCAGGAGCCGCGCGGCGCCAAGGACATCCTGGCCCAGCTCGGCGGCGCCGACCTGGCCGTCGCCACGGGCGCGCTGCTCGGCGCGGCGGCCCGGCGGATGCCGGTGCTGCTGGACGGGCCGCTGGGCATCGCGGCGGGGCTGGTGGCCCGGGACCTGGCCAGCCAGTCCCGGCACTGGTGCCTGCTGCCCGACGCGGGCACCCAGGCGCTGGTCCGGCAGGGCGCCGACGTGCTCGGGCTGACCCCGGTCGTGCAGCTCGGCATGGATCTCGGCGAGGGGGCGAACGCGCTGGCCGTGCTGCCGCTGCTCCGCTCGGCGATCGCCCTGGCGAGCGCGCTGCCGGTGCACCCGGCGCTGCTGGCCGGGCACGACGCCCAGGGCCCGGACGATCTGCCCGGGGACGAGCCCGATCCCGCCGGCGGCGACGAGGAGCAGGACTTCACCGAGCCGGAGCCACGCGGCCCCGGCCCGGCCAGTGCCTGACGAGGCCACGCCGGCCGGTGTGCGGCCTCTGGGCGGTGGGCGGCCGCCGGTGTTCGACGGCCTCCGGCTGGCGCTGACCACCCTCACGGTGCTGCCGATCCGGACCGGCCGCGTCGACCGGCGCAGCGCAGCCGTCGCGATGACCGTCGCGCCGCTGGTCGGTGCCCTGCTGGGCGCGGTCCTGGCCGCGCTGTTCGTGCTGCTGGGCCAGGGCCTGGTCGCCGCCACGGTGACCGTCGCGGCGGGCGCCCTGCTCACCCGCGGCCTGCACCTGGACGGCCTGGCGGACACCGTCGACGCGCTGGGCTCCTACCGCAGCGGCGAAGCGGCCCTGGAGATCATGAAGAAGCCCGACATCGGCCCGTTCGGTGTCGCGGCCATCGCGCTGACCCTGCTGATCCAGGCCGCCGCCCTGACCGAGGTGGGTCCGTGGGCGATCGTCGCGGTGTGCGCGGCCGGGCGGCTCGGGATCACCCTGGCCTGCCGCCGCGGCGTGCCCGCCGCGCGGCCGAACGGCCTGGGCGCGCTGGTCGCGTCGACCGTGCCGGCGCCGGTGGTCATCGCGGTCGCGGCCGCCGTCGCGGCCGGGGCGGTCTGGGCGGTGCCGGGCCGTCCCTGGCAGGGTCCGGCCGCCGTCGCCGCCGCACTGCTCGTCGTGGCCCTGCTGCTGCGCCATGCGGTACGCCGGTTCGGCGGCATCACCGGCGACGTGCTCGGCGCGGCGGTGGAGCTGACCACCACCGTGACACTGATCGGGCTAACCCTCGGCTGAGTCGTACGCCTTGACGACCTTCTTCGGCGCCGTCCGCCGCCACGCATCGGTGACGACCCGCCGCAGCTCATCCGGGTCGGCCTCGGCCAGCACGACCGTGACCCAGCCGTGCCGCCCCACATACTTCGCCACCGAGTAGACGTGCGGCGCGGCGGCGACGAGCTCCGCCTGGTCCTCCAGCGACGCCTTCACGGTCATGAAGCCGGTCTCACCGCCGCCGGCGAACATCTTGTCGCCGTACCGCAGGGTGTTGTGACCCCAGTTCTCGACGAAGACCTCGGCGCCGCCCGGCAGGGCCAGCACCCAGTCCCGAACCTGTTCGTAGCTGACAGACATCGATACACCCCCGCCTCAGCGTACCGAGGGCTGCACGAACGGCGGCTTCACAATCCGTGCTTCGGTCCGGCGGCCCCGGATGTCGATCTCGACCGAATCGCCCTCGGCGAGCCCGGCGGCGGTGTCCAGCAGGGCCAGCGCGATGCCGATCTTCTTGGTCGGGGAGAACGTGCCGCTGGTGATCTCGCCGACGAGCGTGTCGCCCGCGTACACGTGCATGTGACACCGCGGGATGCCGCGACCGGTCAGCTCCAGGCCGCGCAGCAGCCGGCGCGGGCCGGCCGCCTTCTCGGCGAGCAGCGCGTCGCGGCCCCAGAACGCCGGCTTGGACCAGCCGACCGCCCAGCCGGAGCGGGCCTGCACCGGGGTGATCTCCAGCGAGAGCTCCTGGCCGTGCAGCGGGTAGCCCATCTCGGTGCGCAGCGTGTCGCGGGCGCCGAGCCCGCACGGGCGGACCCCGGCGGTGACCAGCGCGTCCCAGACGGTGACCGCGTCGTCCCAGGGCACGACCAGCTCGTAGCCCTGCTCGCCGGTGTAGCCGGTGCGGCAGACGATCAGGTCGACGCCGTCGATCTTCGCCGGGTTGAACGACATGTAGTCGTGGCCGGTGGGCAGCCCCAGCCGGGTGACCGTCTCGGCGGACTGCGGGCCCTGGACGGCCAGGATCGCGTAGCGGCGGTGCTCGTCGGTGACCGTGATGCCCTCGGGCGCCGCGGCGGCGAGCCGCCGCACCACCTCGGCGGTGTTGGCGGCGTTCGGGATCAGGAAGACCTCGTCCGGCCCGATCAGGTACGCGATCAGGTCGTCGACCACGCCACCGGAGGCGTCGTCGCAGCAGAGGGTGTATTGCGCCTTGCCGGGGCCGATGCGGCCCAGGTCGTTGCTGAGGCAGGAGTTCACGAAGTCCGCCGCGCCGGGGCCGGTGACCCGGGCCTTGCCGAGGTGCGACACGTCGAAAATGCCGACGGCCTCGCGGACGGCGGCGTGTTCACGCAGGACGCCACCGCCGGCGTATTCCAGCGGCATCTCCCAGCCGCCGAAGGCGGCAAACTTGGCACCCAGCGCGACGTGGCGCTCGTGCAGAGGCGAACGGAGCGGGGTTACGGCCTCGGTCGACATGAGTGGCAACTTACCCGTGACCTTGAGTGTGGTTAGCATCGGCGGGACACCATCACCGTCCGGCGCGACCCGCGCCGGGGTGACCACACCGTCGGAGCGGCCCACGAGGGGGCTCCGGCCCCTCATCGTCGCGGAGAGCCCGAGTGACCCACCCCGCCCCCTCCCTCACCCTGGTCGACAACGACCCCGCCGAACTGGCCGTCGATGCGATCGTCATCGGGCTGCACAGTCAGCCCGACGAGGGTGGCGCGCTGCTGCCGGCCGCCGGCGCCGAGAGCATCGCCGCCGCGTTCGACGGGAAGCTGACGTCGACCCTGGCCCTGCTGGGCGCCACCGGCGCCCCCGGCGAGGTGACCAAGCTGGCCACCCTGGGCACCATCGCCGCGCCGCTGGTCGTCGCCGTCGGCCTCGGCGACGAGCCGTCCGGTTCCGCGCCCGCCACCGAGACGCTGCGCCGGGGCACGGGGGCCGCGGTCCGCGCGCTCGCCGGCAGCGAGACCGTCGCGCTGGCGCTGCCGGTGCCCGACGACACCGACGCACCCGGCGTGCTGCGGGCAATCCTGGAAGGCGCGCTGCTCGGGTCGTACCGGTTCGCCGGTTACAAGACCAAACCGCAGCCGTCCCGCCGCGACCCGGTGCGGGCCCTGCAGGTCACCGTGCCGGACGCGGCCGACGCGGCCGCGCAAGCCGAGGTGACCCGCGCCGAGGTGGTCGCCAAGGTCGTGCGGCTGACCCGAGACTGGGTCAACACCGCCCCGAACGACCTGCGCCCGCCGCAGTTCGCCGACGCCGTGGTCGCCGCCGCGGACGGCACCGGCCTCGAGGTCGAGGTGCTCGACTTCGACGCGCTCAAGGCGGGTGGCTACGGCGGCATCGTCGCGGTCGGCCAGGGCTCCGAGGCGCCGCCGCGGCTGGTCAAGCTCACCTACACCCCGCAGGGCGTGTCGAACCCGAAGCGGGTCGCCCTGGTCGGCAAGGGCATCACCTTCGACACCGGCGGCATCAGCATCAAGCCGACCGCCGGCATGTGGGAGATGAAGTCGGACATGGCGGGTGCTGCCGCCGTCGGCGCGGCCCTGCTGGCCGTCGCCGCGCTCAAGCCGGCGGTCGCGGTCACCGGCTACCTGGCGATGGCGGAGAACATGCCCTCCGGTACGGCGTACCGGCCCGGCGACGTCATCACGATGTTCAGCGGCAAGCGGGTCGAGGTGCTCAACACCGACGCCGAGGGCCGGATGGTGCTCGCCGACGCGATCGCCCGGGCCTGCGCCGACGGCACCGACTACGTCTTCGAGACCTCCACGCTGACCGGCGGTCAGGTGGTGGCGCTGGGCAAGCGGATCGCCGGCGTGATGGGCACCCCGGCGACCTGCGAGCGGGTCAAGGCGGCCGGCGACGCGGTCGGCGAGCCGGCCTGGCCGATGCCGCTCCCCGACGACGTGCGCAAGGGCATGGATTCGGAGATCGCCGACATCAGCCAGGTCAACGCGAGCATGGACCGCGCCGGGCACATGCTGCAGGGCGGCGTCTTCCTGCGGGAGTTCGTGGCCGAGGGCGTCGAGTGGGCGCACATCGACATCGCCGGGCCGTCGTACCACACGGGCGAGCCGAACGGCTACTGGACCAAGGGCGGCACCGGCGTGCCGGTGCGCACCCTGCTGGCGCTGATCGACGACGTCGCCGCCAACGGCTGACGCGGAGCCGCCGCCCGGCTCTAGGAGGCCGGGCGGCGCTTCTGCCGCTCGTTGTAGTCGCGCATCCGCTGCGGGTAGCCCATCAGCCGGATGTCGTAGATCGGCATCGCCAGCTGGTGCGCGAAGCGCCGAGCGCCCTCCGGGGAGTCGACCCGCCGCCGGGTCCACTCGCCGTCGTGTGCCACGAGCAACAGCGTGGTCTCGGTCACCGTCGTCTTCGGCTCGATGAAGCCCTCGACACCGCGGCGGGACCGGGTGAACTCCGCGAGGTGCTCGAAATCGGCGCGATCGGCCGTCCGGCCGCTCCCGCGGGACGGCTCCCTGCGCCGGCGGAACCAAGCCACGCCGCACTCCTCACGTTCGACTGCGGTCAGGGTACGTCCTCGGCCGGTGTTCTCGGGCACCTGGCTACATCGATCGGCACGGCAAGTGACAAGATGGCCAGGATACTTGTGACCGTTTCCATCATGTGACCCATGTGGCAACGACGCGATCGGGAGTAGATGTGAGCCAGCCGGGTGGAACCTTCGACATCGTGATCCTCGGCGCCGGCAGCGGCGGTTATGCCGCGGCCCTGCGCGCGGCCGAGCTGAACCTGTCGGTGGCACTGATCGACAAGGCCGAGCTGGGCGGCACCTGCCTGCACCGCGGCTGCATCCCCACCAAGGCGCTGCTGCACGCGGCCGAGCTGGCCGACCAGACCCGCGAGAGCGAGCAGTTCGGCATCAAGGCCGACCTGATCGGCATCGACATGGCGGGCGTGAACGCCTACAAGGACGGCGTCGTCGGCCGGCTCTACAAGGGCCTGCAGGGCCTGATGAAGCAGCCGAACATCACCCTGGTCCAGGGCGCCGGCAAGCTGGTCGGCCCGGACACCGTCGAGGTGGAGGGCAGGAAGTACACCGGCCGCAACGTCATCCTGGCCACCGGCTCCTACTCGCGCTCGCTGCCCGGCCTCGAGATCGACGGCAAGCGGGTGCTGGCCAGCGAGCACGCCCTCAAGCTCGACCGGGTGCCCAGCTCCGCGATCGTGCTCGGCGGCGGCGTCATCGGCGTCGAGTTCGCCAGCGTGTGGAAGTCCTTCGGCGCCGACGTGACCATCCTGGAGGCGCTGCCCCGGCTGGTCGCCGCCGAGGATGAGGAGATCTCCAAGGCCGTCGAGCGGGCCTTCCGCAAGCGGAAGATCAACCTCAAGGTCGGCAAGCCGTTCGAGAAGGTCGAGCACACCGAGAACGGCGTCAAGGCGTACCTCGCCGGCGGCGAGACGGTGGAGGCCGAGATCCTGCTGGTCGCGGTCGGCCGCGGCCCGACGACCAAGGATCTGGGGTACGAGCAGCAGGGCGTCACGCTCGACCGGGGCTTCGTGATCACCAACGAGCGGCTGCACACCGGCGTCGGCAACATCTACGCGGTCGGCGACATCGTGCCCGGCCTGCAGCTCGCGCACCGCGGTTTCCAGCAGGGCATCTTCGTCGCCGAGGAGATCGCGGGCAAAAACCCGGCCGTCATCGACGAGAACGGCATCCCCCGCGTCACCTACTCCGACCCCGAGGTCGCCTCGGTCGGTCTCACCGAGACCAGGGCCAAGGAGCAGTACGGCGCCGACAAGATCTCGACGTACAACTACAACCTCGGCGGCAACGGCAAGAGCCAGATCCTCAAGACGCAGGGCTTCGTGAAGCTGGTCCGGGTCAACGACGGCCCGGTCGTCGGCGTGCACATGGTCGGCGCCCGGATGGGCGAACTCGTCGGGGAGGCGCAGCTGATCTACAACTGGGAAGCTTTCCCGGAAGAGGTCGCTCAGCTCGTGCACGCCCACCCGACGCAGAACGAGGCGCTCGGCGAGGCGTTCCTCGCCCTGGCCGGCAAGCCGCTACACGCGCACAGCTGATCTTCCCATCCGACCACCCCACCACCGCCCCTGACTCGACTAAAGGCCCGTACAAAGCGGTTAAGGAGTTCTGAGAGATGCCGGTATCGGTCACCATGCCGCGGCTGGGTGAGAGCGTCACCGAGGGCACCGTCACGCGCTGGCTCAAGCAGGAGGGCGAGCGGGTCGAGGCCGACGAGCCGCTGCTCGAGGTCTCCACCGACAAGGTCGACACGGAGATCCCGTCCCCGGCCGCCGGTGTGCTCACGCGCATCGTCGTCGGCGAGGACGAGACGGCCGACGTCGGCAGCGAGCTCGCGATCATCGCGGGCGACGGCGAGGACGTGGGCTCGGCTGCCCCCGCCCCGGCCGCCCCTGCCGCCCAGGAGTCCGCTCCCGCCGAGCCCGAGCCCGAGCCCGCCGCGCCGGCCACCCCGTCGGCCGAGAAGCCGGTCGAGGCGGATGCGCCCGCACCGCAGGCCGCCGCGCCCACCGGCGGCAGCGAGGGCACGGCCGTGAAGATGCCCGCCCTGGGCGAGAGCGTCACCGAGGGCACGGTCACCCGCTGGCTCAAGCAGGTCGGCGACACCATCGAGGTCGACGAGCCGCTGCTCGAGGTCTCCACCGACAAGGTCGACACGGAGATCCCGTCGCCGGTCGCCGGCACCGTCCTGGAGATCAAGGTCCCCGAGGACGAGACCGCCGACGTCGGCGCCGAGCTGGCCATCATCGGCACCCCCGGCGGCGCACCCGCCGCGGCGCCCGCCCCGTCCGCCCCGGCCCCGCAGCCGGCCGAGGCGCCGAAGGCCGAGGCTCCCAAGCCCGCGCCGCAGCAGTCCGCGCCGCTGGTCGAGTCGAAGCCCGCCCCGGATCCGGCCCCGCCCGCCCCGGCCGCCCCCGCCCCGGCCGCGCCGGCCCAGCCCGCGCCCGCCCAGCCCGCCGCCCCGGCGGCCGAGACGGTCAAGGCCAACGGCGCCGGCGACGCCGGTTACGTGACCCCGCTGGTCCGCAAGCTCGCCGCCGAGAAGGGTGTCGACCTGGCGTCGATCGCCGGCACCGGCGTCGGCGGCCGGATCCGCAAGCAGGACGTCATCGAAGCGGCCGATAAGGCCGCTGCTGCTAAGGCCGCCGCGGCGACGGCTGCAGCGGCCAAACCCGCCGCAGCCCCCGCAGCCTCCGCTCCCGCCGCCGCGCCGAAGGCGGCGCCCAGCCCGCTGCGGGGCCGCACCGAGAAGCTGACCCGGATGCGCGCGACCATCGCCCGCCGCATGGTCGAGTCGCTGCAGACCTCGGCGCAGCTCACCACGGTGGTCGAGGTCGACCTCACCAAGGTCGCCAACCTGCGGGCCAAGGCCAAGGCCGACTTCCTGGTCAAGAACGGCGTGAAGCTGACCTACCTGCCGTTCCTGGCCCTGGCCGCGGTCGAGGCCCTCCGCCAGCACCCGGTGGTCAACTCGTCCATCGACCAGGAGGCCGGCACGGTCACCTACCACGACGGCGAGCACCTCGGCATCGCGGTGGACACCCCGAAGGGCCTGATCGTCCCGGTCATCCGCGACGCCGGCGACCTCAACCTGGCCGGCCTGGCCAAGCGGATCGCCGACGTGGCCGAGCGCACCCGGAACAACAAGATCAGCCCGGACGAGATCTCCGGCGGCACCTTCACGCTGACCAACACGGGCAGCCGCGGTGCGCTCTTCGACACGCCGATCATCAACCAGCCGCAGGTCGGCATCCTCGGCACCGGCGCGGTGGTCAAGCGCGCCGTGGTCGTCGACGACCCGAACCTGGGCGAGCTGATCGTGCCGCGCTCGATGATCTACCTGGCGCTCAGCTACGACCACCGGATCGTGGACGGCGC
>Ga0307515_10004731_pt1 | contig 27881 bp, 36 predicted proteins | sample 17_EM_MG_FD_194513 | JGI IMG/M metagenome (GOLD analysis project Ga0307515, IMG submission 194513) | Populus trichocarpa ectomycorrhiza microbial communities from riparian zone in the Pacific Northwest, United States - 17_EM | ecosystem: Host-associated > Plants > Roots > Unclassified | place... | reverse complement strand
CCAGGATCGCTGCACGCTCGGGCGTTGAACGTATCAAGCGATTTCACATCGGCGACACCTACCGGTCATCCCCATCTGGTGGACACCCCAAGTCTTTCCATGTCGCGGTATTTGATATCATTACCGCTGATCCTTCCGAGGGAGTTTCTGAGGCCGAGACAATTGGCATTATCAGCGAGATACTGAACATTTTCCCTGGTGTGAACAATGTCCAGTACGAGGTTCATCTCTCTCACAGTCAGAGTACGCCGTGCATCCGTATTCAAAGATCCGTACTTATGCTCCTTAGTTTGCACTGCCGCCCTCAAAAAACTTGCGAGTGACCAACGTCGCAGCGCTTACAACATCTTGGACAATAATAAGATTACCCTGCCACAGAAGCGCAGTCTGCTCAGCAAACTTGGCTTGGCTCGGACAACCGTTGACGAATTTGAGCTCCTCTTGCAAGTTGGTAGGTCCGACCATTCTTGATTCGACTCACCAGAACCTCAATTTCTTGTAGACGATGTTGAATCCTTCATCACAAGACTAGCCAGGACTTCTTTCGGACACTTGCTACAGAAGACATTCGAGGAGATCCGAACTACCATACGATTTGCTGCAATACTTGGCGTCAAGCATAGGATATTATTACGACCTTGGCTCGGAAATTATGATCTCTTCAAGGATGGCATTTTATTTGAAGTGACCAAAGGGTCGAAACGATCAGATGTCATCGCTTCAGGCGGCCGGTATGTGGCACCCAACGATGCATGACCCCTTTCTAACCTCTTTCAGTTACGATCACCTACTCGCCAAGTACCGCCCCCCAACAAATGAATCAAGTTCCCCGCACCTCCGTGCCACTGGAGTGCAAATAGCTGTAGACAAGATCACTTACGCACTGGCCACTCATCAGAGGAACTCCATTAAGACCTTGCTCAAGGAGAAGAGAAGCTACGGCCTGTGGAGTCCTAGTACGTGCAAATCCTGTTGGATGCTTCGGCGCTCTTATGCAGCAACTAGGGCGATGCGATGTCTATATTACGGCTCACTCTCAAGGGAGTCTCGCTGAGCGCCTGGGCATCGTGGCACTCCTTTGGCAGAATGATGTGAGCGCTGATTTGATGTATGACTCGGCAGTTGGGGGCAATGAAGATGAAATCCTGGCCATGGCTCAACGCGAGGGGATGTTGTGAGCCGGATCTACTAGAGTCATTGTCGTCAACTTACTTTTCACAGGTTTCTAGTCTATCATCGGTCAGGGAGCGGTGGGCGTCAGACTTGGAGAATCAAGAGCGTCTTACGGGGTACAGAACAAGATGGTGCGTGCAGTTCCTTGAATTCCTCATATACTAAACGATCCGACCGGCAGTTTTACGGCATGAGCTTGTTTTCCAATTACAAGCGCTCATTCAGGAGCAAAGACGCTTGGACAAGTCGCAAGATGTGGCTGTGGCCCCTCCGAAGGTCAAGGAAATGTTTGAAGTACCGCTGGTACTCTCACCGGATGATACGAATCGGAAACAACGACAGACCACCAAGAATATATACCAAATGAAGGGTAGGTTGGATATATCCTGGTTGGTTGTGTTCTGATCACGCTCCTGTGCAGCGAACGCAATTGTAGCAGATATCAAGGAGGCTGCACAAACCGCCACCCCTCCAATCATCGGAGTCGATGTCTCCACTGGTGCATGGAGTGTGATGACAGCAAGTCCTGCGTGGATCACACAGGAGAATGCTTGGAAGACGCTATTGGAGGACCCGCATATCCAGAAAGAGGTATTGGTGCACGTGAGAGACCAGATCTTACACATGAGACGGACGACAGGGACCCAGTTGGTTTATTTGTTTTCACTACGCGATGAGAAGCTTCACATGTATCATCTTGACACGGGAAAGTAGTTTTGTATCTATTTTTGAATGTAGTGGTGGTCGCTCACGAATAAAACAATATTGGATCATAAAACTCGACTGCTTGAGACCCGGCTGCCAGGGACTCATTAAATAAACCACAGAATAAGATGCCCAAGGAGTTCCCAAAGGCTACCAAAAGTATGGGTTGGCGATCTCCAGTCGATTCGACGTGACCAGCCAGAACATAGCACAACTCCAGCCAGTACGCATTCAAAATCCTGGGTAGCACCACACCATAATATAACTAGCTATTCTGACAGTCTTATTCCTGTTTCAGGGTACGCCAAAAATAGTGGCGACGACACAACCCACTTGAGCCTGACCGGTGATTTTCAATCTGTGAAAGATCTGTCAGGCCGCCCACCGGATTTTGCGGGGCATTAGTCTCGAGTGCACAACCCATGGCAGGCCATAGGCTATCCGCCTCCAAACCGCACATACGAAATGGGCGATATCGATGGGTGTCTTCCTCATTGATATGGACAGCTCTACGTTGAACAGGTTGATGTCGGGAAACGAAACTCCTTATCCATTAGGATATACTTCTACCTATCTTATATAGTAGACAAACCCAAAACGCATATCAAACCTGGAGGAATTGTGGTATCGCCGGAGACAAGTGACAGGAACACAAAACACAGAGACTCAGTCTACGAACCTGCCATAGGAAACTATCAGGCCTGTACCTAATTATGACGAGTACACAATACTTCCGACAGTTGACGTTGTCCATAAGCGCTCAGTTGGCTCTGGGCACCCTGTGACCTAGGATTGCTTTTTCCGTTAAATAGAATAGCTAATGGACTACTCAAGGACTGCAGCCTGAAGGCGTCGCCCTAATTATATGCATTCCTCCTTAAAACCCTCGAAGTAGCCTGTGGTCCCTACCCCAATCACTCGTGGATGTTGCAATCCTTTCGTAGTCAGTTTCTGGTATCTCTGTTCATTTGGTGATCTTGTCACAGTGAAAAGACTGACCCAAATAAACCGTACAAGATGTGTCTCTTCCAGGTCAATGCCGGACTATTGGACCTCCCGGTTTTGAACACTTGCGGAAGAGGTCGCTGTTGTATACCTCTAAGACCATGAATCACGAGTTCATTAGCCATATTATTGGCTCCAGGATGGTATCCTTCCAGGCTCCGAGCCGATGAACTACAGCAACTTAGTATGGTGGGAAGTCTGATGCGTCAGAATGACAAGGTATTCTGTTACATGTCCACGCCTCGCTTAGCTTGTGTCTTTCTGTCAGCCTGTCAGCGAGTGTTTTATCCATAGTAGTTGTCTCATATGACCTTCGTAAAAAACATTATCCGCCGATTGTCATTGAGACCCAGGTGATGCCACACTTCTTCACACCTGCCCTGTCTTTGGTGTATCGATAGCACATTCTAAATGTTCAACTTTGCATCATGTCAAGACTAGAGCCGCTGTCACTGTCAACCCGGTAAGTTTTCAGATAACATTTTGCAATGAACTCTCTATTCTCAAGAGCTATGTCACATATATCACATCGCATGCATTCAACTTCATGTCACAATCCACAGGAAGCTAATACGCCGTATCGAATCATGACTTGCATGCCTTGATGATAGTTCCTCTGCACGAGTCTCTGGTTAGGGTCTAGGCATGCGACCACTGCACTTTATTCGTGTGAACACACCCGTACATATGTACTACAGGGTTGGAATACTAGCGTTCTCATCTCAATTTTTATTGTGATTGTTACCCTGCGATTGTGCTCACGACTCGATTTTTTGTGCGATTATTACCGCGCCGGTTGTTACAAGGCTTTCGTTTTTATGTACATAAGCTTCCTACTGACTAAACGAATCAAGTTTCGTGCGGAGGTGTACAACCATTCGATCAGCCATGACGTCGACGTCTGAAAGCCCGGACATAGAAGTTACCTCAAGGAGTCCATGGCAGGTTGGGGTCGCGTTCGCTGAATTATTTTGGTGTCAGGGACCTCCGTCCCCGTGGTCTGGCAAAGTTGAGATCCAGTTACTGTAGGTGGGGATATAACCCCGTGTCATTTGGGAAATTCCAAACCCCATTAGAGATCCCCTCTCCATAATACCCACGATGGGCAACGACCGTTTCGAATATACCTTCGATACACCCTCCTGGAAGGGTACGACCAGTATCCCCACCGGTATCTTCATTGGTGGCAAATTTCGGCCAGGAAGTGAGGGCAAGACTATTGAGTAAATGTGTCGGCCGCCGTATTGCTCACTGTCTGACCTATTCGCCAGTGTGATCAACCCTTCGAACGGAAAACTCATCACCAAGATCGCGGAGGGCACAAAGGCCGACGTTGGTGATGTAAGTCCCTCGGAACCGCAGATGGGCAATCACGGTTGAACCCTTCTGCAGGCCGTCCGTGTCGCTCAGAAGGCATACGATACTGTCTGGGGTCTGAAGGTGAGCCATTCGCAGGTCAAATTGACCCGGTTGCTTCCACTCCATTTCGCAGACCCCGGGAACCATACGTGGCAAACTTCTCATAAAGCTTGCTGAACTCCTCGAGCGCGATATCGATGAGATCTCAGCTCTTGAAGCTCTCGACAATGGCAAGACGTTCGCGATCTGCAAGAGCTTCGATGTGACTCAGTCTGCTGCCGTTCTGAGGTACTACGGCGGGTGGGCGTAAGTTTACGTATCTATTTTACAAGATATCAAATTTGACGCGTACCTTAGGGATAAGGTAGGAGGTAAGACGATCGAGACTAACGAATCAAAGTTTGGTTATACCCGCCATGAACCCATCGGTGTAGTCGGCCAAATCATACCATGGAATTTCCCTCTCTACATGATATCCTGGAAGCTTGGGCCCGCCCTTGCGACAGGAAACACTGTTGTTCTGAAGCCTTCGGAACTCACCCCTTTGACTGCACTGAAGGTGTGCGACCTCATTAACGAGGCTGGTTTCCCTCCTGGCGTAGGCATACTCTTCGTTGTTCTGTATTCTTTGGTTGTGACCCAATGGTAGGTTGTCAACGTCGTGAACGGCTACGGTCCTACCGTCGGTGCCGCTATCGCCGAGCATATGCACATCGAGAAGGTGGCCTTCACTGGTAGCACCGTCGTCGGGAGGTCAATCATGAAGGCAGCGGCAGCGTCCAACCTAAAGAATGTAACGCTAGAACTTGGAGGAAAGTCACCGTCAATCATCTTTGACGATGCGGATATTGACCAAGCAGTCAAATGGGCTGCTCACGGTGTCTTGTCAGCCGATACTTTCATTGTGAAACGTGCACTCATACCCTTCTAGTTTCAATCATGGCCAGTGCTGCTGTGCTGGGACACGCGTCTATGTCCAAGCTGGGATCCACGACAAGTTCATCGAAGCATTTGTTGCACATACCAAGGACCTCAAAGTTGGTGACCCCTTCGATCCTTTGACCTACCAAGGTCCCCAGGTCTCCCAAACACAGTGCGATCGTATCATGGGTAACGCTTATTCCACCATTTTTCCCGTTTAACCACTGACTTTAAATAAATAGGTTATATTGAGGCTGGAAAGAAAAGTGGCGCAAAGATCTTGCTTGGAGGAGAACGACAAGGCACCGAGGGGTACTTTATCCAACCAACTATCTTTACTGATGCAGAGCATGCATCCACGATTGTTCAAGAGGAAATCTTTGGTCCCGTCGTTGTCGTGACCAAGTTCGCCGATGAGGATGAGATCATCAGAATCGCCAATGGCACAATAGTAAGCACTTTTAATCCCAAATAACTGATTTTCTAAGAGATGTTTGATTAGTATGGCCTGGCTGCGTCTGTCTTCTCGAGAGATATTTCTCGAGCGATCACCACTGCACACCGGCTGCATGCTGGAACTGTTTGGGTGAACAACCACAACACCCTCGACCCCCAAATGCCGTTCGGTGGATACAAGCAATCTGGTATCGGTCGCGAGCTTGGTGAATACGCCCTTGCGAACTACACAAGCGTCAAGACCGTGCACATCAACCTGTCCGTACAATTGTAGGAGACCAATTGAAATAAATTGATTCTATCACGTGAATGTAACAATTCTTGCCGTAACCACTTTGAACACGCACACGAGGCTATGTCGGAACAACTTGAACCGTTTCCCAATGAGCAATGCCTACGCTCCACTTTCGCGGGGCGACGACGTACCAAACGGTACTCATGTACAAACTAAACGGCTCCCAGGGGGCGGTGTTGTCACCAAATTGGACGCAGACGGCGACTATAGTTATTCGTACGGCGAGAACGGTCCGTATGACGCCTTCTCATAGAGCGTCTACTCACCTTGATCAAATAACGAAGGAGTGAGAGGTCTTCTTCATAATCGCTATGCTCTGGCATCGGCCGTATTCTGTTCTCTTGGAGGCTTGACCTTCGGATATGACCAAGGAGTCATTTCAAATGTGAGATATCTCTGATTCCCATATTTTGATATTAATTCCTTGATAGGTTCTTGTCATGAAGGATTTCCGGGAGAAATTTGCGCTCTCTGCCTTCCAAATAGGTCTCATAAGTAAGGTCTCCTTTGCACTTACACGACCTGTACTCATCCATTCTTCCATCTGACCATAGCTGCTGTCCTTGAGCTTGGGGCACTCGGTGGCGCGTTGTTGTCTGGCGCATTCGCCGACTCCTGGTCACGAAGAACGTCTATATCCCTTGCATGTGGTAAGTACCACAGGCTTAAAGTAATCTCTCATCTCATTGCTTCATTGCTTCGAAGTCGTCTTCTGTATTGGTTCACTCGTGCAAACGGGCGCCAACGGTACCTGGACACTTGGCTTTGGGCGCGCCATAGGGGGGATAGGTATTGGTGCATTGAGCATGTTGTGTCCCCTGTTTATAGGAGAGATCGCCTCCCCGGAAACTCGCGGAGCACTGGTCGCATTGGAGCAGCTCTCGATTGTGCTTGGGGTCGTGTTGGGATTCTGGGTAGGATTTGCAACTCGGTCCCTATCAGGCTCCATTTCTTGGAGACTACCTCTTGGGATCCAGGTCTTCCCAGGAGTTGTTCTCGCCGGTGGGTCAATGTTGCTACCTGAATCACCCCGGATGCTCGTGCTCCGTGGTGAAGAGAAGGAGGCCGCCGCCTCTTTGGAACGACTTCGTAACAGAGTTGGTTCAAATGATCCATTGATCCAGGTAGGCCCTTTTTATTTTGGGACTCTCTGCGAATTACATCTGTTACAGCTGGAACTTGCCGAGATGCAACTCGAGGCAATCCTTGTCAAAGAGTCAAACGCCCGAGGAGAGAGTAATTGGCGAAATCTCTTGACTCCAAAGCTGCTACCCCGCACAAGTATCGGTGTAAACGTGATGTTTTTCCAACGTGAGCCTCCAACTGTCGGAGAAATGCCTCACTGAATCGATCGCAGAATGGAGCGGTATCAATGCACTGTTATACTATGGTCCTTCCCTAATGGCCGCTATTGGGTTGCACGACGAAACGATGCTGGTAATGGCGGGTCTAATCAATGTAGTTCAATTGATTGCAGTCGTTCCTGCTATCATGTACCTAGATGATTGGGGTCGCAAACCACTACTCAAGTGTGAGTCTACATGCGCTTCCTGTGGCCTATTCCTCATATTCGCATAGTGGGTGCAATTGTAACATGTGTGTCGCATGGGCTTGTTTCAGTGATGGTAAACGCGGTGAAGGCCCTTCTTATGAAGTCACTGACGACTTTTGTAGATCTGGCTTGGGCAAGATGACTGGCCAAAGCACTCTGCAGAGGCTTGGTCTGCGGTTGGGTTCGCTAAAAGCAAGATATCCGATATTACCGTTTAACCTGTCTGTAGGTTGGTATACGTCTTCACAGCCGCCTATGGCCTCAGTTTCGGCCCCATTGGGTGGGTGTTACCTAGGTACGTGGTTTTTTGATGGGGAAGAGACCCCTGACAAGTAGTTCCAGCGAGGTCTTCCCTCTTTCCATTAGGAGCAAGGGTGTAGCAATTTCGACTGCTTCAAACTGGCTGAACAATTGTAGGCGTTATTCATCCATTTTTCGGCGACCTTGAACTCATATGGCATTCAGTCCTGGTGGGATTAATTACACCCTTTATCATACAGCAATCTCCGAGGTATGTGCCATGCGATTTGAGCTATGTACTGTGTCTAAATCTTACATGAAGTGGGACCTTTGCTCTGTTTGCATGTGCATGTGCTGGTGCATACATTTGGGCGGCTGTCGTAGTCCCAGAAACGAAAGGCCTCTCACTCGAAGAGATTGACGCCCTCTTTTCTTCTTCTCTTGGAACGCAAGATACAGAACGTCGAAAGGAGGTTTGTCGCAGTGTCAATTGTGAAGACAATCTTGGCTCATCCATCTTCAGGTGCGGCGCCAAGTCGGAATTAACGAAATACTGCGAGATCTTGTGGATGAATAGACGCATCTATCAGCATTCATACTTATTGGGACAATTCAGAATCTCGATGATGCGAAAGAGACTCGAAGAACAAGGGGTACAAGATGTCATGCAGATGCCGTTAGTGTGGCCGCCGACGCAGGGGGAGTATCTGTCGCTTGACGGTTGAAGGGAGTGGTCTTCGGGTTTAGGAACCCTTTCTGAGCGGCAAACTCGACGCCTCGCTTGCCGGCTTGAGGGTCAGAGGGAGGAACATAGAATTCGTCGGTGATGGGAATCTGGAGAAGGTTCATCTTAGGTGTGATGACGATCATGGTGTTCGTCCTGATTTCCATCCAATCAGCTGCGAGCCGAGGCCATCAGTATAAAGGCGATGATCCCGAACGCAAGTCCGCACCCTTTTCGAAAGTAAGAGGTTCACTCGCAATCATAATGATGTTCTCCCTCTTGTCCAGCTTTTGCATACGGTAATGACCCCCAGGGGCATATTCGCTGAACGTGGTCCCAGACGAAAAATACAGGCTGGCAGCCTCGTCCGTCTTGCTTGAAATGTATCTTGTCGCCACTACCGTCTCCCCATCTGTCACACAGAAATTCATCAAGGAAGGTTCTGTGATGCCCGCGTCCCGTGTTAATGAGTTCAGAGTCTTGATGGTATCCAGCATTGCTTGTCTAAGGACATGGGGCGTGAAAGTGTCGTCCGCTTTTGTGGTTGTTGGAAGAAGAGACAGAAAAAGAGCGAAAGCCCATTCGGAGTCGGTGTTCCCTTGCGGTACAACAAAGATTTCATCAGGTAAAAGAGTTTGAAGGCGACGCTTGATCCGTTCAAACTCTGCGATGCCCCCGTTGTGCATCCACTGCTCATCAGCGAGAGATAGAAGGTTAAAATTGGAAAAATCAAGGCAGAAGGACAGAACAAACCATCAAGCGACCATATGCCCATGGATGACAATTGTCTTGTGACAGTGAACCGGCTGTTGTTGCACGGACATGAGCGAAGACAAGCGGGCTAGCGAGCACCAAATGAATGAATGAAAGATGAAACTTCAAACTAAACGCACGATTTGATCTTTTCCGCTATTCGCGTCAGATTTGCATTATTCCATGCGGGTGTTATTGAGGTGAATATGCACGGCTGATTGCCCAACTCAGGGTCCCGATTAGCATCATACCAGCCTGGAGGTTTCAGACCCAAAGGGCGTGTGTGTGTATCAATTAGTAATATGAGAGCGGTTGCTAAAGACTCGGTGCCTCACCGACTCCAAACCCATCACCGTTGATTGGACGGCGCCGGTCAAGCCGAAGCCTGGAGTCAAACGCTTGGTTGATGATAGAATGAGCTGGTCGCGTCAAGAGCTATTCAAAAAGTCAGAAAGAATGGGTGGTTGACACGCGTCGGAGCTCTCAAAACTGCTTACATGTGAAAGCTGAATGGGCTCGGTGCCCTTATAAATGACCAGTCGGCACATACTGTTTCTTGAGGGCTTTTCAGTGGTACCTGCTTTGTAAATGCTGGCAATGGTCAGGAACAGGAAGGGATATCCTAAAACGGGCAACCCATGGTGGCGTGTTCGCATTTTGATTGAAAGGCCTTCTCTTTGATTCACCCGAACTTATTGCGCACTGGAGAACTAACTACAGTATAAAATACAGGAATATATTTTACGAATTAATGAAGGTGCCGGTAATGGGCTTGTGTTGAGTCGAGACGCTAGTCCGTACTCATTTGTCCATAATTGGGACTTTCTCTGGAGAAGGGTCATCGCCAGGGATGAATTCAAGCTGAAATTGCCATGAGACGATACCTCGCATAGTGTGAAAACAAAGGCTTACTTCATCTAGATCCATGAGTGATTGTTCGATGATCTTGATTGCATGGTGAAGGTCAGTTTCTTCAATGACCAAGGGAGGAGCAAACCGAATCCTATGACACAAATCCATCAGCCTTGTAAAATTCTAATTACCAAATACCTTACGTGTTGCCATGAGTGGGTTTTGCAAGCACTCCTCTCTCCTTCAGAAGCAGGCAAAGCTGCCATGCAGTCCTTCCCTTCTTGCTCTTGGTCTCGTCAATGACTATCGCATTGAGGAGACCCTTTCCTCGGATCTCTTGGATAAGTGGCGACTGGATCGCTTTGATGCTGTCACGGAACACGTTGCCCAACTTTTCAGCGCGCTCGGCAAGATTCTCCTCAACGAGGACTTTTAAAGCCGCTGTGGCAACAGCACAACCCAGTGGATTTCTTTGAACTCATGATCAATAAAGGTCACCAACGATGTAGGCCGAAGACATACCCTCCGTATGTGCTCCCATGTTCGCCCGGCCTAATGCAAAGCATTATGTCCTTGCTCGCAAGGACCGCTGAAACAGGATATACGCCGCCACTCAATGCTTTGCCGAGCAAGAGGATGTCCGGCTTGACCCCATCATACTCGCAGCACAACATCCTTCCGGTCCGAGCTAACCCCGTCTGGATCTCGTCACATATCAACAGCACATCATGCTGCTTGCACAGCTTGTGTGCTTCAGCTAGATAGCCGGGATCCGGGACAACGATCCCTGCTTCACCCTGGATGGGTTCAACAAGGAATGCCGCAATGTTCTTGCTATTGGCCTCAAGGGCTTCCCGAAGGTCTGGGATCGAGTTATAGCGGAGCGTCTTGGTTTCCCCATTGACCGTATAGTGGGGGCCAACATTTGGCAGATAAGGACCAAAACCACCGCGGCTCTCTGGGTCCGTGCTCATACTGCAATAGAGCATCAACGATTAGGATAGTTGGGTGGTATGGAACTGGATCTCGTTTATATGAAGAAGTCTCATACCTAATGACGGCCAGACTCCTTCCATGAAAATTCCCTGCAGCGGCCAGGACAACAGCTTTGCCCTCAGCCACACCTTTCTTTAAATAAGCCCACTTCCTTGCGAGCTTCAGGCCGGTTTCCACCGCCTCGACTCCCGTGTTCATGGGTAAGACCATGTCGAACCCAAACATTTTTGTCACCAGCTCGGCAAAAGGGCCGAGCTGGGAGTTGTAGAAGGCGCGCGAGGAGAGTGTGAGCCTCTGCGCCTGCTCCTGAAGAGCCTTCAGAATCTTAGGATGGCAGTGACCTTGGTTCACCGCCCTATCCGGATGGAGAGGTATGGTGAGTCTCCCCGTCCATGTCAGAAGGGAGAGATCCCACTCACGAGTACGAACTCAGAAAGTCGATGTACTCCTTGCCTTCGACATCCCACACTCTGTAAGGGAAAATCGTCACACATACCGCTTTACACGATAATATGTATATATTGAAAGCTGATACACGCACTTTGCTCCTTTTGCGGAGTCGAAAACGACCGGAAGAGGATGATAGCTGGTCGATTTAACGGGTCAGGTGGGACAGGAAGAGGGCAACCATGGGTTTACAGACTTGTGCGCATTATACTCGTGTTCGAGGTGAATAAAGTCCTTGGACGACAGTCCACTTGTGCTCCTAGCGTCGCCCGTTCACGTGATTAGTTGACGTCGAAATTAATGAGTGAACATAAACGTACTTGCGAGCCGGTACGGTAGAGGCAAACCGTATGGGGTTGAGTGTACGGTTGTTGACTAGTATACGGAAAGTAGGAGTATGAAGTTTCGCGAGTGAACAAGAATTGCGTAATGGAGCAACCGTTGCGGTCGGCTAGTACAGTGGGTGTTTTCGAGTCAGTATTAGGATCTTACAAGACCGTGTAACGAACAGGGGATGTAGTTCCACGGTCGTTGGTGTCTGCTCTCTCACCATCATGGATCCGGCCGTCGTGGTAGCGTTCAAGTGACACCCCCCACAGCGCGGTCATCTGCCCCTCTACGCCTCTGACATAACGGAGCGCACGGCTTTGCTCAGCCGTGCGCTCCGTATGTCGTGTCCTGTCGAACCCCTCGGAGGGGAAAGGTCGAAAGGAAATGGGTTGACAGTCCCTAACTCGCAGGCCAGCAAAGCCTTCCGGTCCAATTTCAGCCGATCTCTTGAAGAGAGCATAAAGGACCATTGTCAAGAACCACAAACACCGTAACAGAGCAGCTCCTATGTACAGAACTAAGACACCAATCGGTTGTTACGCTACAGCTTCAAATCTGGCTCCAACATCCAAGATACCAGGAAAGCTACGAGTAAGATAGGGACACAGAACATCGAGGGCAGTTTGAGAGGCAGGCGAGATGTGATGGGGGGTAAAGGATCAGGCATGAACGGTGGGTAAAACAAGCTACGAAAAGTATTCAATCTCAGTACAATAAGTTGGCGCTCCTCCTGACAGAGGGCGAACGAACGAAATGAGGAAGCACCCAAAAGGCGAAACGGCCGGGGGAGAACAGCCTAAAAGATCAAAGAGCCGAGATCTCAGACCCTATGTGATGGGACGGAGACAACAAAGGACGCATGGGATGTCAAGTTTTTGACAGATAAAAAAGTGATATCAGAGGGTGCATGACAGGTCGTCAGAGTGTTGTGAGACCCCCGACGTGGGAATCAGCGTCGATGGGCTTGAGGAGCACCCTGAGGCATTCCCTGCCATCCAGTCGGCGGCATTCCTGGATACTGGTAATGTTGTTGCATTTGAGGGTTCCCACCTTGCGGAGGATAGCCGTACATGGCGGCGTTGGGATCGTGACCATGAGTCATGGTAGGACTTTGCATGGGAGGTCCATCAGGGGCACCCTCATTCACCACACTCATCCCGCTACTGCGAGTTTGCATTGCGAGTCGGGGACTGGTGACCTTTCCATTGCTACCACTTGTTTTGCGACGATGGGCCTGATGGGCCTCTCGTACAGCACCTTGATATGGATGAGCAGTGTGGTGGGCTCCATGGGCAGAGAGGGGGGTAGAAGCCGTCGCGCGGGCATGACCTGGGGCGCCATGATGGGAAGTGTGGCGTTGGTGAGAACCGGGGTGGGGGAGTGACGATGGAGGCTGCATATTCACAGCAGAAGACGGGGGTGATGGTTCGGAGACATCATCGCGGCCACCAGAACCATCTTCGTCGGGCTCGTCATCGTCATCGTCACGACCTTGATCGGATGGATCGATGCTTAAACCACCAGGGACATTACGAACCTGCTGGGCGGCCATGGTGGGGATGGGAGGCATTGGCATATTCATGTGCGGGGGAGGCTGGTGGACGTTGGCCTGATGGACAGAGTTGCCGGGGACACCAAGGGGGGCACCGGTTGGGACAGTTCCAGCGGGAGAGTTGAGGCATGCCTGAATGAGGTTCTTGCCTTCGGGCTGGGTGACGAGTGGCTGGAGCTTGGCAGTGGTAAAGGTATAGACGAGACCGGTCTCTGAGACGACGAGGAGAAGGACTTGAGTACCAGTGAGGGTGGAAAGCTCGTAGGCCTGAAAAGGGAAATGATGGGCATTTATGGTCAGCATTCGTACCAAATGCGGGTGACGCGCGTCGGCGGATGGTAGAGGGATCGAGGAGCGCGCCTCAAGGAGAGTGTAGACGAAGTGCAAGTTGTGGCATCGGGGGTGGAACGCGACGGGGGCTCAGGTAATGATGGTGGTGGGTTGAGGCGCCGGAGGGAGAGGGAGAGGGGACGCGTACCTTCTTCATAATGCCAGCCTTTCGCTTTGAAAAGGTGATGTGACGCCTGGACTTGTCGTTGATAAACTCAATCTTAATTTTTCTGCGGCCGGCCTTCTTGTCGTTGCCTTTTCCTTTTGCTGGGGCATCGTCGTCTTCCTCGCCGTCGTCTTCTTCGCCGTCCTCGTGTTGGAAGCTGAGATCGGCTGGGGGAGGAACACCGGATGGACCTCCATGGGGCTGCTGCATCCCTTGATATTGGTGTGGACCAGCGGCAGTGGACATGGGACTCGATTTAAGGCTCGGGGCTGGTGAAGGACCGGTTGTCAGCACGACGACGGCACTACGACTGGAGAAGAGAGAGGAGGATCCACTGGGCACCCAGTACGCAGCAAGACACCCGTTGGGGGGGATGAGAGCGAGCGGGGGGGCAAGCTGGCGACCGGGCGACCAGGCGACCAGGCGCCACGCATGTGGCGAGGCCTAGGGGGCTCGAATCTGGAGGGAGAAGGACGTACTGGAATTCAAGTCGATATGGTGTGTGTCTTGGGCAACGAGGGGATAGAGTGGGAGGACTTGGGGGCGGGGTGGGACCAAAAGAGGAAAGATTCAAGATAGTCCCAAGTTGGGAGGCTGCGGCTGAGCGGCTGAGTGACTGAGACCGAGACCGAGAGCGCGGATTCCAAGTCTCGCGCTTTTGTTCACCCCGAACCAAGGAGGACAAAGCGGACAAAGCGTACAAAGCGTGTCCCACGTTGCACGTTGCACGACTCTATTTGCCTGCTCCTGCCCTTGCTGGGTCCCACCTCCCATCAAGCCTGCACCTCTCCACCTCTTCTCCCCTCTTTCCTAATCGGGAAACCTACTTTGTTGTCCCCTCCCCCTCGTCTCCCCTCGCCCCCCTCGGCCCCTGGAGTCGCCCTTTCCCAGTTTACTCGCCCCGTCCTCGCTTGCACTAACAACATGCCATACTGTAGTCCTTTCTAGCTCCGCTTTCCTCCGAGCCGCGAGCCGCCTGTGCGTTTGGAACCGAGTCCAATGCTTTCTCACGCGCAATCGGCCACTAGATTCACCATCACAGTGCCCAGTGCCAGTGCCCCATGACCCTGTCAGGCGCAGCTCCCCACTTCCTCCTAAATCAGTAGCGTCGCCCCGACCCACCCACCTTCGGTGTCCCCGGCCCTTCGCCCCTATTCCATATACCAAAATACAACGCGAGCCCATGTCTATATTCGGTAAACAAGCCACGGCTCCCCCGTCTTTCTCTTCCTTCTGAGGCCCCATCGCTCTACATGCAATCCGGATTCCTTTCGCAATCCAACCCTTTGTCAGAACAGTATCAGCACGCGGCTATCACCGTCCAACCTCGGCTAGTTGGAGTCGAGCATAAATTCCAATATCCGCCCAAGCTTCTGTGACTAAAGACATCATTTACGCCCTTCAGGATAGCCTACACCTTCGGATGGATCTAAAATCCATGATAGCCGTTCGCCCGAGCGAGCGATATCAAGACGTATTGGTCTGCGATCTGTATATCACATGTCGTATTTACTATTTACTATTTACGCATCCTCTGCGTTTTGCGTTTTTGCGTTCTGAACCTCTAGTTCTCTGCGATGGCATCGCAGATCAAAAGGTAACAAACCGGAAACCTCCAGTAGTAGTATGTGTTCAAAGCAACTCTCGGTTCTTTACCTCGACAATGAAAAACAGACCAGCTTTTGACTACTATGGTTGAACTCTAATCTTAAATGTGCGCCATCGCTTTGAGACGCCACATTTTCACTCGTCAAGCCCAGTGGATTTGGATCCACTCTGGATTCTTGAGGGGAACACGTGACGCCCAACACGTAGGACGTAGACACCATACGAGTGCAATGGTAAACTATCCACAACCATCCGCCTGTAACTCTGAATTGAAAGCTTCCAAGCCTCAATTGTGCCCAATTGTGCGACGAGTCTAAAGATGGCACTACAACACAGCCTTGGATATTTAATTTACTCAATTGTCTGGAACTAGCTTTTCGGGATGTGCGGGTCGAGTCGAGTCGCACTTGCTGACGTCGTCCCAACTCCCGAGATCCCGAGAGCCCCTTTTTACTACGCAGGAGTGGCTACTATTATATCATAATTTACTTGCATCCTTTTGCTACCATCAGCATCGACATGCGTTCATCTATCTGTGTTTGGTTCCAAACTCCCAAGCTTTTACTTCCCTTCCGCCTCGTTGCCGGGGCCAACGTGACTTGGACTTGTGGGCCCTCCACGATCATTAGCGACAACTAGATACAATGTATGAAGCAATTTCTCTTACTTTTCGGGCTCGTTGCTCAATCTTCTCCACCGTCGTACGTTGCCCAGACTGCGCAAAACCCATTTTCCGTGTTTTACTCGAGTCAACAACCTCACCAAGTTTCGTTCTATTTGTAAGTCTTCATAGCCTGGCCAGGCGCCTGCGGCCCATGCGCTGAATCAGGCCACTGCAGTCGTACTTGTTGCCTGCCCGCATTCCACAAGTAGTCAGGCGCCTTTATAGGACAAATGGCACCTTCCCTACCATCGCCGTCGACCCCCAATCCTAGTGCTCTGCGCGAGCTTGCTCTTCGTTCCATGAAACCGAAACGCAAGCCAACGGACCAGCCTGATGCAAGGAAACCATCATCTCTGCAAACAAATATATCCCACCTGCCGCGTCTGATACCACCTCCAAAGGACACTTTGGATTATGGCGAGCCGATGGACGTGGACTCAAAATCGCCAACGTCCCCGGCATCAGCCGCTTCTTCCACACGACCTGGGCTGAGTCGATTGGGGTCGATTCGACTGCGAGCTACCGGTCAGGCATCCACTGCCTTGCTGCAAGAGAGCAAAGACCGTGAGGAGGGCGAAATCAGCGAGGAGGAAATCCGGGGTAAGAAACAGGAAGAGAAACCCAAGTTGCCCAAAAAACGGGCAGGAAAAAAACAGCAGAATGATGTCTCCGCAGGGGATAAGCATGAATCTTTACACACCTTCGCGTCCACGTCCACGTCAAGCGCCACACCTCTAGCCCAGCCTCAACCTAGCCGACCATTAGCGACACCTGATGCTATCATGGTAGAGGTCCCTACGTCCGGGTTGGTCGCTGGGACAAGTCGTCCGAAAGTTCCGCCACTACAACCCGTTTCCCGAGTAATAACACCATTGCAACCACTCCCTCGACAGGACGAGCTATCACCGGCCACTCAGCGTCTCAACCAAGAGGTCCTGGAGAAGCTTGCTCATTACCAGGCAGAGATAGATGAAGCTCATTGTCGGCCAGGTTTGCCAAGTATGTCCCGTTTGTAACACCTGAAAGGAGAATCATTGACGCCTCATCTAGTGCGATTTGAAGAATATGAAGAAGCAAAGGGACTTATATTGGATCTCCTTGGCTTTGGAATGTCGCCAGAGGATCTCATTGATACTAACGTCAGCAAGCGGCTGGTAGTCTACTGCATGCGGGAAATGAACCTCCGAATCCCCTTCAATGTTGACCTTAGCGACATTGTTCCATATGAACCCCCGCCCATTTTGCCACTCACCTCCCCTTCTCCAGAGGCGACGGAACCATCACCGACCGATACACCGACACAACCTGGACAACCTCCGTCCACTTTACCTCCTCCTACACCAGCTCACGAGGTTCCTCCTCGGCCACCAGATGTAGTGAATCTACCAGCCCGACAACGGCGACCAACACAAAGCCATCCGCCATACAACAACCAGTCCGATCGCGCACCGCATACAGGCTATCCTCCTGCGATAGGAACAAACCAGAGTGGAGGTCCGCCCCCGGCTTTCCCCCCAGATGTTCCATACGGATCCTTTGGAAAGAACCACCCAATCAACCAGAAGGCCCACAACATTACACACATGAATGGTTACCCGCCTATACCCCAACATATGCCGATACTCCCCCTCCACATGGGAATTTCAATGGGAATGCCCATGAACTATGGGGTCGACTACCAGACACCATCGCCTACCACTACGCATCAACATTCGAATCTCCCTCGACCTCCCTTCCTCCCCAATCGTCCTGAACCGAGCACTCAGAATCACAGAGCCTCAAGTGGGCACACAGCGACTTCAAATGCAACTGCGGGGCCTTCATCAGCTGCACCTACCACTGTCACACCTCCATACCCTACTTCAGCGCGCCAAAATGCTTCAGAAACCGTTGACCCTAATCCTGAGGTCGAGGCGCAGGAGAAGCTACGACAAAAGGAGGTCGAGATACGAGAGGCCCTGCGCGCGAGACAGTTGAAGAAAAAAGGCGAGCAAGAGGCAGAAGTTGCAATCCAGAACGCAATTGCCAGCCTCGATTCAGATACTGCAAGAGACTCGACTCCCAAAGACGCGAATGAGTTGACCACGCCGATTACCGATGGACTGTCAAGTGCGCCGATGGACTATGAGCACGTACCATACGTCCCTCAGGCACATACCAGCTCTCTAGACGCCAAACTCTTGCACCCAATGGCCGCTGGGCACACTCCTCCGCCAGACACGGGCAGTATATTCTCTTCCATACCCACACTCACGTCGATCTTGCGTGATACCTCGAGTACCAACACAGACATAGTAGTCATTCCAGATTTGCGCCCGGCCTCGAGGCGCGGTGTAAAACGCCCAACCGCGGATGATTTCATTGATGACTCTGGCCCCAACAAGCGTGTGCATCTTGACAATGGCCGCGCGTCAGGATCGTCGGACGTCTCTGCGACTGGGCTGCTTTATAAGCGCTCGACCACTACAAGCTTCACACAGTTCAATGCAACCCAACCGGAGCGAGTCGTCATTCATTTATCGGAGGACGATGAGGAAGGCGGTGACACGGATGATAGGGATACTGAGATGAGGGAGTGCGTGACGACCGCACCTCCGTCCTGGACGGAGACCCCGCAAGAAGAACCCGCCGTTGATCAAAGAAAATCGGAGCTACAAGAGAAGTTGCGCTTGATGAAGGAACTCTTGCAAAAGAAAGAAGCCGAGCGAAAACAACGCCTTCGATCTGGTTCTGTAACTGAATCGCCGACACCCAAGGTTGCCGCAGAAGCGACGACTGTGTCCATTGGAACCAGTAGATTTTTGACGTTGGAAAGAAATGGTCCAATGGTTTCTGTGAGTTGAGGATACCCCCTCGAATGCAGCGGAATACCCTTCCTTCGATGTACCATATCTATGCTTGCTCGTCTCGATCACAACCACCACCTCGATGTCTGTCGGCTTATGCTTTCATTCAGACACCGGATTCACCAAACTCACTTCCCGACTCATCTCTATCCACCGAGGAATCTACTCCTGTGCCCCAAATCGAATCTCCTCAACCTCAACCATTGTTAACGCCACCTCCCGCCACCTCATCTTCTGGTTTGCTCCAACCTGATTGCTGGTCAGGCTAGGGCTGATTGATGTCACAGTCACAACGATTTCCCCGCTTTCTCCCAAGCGCGAAGTCATCGAGATTGGTCATTCGTCTCCCGGTGAGGCTATTATTACATACTGACAAGCGACCTTGTAGATGATTCTACCGATGAAGAGAATTCAGATGATGACGGCAAGTTGAGCGCTCCCATTCTCTGTGTTAGCTGATTGTTCCCCAAGTCATAATCATCGAACCTCCTGTCAAAGTAGTACTACCTCCGGCAAGCGCTTCCCATGTTCAATGTCGCGATTGATAGTTATTCATCCTTTCTCTGTTCCCGTTTTGTTCTCTGGGTCGCCGGGTATCCAGACACATTCTTCTTCCTTTCCCCTACCCACCAGATACTCAGACTCACCTTCACAACCAGGAGGTGTGTCGCAACCGCCACTAGATATGCTCTCACAGGTGCGTCCATTCTCCGATTGCAGCGAAGGCTGAGCTTCGTTGATTCAGAAGGGCTACCGCTGCTTGGCGTTTTACTACTCACATGTAGCCAACTGACTCTCATTCCAGGACTCTGAAGCACACTATGTTCCACCTTCAATGCTCACGGCATTCACTCAACACCCACTTCCTAGTGACTTCTCCCGATCGTCCCCCATTGTCCCACATACCAATTCTGCTGGTCCATCTCGGTCTCAGGACTTTGCTGTTGATTTGACTCCATTACAGAACAGCATCATGCAAAGGCTCGATCCGAGGCGCTTGCTCTGTCGCTTCGAGTCATCGGGCGCCGGCAAGTGTCAGGATCGACACTGCGAAGACTATCATTGGAGTGATCTTGAACCGTCTGGTGAGTCGATTCACCTCATGGATCCCCGAAGGCTCACCTCACGTCCGCGTTGATGACTGTCCATTCCTTACTTTCAGATGATGTCCTTGCACAATTCCTTCTCGAATCGGACCCGGGTCTTGCAAATTATAATCATGGAGAAATCAAGGGAGTGATTCAGAGCACACGGACCCTGAACGCGACCAACATGGGATTTTCTGCAAGCGCTACAGCAAGTGACCTACAAGGCCTTACGGACCTGGTTAAACAAGCACTGTGGACACTCCCACCTCGATGATGATGATTCGGTCACCTCTCTTCGCCTTCGTGCACTTTCTTGCTCGTGCGCTTCTTGCTCTATCTGCTGCTTCGTATTCACTCCCTCCTTGGTTAAGGAGGTCGGAAAGAAAGGAGAAATAGTTCAGGAAAATAACTTAAATAAAGAAACGAAACGCAGATCGCGTAAGACGCGCCCGTAGGTTGTATCTCGCTCGGTCAATCGTGTACTCCAGCTTTCTAATAATGATTCCTCTTCATCTCAAATGTCTCGGGTCCAGTTTCGGCCTAGTGAGATTTTCCCGACAAGGACTTTGTCGCCGCCACAACTTGGACCGCGCGACTCCTCAGAGATCCGTGATGCCATTATGATGCCATATGGTTTTAAGAATTCACATGCTCCTGACTCTAAGGTCAATTGGACTCATAGGAATGCGATCCTCATGGCATAACAGAAGTTTGTGCTAAAGGCTTAGTCTGAGCCATTGCCAATTCGGAGTGGTCCACGTCCTAGCCTTGGAGAGCCGACGGGAATCTTTCAGTCTTCCAGTGCCTCCGGTGTACTAAGTTAGCCGACGAAAACACGGCCGAGTACTAGCGCCCGTCTGACACGGGAGGTAGACATTGCGGACGTCAGGCTGAGCCCTACACAGCCCAGCCCAATCAACTCTGGTGCATCTCCGCACATATAAACCTCTCGTCGTCTCCGTCCATAGACTCACCAGTGAGCTCACTTCCCCCGGCGCCTCCCTTCCAATCACCCATGTCGACTCTCACCAACGCAGGCGTAGTAATAGCTAGTCTAATAATCGCCAACTATCTATGGACAACGATAACGAAGAAGAAACGTTTCCCTGGTCCAGTTCCGATCCCTTTCCTCGGGAACGTACACCAACTCCCGAGGCAGACTGCCTGGGTACAGTTTGCTGAATGGAGTAGAGAGTATGGTGAGTGCAGTCTTCATTGACCACGGCATACGGCTTATGGTGCTCCAGGCCCCGTCTTCGAGCTCTCCGCTCTGGGGACACGCATCCTCGTCTTAAACTCTGCAAAGGCCGCAGAAGATCTCCTGGTCAAGCGTGGGTCCATCTACGCAGGTAAATCAATCCCGCTAGCCGTCCCCGACTACTCTGATAAGGTTCCCTGTAGATCGCCCTAGCCTGCAAATGGCGGGTGAAATGTGAGTAAACGCGCTCGTATGATTGATAAGATATATGTCCTAGAGTCTAACTTATTCTTAGTGTCGGTTTTAAACGTGGCCTCGCCTTGCTCGACTATGACGACGATGCCAAGGCTTCTCGCAGATTCATTTTGCAAACGATCGGCCCGAAAGGTCTCCCTGGCTACGAAAGCTTACTCGAGAGTGCCACGATGCGCTACCTGCGTGGCCTCCGCGATACACCGGAGAAATGGGTTCAACACCTTTCCTAGTGAGTGAAACGAACCTAAATTAAATCATTAAATCTCATCACTCATTTCTACCAGTGCCGCCGGAGCTATTATTTTGAAGATCTCTTATGGCTACGACGTAAAGGAAGACCTGAGTGACCCCTATGTGGCGCTCGCGAACGATGCGTTAGATAAGTTCTCGAAGAGTACAATGCTGGGAGAGTTCCCTGTAGATTTCCTCCCGATCCGTAGGCCCGACTTTGTTCTCTCTCTGGGTCTGCACACTGACCATATCCTCAGTCAATTACGTTCCCTCATGGTTCCCTGGCGTCCAATTCAAGAAGTTGGGTAGGGAGTGGCGCCCTTTAATCAACCAGTTATTTGATAAACCATTTGAAATGGTGAAAGAACAAATGGTAGGCACAGTCATTCCTCTGTGTCATCTTCACTCGTCTAACTGTTACTGGAACACCAGAGAAACGGTACCGCGACTCCTTCATTCACCTACACACACTTAGATCAACTGAACGCATCTTGGGATGATGACCATATCTACGGCACCCCCGCTGAAATCATCAAAGCAACTGCAACCGCGCTATACGCTGGAGCTTCTGATACGACAGTATCGGCGATGCGCTCTTTTTTCCTCGCCATGTTGATTTATCCGGAGGTTCAAGCCCGTGCCGCTGCTGAGATCCAAGAGGTTGTCGGCTCTGATCGACTGCCCACACTTGCCGACCGCGCATCTTTGCCTTATTGCAGCGCAGTATTGAAGGAACTATTTCGCTGGGCTGTGGTTGGTCCCCTCGGTGAGTTGGAAAACTGTAACCAGCATCTGGGTAACATGCACTGAAGCCCTCTGCAGGCGTGCCTCATGTAAACAAATCTCAAGACGATGTTTATGAGGGTGTATTTATTCCCAAGGGAACTCTTGTCATTGCGAACATCTGGTTCGTCCCTTCTCCCTCTCGATTTGGTCATCGAATTCACAACTATTTCAGGGCCATCAACCGTGACCCCAAAACATACACGAATCCACATGTATTCGACCCTCTACGATTTCTAGACGGGAAAACGCCTGAGACGAAATCTATCTTTGGATTTGGCCGCCGTTACTGCCCCGGTGTGGGGCTGGCTGACGCTTCCATGTTCCTCCAAATCACCCAGATGCTGGCAGTATTCAGGCTTGAACGAACTCGAGATACGCACGGTCACGAAATCATACCACCCGCGATTTGGGAGACGGGCACAATAAGGTTTGTCTCGTTTCAGTCTCCTCGCATATTGTACTGACCGTCTCTTTCCTGCAGTCACCCTAGAGACTTTGCCTGCAAAATAGTCCCCCGATCAACTGCCGCCCTAGAGTTAATTCGTTGAGGCTCCAGACCTCTGTTAATTTTCGCGACCTTTTTTTTGGTCAAGTTCCGCTCTAGTCTCTTACTCGTTAAAATAGTTCCAATCGCTAATGTCACCTAATATATCTGTCTATGCCTCGCTTCTGTCGATGTCTGTGTAATACAAAAGTAACTCTTTCATTCACGAAGAATCGATGGAGTCCAATTTGGCAAATAGAAAAAGACTACGGCCAGGGATGTACAATGACGGAAAGTTTGCGAAGGATGAAGTGGTTCGAAGAATAGCATACGACACCGGGTAGTGGTAATTGCACACGGGGGGGTGCAAGACGGCATACCAGAACGGCGTATGGAGGTGGAAAAACACGACAAACACCCCCCCCTTTCGTTATGGTCGTCCTCAGATTGAGAGTTGTAGTACAGTTTTGAGAATTGGGAAGCTTTTTAAACACGTGCCGTGCGCCAGGCACTTTGCAGCGCTATACGCCGAGCCTGGGAAGAGTATTAACCACCACAAAGAGAACTGGATTGATCTAGAGCTACTCGCCTGATCGAATGAAATAGCATCCTCCTTGAGCTGGATTGTCTGCCCGTCACTTGATGCCGATCGGAAATGACTGTTCTCCTCATCTTCCTCCTCATCTTCGTCCATTCGAGATCGATTTCCGCCTCTCATAGCACTAAATGCAGCCTTGTTACCAGCTAGACCGAATGTAGACTTCTGCACGGCGGTTCCGGAGATACTGAGGTTGCTACTCTGTAGACCACCAAACACTTTGGCGTCTGCCGTAATCGCCTTTCGGGGTGAGCCCGACATAGGTGATGCCGACGGCGTGCCGCTTCGTGGGGAAGTTGGTATTGATCGGGTGCTGGGCATATATCGTTGCGCAAGGTATCTCTCGGAGAAGCGAGTGCCTTGGATCTAGACGCAAGATTAGCAATGCTTTAATGATTTCAGCGGGAGTATGTACCCTCTTTAGTTGTGGTCTTGCTTCTTGGATCGATGCTGCGGCCAACCACACTTGTACATTGTGGGCAGCCTCTGGAATGTCGCGGTAAATATTCTCAATCACGACGTGCTTGGTCGACTCGTTCCGCAAAAGCAGCTTCTCATGCAGCTCTCTGGCAACGTCATCCACTGATTCGTTGTTGAGGTGGATCTTCTCCGCTACTGCATAACCCACTTCACGGATGAGCCGTTCCATGTCGAGATTCTCTAATACCGATCCTACGATTGCATGTGCCAGCAAGTTTGCGTTCGTGAGAGGTAACATGACACCCCTGCGACCTAAAAGTCAACAAGCGTACCCTTCAATCAGACAGCAACGTACGATGTAATTTGTGTGATTGCGTGATAGAAGTCGTTGGCGTACTGTGAGAGTTAGTCAGATACAATCCTTAGAGTGAATAATGAAGCTTACGCAATATCCACTCAGTGCAGGCTCACAAGCGACGAAGAACTATGGTAGCCAGTCAGCAAGCTGGACCAAGATCCGAAGGGCCGATACTCACTAATACAATGCCTCGGGAAGCCATTGTTCGCGCAATTTGCAAAGGGTCGCGTCCTGAAGGAGAGTTAGCCAGGAGAACCGGGAAGAGAATGGTCTGGCGAACCGCAAGGAGATCCTTCAGGGAAGCCGTCGCCATGTTCCCCGATACCGTGTGGAGGGGCATCAGCAATGAAGACAACCATCTTCGTCGCATTAGGCCGCCATTCCATATCCAAGGCTGCAGCCAACGCAGCAGTAACCTACAAATACATTTTAAATTGGAGAGGGTAGATAGTGGAGTCAGTACACGCGATCAAACGCCTAATTCGGATGACGAGCGCTCTTACCGCTTCAGGACCGTCACCACCACCACTGGCGAAGAGAGTTCGTAAATTTTCCCGCATTCGGCTGATATCGCTCGTGAATCCAAAGTTCTTCGTTACATAGGTGTGATCTTGCGGCGGGTGATCTCGGAACGCGATGAGGCCAAGCCGTAGGTCGTCCGGGTGGATGAGCTTTCCGGACTCGAAGATGGCTCTTGAAATTTCTTCGATGTTCTTGGTTGCAGAATTGATATAGCTTCCCTGGCTCCCTGTGCAGTCCTGGATGAATACCAGATCTCTTTCCGCCATGAACACCAAATCAACAAATCCAACATGATTCAGGGAGGGATGCGAGACAAGATCTAGTCAGCACGGTCTGATGCAAGTAGGTGATTCTATTCTGGGCAGAATCAGAAACTCACAGCTGCTTCCGGTTGCCCTGGTCGCACCATGCGGGCGGAGCTGGTGGGTACCCTTGGTGTTGGGAATCACCCCCCGACTCTGCGTTCATATCAAAGTCCGTATCCATCGTGACACAATATTATGGTCGTGAATTATGGTCGAGTTTAGGATCGCTCAAGGTCGTGGTTGCAGTTCAAGGTCGGAAAACGCGTGGTGCATGTGCATGACCCGGTGGGCTGTCATGCACCAACCCCGAATCGATTTGGCGTGCTCGACCACTCTGACTAGGAAAGATGCGCGAAAACTACCATACACCAGTGAGATTATAATTCGCGTCGTCCGCCTATGAACTGCACCGACCACGAAAGTATCGAACCAAAAAAAGACCCTGAACTTCCACCCGGTCGGAGGCCCAATGCCCGATATACAAGAAACACTCCCATCCCAACGCCGCTGATCAAGGCTGTCATACTCGCAAGGTTCCATAGTCGAGTGGTAATGCTCAGTGCACGCTCCGCACCGGGTATGGAAGATGCGCTGTGCAACGTCAGCAGGAAAGCCAAATGCATTCAAAATAGGCAAAACCCACGGGTTCATTGCTATCTTGCAAATAGTGGCGAAGACATCGGCCGTCTGCGCAGTCTTGACACTCACAGCGAGAGGGACTTGCAAATGCAACCTTCGGCAATAGACGTCGGGCTGGACTTCATGGCGCTGCGGCGGGGCGTCAACTCTGGGCACTGCAAGCAGCGGTCGTATCCAAGGGCGGCAGAGGCTAATTCTAATATGAAGGGAAAGAAGCGCACCTGCTGAGCCAAGTCTAAGTCCGACTTGGTGGCCACGAAGAGCGTTGGGATATGATCAAGGCTGTATTGTTGCTGCGGATGCCAGAGGTCATAGTCAAAAAGTCAGAAAAGACTATCCAACCTCCAAGCCCCACCAAAAAAAACCCGATCTGGACAAGTGGTGCTTGATAGCCAGTAAATGCTTACCCGACGGTCACTGATGTATGAGAATGAGTTTGTGTCGCTCGAGTCGTAAATGTATATGATAACATCGGGTAAGTCCGTGCGTTTTGAATTCCGTAGCATCTCGGCTTCATAATTGGATCCAAACTCCTGCATCTGTAACAGCAAAGCAAGGCATAAGGTGACATCAGGTCGGGACCACGCTCCCTCCGGAGAAGGGGAAGAGAACAAGGCCGTTCAAGTGGACGTACCACGAGGTACTTCTCAATCCCATCAATCTCCACAGAGTTTACCACACTGATGGGCTTGGACGTGGGAACATACACGTCCCTGTATGGCTTTCCCGCAAATAGCCGAAGCAAACTTGTCTTTCCAGAGCCCGCGGCGCCACAAACGTAGCATAAGAAGACGTTGCGCGATGACTTGCCCTTCCTCCGGTCGGATTTCCTCGGTTGAGTTATTTTCAGCGCTGCCGTAGTCGATTCACCGGGGAAACCTAGGTATGCAAGATAGGAAAGCGTCTTCTTGTGATCTAGAAGCGTAGTCATGCTGCGCGTTGGGTATGTTAGATGTTGCCAACCGTCTGGAGACAAGGATTGTACCTCCATTGAGCCAACCACCCCTGCAATGTGACAGAACCCGAATCGTCTGCGATGGTGGTATCCGGGAAAACGGTTCCTGCCCATGGAGAACCCGGAGCGGTGCTGAATAAGCTCTCCAGTTCCTTTGCATTCAGCGCGCCGTCCCGATCCTTGTCATTGGCTTCAAAGAGGCTAGTGAAGAAGTCGTACCCCACATGACTGAGCTCAACGGAACAGTCAGATGGTACGTCATACCTGCGGTACCGGTACATTGTATGAGCGCTAGAAGGCGGCCAATCGGAACGACGAGGCACGCACCAAGGAGCAAGGAAAGCCTCTGTCAGTCGTAGATCTTCGGCATACCCAAACGTCCGTAGGACTGTCCACGTGGTTTCCAGACGCCCTCGTTGGATAAAAATGGTGAACAGGTAGAGGAAGCCGAGTTCAGTCAGTGCGTTGCCTTGCACGCCACCGTCGCCATGGTCTCGAACCATATCTCGGATTCCTTCGAGTTCTTGTTGTTGCAAGGGCGCGCCGAAACATTTGCTCTGTGGTTTCCATCAATCTGTGGCGAGATTCCTAGGGAGACGGAGCAGACGAACCTGGAACTCGTTCAACTCGGCTGCATCCAATAGCCCATTCCTATCTAAGTCACAAAGATTAAATATCCGTTTTAGAGCGTTGACACAGTCCAGTTTTAATACCTAAGAGGAAGTGAGAGCTAGTAGACTTGGGGGTATCCGGTCAGGAGCGTACGTGTTCTCTAGAGTCGTATAATGGCGCAGTAGGGTGTAATACTGCTTTTTGAGCGAAGTAGAACACTTCAGAGACATTGAGTGGCATGCGTGCTGAGCACTCGATACAGGTCTCGACTTCCTAGTGGAAGGCCATTATAAATTCGCAAAAAAACCTTCGAATATTTCCTCACCTTGAATTCATTCATTATAGGTGCGATTTCTTCCTCTAGCGCGTCATTCGTGACGACACCGCCGCGTAAGTCGATTTTGTTGCCGACCAGGATTACTGGGACCTGCCCTTGGGGTGTTGATTGAGCTAATC
>Ga0307515_10004730_pt1 | contig 27885 bp, 28 predicted proteins | sample 17_EM_MG_FD_194513 | JGI IMG/M metagenome (GOLD analysis project Ga0307515, IMG submission 194513) | Populus trichocarpa ectomycorrhiza microbial communities from riparian zone in the Pacific Northwest, United States - 17_EM | ecosystem: Host-associated > Plants > Roots > Unclassified | place... | reverse complement strand
TTCGGTTGCCGGGCATCGACGGTGCGGAAGCGACGAGGCAATTGCGCGACGCTCAGGCGAGAGGGGAGCTGAAGCGCTTTCCGATCATCGGCTTTACGGCGGACCCGGCGCCTGCCGTTTCCGCTGCGTGCCTCGATGCCGGAATGGACGCCATTCTGGCAAAGCCCTGCGCCTTGGAGACGATGCGGCTCACGCTTTCACCGTGGCTCAGTTCGACTCTCCGTCCGCCGGATTGAAAATCGGCGTGTCGGTGGTTCGATTCTGCCCAGGCCACCAATGCTTATTCTCAAGAAGAATATTTTCCGGCGCGCTCACCAGGGTCGGCCTGCTGAGCGCAAAGCGATGATCGACTGACGTCCATCCGCGCCGCTGCGCTCTTAAGAAGCCCCCGCAGCCACACCAGCCCCGGATCCTGCGCGCGGTACTTGTGCCACTGCAGCCCCTGTTCCATGGCCGTGATCGGCAGTGGCGCCGGGCGAAGCTCGATCGGCCAGGCCGGCCGCAACAGGCGTGCAAGCCGCGTGTGGACCGTCGCGATGAGTTCGGTGCCGACCACCATCGCCGGCAGCGCCGAGAAGCCGTAGCTGGTGACCGCCACACGTCGCGTCACGCCGTAGCGCTTCACGAACCAGGTCTCGAACGAGTCACCGAAGTTGCCCGTCGGCTGCATCAGCACGTGTCCGGCCGCGAGGTAACGCTCGAACGTGAGCTCGCCGCAGGCCAGCGCGCTGTCGCGCCACACCACGCACACGAAGTCCTCGGTGTAGAGCGTCTCCTGCGGATGATCCGGCGAGAGGAACCCCCGCGGGATGATGAGCAGGTCGGCCTCGCCGCGCTCCAGGCTGCGCTGAGGGTTGCTCACCTGCGGCAGGAACTCGAAGCGCGCAGTGCAGCGTTCCTCGCTGGCCAGCGCGAGCACGTGCGGCACGAAGACCATCTGCGTGTAGTCGGACACGAAGATGCGGAACACACGATCTGATGTCGACGGATCGAACTCAGGCTGGATCGCGATCGTGCTGTCCACGCGCACGAGGACGTCGCGCACCGCTTCCTGCAGCCCTTGAGCGCGCGGGGTCGGCTCCATGCGCCGCCCGACCTGCACCAGCAACTCGTCGTCGAAGTACTCGCGCAGCCGCGCCAAGGCATTGCTCGTGGCCGAGGGGCTGAGGTTCAGGCGCTCCGACGCCTTCGTGATGCTGCACTCGGTGAGCAAGGCATCGAGTGCGACCAGCAGGTTCAGGTCGAGTCGGTTGAAGCGCATGGGCGGGTTCGTGGTGATCGCGGGTTAACCCGAAAACTGTTCACGCGATCGAATCGTCGAATGGAAAGAAGCCATTTTTCATGAGGCTTCGATGTCCGTAATCTCTCGCTAACCCGATAGCTCAAAAAAGAAACAGGAGACAACGAATGGCCTCGTGCCAAGCGGCAGGCGTGTTTGCGCCTGAAATGCCCGAACCGGCGCGACAGGCCTGATCGCGATGGCTGCGATCAGGCATGTGGGTGTGATCGGCGCGGGTTTGGCGGGCCTGGCAGCTGCCTTGGCCGCCGCCGCCGCAGGACTTCGCGTCGACGTGTTCGAGGCCGAGTCGGCGCCGTTGCATCCGCAGGCCCACATCGACGTGGTGCCCAACCTGCTGCGCGATCTGGCGCGACTCGGCGTCGGCGAGGCTTGCGTGCGCCGCGGCTTCCCGTACCACGGGCTGGCGGTGCAGGGTGGCGACGGCCGCATGCACTTCGAGATCCCGACGCCGCGCTTGGCCGGCATGCACTTCCCCTCGTCGCTCGGCATGGTCTATGGCGACCTGATCGACCTGCTCCGCGAGGCTGCCGTGGCGCACGGTGCGCGTCTGCACACCGGACGCGAGGTGCGCGACGCCTTCGACAACGACGCCATCGTGACGACCGACGGTGAGCGCCATCGCGTCGACCTTTCGGTGATCGCCAGCGGTGCCCACCTGCCCGCGCTGGCCGGGCAACCCGCCCGCGCGATGGCGCTCGACACCTTGCCGCAGCAGTGGTGCCATGCACTGCTGCCGCGGCCAGTCACGCTCGAGCGGGCCGCCTTGGTGATCGGCACGGGGTCCATCAAGGCCATGGTCATTCCAGTGGACACACGACGCGCCGGCATCGCCGTGTTGCAGCCGGTCGGTGCCGCGTCGACGCCGGCCGCGATGCGCGCGACCTTGTCGAGCCAAGGCAGGCTGCTGCAGTCGCTGGGTGCGCGATGGAGCGACGACACGCCGGCCGTCGTGCGCCCGGTGCGCAGCGGGCTGCTCGACGGCTCCTGGCACGCACACGGCGTGCTGCGCATTGGCCACAGCGCGCACGAGCTGCCGCCGCACTTCGGCCAGGCCGCGGCGCAGGCCGTCGAGGATGCGGTCGTGCTCGGCACCCTGCTGCGCACGAGACCGTCGCGCGACGACCTGCTCGACGCCTTCATGGCCCGCCGCGGCGAGCGCGCGCGGCAAGTGCACGCCGTCGTCACGCAGGCGGCGCGCTGGGACCTGCGCCCCGAAGCCTCGACCGACCTGCCTGCGCTGATCGCGCAGCTCGCATCGCTGGTGGCGCAGCCCGCCTGAACCGCCGCCAAGAGCTTCAGCCCGAACAACCACGAGAGGAGACCCATGACACACCCTGTTTTCCCCGCACCCCAGCCTCGGCTGGCGGCTCTGGCGCTGGCCGCGATGGCCAGCTGCGGCGCCCACGCCGTCGAGATCGACACTGGCAACCCGGACTGGTCGGTCCGACTCGACAACACCGTCAAGGGCGGCCTGGTCTACCGCACCGAGAAGGCCGACCCCGCGCTGGTCGACTCGTTCCGGCTGCTGGTGCCCAACGTGCCGCAGTCCGCCTTCCCGCAGGCCCTGAACTTCAACGCCGGCGACGACAACTTCCGCGACCGCGGCTTCGTCTCGAAGCGGCTCGACCTGCTGAGCGAGTTCGATGCTGTCTACCGCAAGGACTACGGCCTGCGCCTCAGCACCGCGGCCTGGTACGACGCGGCCTATCGCGGCACGACCGCCGCGACCGACACACTCAACGGCCAGACGCCGGCCAACGAGTTCCCCGAAGACACGCGCAAGCTCGCCGGTCGCAAGGCCGAGGTGCTCGATGCCTTCGTCTTCGGCGGCTGGGATCTCGGCGAAGGCCGCAAGCTGACCGCGCGACTCGGCCGCCATGCGCTGCAGTACGGCGAGACCCTGTTCTTCGGCGACAACGGCATCGCGCGCGCGCAGGGGCCGATCGATGTCTTCAAGCTGCTCGGCTCGCCCAATGCGCAGTTCAAGGAGATCATCCGCCCGGTGCCGCAGCTCTCGACGCAGCTGCAGGTGACGCCGGACGTGTCGATCGGCGGCTACTACCAGTTCCGCTGGGAGGCCGATCGGCTGCCGCCCTCGGGCAGCTACTTCTCGGTGGCCAACATCCCGTGGGGCGCGCAGCAGCCCGAGTTCGTGAACATCCCGAACGTCGGCAGCTTCGTGCTGCAGCCCGGCGGCGACGTGAAGCCGAAGAACTCCGGCCAGTTCGGCATGCAGCTGAAATGGCGCCTGGCCGAAACCGACCTCGGCTTCTACGCGGCGCGTTACCACGAGAAAGGCGGCCAGTTGTACGGCCAGCTCGATCCCGCGGGCACCCTCAGCCCCTTCGGCACCTTGCGGGGCAGCTGGTTCTACGTGTTCCCGGAGAACGTGAAGACCTACGGCATCAGCGCCACGCGCTCGTTGGGCGACTTCAACTTTGCCGCCGAGGCCTCGATCCGTGATGGCGCGGCGCTGCGCAGCGGCAACATCCTGTACGGCTTCTTCCCCGGCCAGCCGCGACCGGCCTACGCCACCGGCCGCACGGCCCACCTGAACCTGTCGACACTGGCGACCTTCGGCCCGAGCTTCCTTGCGCGCGAGTCGGCGCTCGTGGCCGAGATCGCCTGGAACCGCGTGCTGCATCTGGATGACCCGGACGCTGAACTCGACCCAGGCCGCACGCGCGACGCCACGGCGATCCAGTTCATCTTCACACCGAGCTATCGCCAGGTGCTGCCCGGGCTGGACCTGAACGTGCCGATCGGCCTGCGCTACACGGTGGACGGCAACTCGGCCGCGACGGCCTGGGACGCGAAGGGCGCCGGCAACTTCAACGTCGGGCTTGAGGGCAACTACCTCGGCGTCTGGCAGTTCGCGCTGACCTACACGCAGTACATCGGCCCCGCCGTGCCCTTCGTCGACTTCTCGCCGCTGGCGACCGGTGGCAGTGCGATCTACGGCCACGGCAACCACCTTGCCGACCGCAACAACGTGGCGCTGACGCTGCGCCGCTCCTTCTGATCCCTTCGGAGACAAGCCATGACCCACCGACATTCCATCGCCGCTGCGGTGACCGCGATCGCGGCCCTCGGCCTCGCGTTGCCGGCCTCGGCCAGCGTGAGCGCGGAAGAAGCCGCCCGCCTCAAGAACGAACTCACGCCGCTGGGCGCCGAGAAGGCCGGCAACAAGGACGGCAGCATCCCGGCCTGGACCGGCGGCTACACGACGCCGATCACCGGCGACAAGCCGGGCGGCCGCCGCGGTGACCCGTTCAAGGACGAGAAGCCGCTGCTCTCGATCAACGCGCAGAACATGGCGCAGCACGCCGACAAGCTCAGCGAGGGCACCAAGGCGATGCTGCAGAAGTACCCGAGCTACCGCGTCGACGTCTACAAGACCCACCGCACCGCGGCCGCGCCGCAGTGGGTGTACGACAACACGCTCAAGAACGCGACGCGCGCCAAGCTCACCGGCGAGCTGGTCGAGGGTGCGTTCGGTGGCGTGCCGTTCCCGATCCCGAAGACTGCCCTCGAGGTGATGTGGAACCACTCGCTGCGCTGGCGCGGCACCTCGCTGCAGCTGGACATCACCCAATACCAGCTCACCGCCGACGGCAAGGCCGTGCTGACCACCGAGGGCTCGATCGAGCAGCAGATGCCGTACTACTTTCAGGACGGCAGCCCCGAGCAGTTCGCCAAGTCCAACGAGCCCTGGATGATCCGCCTGCGCAACTCGGGCCCGCCGATCCGCGCGGGCGAGGCCATCGTCGGCCGCACGCAGATCGACGGCAGCAAAGACCAGGCCTGGGTCTACCTGACCGGCCAGCGCCGCGTGCGCAAGCTGCCCAACCCGTGCTGCGACACGCCGACGCCCGCCACGGCCGGTCTGATGAGCTTCGACGAACTCGAGACCTGGACCGGCCGCACCGACCGCTTCGACTGGAAGCTCGTGGGCAAGCAGGAGATGTACATCCCCTACAACGGCAACCGCTTCCTGCAACCGAAGACCGACGCCGAAGTCATCACGAAGAGCCACCTGAATCCGGATCAGGTGCGTTGGGAACTTCACCGCGTCTGGGTCGTCGACGCCGCGCTGCGCGCTGGTCAGCGTCACCAGGCGGCGAAGAGCCGCTACTACTGCGACGAAGACACCTGGATCTGCGTGCTGGGTGACCGCTGGGATGCGAACGGCCAACTGTGGAAGACGCTCTGGTCGATGACCTTCGTCGCGCCCGATCTGCCCGGCACGGTGATCGGCTCGTTCGGCTTCAACGACCTGCTGTCGGGTGTTGCCTTCGTCGGCAATCTCTACAACAGCAAGGCCTCGCAGTACGCCGTCAAGCCGCGCTTCTCGGACAGCACCTTCTCGCCCGACGCCCTGGCCGGCGAAGGCGTGCGCTGAAGGCGCGGCACATGAAACTGCTGCTGTCCGTGCTGGCGCTCGTGGCCGGCGGTGCACTCGCCGCCGATGGCACGCCGGCGGCGCTCGACCGCCCGGCCGAGCGCGCCCGCGCGCCGGAGCGCGCCGTGCTGCTCTCCGCGGCCGCGGCCGACGCGCGCTGGGTCGCCGTGGGCGAGCGCGGTCTCGTGCTGCGCTCCGACGACAGCGGCAAGACGTGGCAGCAGTCGCCGGCGCCGGTGAGCGTCACGCTCACCACCGTGCGCTTCGCCGATGCGCGCCACGGCGTTGCGGTCGGCCACAGCGGCACGGTGCTCGTCACCGAAGACAGCGGGCAAACCTGGACGCGCCGTCTCGACGGCCGACAGCTCGCCGCGCAGCGCCTCGCCGAGGCCCAGGCGCGTGGCGACGCTGTGGCGATCAAGGTCGCGGAGCGTCTCGTGGCCGACGGCCCCGACAAGCCGCTGCTCGACGTGCTGCTCACCGGCCCCGGCCGCGCGCTGGTGATCGGTGCTTATGGCCTGGCGTTGGCCACCGAGGACGGCGGCAAGACCTGGGCCTCGTGGGCCGAGCGGCTCGACAACCCGAAGGGCCTGCACCTGTACGCAGTGCGCCAGCGCGGCGAGCGCATCGTGATCGCGGGCGAGCAAGGGCTGGTGCTCCAGTCGATCGATGCCGGGCGCAGCTTCCAGCGCGTCGAGACCCCGTATCGCGGCAGCTTCTTCACACTCGAGCTGCCCGCGTCCGGCGAGATTGTGCTTGCCGGCTTGCGCGGCAACGTCTGGCACTCGGGCGATGGCGGCCGCACCTGGGCACAGTTGCCCGTGCCGATGGCGGTGTCCATCACCGCCAGCCAGATCGCCGCCGATGGCACGCTGCTGCTGGCCAACCAGGCGGGCTTCGTGCTCGCGCGCCGCGGTGACGCCTTCGTGCCGCTGAACCGCGCGCCGCTGCCGCCACTGAACGGCCTCGCGGCCGGCCCCGGCGGGCAGCTGCTCGCCCTCTCCATCCACGGCGTGCTGCCCGTCAAGCCATGACCTCCGTTAACTTCGACCCGCGCTCCGGCTCGCTCATCGAGCGCGCGCTGTTCAACCACCGCTGGCTCGTGGTGCTGCTGTGTGCCCTCGTCACCGCGACGCTCGGCTGGCAGGCCACGAAGCTCGTGCTCAACGCGAGCTTCGAGAAGACCATCCCCACGCAGCACCCGTACATCCAGAACTTCCTCGCGCAGCAGAGCGAGCTCACGGGCCTGGGCAATGCGGTGCGCATCGCGGTGGCCAACCCCAAGGGAAGCATCTACGACGCGGCCTATCTCGACACGCTGCGCAAGCTCAGCGACGAGGTCTTCCTCGTGCCGGGCGTGGCGCGCCAGCAGATGAAGTCGCTGTGGACGCCGACGACACGCTGGGTCGGCGTCACCGAGGACGGCCTGGAGGGCGGCCCGGTGATTCCCGACGGCTACGACGGCTCGCCGCGCAGCCTGGAGCAACTGCGCGCCAACATCGCGCGCTCGGGCGAGATCGGCCAGCTCGTCGCGCTGGACGCGAAGTCCAGCGTCATCTTCGTGCCGCTGCTGGTCAAGGACGCCGATGGCCGCGCGCTGGACTACACCCGGCTCGCCGAGCGGCTCGAGGCCTTGCGCGGCCAGTACGAGTCGCAGGGCGTGGAGATCCACATCACCGGTTTCGCCAAGATCGTCGGCGACCTGATCGACGGCGTGCGGGCCGTGCTCGGCTTCTTCGCGCTGGCCGTGGCCATCGCCACTGCGATGGTGTTCGCCTACACGCGCTGCGTCCGCAGCACGCTGCTGGTGGTGCTGGCCTCGCTGATCGCCGTGGTCTGGCAGCTCGGCCTGCTGCCCACGCTGGGCTACGCGCTCGACCCGTATTCGATCCTCGTGCCCTTCCTCGTGTTTGCCATCGGCATGAGCCACGGCGCACAGAAGATGAACGGCATCATGCAGGACGTGGGCCGCGGCGTGGACAAGTTGGTCGCCGCGCGCTTCACCTTCCGGCGCCTGTTCCTCGCGGGGCTGACGGCGCTGCTGGCTGATGCGGTGGGCTTCGCGGTGCTGCTGGTGATCGACATCCAGGCGATCCGCGAACTGGCCATCGCCGCATCGCTCGGCGTGGCGGTGCTGATCTTCACCAACCTGATCCTGCTGCCGGTGTTGCTGAGCTATACCGGCGTGAGCGGGAAGGCCGCCGCGCGCAGCCTGCGCGACGAGCAAGCCGAAGCCGCAGGCGCCGAGAAGCATCCGCTGTGGGCCTTCCTCGACCGCTTCACGCAGCGCCGCTGGGCCGGCATCGCGGTGACGGCCGGCGCGGTGTTGGGCGCGGCCGGCTTTGCCGTCAGCACGCAGCTCAAGATCGGCGACCTCGACCCCGGCGCCCCCGAGCTGCGCGCCGACAGCCGCTACAACCGCGACGTTGCATTCATGAACGCCGCCTACGGTGCCGGCAGCGACGTGCTGGCCGTGATGGTGAAGACGCCGGACGGCCAGTGCTCGAAGGTCGAGACGCTGAACAAGGTCGACGCACTCGAGTGGCAGCTGCGCCAGATCGACGGCGTGGAGAGCACCAACACGCTGGCGCTGCTGAACCGCCGCGTGCTGGCAGGGTTGAACGAGGGCAACCCGAAGTGGTATGAGTTCCTGCCCAACCAGGACATGCTCAACACCGTCACGGCCGGCGCGCCGCGCGGCCTGTACAACGATGCCTGCGGGCTGCTCACGCTCTACGTCTACCTGCGCGACCACAAGGCCGACACGCTGTCCCGCGTCGTCGGCCATGTCGAAACCTTTGCGAAGGCCAACGACAGCGCCGACGTGAAGTTCCTGCTCGCCGCCGGTTCGGCCGGCATCGAGGCGGCGACCAACATCGTCGTCAAGGACGCCTGGCGCACGATGCTCGTGATGGTCTACGGCGCCGTCGTGCTGCTGTGCTTCATCACCTTCCGCTCCTGGCGCGCGGTGGTGGTGGCGGTGCTGCCGCTGGTGCTCACCTCGTTTCTCGCCGAGGCGCTGATGGTGGCGCTCGGCATGGGCGTGAAGGTCGCCACGCTGCCGGTGATCGCGCTGGGCGTGGGCATCGGCGTGGACTACGCGCTGTACATCCTCTCCGTCACGATGGCGCAGCTGCGCGAGGGCAAGAGCCTGTCGGAGAGCTACTACCGCGCGCTGCTGTTCACCGGCAAGGTGGTGATGCTCACCGGCGTGACGCTGGCGATCGGCGTCATCACCTGGGTCGCGAGCCCGATCAAGTTCCAGGCCGACATGGGGCTGCTGCTGGCCTTCATGTTCCTGTGGAACATGCTGGGCGCGCTGATCCTGCTGCCGGCACTCGCGCACTTCCTGCTGAAGCGGCAGGTCCGCACCGCCGAGGATTCGGCGGCCTTCTACGGCTCACTGCGAGCGAAACACTGACACCATGTTCAAGTACTTCCCCACCAACTACGTCTGGAACCTCTCGGTCGATCTCGCGATCGAGATGGGCGCGCGCATCGGCGAGATCGAAGAGATGTGCGCCCCGCTGCAGGAGGCCGCCAAAGCGCCCGATGCCGCCGGCACGAAGGCATTCCGCGAGACCTGGGTGCGCATGGCCGACAAGCTGTGCGTGCTCGCCGATGAGGACAAGTCGCGCGGCCGGCTGCTGTCGGCCGGCGAGAAGCTCGGCCGCGCCGCCAGCTACCTGATCACCGCCGAGCGCTTGCAGGCCCACGGCTCGCCGGGCCGCGTGGCCCTGTACCAGCGCGTGCTCGATCTTTTCGCCGAAGGTGCAAGGCTGGCGGGCGACAACTGCGAGCGCGTCGAAATACCTTACGAGGGAAAGCACTTGTCGGCACTGTATGTCCGCGCCGAGGGTGTGCAGGGCCCGGCACCGCTGCTGATCCAGGTCAATGGGCTGGATTCGACCAAGGAGATGAAGGTCCGCGTCGGCCTGCCGGCGTGGCTGGCCAAGCGAGGCGTCTCGTCGCTCGTCGTCGACCAGCCCGGCACGGGCGAGGCACTGCGCCTGCACGGCATGACTGCGCGTTTCGACAGCGAGCATTGGGCCAGCCGCGTGGTCGATTGGCTCGAGACGCGCGACGACGTCGACGCGAAACGCATCGGCATGGAAGGCGTTTCGCTCGGCGGCTACTACTGCCCACGCGCGGTGGCCTTCGAGCCGCGCCTGGCTTGCGGCGTCGCCTGGGGCGCCAACCACGACTGGCGTGACGTGCAAAAGCGCAGGCTGGACAAGGAAGGCGACTTCCCCGTGCCGCACTACTGGGCCCACGTCTGCTGGGTCTGGGGCGCGAAGGACATCGCCGACTTCATGAAGATCGCCGAAGACGTGCACCTCGACGGCGTCGTCGAGCGCATCAAGGTGCCCTTCCTCGTCACCCATGGCGAGAAGGACTCGCAGATTCCGCTGAAGTGGGCGCAGCGCACCTACGAGCAACTCGTCAACAGCCCGAAGCGCGAGCTGAAGATCTTCACCGACCGCGAAGGCGGCGTGCAGCACGCGAGCTTCGACAACAGCATCAACGCCGGTCACTACATCGCCGACTGGGTGGCAGAAACACTCAATGGCCGAACTGCGGCCTGAACTGGAAGGACATTCGTGAACGGAATCGGACCCAAGACCTCCCCACGCCGCCGCGTCGCCGTCGTCGGCGCAGGCCCTGGTGGCATTTCCACCGCCATCGCCATGCACCAGGCCGGCCACGAGGTGCGCTTGTTCGAGCGCTCGCCCCAGGTCACGCCGCTGGGCGGCGCGGTGCTGCTGTCGCTGCCGGTGCTCGCGATCCTGCGCCACTACGGTGTCGACATCGACCAGATGGGCGCGATGGCCGTCACCGAGTTTCGCGACTGGAAGGGCCGGCTGCGTGTGCGCCTGCCGTTCAACAAGCGCGCCGAAGAGAAAGCCGGGCTGCCCGGCTGGCACTACGGCCTGCTGCGCGCCGAGGCGATAGCGCGCATGCTGAAGGTGCTGCCGCCCGAGCTCCTCTATCCGAGTCACCGCTGCACCGGCTTCGACGAAAGCGACACGTCGGTGCGCGTGAAGTTCGAGAACGGCCAGAGCTGGGAGGCCGACATGCTGGTGGGCGCCGACGGCATCCGCTCGGCGGTGTCGCAGCAGGTGTTCGGCGACCCGAAGCTCTTTCATTGCGGCATCAATGTGTGGCTGGCTTGGTGCCATGCCGACGGCATCCCGCGCGACGTGGGCTACATCTCGCATTCGCCGCGCGTGCAGGCGAGCTACTTCCCGATCCTGCACCAGGGCAAGCCGGCGTTCGAGTGGTGGGTGGTCGAGCCGTGGACCGAAGGCCAGGTCTTTCGCGGCGACATGAAGCAGCACATCGGCCGGCTGATCGAAGGCTGGGTCGACCCGATCCCGAAGCTTTTCGCCGCGACGGATTTCGAGCGCAACGCCTTCCGCTGGGAGGTCTACAACCGCCAGCCGCTGCCGAGCTGGTCGCGCGGCCGCGTGTCGTTCGTCGGCGATGCGGTGCACCCGGTCTCTCCCTACGCCGCCTACGGCATGGGCATGGCGATCGAAGACGGCTACTGGCTCGCGCGCTCGCTGGCTGGCATCGACCTGGCCGACCGTCAGCAGCTGGCCCAGGGGCTGGCGCGCTACGACGCGCAGCGCGTCAACTACACCAACAAGCAGGCCGTCATGGCCCGCAAGCTGGGCAACAGCTTCCACCGCACGCCCTGGCCGCTGTCGGCGCTGCGCGATGCGGTGTTCAACCACACACCGTTTCTCGAACACGTGCTGGTCAACGACTACCTGAAGGATGCCGAGGCGCAGATGGTGGCCTTGGACTTCGGGTCATGACTTGCCCGCCGATCGAAACCCCCTTCACATCACCACGAGCAAACGATTCATGAACATCATCGGACCTGACGCACTGGTCTTCGGCGTCGACGACCTCGCCGCCTGCACGCAGTACCTGATCGACTACGGCCTGAAGGCCGTGGGCGATGGCCGCTTCGAGGCACTCGACAACACGGCCGTCGTGATCCGCGCCAAGGACGACCCATCGCTGCCGCCCGGCATGGGCACCGCGAGCATGCTGCGCGAGACGGTCTACGGCGTCGCCGACGCCGCGACGCTCGACGCCATCGAGGCCGAGCTCAAGCGTGACCGCGACGTCACACGCGTCGCCGGCGTCGTGCGCTGCACCGACGACATGGGCTTCGCGCTGGCCTTCCAGGTGACGGTGCGCCGGCCGATCGCGCTGGCGGCCGAGACCGTCAACGCCCCCGGCGCCGCACCGCAGCGCGGGCCGAACCAGCTGGCCTTCGCGCCTGACATGCCGGCGCTGCCGCGCTCGTTGTCGCACGTCGTCTACTTCGTGCCGGACGCGGCCAAGGCCGAGGCGTTCTACGCGCGGCTCGGCTTTGTCTGCACCGACCGCTTCAGCGGCGTCGGCCCGTTCCTGCGCCCGGCCGGCACTCAGGATCACCACACGCTGTTCATGATCCAGACGCCGCCGTTCATGAAGGGCTGCGAGCACTTCACCTTCCACATGGGCGGGCCGACGGAGGTGCTGCTGGCCGGAACGCGCTTCGTCGAGAAGGGCTACCAGAGCTTCTGGGGCCCGGGGCGCCACAAGTTCGGCAGCAACTGGTTCTGGTACTTCAACTCGCCCTTGGGCTGCCACATCGAGTACGACGCTGACATGGACCTGCACGACGACGCCTGGGCTGCGCGCGAAGTGCCGATGGGCGCCGATGCATCGCAGCTGTTTCTCTTCCAGCACCGCGAGAAGTGGGCGCCTTCCGGCCCGCCGCCGGGTGCTGGCGGCCCGCCGAAGCACTGAGAGCCTGAGGCCGACACGATGCGCCTGTGCCATCTGGACGATCTGCCTGACGGCGCCTCGCGTGGCTTCGACCCGCAGTGCATCGGACAGGACACCATGCTCGTCGTGCGCCGTGGGCGCCGGCTGTTCGCCTATGCCGATGCCTGCCCGCACCACGGCACGCCGATGGCCTGGCGCAAGGACGCCTACCTCAACGCCGCGGGCGACCGCATCGTCTGCGCCGCCCATGGCGCGCAGTTCGAGATCGACTCCGGCCGCTGCACGCTCGGGCCTTGCCTCGGCGATGCCTTGACACCGGTTCCGCTGCTCATCCACGACAACGGCGAGGTTCACATCGCCGCCAACACTCTTCAGGAGACGCTCCCATGACATCCGCAGCGCAACGCATCCTCATCATCGGCGGGGGCTTCTCCGGCATGGCCGCTGCCATCGAACTGCGCAAGCAGGGCGCCGACGTCGACCTGGTCGAGATCGATCCCGGTTGGCGCAGCTACGGTGCCGGCATCAGCCTGGGCGGTGCGACGCTGCGTGCGTTCCGCCGGCTGGGCATCCTCGACGCCTTCCTGGCGCAGGGCAGCGCCACCGATGGCGTGCGCCTCTGTGCGCCGCATGGCCCCCAGGTGGCCGAACTGCCGACGCCACGCATCGCCGGTGCCGACGTTCCGGGTGGCGGCGCGATCATGCGGCCGGTGCTGGCGCGCATCCTGGCCGAGGCCACGCGTGCCTCGGGCGCGAACATTCGCCTGGGCTGCACCTTCACGGCGATCGAGCACGATGCCGGCGGCGCCTGGGTGAGCTTCACCGACGGCCAGCGCCAGCGCTACGACCTCGTGATCGGCGCCGACGGCCTGTACTCGAAGGTGCGCGACGCGGTGTTCCCCGGTGCACCGAAGCCGCGCTACAGCGGCCAGGCCGTGTGGCGTGCCGTGCTGCCGCGGCCGTCAGAGATCGAGACGGCAACCATGTGGATGGGGCCGAGGGTCAAGCCCGGCGTCAACCCGGTGTCGAAGACCGAGATGTACCTCTTCATCACCGAGCCGCGGCCAAACAACGAGCACGTCGACCCGGCCACCTTTGCCGAGCACATGCGCGGCTTGCTCGAGGGCTTTCCGGCGCCCACGTTGCGTGCCATCCGCGAGCAGATCGGCCCTGGCTCGCAGATCGTGTTCCGCCCGCTCGAAGGCCTGCTGATGCCGCGACCCTGGTCGCAGGGGCGTGTCGTGCTGATCGGCGACACGGTGCACGCGACCACGCCGCACCTGGCCTCGGGTGCCTGCATCGGCATCGAGGATGCGCTGGTGCTGGCCGACGAACTGGGCCGTGCTCCAGACCTCAGCGCTGCACTGTCGGCCTTCGAGAACCGCCGCTGGGAGCGCTGCCGCATGGTGGTCGAAAACTCGGCCCGTCTGGGCGAGATCGAGATCGCCGGCGGCGACAAGGAAGAGCACGGCCGCATCATGCGCGAGTCGTTGATGGCGCTGGCGCAACCCATCTGAACCGGGAGCCTTCGATGATCTCCACCAACTCCCTGCGCGGCCGTGTCGCGCTCATGGCGGGCCACTGCGCCGGCATGGTCGACCTCGTCGCGCTGCCCGTCTGGGTGGGCACGCTGATCTCGGTGTACGGCTTCGACCCGCAGCAGGCCGGCCTGCTGGCGACGCTGTTCCTGGCCGGCGCCGTGCTGGCGAGCCTGCTGCTCGCGCCGCGCTTCAACCGGCTGAACGGGCGGCTCGTGGCGATGCTGGGATTCGGTGGTGCCGCGCTCGGCTTCGGCATCGCGTCGACAACGATGGATTTCGCGACGCTGGCTGCGCTGCATGCGCTCGCCGGCATCGCCGCAGGCGCAGCGCTGAGCGTCACGCACGGCACCATTGCGCGCAGCGCCAACCCGCATCGGCTGTTCGCCATCGTGGGCATCGCGCTCGGCGTGTTCGCGATTGCGTTCTTCGGCGCCACGCCGCAGCTCGTCGCAGCGGCTGGAGGCCCGGCGCTGTTCCGCGTGTTCGCCGGCGTCATGGCCGTGGCGGCGGTGTTGGCGGCACTCGCATTCCCGGTGCCGGACGCGCTGGGCGAGAGCCATGCCCACGGCGCTCCCGCAGGGCCGCTGTCGGGCGCGGTGTGGTTCGGCGTGGCCGGCGTGGCCTGCATGGGCCTGGTGCAATCGATGACCTTCAGCTTCCTCGAGCGCGTCGGCAGCGACCGTGGCTTTGGCCTGCAGGCGGTGACCGGTGTCCTGATCGCGCTGGGCATCGTCAACCTGTTTCCGTCCGCCCTGGCGGCGTTGCTGGAGAAGCGCTGGTCCGCGCGCCGCGTGTTGCTTGTCGGCCCGGTGCTGCAGGCACTGCTGGTGCTGGTGATCATGAACTCGCCGACCTTCGTGCCTTACGCCGCGGCGGCTGCCGTGTTTGCTGCGGTGATGATCTTCACCCACACCTTCGGCTTCGGCATGCTCGCGCGGCTGGACCCAAGCGGCCGTGCGTTGGCTGCCACGCCGGCGATGCTGATGTTCGGCGCGGCCATCGGCCCGATTCTCGGCGGCACGCTGGTCAAGGCCTTGGGCTACGGCAGCCTCGGCATCGCAGCGCTCGCCATCGACGCGGTGGCGGTCTTCGCCTTCTCGCGCATTCCACAACAGACCGGTGCGGCGTTGCCGGCAGGAGTTCATGCATGAAACCCACCCGACGCTTCGTCGATCTTTCGATCTACCTCGAGAACGACGTGCTCTCCGATCCTCCGCCGCTGGCGCCGAAGATCACCTACCAGAAGCACGCCGACACGCTGCCCGAGTTCATGGCGATGCTGCCCGGCACGAAGCCCGAGGACTTTCCCGAAGGCGAGGCGGCCGCCGCCGAGTGGGTGACGCTGACCACGCACAACGGCACGCACCTCGACGCCCCCTGGCACTTCCATTCCACGCAGGATGCGAAGAACGGCGGCGCGCGGCCCTCGATCACCATCGACCAGGTGCCGCTGGAGTGGTGCTTCCAGAGCGGCGTGAAGCTCGACTTCCGCCACTTGCCCGATGGCTACGTGGCCACGGCGGCCGACGTAGAGGCCGAGCTCAAGCGCGTCGGCCACGAACTGCAGCCGCTCGACATCGTCGTCGTCAACACGCGCGCCGGCTCGCGCTACGGCCACAACGACTACCTAGGCGCCGGCTGCGGCATGGGCTACGAGGCCACGATGTACCTGCTCGAGCGCGGCGTGCGCCTGACCGGCACCGACGCGTGGAGCTGGGATGCGCCGTTCTCCTACACCGCCAAAAAGGTCGCCGAGACGGGCGACACCTCGCTGATCTGGGAAGGCCACAAGGCCGGCCGCGACATCGGCTACTGCCACCTCGAGAAGCTGCACAACCTCGAAGCGCTGCCGGCTCACGGATTCACCATCAGCTGCTTCCCGCACAAGATCCGCGGCGCGTCCGCCGGCTGGACGCGAGCGGTGGCGATCTTCGAGAGTTGAATCGGCGATGCGCATTCTTCGCGTCGCCGTTGCGTTGCTCGCCGGTCTGTCGGCCGCCGCCGGGTCGCTGGCGCAGCCGCTGCCTGTCACCATCGGCATGACGGCGCCGCTGACGGGCTCGGATGCAGCGTATGGCCAGGGCTTGCGCGATGGGGCGCAACTGGCGGTCGCGCGCGCGAATGCCGCGGGCGGCGTCGCCGGCCGGCCGCTCGAGCTGCTGGCCCTGGACGACGGCGGTGATCCACAGCGCGCTGCCGCGAATGCGCGCCAGCTCCTGCAGCGGGGTGCGGTCGCGCTCACCGGCGTGCAGGGCGCGCGCGCCACCGATGCAGTCGCGGGTGTGCTTGCGCCACAAGGTGCCGAGGCAGTGGTCGCGCTGGTCGCGCCGGCGACTGGCGCAGCCGTGCTGCGTGACCCACCGCGCCCGGGCGTCTTCCATCTGCGGGCCAGCGTGGCGGACGAGGCCAGTGCCGCCGTGCTGCACCTGGACACGCTCGGCTTGACCCGCTACGCGCTGCTCGCCCAAGCCGATGCGCTGGGCGATTCCGGTCGCGACGGCATGATGTTCGAGCTGACGCGCATCGCGATTCGGCCAGTGGCGAGCGAGCGGCTGGCCGCCGGCGCCGCGGCCGCCGACGTTCAGCGCCTGGTTGCCAAGTTGTGTGCGTCGGAGCCCGAGGCACTGATTCTCGCGGTCGATGCCGGCGTTGCCTCGACGGCCCTGGCCGCGGCGCGCGCGCAGCGATGCGCGAGGCACCTCCTCGTGTTCAGCGAGACCGGCGCGGCATTGGTCGCGCGCCCACCGGGTGCCACGGGGCCGCATCCGCTGGCGGGACTGCTCGTCACGCAGGTCGTTCCGCATCCGAACCAGCTGCAGCATCCGCTGGTCGCGGAGTACCAGCGCGCGCGCACCGCGCAAGGCGCGGCGCCCGGCAGCCATGCATCGCTGGAGGCCTACATCGCGACGCGCGTGATCCAGGAGGCGCTGCGCGTGTGTGGCCGCGAGGCCGGCCGGGCCTGCCTGCTGCAGTCGCTCGTGTCGCGCGGCTTCGAGCTGCCCGGGCTGAAGGTGCAGTTCGGCAGCGCCCAACGCCTGCTGCGGCCCTTCGTCGAGATCACGATGCTCGACGGAGAAGGCCGCTTCCGCCACTGACGTGCCCCTTGGGCAACGCCCGCTTCCTACACCATCCCAGGAGTCCATTCATGTCCTTTCCTCCCATCCACCGCGTCGTCACCGGCCACGATGCCGACGGCCGCGCCATCGTCGCCTCAAATGGCGCGCTGCCGACCGTCGTCGAGATCGCGGCGATTCCCGGCACGATCTTCCACGAGGTGTGGAGCACCACCGGCTCGCCCGCGCCGGTGGACAACGGTGCTGACCCGAGCCTCGGCCCACTGATGCTGCCGCCGCCGAAGCAGGGCACGCGCATCCGCTTCGTCGACATTCCGCCGGACACGGCCGAGTTCCTCGCGAACGGCGCCGAGCAGATGAGGGCCGCCTTCGCGCAGGTCGGTGACCAGAAGGCGTCCACCGTGACGGCGGAGTCGCCGCATCCGCTGATGCACCGCACCGAGTCCATCGACTACGCCATCGTCATTGACGGCGAACTCACGCTGGTGCTGGACGACTCCGAGGTGCTGATGAAGGCCGGCAGCGTGGTCGTGCAGCGCGGCACCAACCACGCCTGGGCCAACCGCTCGGGCAAGCCCTGCCGCATGCTGTTCATGCTGGTCGATGGCCAGTACGAGCCGGCGATTGCCACGGCCTTGTCTCAGCGCTGAAGCGAGAGGAACACCATGCGTCTTGCCACCCTGCGCGACGGCTCGCTCGACGGCCGCCTGATCGTCGTCTCGCGCGACCTGACTCGTGCCGTCGCCGCCTCATCGATTGCGCCGAACCTGCTCGATGTGCTGCAGCGATGGGATGCGGTGAAGTTGCCACTCGGTGACCTGTGCGATGCCCTCGATGCAGGCGATGTCGAAGGCAGCTTCGCGTTCGATCCATTGCGCTGCTGCGCGCCGCTGCCGCGCAGTCCGCAGTGGCTGGACGGCTCGGCCTTCCTCAATCACGGCCGGCTGATGGAGCGTGCGTTCAACACCCCGCCGATCCCCGACTTCGACACCGTGCCGGTGATGTACCAGGGCGCAAGCGACGACTTCCTTGGGCCGGGCGACGACGTGCCCTTGCCGAGCGAGGCCGACGGCATCGACTTCGAGGGCGAGTTCGGCGTGGTCTGCGGCCCGGTGCCGATGGCGGTGACGCCCGAGGCCGCGCTGGCCTGTATTCGCCTCGTCGTCCAGGTCAACGACTGGAGCCTGCGCGCGCTGGGGCCGCACGAGATGAAGACCGGCTTCGGCTTCCTGCAGGCCAAGCCCTCGACCGCGTTCGCGCCGGTGGCCGTCACGCCCGACGAACTGGGCGACGGCTGGCGCGACGGCCGGGTGCAGATGCGACTGCACGTGCAGTGGAACGGCGAACGCTTCGGCGAGCCGCACGGTGGCGAGATGAATTTCCACTTCGGCCAGCTCGTGGCGCATGCGGCGCGCACGCGCAGGCTCACCGCGGGCACGATCGTCGGCTCGGGCACGGTCTCGAACGTGGCGCGCAGCGCAGGGTCGGCCTGCATCGCCGAGCGACGCGTGATCGAGAAGATCGACCTCGGCGAGATTCGTACCGGCTTCATGCATTTCGGCGACCGCGTTCGCATGCAGGCGAGGTTCGACGACGGGCGGGATGGGCCGTTCGGCGTCATCGACCAGCGCGTTGTCGCGGCGCGCTAAAGGGGGGACGGCATGCACGTGCTCGTCACCGGAGCGAACGGCTTCGTCGGTCGCGCGCTTGCCCGGCGACTCGCCGCCGATGCCCGGCTGGGCCACGCGCCCATCGAGCGGCTCAGCTTGCTCGACCTGGCCTTCGACGACCCACCGGTGGAAGCCTTCGCTCGCCACCTTGCCGGCGACATGGGCGACGCGGCGTGGCTGCGCCGCAGCCTGGCCGAGACGCCGATCGACGTGATCTTTCACCTCGCCAGCATCCCGGGCGGCATGGCCGAACAGCAGTACGAGCTGGCGCGCCGCGTGAATCTGGACGCGACGACGGTGCTGCTCGAAAGCGGCAAGGCGCAGGTCGAGGCCGGTGGGCGCGCGCCGGTGTTCGTGTTCGCCAGCTCGATCGCCGTGTTCGGCACGATGCCCGCGCTCGTCGACGACGAGACGCTTCCGCACCCGCTGATGACCTACGGCGCGCAGAAGCTGATCGGCGAGACACTGGTCGCCGACTTCAGCCGTCGTGGCTGGGTCGACGGCCTGTCGCTGCGCCTGCCTGGCGTGCTGGCCCGGCCGCCCGCGCGGACCGGCCAACTCTCGGCCTTCATGAGCGACATCATTCGCGAGCTGGCGGCCGGCCGGCCCTTCACCTGCCCGACCTCGCCGAAGGCGACCACCTGGGCCTCGTCCTTGCCTTGCGTGGTCGACAACCTGGTCCACGCAGCGACAGCCCCCGTGGTGTTGCCTCAGGTACGACGGACACTCACGCTGCCGACTTTGCGCTTCTCCATGGAAGAACTCATCGATGCCATTGCTGCGGTGCACGGCACCAACGTCAAGACGCTGGTGAGATTCGAGCCCAACGAGCGGATCGAGGCGCTCTTCGGTCGCTTTCCGCCTCTCGAGACGACCGCAGCCCATGGCGCGGGATTCGTTCATGATCTCAGCCTGGTGAATCTCGTTCGGCGAGCTCACCCAATCCGAACAATCTGATCGACGTCGCGATTGTTGTCAGCATCGCTCCACGCCTCCTCCCCACACTCGATCGCCCTCATGCGGTTGCGCTTCGCTTCGTTCTCTGGGATCAACTTACGGCGGGACTTGCACCCGCAAGAGTGCGCCCGTGCCGGGCGCACGACAACAAAGAACCGCCACAGGAGGTCCTTGCGGGTACATGGGTGGGCCGTCAAGGGGCGGAAGCTTTGCCAGAAGCTGGTGATGCTCCCGCCTCGTGTGCATCAGCGCAGCCGCGCCTTCAGCTCTTCGCTTGCCTGGTGAAGCGCCGCGCGCGTTGCGGGCACACCACTTAGCGCGTTGAGCAACCCGAAGTCGTGGATCATGCCGATGTAGCGCGTGGCCACCACCGTGACTCCGGCGGCGTCGAGCTTGCGCGCATAGGTCTCGCCCTCGTCACGCAACACGTCCTTCTCGGCGGACTGCACCAGGGCCGGCGGCAGGCCCTTGAGCTGCTCCGTCGTTGCCAGCAGCGGCGAGGCGTAGATCTCCTGGCGTTGTTTCGGGTCCGTCGTGTAGGCATCCCAGAACCACTTCATCATGTTCTTCGTCAGGAAGTGGTCGTTCGCGAACTCGTCGTAGGAGGCGTTCTCGAAGCTGGCGTTGGTCACCGGCCAGAACAGCACCTGCGCACGCAGCGCAGGTGCGCCCTTGGCTTTGGCCATCAGCGCCACGACCGCCGCCATGTTGCCGCCCACGCTGTTGCCGGCCACTGCGAGCCGCTTGCCGTCGACATCGATCTGTGCCCCGTTGTCGGCCACCCACTTCGTCGCTGCATAGGCCTCGTTGATGGCCACCGGGTAGCGCGATTCGGGCGAAGGCGTGTAGTTCACGAACACCGCCGCGACGCCCGAGTCGGCCACCAGGTCGCGCACGAAGCGCTCGTGGGTCGGGAAGTCACCGAGGATCCAGCCACCCCCATGGAAGAACATGAACGCGGGCAGCACGCCCTTGGCGCCGACCGGCCGCACAATGGTCAGCTTGATCGGCTTGCCATCCACGGTGATGGTTTTCTCGCTCACATCAGCCGCCGGCAGCTTGGCGCCGGCCTGCGCGCCGACCAGCACCGCGCGGGCGTCGGCGTTCGAGAGGGTTTCCAGCGGCTTGCCGCCGCCCTTGGCCAATGCTTCGAGGAAGGCCTGGGTGTTGTGCTCGACGCCCGGGCTGCCGGCAGCCAGTGCGGCGCCAGCGGCGATCGAGAGAACGGAAGTGGCGAAGACTTTGCGAAGGGTGTTCATATCGGTACCTTGGTGAGTGCAGTGGAGTGGAGAAACGGTCAGACGAGGCTCAGGCGCACGTCGATGTTGTTGCGCGTGGCGTTGGAGTACGGGCAAACGATGTGGGCACGGTCGACCAGGGTCTGCGCCACGCTTCGCAGCATTCCGGGCAGGCTGATCACAAGGTCGACTTCGATGCCGAAGCCATTCGGGATGGCGCCGATACCGACTGTGCCGCGAACGCTTGCGTCGGCAGGCATCGGCAGCTTGTCGCGCGCCGCGACGAACTTCATCGCACCCAGGAAGCAGGCGCCGTAGCCGCAAGCGAACAACTGCTCCGGATTGGTGCCGGCATCGCCTGCACCGCCCAGTTCGCGCGGCGTGGTGAGCCTGAGGTCCACTTGGCTGTCGCTGGTCGTGGCGCGGCCATCACGCCCGCCGGTGGCGCTGGCGGTAGCGCGGTAAAGAACCTTCTCGATCGACATGACATCTCCTTGGTGTGGGTGAGAGCGAATCGCGTCTGAAAACTGCGACCGGTGCGCGACATCGGTCTGGTTTATTCGTACTAATAAATAGTGCACGATGTAATTCGCCAAAAAACGGGCGCACGCCGCGCCCTTGCTCATCAAACCTCAGCTGGCATTCTTGTAGAGCTTTGACCTCATCTCTGTGAGTCGTGAACGAAGCGTGTCGATCTCGCCAGGGGCACATTCCATCGCCGAAGCAACACAACCCGGAATCGCCACGGCGCGTTCGCGCAGGCGTTTGCCCGCGACGGTCAGCGAGACGATGACCTGCCGCTCGTCAGCGCCCGACCGGTTGCGCGCCACCAAGCCGGCGGCCTCCAGGCGCTTGAGCAAGGGAGTGAGCGTCGGTGAATCCAGGAACAAGCGCTCGCCGATCTCGGAGACCATGAGGTCATTGCTCTCCCAGAGCACCAGCATCACCAGGTACTGCGGGTAGGTCAGGCCCAGGCTCTTTAACAACGCGCGGTAGACCTTGTTCAGGCCCAGCATGGTGGAGTACAGCGCGAAGCACAGCTGTTGGTCCAGTTCGAGAGACTGGACCGCAAGCGACGCTGACGATGATTTGGCCTTGTTCATGAGGAGGGAGTTTACATCGCACACGATCTATTCGCAAGCAATTGCCTCGATCGTCCAAGTGCGAGCGCGTGAAATACGGCGCGATTCCAGCGAGCAATCAGCCAAAGTTGTTGATGCCGGTCAGCTGACGTTCGCCGGCGCCGGTCTCGGCCGTTGACGAAGCCGCTCTCGCGGCAACGCTCCGCCGCTGCATAGGTGAGTACTTGAGACAGTCGTTCTGCCGATCTTGTTGTGCGAGGCAATCCGCCTCGTTCATTAACAGGAGCAGAACCATGGAATTCCGGGCTCCGCCCATCTCCCCGCTACGCCAACGCATGCTCGAGGACATGGGCATGCGCAAGTTTCAGCCGCATACCCAGACAGGCGATATCCGCGCGGTGCTGCGGTTGACGCACTTTCTTGAGCGAGCGCCCGGCACGGCCGCCGCCGACGACCTGAGCCGCTTCCAAGTGCGCCTGCCCGATGACGGCGCAACGCCTTCGACGATCAATGCGACGCTCAGGGGCCTGACAAGGATCGCTACGCCATGCTCTCGCCGCTGCTACTTGCCAGTGGTTCGTGATCGCTCAATAGTCCGCACCCCAGGCATGCGACGCTCGCTCGAGATAGCTGCGAATCACGCCCGGGGCCCCTAAGGCCTCACGCCACCACTTCAGCGCCAGGCCTGACTCTTCGTTGCGCCAGGCCAGATGCAGTTGCTCCGTGCGTGCGGGCTCTTCCAATTCTTTGCGGATCAATAGGGCACGGTCCAGCGCGGACTGCGCAAAGAGCACTGGAAGCGAGCCCACCCCCAGCCCCGCGATCTGAAAGGCATGCTTGGTCCGCATGTCTGGCACCGCCAGGATCTCCTGGCCACATAACAGGCCCACCGTGCGCGATGGCATGCGCCGTGCCGGGTCTGAGACGACGATAGCGCGATGCTTTCTCACTTCGTTGCTGGTCAGCGGCTCATGCGCCTTTCCCAATGGATGGCTGGCCGCCACGCAGAACGCAAAGTCCAGCTCCGCGAGCTTGAGGGATTGATAGCCACCGCCCGAAGGACCAGGCCCCGCAGCAATGATCAGGTCGGCTCGGCCATCTGTCAGGGCTTCCCAGGGGCCGCTCAGCGCCTCGCTCATCAGCTTGACCCGTGTGCCTTCAGCGTGGGCGCAGAAGCTCTGCACCAAGGCGTTGAGCATCATTGGCGGGATCAGAGAGTCGATGTCGATCCGAAGTTCGCTCTCCCAGCCCTTGGCGATGCGTTTGACCCGGCACTCCAAATCGTCCGCAGCCTGTAGCAGCACCTGACCCTCGGCCAGGAGACCCCGGCCCGCAGCGGTCAGGGCGATGTGCGGCCCGTTGCGCTTGAACAGGCTGACACCGAGGTCCCTCTCCAACTTGTTCACCGCATAGGACACGGTCGAAGTGACCTTGTCAATCAACTGGGCGGCGCCAGAGAACGAGCCTGCCCGGTCTATCGCGACCAACAGCTCCAGTCCTTCCAGGGTCAGTCTGCGCATGTCGACTTCTTTCAATATTCGAAAATTTACAAGATAACGAACGAGAGACCCATCACCGACTTACCTGGCGCAACTTCAGAATTCGTTTCACTGCAGCCGGACATCAACTCAATGGCCTGTAGCAGCAGATCATCAATGTTCGACTATTTCGCAAATTGGAGTCACCGTGAAATACCTGGTTCGCATTCTGGCCACCGCTCTGACCGCCATCGGTCTCGTCTCGGCCGCCAGCGCTCAACAGGCCCCCGGGGCCGCCAAGAAGCTGCTCACGCCCGAGAACTCGGCCGTGATCATGATCGACCACCAGTCGCAAATGGCGTTCGCGGTGCAGAGCATCGATCGCACGCTGCTCGTCAACAACGCGACGGCACTGGCCAAGACGGCCAAGGCCTTCAACGTGCCGGTGGTCCTCACCACGGTGGCCGAGAAGAGCTTCTCCGGCCCCTTGTTCGGCGGCATCAAGGCGGTGTATCCCACCGCGCCGGTGATTGACCGCACGACGATGAACTCCTGGGAAGACAAGAACTTCCGCGACGCGGTGCACAAGACCGGCAAGAAAAAGTTGGTGATGGCGGCCCTGTGGACAGAAGTCTGCCTGACCATGCCGGCCCTGTCTGCCCTTGAAGAAGGCTACGAGGTCTACATCGTGACCGATGCTTCTGGCGGCGTGACCAAGGAAGCGCACGACAACGCCGTTGCACGCATGGTGCAGGCTGGCGCTGTTCCGGTCACCTGGATGCAAGTGCTGCTGGAGTACCAGCGCGACTGGGCACGCCAGAGCACCTACGACTCGACCGTGAAGATCGCCATGGAGCACGGCGGCGCCTACGGCACCGGCCTGGAGTACGCCAAGGCGATGCTGGGCCATGATGCCGGCGAAGGCAAGGCAGCTGCCAAGTGATGGTCTGAGGGGAATGGCATGTTCATGCACCAGCACCTCCCCGCACTGGCACTGTCGCTTTGCGCATGGGGGGCTGGCGCCCAGAGCGTGAACGCCCCCGAGGCAGCGCAACTGTGCATGAACTGTCACGCCCAACCCGCCGAGCAGCAACTCACGCTTGATGCACAAATGGTGCCGCTGCTTGGCGGCCAGCAAGCCGAATATCTCCTCAGTGCGCTGAAGGGATACAGCAGCCGACAGCGGGACCATTTCTTCATGCGCGGCATCGCTGCCGGGCTGGGTCAGACGCAGCTGAACGAGATCGTGGCCTACCTCTCAGCGCCGTCACCTGGGCGGTCAAAGCAGCGTGCAGCGGCTACCCAACCTGACATGCCGCAGGCGGCCGCTAGGTGTGTGGCCTGTCATGGCGATGGCACCGGAAAGCCGGCATCGCGAGAAATTCCGATGCTTGCGGGGCAGCACCACGTCTATCTGACGAAAGCATTTGGCGCCTACGCTTCTGGCGGACGCAGGCATCCGGTGATGCAGCCTCAGGCCATCAACTCGGAGGGACAGCCTTCGCTGACGGACGATGAACTTGCCTCCGTTGCGAGATGGTTTTCCGCGTTGCCCAACGGCGTCTCAAGCCGCTGAGCCATGTTGGCAAGTTGACACATTTTCAGGAGACCTTGATGTTCAAGATCAGACGTTCAGGCGATCGTGGCGAGGCCAATCACGGCTGGCTGCAATCCTTTCACAGCTTCTCTTTTGCCGAGTACTACAACCCCGACCACATGGGGTGGGGCAACCTGCTCGTCATCAACGAAGATCGCATTGCCCCGCGCGGCGGCTTTGGAACGCATGGGCACCGCGACATGGAAATCATCAGCTACGTCCTGTCCGGTGAACTTGCGCACCAGGACAGCATGGGCAATGTCAAGGGTATCCCGCCCGGCGACATCCAGCGCATGTCCGCTGGCACGGGTGTTCGACACAGCGAGTTCAATCACGCCCCGAACCAGACCACGCACTTCTTGCAGATCTGGATCCAACCCAACGTCGCGGGCATCGCGCCCAGCTACGAACAGAAGACCGTTCCTCCGTCCAGCAAGCGAGGTCGATTGGCACTGGTGGCCTCACCGGAAGGTGCTGGCGAAGCGGTGAAGATCCATGCAGACGCATCCCTGTACGCAGGACTCTTTGACGGCGAAGAGTCGGCGCATGTGCCACTGAACCCAAGCCGCAAGGCATATGTCCACCTCGTCAAGGGGCGGATTACCGTCAACGGTCATCCGCTCGAAGCGGGCGATGCCGCGATGCTGCAAGCCGAGCCTTCCCTGGTGCTGGACGGCGGTCAAGACGCAGAAGTCTTGCTGTTCGACCTCGCAGCCTGAACTCCATCCAGCACATTCATTTTTCACCACTTCTCTCAGGAGCCATCATGATTTCGCAAAACCATCCTCTGCAAAATGTGTCCTCTCTCGTGGGCCGCCTGCTGCTCGCGGCCCTGTTCCTGCCCGCAGGCATCAGCAAACTCACCGGCTTTGCTGGCGCGGTGGGCTACATTGCCTCGGTGGGTCTACCGCTGCCGCAAGTGGGCGCGGCATTGGCCCTGATCGTGGAGATCGTGGGCAGCATCGCCCTGATCGCAGGATTTGGCACGCGCATCGCTGCCGTTGTGCTCGCAGCCTTCACTCTGGTGGCCTCGTTCTTCTTCCACGCCTACTGGGCGGTGCCTCAGGATCAGCAATTCGTCACCCAGTTGCTGTTCATCAAGAACATCGCTGTCGCAGGCGGGCTGCTGACCGTGGCCGCCTGGGGTGCAGGCGCTTGGAGCCTGGATGAGCGCCGGCGCCCGTTGAGCGCCCGTTGATGCAGGCCGGGAAGATGCCTTTCCGGCCTTCCGTGAGAGCCAAAATGATCTACGCAGAATTTGTAGAACCATCTCGGTTGCAGCAAATGATCAATGAAACGGTCAGTCCGCTGCTCATTCACTTCACGGCCCATTGGTGCGGCCCATGTCAAGGCATGACGCCCCATCTGGAGTCCTTCGCCCGAGAGCGGCAGAACGACATGCCAGTGGTCAAGGTGGACGTCGATGCCTTTCCAGACGTCGCTCGTCGGTTCATGGTGCGCGCCGTCCCGACGCTGATACTGTTGCAGGACGGCAAGGTACTTGGCGTCCACTCTGGCGCTTTGTCGGCGGCCCAACTCGCTCGCTTCGTAGACGGTAACTTGCCGGGCACGCCTGCGATCGATTGACCTCGCCCCAATCGCCCCCTTCTCAAGAAGCAGAAATTCGAACGCAGTCAGCAAGCCACGCAAATGCTACCGCCGGTAGTCGCGGCGGAAAATCACTGTTCGCTAAGCGCCTGATATTGCATCGGCACACATAGCTCCCACTTCACAAGGAATCATCATGGCAAAGGTCCTCGTCCTGTATCACAGCTTCTACGGTCACATCGAAGCGATGGCCAATGCCGTCGCCGAAGGCGCGCGCGAAGTGCCTGGCGCAGCGGTTGACATCAAGCGCGTTCCCGAAACGGTGCCCGACGAGTTGTTCCGCCAATCCGGCGGCAAGGCGAATCAGGCTGCGCCGGTCGCCAAGCCCGATGAGCTGGCCTCCTACGACGCGATCATCTTCGGGACCGGCACCCGATTCGGCAACATGACGGGTCAGATGCGCACGTTCCTGGACCAGACAGGTGGCCTGTGGATGAGCGGGGCACTCGTCGGCAAGGTCGGATCGGTGTTCAGCAGCAGCGCAACACAGCATGGTGGCCAGGAAAGTACGATTCTGACCTTCCACCCGACACTGCTGCACCACGGCATGGTTGTCGTTGGGCTTCCCTATTCGGAACAACGTCAAATGGGTCTCGACGAGATCAAAGGCGGCAGCCCATACGGCGCATCCACGATTGCGGGCGGCAAGGGCGAGCGCATGCCGAGCGAACAGGAACTGGGCATGGCGCGCTTTCAAGGCCGTCACGTCACGAGCATTGCGACCAAGCTGTTCGGCTAACAGGAAGCTCCACCTGGTCGCGACTCGCCGCACCGGCATTGATGTATGTTCGAGAGCGTGACCAGTCTCCTGATTCAGCACGACCTTGTGACGGTCTTTGTTGCTGTTCTTCTGGCAACGCTGGGGATACCGATCCCCGCGTTGCCCGTCCTGCTGCTGGTTGGAGCGCAGGCGGCGGGTGACGGTCGTTTTGGATTCGAGGCGCTTGGCCTCGCGACCCTGGCTTCCACGCTTTCGGCTGCGACGTGGTATGCGGCAGGAAGGCGGCTTGGACGCCGCGTCCTGGCCTTCCTGTGTCGCATCTCGATCTCCCCGGACACCTGCGTTCGCAAGAACGAAACCAGCTTTGCCAAGCGCGGCGCGTTGACCCTTGTCATCGCTAAGTTCGTAAGTGCGCACCGGCGAACGCT
>Ga0307515_10004729_pt1 | contig 27894 bp, 25 predicted proteins | sample 17_EM_MG_FD_194513 | JGI IMG/M metagenome (GOLD analysis project Ga0307515, IMG submission 194513) | Populus trichocarpa ectomycorrhiza microbial communities from riparian zone in the Pacific Northwest, United States - 17_EM | ecosystem: Host-associated > Plants > Roots > Unclassified | place... | reverse complement strand
TTCCGGGATCGGGAAGGAAGCGATGTAGGCAGCGCCGTGGTTCTTCGATGTTTTCGCGGCGATCTGACCGAGGATGTAGCGGCCTTCATAGAAGCGCGAGTTGTAGGTCGCGAGGTTGGGGCCGGACTTGTAGCCGGTGCCGTGTTCGAACTTGACCTTGGGGAACTTGGCGGCAACCTTGACCGTCGCATCCATGAAGCCGAAGGAGGTCGTGAAGATCAGCTTGCAGCCGGAACGGGCAAGGCGCTCGATGGCGCGCTCGGCATCCGGGCCTTCCGGCACGTTTTCGAGATAAGGGGTATCGATCTTGTCGCCGAACTCAGCCTGGACCTGCTGGCGGCCGAGATCGTGGGCCTGCGAATAACCGCCGTCGGTGTGCGAACCGACATAGACGAAGCAGACCTTCGTCTTGTCCGCCGCCTGGGCAGCGGAGGAGATGCCGATCACGGCGGCAGCCGAGGCGGCAAGTGCTAGTGCGAACTTCTTCATAATGACCTCTGTTGGTTTGAAGTTATTCCGGAAACCCGTCTTTATGTTCTTCTTTATCGCTCCGGTACGAAGGCTTTTCCAAGCGACGCGGGCGTGTTGATCAACGTCGTGCGCCGATTATGAGAAATGATGATGAGAACTACAATAGTGGCGGCATAGGGCAGCATCGACAGGAACTGCGAGGGAATGCCGAGGCCGAAGGCCTGCGCGTGAAGCTGCAGGATGGTGACCGCACCGAAGAGATACCCGCCGGCAAGGACCCGTAAGGGCCGCCAGGACGCGAAGACGACCAGCGCCAGCGTGATCCAGCCACGACCGGCCGACATGTTCTCGGCCCATTGCGGCGTGTAGACGAGCGAAAGCTGCGCACCGGCAAGACCGGCGCAAGCGCCGCCGAACATGACGGCGAGATAGCGGGTGCGGATGACATGGATGCCGAGCGCGTGGGCCGAGCCGTGATTGTCGCCGATTGCCCTGAGCTTCAGGCCGGTGCGGCTGCGGAACAGGAACCAGCTGACGCCGAAGACCAGCGCGATGGAAAGGTAGAAGATCAGGTCCTGTTTGAAGAGTACCGGCCCGACGACCGGGATATCCGAAAGGACGGGAATGACGATCTCTTGCAGGCGGATGCCCGGCATGCTGACATAGGCTTCGCCCAGCATGCCCGATGCGCCGAGGCCGAGAAGGGTCAGCGCCAGGCCGGTCGCCACCTGATTTGCCACCAGCGTCAGTGTCAGGAAGGCAAAGAGCAGCGAGAAAAGCGCGCCCGCCGCAATACCGCAGATGATTCCGACATAGGGCGAACCCGAGATCTGCGCGCCCGCAAAAGCGGCGACCGCGCCCATGATCATCATGCCTTCGACACCGAGATTGAGCACGCCGGAGCGCTCCGTCACAAGTTCGCCGAGGGCGGCGATGACGAGCGGTGTCGACGCGGTGATGACGGTCAGCAGAATGGCTTCGAAGATGCTCATGCCGCCCCGCCCCTTACCCGCGACCAGACCAGGCGGATTTTGTAATAGATCAGCGTATCGCAGGACAGCACGAAGAAAAGCAGCAGGCCCTGGAAGACGCGGGTGACCTTGTCGGAAACGCCGAGCGACAGCTGAGCCGCCTCGCCACCGAGATAGGTCAGCGCCAGCACCAGGCCGGAGGCGATGATGCCGAGCGGATTGAGGCGGCCGAGGAAGGCGACGATGATGGCGGTGAATCCGTAGCCCGGCGAGATCGCCGGCTGCAGATGGCCGATCGAGCCGGAGACCTCGCTGATGCCGGCAAGGCCGGCAAGCGCGCCTGAGAAGAGAAAGCTGAACCAGATCATCTTCCGCGACGAGAAACCAGCGAAGCGCCCTGCCCGTTCCGATTGGCCGAGCACGACGATTTCGAAGCCCTTCAGCGTATAGCGCATCATGAACCAGACGCCGATCGCGACGACGATGGCGAAGATGAACGCCCAATGAGCCCGGCCCGACTCCTCCCAGATCGCCGGCAGCACCGCTTCGGGTGCAAAATCGCGCGAGACAGGAAAGTTGAAGCCCTTCGGATCGCGCCAGGCGCCACGGATCAGCCAGTCGAGGAAGAGCTGGGCGATATAGACCAGCATCAGCGACGTCAGGATCTCGTTGGTGTTGAAATGCGCCTTGAGCAGCGCCGGAATGGCGGCGAAAAGCGCACCGCCGAGGGCGCCGAGAATCAGCATCAGCGGCAGCACCAGCGGCGAATGCCAGTCGTAGAAGACGATCGGCAGATAGGAGCCGGTGATGGCGCCTACGGTGAACTGGCCTTCGGCGCCGATATTCCAGTTGTTCGAGCGATAACAGACCGCAAGGCCGACGGCGATCAGGATCAGGGGCGCAGCCTTGATCGCCAACTCGTGCAGCGACCAGACTTCGAGCAGCGGCTCGACGAAGAAGGCGTCCAGCGCCTCGACCGGGTCCTTGCCGAGCATGGCGAACATGATCGCACCGAACACCAGCGTCAGGACAAGGGCCAGCAGCGGCGAGACGAAGGCGAAGAGCTTCGAAACCTCGGGACGCTTTTCGAGCTCAATGCGCATGGGCGGTCTCCGCGGCATGCTGGCTCTCATGCAGGCCGCCCATCAAAAGCCCGATCTTTTCGCGCGTCAGCTCACCCGCCGGAAACGGTTGAGACAGGCGGCCTTCGGAGATGACGGCGATCTCGGTCGCCACCTCGAAGATCTCGTCGAGATCCTGGCTGATGACGAGCACGGCCGATCCGGCGCGGGCGAGATCGACGAGCGCCTGGCGGATGCGGCTCGCCGCCCCCGCATCGACGCCCCAGGTCGGTTGGTTGACGACGAGCACGGTCGGCTGGCGGTCGAGTTCGCGGCCGACGATGAATTTCTGCAGGTTGCCGCCGGAGAGCGAGCCAGCGGCCGGATCCTCGCCGCTCTTGCGCACATCCATGGCTTCCGAAATGCGTTTGGCGGCACTGCGGACGGCACTGTGGCGGATGATGCGCAGCACGCCGCCGCCGAGGAAGGCCTTGCGGTCGGACTGGCTGCGGGCGAGCACGAGATTGTCGGAAAGCCGCATGCCCGTCACGGCGGCGTGGCCGTGGCGCTCCTCGGGCACGAAGCCGGCGCCGAGCAGGCGGCGGGCGGTGATGCCCTGCGTCCCCACATGTTTGCCGCGGATGACGATCGCATCGGCATTCGAGACCGGATATTCGCCCGACAGCGCATCGAAGAGTTCGCCTTGCCCGTTGCCGGCAACACCGGCGATCGCCAGGATTTCGCCGGCGCGCACGCTGAGCGACAGGTCGCGGAGGGCCATGGCGAAGGGTGTGCGCGGGGCGACGGAAAGGTTGGCGACGGCAAGCTGTACCTCGCCCTTGTCGCGGCGTTCGGGATGGGTGACGGCCGCCACTTCGCTGCCGACCATCATGCGGGCAAGCGAAGCGGGCGTCTGCTGCCGGGGATCACAGGCGCCGGTGACCTTGCCGTGGCGGAGCACCGTGGCCCGGTCGCAAATGCGCTGCACTTCTTCGAGGCGATGGCTGATATAGAGAACCGAGCGGCCTTCCGCCTTCAGCTTGAACAGCGTCTCGAACAGCCTGTCGGCTTCCTGCGGCGTCAGCACCGATGTCGGCTCGTCGAGGATGATCAGCTTGGGGTTCTGCAACAGCGCGCGGACGATCTCGATGCGCTGGCGCTCGCCGACCGAGAGATCGGCGACATGGGCATGCGGATCGAGCGGCAGGCCATAGGCGACGGAGAGAGCGCGCGCCTCTTCGGCGATCTTGCCGATGGGAATAGCGTCATCGAGCGACAGTGCGATGTTTTCGGCGACCGTCAGCGCCTCGAACAGCGAAAAGTGCTGGAAGACCATGCCGATGCCGAGCTTGCGGGCCTCGCCGGGCGACGTGATCGAGACCGGCTTGCCCTGCCAAAGGATATCGCCTTGCGTCGGCTCGAGAACGCCGAACAGCATCTTCACCAGCGTGGATTTGCCTGCGCCATTTTCACCGAGAAGCGCATGAATTTCGCCCGGCGCTATATCGAGATCGATTTCATTGCAGGCGGCAAAGCTACCGAAGAACTTCGTCAGCTTCTGCACCGATAATAACGCACCGGAAGCCGGTACATTCAATGGCGACACGTTCCCCTCATTTCTTCTGCCGACCGGTCCGTTTCGGATCTCATGGAATCAGCAGCGTCGTTCCTGTTGTTTTTCTTGTTTCCAGATCCGCGTGGGCCTGCCCAACCTCACGCAGCGGATAGGTTTGATTGATATTGATACGCACTTTGTTGCTTTGCACAACATCAAATAGCGCGTTGGCGCTGTCGATCAGTTCCTGGCGCGCCGCGATATAGGTGAAGAGCGTCGGGCGCGTCGCAAACAGCGAGCCCTTCTGTGCCAGCATCGCGAGGGTGAAATTCTCGATCGGCCCTGACGACTGGCCGAAGGAGGCGAAGAGACCGCGCGGCTTCAGGCAATCGAGCGATTGCGGAAAAGTATCGCGGCCGATCGAATCATAGACGACATCGACGCCCTTGCCGCCGGTAATTTCGCGGACACGCTCGGCGAAGGTGCCGCTCTTGTAGTTGATGACATGGTCATAGCCATGGGCGAGCGCCAGCTCGATCTTGTCTTCCGAGCCCGCCGTGCCGATGACGGTGGCGCCGAGCGCTTTTGCCCATTGGCCGGCGATCAGGCCGACGCCACCGGCGGCGGCATGGAACAACAGGACTGTCTGCGGGCCGACCTTGAAGGTGCGGTTCAGGAGATATTCGGCGGTCATGCCCTTCAACATCATCGCCGCCGCCGTTTCGAGCGTGATGCCCTCGGGCACATGCACGAGATGCCGGGTCTCGATGTTGCGTTCGGCGCTGTAGGCGCCGTCGGAACTGGCATAGGCGACACGGTCGCCGACCTTGAAATCCTCGACGCCGGGGCCGACCGATGTCACGGTGCCGGCGCCCTCCTTGCCGGCGACGAAGGGCAGATGCGGCGCCTTGTAGTGGCCGTCGCGGAAATAGACGTCGATGAAATTGAGCCCGACTGCCGCCTGCCTGATCTGCACTTCACCGGCCGATGGTGGGGGAAGATCGATCTCGACATAGTCGAAAACCTCTGGCCCGCCCGTCCTTGAGAATGAAACCGCCTGCGTCTTTGTCATCTTGCCTGTCCTTACGCTTCGCGTCCGAGAGCGGGGAAGAATTGCAGCACGGCGCCGACGGCGTAAAGATAGATTCCGCTCACGATGAAGAGAATGATCGCCCATTCGGGCATGTCGAAATGCATCAGCAGCGAATAGACGCCGAGCGCCGACCACAGGAAAAAGATGCCGAGATTGAGCGGTCGCAGCCTTCTGACGCGCACCGGATGCAGGAAATTGATCGGCAGGAAGGTCAGCACCACCGAGACCGTGACGACTGCGAGTGCGGCTGTGGCACTGGCATCGATGACGAACAGCGTGAAGACCACCATGTTCCAGACGACGGGGAATCCGGAGAAGAAATACTCCTCGGTCTTCATGCCGGTATCGGCATAGTAGATGGCGCTGGAGACGACGATCATGCCGGCAGCAACGAAGGACCAGGGCTCGCCGATCATGCCGCTCTGATAAAGCGCAAAGGCCGGCAGAAGCACGTAGGTGACATAGTCGATGATATTGTCGAGCGTGTCGCCCGACCAGTTCGGCAGCACTTCCTTGACGCGCACCTTGCGGGCGATCGGGCCATCTATGCCGTCGACGAGAAGGGCAAGGCCCAACCACCAGAACATGTCGATGAAACGGTGCTCGGCTGCGGCCACGACACCGAGAAAGGCAAGGAAGGAGCCGGAGGCCGTGAGGATATGGACCGAGAAGGCGCGCATCTCCGCGTAAGGAACACGCTTATACTTGAAAATTTTCATGTTTCCCCGACCGCCCTATCGCGCTCGCCCGGACGAGCGTCTTTTTTACTAGCATCACCGGACCGCTCCTGAATCGGTTCGATGCTGTAGGTCTTTGTTGTCGCAACGTTTTTGCCGAAAACCGGCATCCCTTTCCGGCGCGATGCCTTAATATGCATCCTTTGCGGAGCTTCGCCAGCGGGAAATACGACATTCCTGTGCACGCATTGAATCCTGACAATGACATGCATATTTCCCTTACGAAGCGCTGCATGGAATGGAATGCCTTTAATTTCGGGCCGATATGTAATATCTGCCTCGCATCCGACAGTTCATCCGACGAAACGGGATCCGCTACCGCAATGAACGCGCCTGCAAAGACCGAAGACTTCGCCTCGTCCATCCCCGCCGGCGTCTATGCCGAGACGGTACTCGATGTGACGCATTACACCGACCGGCTCTTCCGCTTCACGATGACCCGGCCGCAGGGCTTCCGTTTCCGTTCGGGCGAATTCGCGATGATCGGCCTGATGGTCGAGGGCAAGCCGATCTTCCGTGCCTATTCGATCGCCAGCCCCGCCTGGGCCGAAGAACTCGAATTCTTCTCGATCAAGGTGCCGGACGGCCCGCTGACCTCGCATCTGCAGGGGATCAAACCCGGCGATCAGGTGCTGATGCGCAAGAAGCCGACAGGCACGCTGGTGCTCGACGCGCTGACGCCCGGCCGCCGCCTCTACATGTTCTCGACGGGAACGGGCATCGCGCCCTTCGCCAGCCTGATCCGCGATCCCGAGACCTACGAGAAGTTCGAGGAAGTCATTATCACCCATACGACGCGCGATGTCGCCGAGCTGAAATACGGCTTCGACCTCGTACACGAGATCCAGAATGACGAGTTGCTGAAGGAAGTCGTCGGCGACAAGCTGCGCCATTATCCCACAGTCACGCGCGAGGATTTCGAGTATCGTGGCCGCATCACCGACCTGATCTCATCAGGCAAGCTTTTCACCGATCTCGGCGTGCCGCCGCTAGACCCGGCAATCGACCGCGGCATGATCTGCGGCTCCTCGGCGATGCTGAAGGATACCAAAGAACTGCTTGAGAAGGCCGGCCTCGATGAAGGCGCCAACAGCAAGCCCGCCGAATTCGTCATCGAGCGCGCTTTCGTCGGCTAACGCTTTTCCGACGACCAGATCTGACAACGGCTCCGGAAACGGGGCCGTTTCTATTGATCGCTGAGATAGTCGATCAGCGCCGCCATCGCGGTGCGCGCCTCATCCGGCTTGCCCTGGTGGATGGCGCGGATGACGGCGACATGCAGCGAGATGGCGCGGTCCATGCGCTCGGGGCTTGCCGTCGAGAACCAGAGGCGGCGCGAATGCGTCTGCACCGGGCCGAGTGCAGCGGTGATGAAGCCGTTCGGGCAGGCCTCCTCCAGAATTTCGTCGAAAGCCTTGTCGGCGGCAAAGAAGCCGGCGAGATCGCCGCTGACGGCGCATTCGCCCATGGTGTGGGCGCAATCGGCAAGGCGCGCACGCTGCTCGTCCGTAGCCTGCTCGGCAACAAGGCTTGCTGCGATCGGCTCCAATTCGCGGCGCACCTGCATGACGTTTGCATGGTCCTGCGGCCCGATCTCGGCAACTTGCAGCCCGACGCGCGGTTTCACCAGGATCAGCCCCTGCCAGGCGAGTTTCTGGATCGCCTCGCGCACCGGCGTGCGTCCGTGTCCTGCCATATCGATCAGCTGCTTCTCAGTGACGAGCGCGCCGGGTTTCAACGCCAGCGTTACGATCCGATGTTCCAGAGCGAGATAGGCAAGGTGGCTCTGTGAATTCTGCATTGCCAGCGGGTCCATCACTCGAAGCTGATATATCACATACTGACACGCGCAAAAACAGAAGGCAAGTCAGGTTGATATATCAAAATAATGATGGATAGGCAGACGTGCGTCTAGGCCTTGATTGACACCTCCCACCAACCCATACTCCGTCGTGCTCGGCCTTGAGCCGAGCATCCATACGGCACCCGCCGACGCTTGCGGCGTGGATCCCAGGCTCGAGGCCTGGGATGACGAAGTGTGGGGTTGGCGTTCCAGCCAATTTGCCAGTACAGAGCCCCCAATCAATTTGCCATGGCGCATTTATCGGGAACCAGCGGCCCCTTCACTCGTGCCGGAGCGCCTCGATCGGGTTCAACTGTGCTGCCCTTCTCGCCGGGAAATAGCCGAAGATCATGCCGATTGCTGCGGAGAAGGCGAATGCGACGACGATCATCGTCGGGCTGAAGACGAAAGGCACTTTCAGCAGCGTCACGGCGCCGAAACCGAGACTGAGGCCCAGCACGATGCCGGTAATGCCGCCGAACAGCGACAGCGCCACCGCCTCGACCAGGAACTGGGTGAGCACCTGGTTTTCGAGCGCACCGATCGCAAGACGGATGCCGATCTCGCGGGTTCGCTCGGTGACGGAGACCAGCATGATGTTCATGATGCCGATGCCGCCGACGAGCAGGCTGATCGCTGCGACGGCGCCAAGCAGCCCTGTCAGCAGCGTCGTCGTGCCGGTCATCGCCTCGGCGATCTGCGTCATGTCGTTGACGTTGAAATCGTCCTGGCGGCCGGGCACGATCTTGCGGCGCTCGCGCAGCAGATTTTCGATATCGGACTGCACCTTGGCGGTCGACACGCCGTCTCGCGCCGAGATGATGATCTGCGGCACGTTGCTGTTGCCGCTGATGCGCCGCTGAAACACCTTGACCGGCATGATGACGACATCGTCCTGATCGTTGCCCATGCCGGACTGGCCGCGCTTGGCAAGCACGCCGATGACGGGGCATGAGACCTTGCCGACGCGGATCTGCTGTCCGGTCGGGTCAGCGCTGCCGAAGAGCTGCGAGCGCACGGTTTCGCCAATGATGCAGCGCGCCTGGCCGCGTTCCTCGGCGGGCAGGAAATTGCGGCCCAGCGCCAGATCCCAATCCTGCGCGATAAGATAATCATTCGTGGTGCCGGAGACGCTGGTCGAATGGTTCTGGCCGCCGAAAATCACGGTGGCGGTCGACTGGTTGAGCGGCGCCACGGCCCTGAGGCCGCCGATCTGGTCGCGGATGGCCGCGACGTCCTTGACGCTGAAGCGCTTGGCCTCGGAGCTCGCCCGGCCGGGGCCGAACTGGCCGGGGCGGACAAACAGCATGTTGGTGCCGAGCCGCGACAGCTCGGTCGAAACTTGCGCGGTCGTGCCGTTGCCGATCGTCACCAGCGCGATGACAGCGGCAACGCCGATGACGACGCCGAGCACGGTCAGGAACGAACGCAGCATATTGCGGCTGATGGCCCGCAGCGCCAGCTTCAGCGTCTCAAAGAACATGATCCGCCCTCCTCCGGTGCTCGACTTCCGTCTCCAGCTTGCCGTCGACGAAACGCAGCAGCCGCTGCGCATAGGCGGCGATGTCAGGTTCATGCGTGACCATGACGATGGTGATGCCCTGCTCGCGGTTCAGCCGGGTCATCAGGTCCATGATCTCGACGCTGGTCTTCGTGTCGAGATTGCCTGTGGGCTCGTCGGCCAAAAGCAGCGCCGGCTCGGTGACGATGGCGCGGGCGATGGCGACGCGCTGCTGCTGGCCGCCCGAAAGCTCCTGCGTCTTGTGATGTTCGCGCCCGGACAGGCCGACGAGCGCCAGGGCTTCCCGCGCCCGCTCACGCCGCTCGCGCACCGCCATGCCGCGATAGATCAGCGGCAGCTCGACATTTTCGACGGCCGAGGTGCGCGAGAGGAGATTGAAGCCCTGGAAGACGAAGCCGAGCATGTGCCGGCGCAGCAGCGTCAACTGGCTGCGGTCGAATCCACCGGTCGGGATACCTTCGAAGACGTAGTCCCCGGCGCTCGGCACGTCGAGGCAGCCGAGAATGTTCATCGCCGTCGACTTGCCGGAACCCGACGGCCCCATGATCGCGACAAATTCATGGGCGTTGATCGCAAGGTCGACGCAGTCGAGCGCGCGGATCGCCGCCTCGCCCTCGCCGTAGATTTTGGAGACCTGCCGGAATTCAATGAGCGGTGGGCTTGCCATCCGTCTCTCCGCCTAGTTCGCACGCTGGGTAGCGTCGGTCACCAGCGGGTCGTTTTCCTTGAGTTCGCCGGAAGCGACCTGGGTGAACTGGCCGTCGGACGAACCGACCTGGATGACGACAGGCGCCGGATGGCCGTTGCGCAGCACCCAGACGCGGCGCTGCGTGCCCGTCAGCGCCGAACCGCCGGAATTGCCGCGCTGGCGCGGCGGACCGAAGAGGCTGAAAATGCCGCGGCCGCGCCTTTCTGCCTGCGCCGGGGCATAGCGCAGGGCGGCGTTCGGCACCATCAGCGTGTCTTTGACGGCCTCGACGGTCACATCGGCCGTCGCCGTCATGCCGGGGCGCAGCAGCAGATCGGCGTTGTCGACGGATAGTACCGCCTTGTAGGTCACGACATTGTTGACCACCTCGGAAGCGAAGCGGATCTGCTCGATTTCGGCCGGAAAGGTGCGGTCGGGATAGGCGTCGACCGTAAATTTCGCCTTCTGTCCGACGGCAATCTGGCCGACATCGGCCTCGTCGACATCGACCTGCAGCTCCATCTTCTTCAGATCGCCGGCAATGGTGAAAAGGATCGGCGCCGAAAGCGAGGCTGCGACCGTAGCACCCGGATTGACCGAGCGGGTGAGAATGACACCGTCGATCGGCGCGACGATCTTCGCCTTGGCAAGATTGACCTCGGCAAGCTGCAGGTCGGCTTCCGCGGCCAGGACCTCCGCCTCGTTGATCTCTTTGGCGGCGACGGCTGAATCATATTTGTAGGTGGCGTCATCCAGGCTCTGCTGGGTAGAGACGTTGCTCTTGACCAGGCTCTTCAGCCGCTCCAGCGAGGTGCTAGCCGAATTCAGATCGGCATTGGCCTTGACGACGTTCGCCTTGGCCGAATTGAGCTTGGCGCGCGAGCTTTTCGCATCCGCTTCGAGCTTGTTGGTATCGAGGAGAGCGAGCACGTCGCCAGCCTTGATCGTGCTGTTGTAATCGACGTTGACGTCGCGGACCGTGCCTGACAGTTCGCTCGATATATCCACCTGCTCGGTCGGCTGCACGGAACCCGTGGCGGTGACGAGCACCGTCAAGTCGCCACGTTTTGCCGGCTGGGTATCATAGCTCACTTCGCTGCGCCCGCGGCCCATATAGACATAAGCGGCGATGGCAGCGGCAGCGATGAGGAGGAGCAGAATGACGAGGCGTCCGCGCCAGCGGCGGCGCTTGCCCTGCTTTCCCGATGCGGCAAGAACCGCGGCAAGGTCGGATGCGCCGCTTGTCTGTGCTCCGGTCTTGCTGCCGGTTTGGGTGTTGTCCATGAAGTCCTCGATCAGTCGGTGGCCACGCCCGGCATCCGCAGTGAAATAATCACAACGCAGATGAACCGGCGATTAGCGTTGCCGCCGAAGTGGCACGGAATTGCGGATGGGTGAAATGAAATATTGGTAAGGAAAGAAGACCGAAGGACGGAGAATCCGTCAATCTTCGTCCCGGAACGCATCCTCGGCATATTGGCCGGCGCCAGGCAGTGGATCGAGCCAGGGCTCGCGCCGCTTGATCCAGACCTCATATGTCGGCGTGATATCGCTCGGCGGAGCGTCAAGCGAACCCAGGCGGAGTTCGGCCTCGTCGTCCCGCAGGCAGAAAAGCCTGCCGCCGCAAGTGGGGCAGAAGCTGCGCCCGGCAAAGGTCGCGATCTCACCACTATGGGAAAAAGCCCGGCGCGGCCAGACCGCGAAGAAGGTGAAGGCGGAGCCGCTCGATTTGCGGCAGTCAGCGCAGTGGCAAAGGCCGGTGCGCAACGGCTCGCCCTCCACCCGATAGGCGACTGCCCCGCAAAGGCAGCTTCCGGTCCGGATCGTCATGATGCGCCATCAGGCGTCGAGACTGGAAGACAGGCCCGGCGGGCGCCGCTTTGCCGCCATCAACAGGTCGAGTTCGGTGGCAGACGGGCCAAACTTCTCGTAGAGGCGCTTCGCTTCCGTGTCATCCAGCCGGTATTTCCTGGCAAATTCGCTGATGCTGTAGGGGCGGCCACGCAACACTCTTCGCGCCGGGGTCGCCGTATTCGGTGCGTCGGTCATGGTTTTCTCCTTTCGTCCTATACCCTGTAAGCTAGAGCGACGGGACAAATTGGGAAGGGCAAGCCGGCTGCACGGATGCTTCCGGCACGGGTGGAAGGGGTTCGTTTCCGGAACCTTCTTGCGGCTGCGCGCATTGTCAAAGCCAGGTTGCGGGCCGCGCCAAGCGGACGCGGCGGTGCCGGAGAATATCGGGATTTTTCCGCTTTCTCCCGGCGGCCAACGAAATGGCAGGCGAGCTCCCTACCCGCCCGGTCCGCACCCTCATCCCTGGTCCTCCCGCCCTCAGGACAGACGCCGGCCATCTTCGCCGAAGAGGTGCAGCACATCGGGATCAAGATGCAGCGGCAGGCTGTCGCCCGATTTCATGCGCTGCTGGCCGGCAAGGACCGCAATCAGCTTCTTCCCGGCCGCTTCGGTATGGACGACGGTCTCCGAGCCCAGTTCCTCGACGAGCGTGATGCGGGTGTCGAGCCTGGTCGCGGCGGTAGCATCGGCAAGGGTGATATGCTGCGGGCGGATGCCGATGCTGACCCTTTCCCCCGCCGCACGCGGCTCCTGCACAGCAACGGAAAGGCGGTGACCGCCAACGGTTTCGATCTGCACCAAACCGCCCTCATGGCCGATGATCGCGCCTTCGAGGAAATTCATGTGCGGTGCACCGATGAAACCGGCGACGAAGCGGTTCGCCGGCCTGTTGTAAAGCTCCAGCGGCGTTCCCACCTGCTCGATCCTGCCGCCTCTCAGTACGACGATGCGGTCGGCAAGCGTCATCGCCTCGACCTGATCATGGGTGACATAGATCATCGTCGCCTTCAGGCGGGCATGAAGGGCGGCAAGCTCGGCGCGCATGCTGACCCGCAATTCGGCATCGAGATTGGACAGCGGCTCGTCGAGCAGGAAGGCATCCGGTCGGCGGACGATGGCGCGGCCGATGGCGACGCGCTGGCGCTGGCCGCCGGAAAGCTGGCCTGGACGGCGCTGCAGGAGAGGCTCGATCTCCAGCATGCGTGCGGCGTCGGTGATGCGCGCTTCGATCTCCGTCTTCGCCACATGCGTGTTTTCGAGGCCGAAGGCCAGATTCTGACGGACGCTCATATGCGGATAGAGCGCATAGGACTGGAAGACCATGGCAAGGCCGCGATCGGCGGCGGTGATGTCGGTGACATCAGTGCCGTCGATGGCAATGCTGCCGCCCGTGGGCTTGTCGAGGCCCGCGATCAGCCGCAGCAATGTCGATTTCCCGCAACCGGAAGGGCCGACGAAAGCGACGAACTCGCCATCCTCGACGTCAAGCGAGACATCGCGGATGACCTCGACCGAGCCGAAATTCTTGACGATGTTCCTGAGCTCGAGCCCGCTCATGCACTCTCCTGTTTCATATCATAAGCTTGTTATCGGCTGGCCTATTTCAGCCCCGAGCCGGCAATGCCTGTCGTAATGAAGCGCTGCAGGAAGACGAAGATCAGCACGACCGGGATCATCGAGACGACAGTCATGGCGAGGATGTAGTGCCATTGCACGTTAAGTTCGCCGGCATAGACGTTGAGGCCGACCTGCAGCGTATAGAGTTCCTTGCGCGACAGGACGATCAGCGGCCAGAGGAAGTCGTTCCAGCGCCAGACGACCGAGAAGATCGCCAGTACCGCAAGGGCCGGCGCCGACAGCGGCAGGATGATGCGCCAGTAGATTTGCCATTCGCTGGCCTTGTCCATGCGCGCGGCGTCGAGCAGTTCATCGGGGATCGTCAGCATGTATTGCCGGAGCAGGAAGACGCCCGTCGGGGTGGCGACGGTCGGCAGGATGACGCCCCAGAGACTGTCGAAGAGGTTCAGTGTGCCAATGACGGAATAGAGCGGCACGACGATGACCGAGAGCGGCACCATCAGCGTTGCAAGGATCATCAGCATGACGGCGGTGCGGCCAGGAAACTGGTATTTCGACAGTGCGAAGGCGGCCATGGAATTGACGAGCAGCGTAATTGCCGTCGCGATCACCGTGATGAAGACGGAGTTGCGCAGAAAGAGGAAGAAGTCGAAGTGCTGGAAGGGTTCGGTATAGTTGCCACCAGCGAATTCGATCTTCCGCACCGGCGTGCGGGCCTTGATATTCGCCTTGACGATCTCGCCCGGCTGTTTCGGATCGACCATCTGGCCGATGATGCCGATGCGGCGAACTTCGGCGAGCACGCGGCTGCTGCCATCGGGCATCGCCACATTGTAGAGCGGCAGCGGCTTGTCGTAGCCCGGCACATCAGCCTGCTCCGTGACATAGGGCAGGAAGGACGGCGGGAATTCGGCAAGGGCCGCCGGCGTCTTGAACGATGAGAGGACCAGCCAGACGGCCGGGCCGAACATCAGGAAGACTCCCGATATCAGCCAGATCCAGGTGACAATGTCAGTCCAGTGCCAGCCGCGGCCGCGGCGGCGGAGGAGGAAGGTGCTGACAGCGCTCATCGGCGTGCTCCCTTCTTCTCGTTGCGGGAGCTGGCGCCGAGCTGGATCAGCGTCAGGATGACGAGCACGATGCCCATCAGGATCGAAGCGGCAGAGGCAAGCCCCGGATTGCGCAGCGAACTCGCAAAGCCGGTCTCGTAGATATACTGGGTGATGTACATGGTGCTGGTGCCTGGGCCGCCGCCAGTCAGCACGAAGACCTCGTCGAAGATCTGCACGGCGCGGATCAGCGCCAGCACCAGCACGACGATGAGGTTCGGCATCAGAAGCGGCAGGGTGATGCGCCAGAAGATGCGGGTTGGGCGAGCGCTGTCCATCGCGGCCGCCTCGTAGAGATCCCTGGGGATCGCCTGCAGGCCGGCCAACAGGATCAGTGCATAGAAGCCCATATGCGCCCAGACCGAGACGAAGACGGCGAAGAAGAAGGCCCAGAAACGATCGCTGAGCCAGGAGAACGGCTCGAAGCCGAAGGGGCTCAGCGCATAGTTCAACAGGCCCTCGCGCTGGAGTATCCATTTCCAGATCAGGCCGACGACGACGGGCGACAGAAGCACGGGAAAGAAGAAGACGGCGCGCCAGAAGCCACGGTTGGAAAGCTCGCGATTGAGGATCAGCGCCGTCGTGAGGGCCGCGATCAGCATCGCCGTCACCTGGAAGACGACGAAGACGGCGGTGTTGCGCACGGCCGCCCAGAAGGTATCGGCCGCGCAGGTCGAAGGATCGAAATAAGAGCCGCAATCGAAGAGGATACGATACTGGTCGGCGCCGACATAGGTCCTGTTCTGAAGGAAGATGGCGCTGCCGCCGGTCGTCGAATAGATGAAATTGATGACCAGCGGCAGGAGCACGAAGACGGTGAAGATCAGCATGTTGGGCGCCAGGAAGACGCCCGCCATGCCGTTCAGTCCCGTCAGTTTCTGCCAGGCGCGCATCGGAATGTCGACGATGCCCATGACAAACCTGACAGGCGCAGAAAGCGCCTGCCGCAGACCGGCTTTCACCGGTGGTTCAGAAGAAACCGTCTTCGCTGCCATGTGCTTTTCCGTCAGTTGCCGGCGACCTTGGCCTTGATGTCGTCGTCGATGCGGGCATAGGCGTCGTCGAGCTTCATCTCGCCGGCGATCACCTGGCCGATGCGGGCGACGATGGCGCTGTAATAGGCGTCCGACCACTTCCAGCCCGGCAGCTTCATGGCGGGTGCCGCCGTCTGACCGGCCGATTCCACGAAGGCCTTCAGCGCCGCCTTCACATGCGGATTGTCGGTCTTGAAGTCCATCTGGCCGGAAGCGACGCCCTTATGCGCCGGGATAAACAGGCTGCGCTCGGCAAATTCCTTCTGCACGTCGGCGCTTGCCAGGTAATCCATCACCTTGGCGACATCCTTCGGGTTCTTGGTGTACTTGACGGCGACCAGACCCGCACCACCCTGCATGCCGGAGCATGCGACCGGGCCGCAGGGGCTTCCTGTCACGACCCAATCGAAATTGTCGCCGATCTTCTGGGCGAAACCCGAAACCTGCCAGCTGCCGGAATAAAGATAGGCAAGGCCGCCATTGATGAAGTCATCGGCGGCGGAGCGGTAGGTGGAGCCTGCGGCGCTGACCCAGACGTCCTTGTTGACGATGCCGTCCTCGTTCCACTTGACGAAGCGGCTGAGGAAGTCCTTGGCGCCCTGATCGAGCGGCGCGGGCTTGCCGTCTGCGGCGATGTAGTTGGCGCCGAAGGAGATGTTCGGGCCGGAGACGCGGTGGCCCGAGCGGTCGATCGCCATGGCGAAGACCTTCTGGCTGTCGGCGACCTTCTTGGCAGCGGTCGCCCAGTCGTCCCAGGCGGCTTTCGGGCCGGGGATCTCGACGCCGGCCTGCTCGAACAGCGTCTTGTTGGCAAAGCCGCCGGTCAGCGTCAGCTGCGTCATGAAGCCGGTGATGGCGTTCGAGCCGTCGGGACGCATCCAGTCGGCCTGGGCGCCGAAATTGTCGTCCCAGTATTTTGCGTCAGCGAGATAGGGGCGAAGGTCGAGCCAGTGCTGCGCCGGCGCCTTCAGATTGGTGACACGGGCGATATCCGGTCCCTGCCCGGCTTCGAGCTGTACCGGCAACTGTTCCTTGACGACGTTGTAGGAGACCTCGTCGAGGATGACGTTGACATCGGGATTGGCCTTCGAGAAGCGCGAAAGCAGGTCCTTGATCACCTCGCCTTCGCCGCCATCGGAATACCACATGATGCGGACGTCGCCGGCATGGGCCGCGACAGAGCTCAAGAGAACCGCAGCGAAAGCCGCGCCGATCGATTTCATTCTGGTCATTTTGTCCTCCTCCTGACCGATAATTCCTGCGTCCGGCTGGCCCTCCACCTGCCGGACATGTCGTTTACGAAGCCGCGCGCCGAAGCTGCCGGCCTGGTATCTTCAGATGTACCGCGTCTCCCCGCACCGACCAGTCCGAGGGACGAAGGATACGGCCTTCGGCGCGCACGGTGCCGTCCTCTTCGAAGACGACCTGACCATAATCCGGATCGATGACGATCAATGCGCCCTCGTCGTCCCGCCGGGCAGAGAGCGATTTGAACCGCGCCTGCATGCCTTCCAGGCTGCTTTCGCGGTTGAGATCGGAAAGGCGAACGATCCAGCGGCTCCTGCGGCCGCCCAGACGCAGCTCGATATCCGTCGTCGGGCCTTCCTTTACCGGTATCAGCGCGTCGCTGCCGATCAGCAGCGCCAGGCCGTTGCCTGAGCGGGCGAGCGCCAGATTGTCTTGAACGCGGCTTTCCTCGAATTCTTCGACCGGGAACCATGCATGGGTGAAATCCGGCTGGCCCTCATGAATATCGAAATCGAGGATCGCCAGATCGCGATACTGATGCACGCGCGGCAGCGTCCCGCAGCCGCCCCAGAAGCTCGGCCGGCCGTAGCCGAACTGGATGGTCTCGCCGGGATGGTTGATCCAGACCTGCGCTTCCGGCCGGGTGCCCAGCCGCAGGTGCAGCACCGTCTCCTGATAGCCCCAGGCGCCAGAGCGATAGTGCGCGATGGTGCCGAGCGCGGTGTCGCGGGTCTTGTAGTGATAGAGGGCGGCGAAACGGTTCTCGCCCTGGGAAAAGGTCCATTCCTGCGCGTCGTCGGTCTGGTGCGCGGCGATCGCGGCAAGCGCCTCGGGGAAACGCAGGCCATGATCGCGAATGCAGACGGCAAGCTGCGGCAAAGCGTGGACGCGCCGGCCGTACCAGCCACGGCCCCAGAGCAGGCGGGCGATGGCCGACAGTTCGACCGAGCGGCCGGGACGCAGCGTATGTTCGTAGGAGCGGCCCTGGCTGCCGGTCAGCGTGCCGTGATGGGCCGAGCGGGCAACGATCTCCATCAGGCGAATGATGCTGGCACTCGCTTGGGCGCGGATCGTCTCGTCAGGCGCGCAGGCTGCCAGCGCCGTCAGCCCCTTGAGGTCGATCGGGAAATAGGGAACGGAATTCCACTCGGCCATTTCCCAGCGCTCGAAATGATCGAGCCAGGCGCGCACGCGCTCCTCGCCGACCTTCATCTGCGCAGCACCGGTGCGGCCGGAACGGACGAAGACGGCATCGGGGAAAAGCCTGCCGCCGAGATAGGCGGCAGTATGGAAGAGAAGCGCGTGGTTTTCCGAGAAATACCACTGAACGTCGTTGCCGGGCTCATCCATCCAGTAGCGATAGTGGAGAACGGCCTGCTCGATCCTGTCGCGCAGAGGCGATGACAGCAGATCGCTCCAGCGCGTATAGGCAAAGAGCAGCGGCACAAGCACGAAATCGGCGCAGTCGTGGCAATCCTCGATGACCGGCAGCATGGCCGAGATCATCGCCTCGGTCTCCTCGCCGCCCTGCCCCAGCGAGAGACGCGCGAAAGCACAGACCATATCGGGCTCGGAATGGGCAGCGACCTCGGCAAGCGCCTCGGCGACGCGTTCGTCAAGTGCAGCGGGCGCCTCGCCCTGTCGCTCGGGATGGCAGATTTCGACGCCGAGCGTGCGGCCGACGGAAAGCCCGCCTGTTTTGAAGGTGATACGGAAATGACGGAAGTCGGCGGGCATGCGTGCCGACGTACCGAGGTCCAGCCTGGTTGCTCCCGCTTCCATCTCGAAATCATAGTCGAAGCGCTCCTTCGACATGAAGTCGCCGTCGATCTCGACATGACAGGTCAGCGCTGCCGGCAGCGGCACAGGAAAAAGGATCGTCACCTCTTCGCCGAGATAGGCGGTGCGGTCGAAGCGCATGCCCTCGAGGATCGCCTCCAGCGCATCCGCATCACCGGCCGCAGGAACCGGGACTGATGTTTCGACCGTCGGCCCTTCGACATAATCCAGCTGGAAATAGAAGCGGGCGTCGCGCTCGGCGAGATCGTCGAAATAGATGCGGATTTCGTTGCGGCCGGCCGTCAGCTCGACCTCGAAGACCTGCTGGGCTTCCAGATTGCGCTCGTAAGGCGCCATGAAGCCCTGCTCACGGCCGTTGACGAAGAGGATCGCGCCGCCACAGGTCGAGAGGCGCAACGTCGCAGGCCCCGCCGACTGAGCATCGAGGAAGGTGCGCGCCCAGCAGCCGATGCGTGTCGGACGGAACCAGAAGCCGGACAGATCGACGCGCGGGGATGCAAAGGGAAACCACCAGCGGGCGGCCTCGAACTCGGCGGCAGGCTGCGGCCGCCGGCCGGAGAAGGCCTTCTTGAATTCGGTGCGGCAGGGATATTCATGCGGGATGAAATTCTTCGTCTTGGTGACGAAGAAGAAAGGATCCATCCTGCCGTCCATCGGACGGTCGGCGACATCGTAGCGCTCCTGCCACAAGTCGGCGAGCTGCCAGTAGACGATCGGGCTACCTTTCGCCGTCGCGCGGCGGAGATGAGATTGCTGCTCAGCGGTCATGCTTCAACCCGCTCAAGCCTTGGGGCGCCGGATAAAGCGCCGACGCATGGACTGGCCGTCTAGACACATCTTCAAAGCCTCCCTGCTTTGCCGCTTGCCGCGGACTCCTCGACAACAATTGTGCATAGGCATTTCATTTGCGCAATCTGAAAGATTTTTGCATAAGGGAGAAGGAGTGAGGAGATGACATGACTGGGGAACAGAAGAAAGGCAGGCGCACGCGCCTCGACGATATCGCCGCCCGATGCGGCGTATCGATCAGCACGGTGTCGCGCGCATTGGCCGGTGAAAAGGGCGTGAGGCCCGAGATTCGCAAGCTGGTGCTGGAGACGGCAAGCGCCGTCAGCTACGCCGTGCCGGGGAGCGTCGCCGGCAAGAGGGTCATTCTCGTCGCCTCCAGTGCCGCGATGATCGACTATGTCCGCAACCAGTTCACGCTCTACGTGCTCGAAGGGCTGAACGCACGCGCGGCCGCTCTCGGCATCGAGGTGGCGATGCGCCCTGTCGCCAACACGGCGGACGAGGCACGCGTCGTCGCCGAGATGCAAGACGATCCGAGCTTCGGCGGCATGCTGATCCTGACCGCCGACGAGGAGGACATGCTCGCCGCCGCAGCAGGCCTTGGAAAGCCTGTGGTGCTCGTCAACAGCGACGATCCCTATATGCGGCTGTCGAGTGTCACGCCCTGCAACCGCTCTGCCGCCTTTATCGGCGCGGAGCGGCTGATCAAGGCCGGGCACGAACGCATCCTGTTCATGCTGAGGCCGGGGCGAAGGACGATCGAGCGGCGCCTGGAGGGCTGGCGCGATGCGATGCAACATCATGGGCTGAGGGCCGATGCCGATCTGGTGCTCGAGGTCGACGACTGGCTGCCGGAACTCGGCGCCGAGGCGATTACTCGCCACATCAAGGAGAAAGGCCTGTCCTTCACCGCCATCCTGACGGCCGGCGACAGTCTTGCCAACGGCGCGGTGCGCGGACTGCAATCGATAGGATATGCGGTACCACAGGACATTTCCGTCATGGGCATAGACGACCTGCCGCAGTCGGCCTTTCTCAATCCGCCGCTTTCGACGGTGCATATTCCGATGCGCGAACTCGGCGCTACCGCGCTCGATCTCTTGCGCGACATGATGCTCGGGCTGGCGATGCCCAGGCGCCGGGTCGAGCTTGCCTGCCATCTGGTCGAAAGGGGCAGTGTCGCAGCCGTCAATCATGTTCATGCAGCAACGGAACGCCGCTGACAGTCGATGATCTGCGTTCGCCGCGGCGCTCAGATCCGGACGAGAAGCCGTCCGCGCAGCGCGCCGGCAAGAATACGATCCGCCGCCTCGGGCAAGCCTTCGAGGCCGGTCTCCTCGATGAAATCGCCATAGGCGGAGACATCGAGCAGGCCTGCGACCCGCTTCCAGGCCGATATGCGCCTGTTATAGGGCTGCATCACGCTGTCGATGCCGAACAGCGACACGCCGCGCAGGATGAAGGGCAGCACATTCGTTTCGAGCGCAATGCCGCCGGCATTGCCGACCGCGGCAACGCCGCCGTCATATTTCATCTGCTTCAGCAGCCTGGAGAGCATGGCGCCGCCGACGGTGTCGATCGCTGCCGCCCAGCGGGCACTCTCCAATGGCTTGTCGGGTGTTGCGAAGAATTCCTCGCGGCTGATGACGGCCGACGCGCCGAGCGCCTTCAGCCCCTCGGCAAATTGTTGGCGGCCGGAAACGGCGACCGGGAGATAACCGAGTTTTGCGAGCAGCATGACCGCGATCGAACCGACGCCGCCGGCCGCACCTGTCACGAGCACCTCGCCGGAAGCTGGCGTCAGGCCGTTTGCTTCCAGCCGGTCGATCGACAGCATGGCGGTCAGGCCCGCCGTGCCGACGATCATGGCGTCACGGGTGGAAAGACCGGCCGGCAGCGGCACCAGCCAGTCCGCCTTGACCCTGGCCTTTTCGGCAAACCCGCCCCAGTGCACCTCGCCGACGCGCCAGCCGGTCAGGACCACGGGCTGGTTCCTGGCGTAACGCGGATCGCTGCTTTCGAGCACCCGCCCGGCAAAATCGATGCCGCCGACGTGCGGATAGCTGCGCACAAGCCCGCCGCCGCCCGTCAGGCAGAGGCCATCCTTGTAGTTCAGCCCGGCCCATTCGATCGCCACGGTGACATCGCCCTCCGGCAACTGCCCGTCCTCCAGCGTGCGGACATGGGAGGAAACGATGCCCGCCTCGTCGCGATCGGTCACCAGCGCCCTGAAACTCATCGGCTATTCCTTCCCGGTCTGTTGGCGGCCTTGGTCCGGCCGGCACCATACACTAGCGCATCCCGTGCGGTCGGCAATACCGTAGGGGTGGCCTTGCGAAGTGGCATGCAGTGAATTGGCGGTCGTCTGAAAACGCGCCTATAACGCGATCCGGTGCCACAGGCGAAGATGTTATGCTTCGATGAAGCTCGCTTCGAACAGCTCACGCGCATAGGCATCATGCGTGATGCCGGCCTGCAGATCCTCCCTGGAGAGTTCATCCACGAAGCGACCGTCCTTCATGATCAACACCCGATCGCACATATGCGCGATGACCGCGAGATCGTGACTGACAAGCAGATAAGTCAGCCCCTTTTCATCGCGTTGATCGGCAAGCAGGTTCAGGATTTCGGCCTGGACGGAAACATCGAGCGCCGATGTCGGCTCATCAAGCAGCAGGATGGGCGGCGACAGGATCAGGGCGCGGGCGATTGCCACCCTTTGTCTCTGACCGCCGGAAAGCTCATGCGGAAAACGGTTTGCGAAACTCGCCGGCAAACCCACCTGGATCAACGCCCTTTCGACCTTCGGCCAGATATCGGAATGCCGCATGGCGCGCAGCGGCTCAGCCAAGGCGGTACCGATACGGTGGCGAGGATGCAGGGATCCATAAGGGTCTTGAAACACCATCTGCGCGAATTTCAGCTCCTCGCGCGAGCGAAACTTTCCGATCGGCTTGCCGCCGAGTTCGATCTGGCCTGTCCAACCGCCCTCCATTCCGGCGAGGCAACGCAGCACCGTCGATTTGCCGCATCCGGATTCACCGACAATGCCCAGGGTCTCCCCCTGAGTTACCTGAAAACCGACACCCTTGACCACATGGTTCCTGGTCTTGCCTGAGGCAAAGGCGACATCGAGGTCACGCACATTGATCATTGCGCCGTCTCCAGATCGAGTTTTGCCCTGTCGAGAACCGCAAGCCGGCGAACGGGATTCTTCGGATCCGGTAACGCGGCTATCAGCCCGCGGGTATAGGGATGGCGAGCATCCTCGAGGCGGGTCAGGGTTTCCACGATCCGACCGGCATACATGACGATGACCCGCTCGCAAAACGCCGCGACCATGCGAATATCGTGGCTGATCAGAAGCAGGCCCGAATTGTTCTCGCGCACCAGCTCATCGAGCAGCAGGAGCACGTCCTTGCGAACGCTGACGTCGAGAGCCGAGGTCGGTTCGTCGGCGATGACAAGCTTCGGCCGTGCGAGCAGCATCATTGCGATCATCGCGCGCTGGCCCATGCCGCCTGATATCTGATGGGGATAAAGCGCCATGACTCGATCGGGATCGCTGATGCGCACGCGCTCCAGCATGGCGCGGGCAGCATCATGCGCGTGGTTCTTGCGAAGACCGAGATGGAGGCGTGCGGCTTCAGCGATCTGCTTGCCGATCGAGAGCACCGGGTTCAGCGAATAGCGCGGGTCCTGCATGATCAGTGCGATGTCCTTGCCGCGAAGCGCTCCCATCTGGCGCTCGGTCTTTGAAAGCAGTGCGCTGCCGCTGAGATCCATGCGTTCGGCAGACACGATCGCGGCCGGCGGCAAAAGACGCATGATCGCGCGGCCCGTCGTCGATTTGCCGGAACCGGATTCTCCAACGATCCCGACACGTTCGCGCCCAACGTCGAAACTGACATTGGAAACGGCAGGCACCGCACCTCGCCCGAAGCGGACATTCAGGTCCTTGACGGAAAGAACCGGCTGCAGATCACGATCTTGCATGGCGAGGATCCAGAATGTCGCGCAGAGCATCTCCGGCGATGTTGAAAGCAAGGCTGGTGAGGAGGATGGCGATACCCGGCATCACGGCGACCCACCAATAATCGAGCATGAACTTGCGGCCGCTGGAGATCATCGCACCCCATTCCGGCGCAGGCGGCTGAGCACCCAGCCCGAGGAAGCCGAGTGAAGCCGCCGTCAGGATAATCCCCGCCATGTTGAGGGTCAGGCGAACGACGACTGACGGAACGCACATGGGGGCGATATAGAGGAGAAGGATGCGCAGCGGTGAGGCGCCATAAAGGCGAGCGGCAACCACATAATCGGCGTTTCTGACCACAAGCGCTTCGGCGCGCGCAAGCCTGGCGATTGGCGGCCATGCCGTCAGCGAAATGGCGATAATTGCCGTGGTCAGTCCCGCACCGAGGGCGGCGGCAAAAGCGAGCGCCAGGATCAATGACGGGAAGGAAAGAACGATATCGGTCGCGCGCATGAGAAGCGCATCGATGCGGCCTCCGAAGAACCCCGCGACAACGCCGATCAGGAGCCCGATCGGCCCAACGATCAAAGAGATCGAAAGCACGGTCTGGATGGTGATGCGCGTGCCGAAGATGAGGCGGCTCAAAATGTCGCGGCCGAATTCGTCCGTGCCCGCCGGATGGGCGAGGCTCGGGGGATGCAAGGCATCGCCAAGTGCCTGCACGGTCGGATCGTAAGGCGCCAGAAGCGGCGCGAAGATCGCGATCATGCAAAGGATACCGAGGATGACGAAGCCCGCAAGACCAAGCGGCTCGCCGGCCAATTTGCGGCCGGCACGCGCAAGCGACGCTGCCAGGCGGCTCGGCACGCTTGGGCGACGGATCTGAATCTCGCTGCGGATAGCGTCGCTCATCGGGCCGTCTCCCGCATGCGCGGATCGAACACCGCGTAGGCGACGTCGGCCAGGAAGTTCAACAGCATGAAGATGAATCCCACAATGATGGTGCCGGCCACGATGGCGTTCATGTCGCCGATCATCAGCGCGTTCGTCATGTACTGGCCGATGCCCGGCCAGGAGAAGACGATTTCGGTCACCACTGCGCCTTCGAGCAGCCCACCATAGGAAATGGCAAGGATGGTGATCAGCTGCACCGCGATGTTCGGCAGGACGTGGCGCAAAATCGTACCGGTCGGGCTTACACCCTTGGCGCGGGCCGCGACAACATAATCCTGGCTCAACTGCTCCAGGGTGAAACTACGGGTCATGCGGGTGATATAGGCCATCGCCGCATAGGCCAGGATGACGGCGGGAAGGATGATATGGTTGAGCGCATTCCAGAAGATTTCCGTCTCGCCCTGCAGGAGGCTGTCTACCAACAACAGCCCGGTTTGCGGCGTGACGAGGCCCTCGTAAAAGACATCGATCCTGCCCGGCCCGCCAACCCAGTTCAAGCCCGCATAAAAGATGACGAGCCCGACGATGCCGAACCAGAAGACCGGGATCGAATGCCCGACGAGCGCTATGACGCGAGCGGTCTTGTCGATCAGGCTGTCGCGAAAAAGGGCCGCGAGCAGGCCGAGCGGAACACCGACGAAAGTCGAAATGATCACCGCAAGCGTCGCGAGTTCGAACGTCGCCGGAAACGCCTGGGCGAGGTCCGACGAGACAGGATTGCCCGTGAGGGCGGCGGTGCCGAAATCGCCATGCGCCAGCCCGTTCAGATAGAGGAAAAACTGCTGGTAGATCGGCAGATCGAGCCCCAGGCGCGCCCGCATCGCTGCATAGGCTGAGGGATCGGCGAGTTCGCCGACGATTGCACCGACCGGATCAGCCGGCAGGACACGGCCGATCACGAAGGTCACACATAGGAGAATGAACAGACTTATCAGCAAATGCGCTAAGCGTCGGCCGAATTCTGCTGCGGAGAGTTCCTTCATGATCGGCTGCCTTACAATGCTACTTACTGGGCTACTTACTGGGTTTCGACTTTCGTCACATTCTCAAGACGCGTCAATTGAGACGGATGCCCGACATATCCCTGGACCTTGCTTGACAGGACAATCGGCTCGAAGCGCTCGAAGAGCGGAAGCACGGCCGGCTTCTGTTCCACGAACATCTTCTGCATCTGGACGTAGAGTTCGCCACGCTTCTTGGGGTCAGGCTCCATGGTTGCTTTCGCCGTCAAGGCTGTGAGTTCGGGAATGTCCCAGGCCGAGCGCCAGACGAAATTGCCGGCATTGTTGGCCTCGAGCGCGTTATCGGGATTGGACGAAAACTGCTCCATCGAGCCAAGGACATTCGGCATATAGGCGCTGGTTTGCGGGATCAGGAGATCGAAATCCCTGCCCCGATGGGCGGCGATGATTTCCGAGCCGTTGCCCTGCTGGATGTCGACCTTGATGCCGATCTGGGCAAGCGACGCCTGGATGGCTGTGGCAAGATCGATACGGGGTGTTTGCGCGATCGTCTTCAGCGTCAGGGAAAAGCCATCCTTGTAGCCTGCCTCGCTGAGCAACTGTTTGGCCTTCTCGACGTCAAGATGCCAATCGGGGCTGGGGATGGCATATTCGAAGTTCTCCGGAACGGGAACGGTTCTGACCCGCCCGTAAGGACCCATGATCGTCTTCTCGATGCCCCTGTAGTCGATGCCGTAGGCAATGGCCTCGCGAACCTTCGGGCTGGACAGGTATTTGTTGCCGGCATTCATTGACAGCACGTAGAACCCGCCTGTGGGAATGCGCTGGATCTCAAAGCCCTGCTTGCCTTGGAACGTCGCGAGATCCGATGCCGTCAGGGCGCTAGCAATATCAATATCACCACGGTCGAGCATCAGTCGCTCGACCTGGCTTTCAGGAACATGCCTGACGATGACGCGGCGCATTTTCGGCGCGCCGCTCATATAGCCCTTGTTGGCATCGAGGATCACCAATTCGTTCGGAGACCAGCGATTGAGCGTGAACGGACCGGAGCCAGCCGAATGCGTTCTCATCCAGGCGTTTCCATAGTCGTTGTCGACGACGTGCTTCTGCACCTCGACGCTGTCGACCACGCTGGTCGTCGTCATTGCCAGCCTGTAGAGCAGAAGCTCTGATGTCACCTGGCCGGACAGATCGATGCGCACCGTCTGGTCGTCGACTGCCTTGACGAGCGTGTCGACATTGTTCTTGTCGTAGCCAATGCGCTTAAGGTTTGCGGCAGCGGCCTGGTCGAGCTTCAGGAGCCGCCCCAGCGAATAAACGACGTCCTTGGCGGTCACGGGATTGCCGGAGGCGAAATTGGCCTTGCGCAACACGAAAGTGATGCCCTTGTCGTCAGCCGTCCAGCTTTCCGCCAGCTGCGGAAGGATCTTGCCATCCGGCGTGCTGGCAACCAGCCGGTCGTAAAGATTGGACATGATCTCGACCGCTTTGCCCTCGGTGGCCTGATGCGGATCGAGGGACAAAACTTGTGCCAGCGACGTCCCGACCACCAGTTGGTCCTGCGGCGTGGCGGCTTGCAGCTGCGGTGCGGCCATGGTCAGCGCGCCGATCACCGCGCCGACGAACAAGCCTTTAGAAAAATGCTTCATTGTAACTCCTCCCTAGACTACTATAAGAGACATATTATGTCGCCCGTATGTCGTATTATGATTTATCCAAGTCTGATACGATTTGCAAGGCCCGAGCGGGGCGGCTTGTGCAAACGGATTGGGGATAGAGAATGACAACACTCAGCCGTGGTCGGCAAAGACTGGCGCAGCAGGTCATCGATGAGTTGCGGACACAAATCGAGACGGGGAAATTGCGCACCGGCGACCAGCTGCCGACTGAGCCACAGCTTGAACAGACATTCGGCGTGAGCCGCACGGTGGTGCGCGAGGCCATTGCCGATCTCCGGGCGGCAGGCTTCGTCAAGCCGATCCAGGGCAAAGGGGTCTTCGTTTCAGATCCGAAGACTCATTCGGCGTTGTCGCTGACGCCGGTGGAAATCAAAAGCATTCCAGAAACCCTGGAATTGCTGGAATTTCGTATGGCTGCCGAGGGTGAAGCGGCGGCAATTGCCGCCTATCGCCGCACCGCCGAACAGGAGGCGGCCATCCGCGAGGCCAACCGCAAGATGGCGAACCTCATCGAAACAGGCCAGCAAACGGTAGAGGCGGATTACGCGTTCCACATGGCGGTTGCCGCAGCCACGAACAACCGATTCTATGTCGATGTCCTGCGCCATTTCGGCCCCAGGGCCATCCCCCGCGGCCAGTTTCCGACGCTGCCGGACGCCAATGACCGCGACTATCTTCAGAAGGTTCACGCCGAGCATGTCGAAATTCTATCGGCGATCGCCGACCAGGATCCGGAACGCGCCCGCCAGGCGATGCGTGCGCATCTGATGGCAAGTCAACGTCGCTATCGCATGCTTGCAGAGCAGCAATAGGGCTCGACACTCTCGAAAATTCATATTATGTCATATGACATTGCGGAATTTCGAGAGAGACTCACATGTATCTGGGAACACAGGTGGCGGCGCGGGACGACGATGATTATCGTATCTTCGCGCAACTGGGCGTGAAGCATATCAACGCCGATCCGCCG
>Ga0307515_10004728_pt1 | contig 27902 bp, 3 predicted proteins | sample 17_EM_MG_FD_194513 | JGI IMG/M metagenome (GOLD analysis project Ga0307515, IMG submission 194513) | Populus trichocarpa ectomycorrhiza microbial communities from riparian zone in the Pacific Northwest, United States - 17_EM | ecosystem: Host-associated > Plants > Roots > Unclassified | place... | reverse complement strand
AGGGGATCTACTAGTTTTTACTATTCTTCTAAGCCCTTTCTCCTTACTAATCCTACTAGAAGATTTCTGGGGAGATTAGGCTAAAAGGTAGTAGAAAACTAGCCCCTATTTTGTAGTTTTAGTATTGGTAGTAGTAGTAGTAGTTTTGGTGTTCCTGTCCGTGCCTCGCTTATAAGCTAGGGCCACCCTTAGAGAAAATTTTCTGTTAGGGAAAGGGGGTAAAACGACAAATAAATCCACCTCTAGCTCGCTAGACAGTAGGAATTAGGTCTTGAAAGTTGGAAAATCGATTGTTTTTGATGGTAAGATGGGTATGCGTAAGTTTTGGAGTGTGGCGCTACCTTTTGGTAAGGTTGCATGTGCGGTAAAGGTGATATAAATACTTACGCTAGCCTCTTACCTAACCCGCTTCTTCTTTATTGCCGCTATTCGTAACTTACCTCTCTCTATTTTAATACCGTAACTCTCTTAACCTAAACTATAGACCTTATTCCTTATTTTATTCTTTTAGCGCATATCTTTACTCCTCCCTTTTATACGCTCTACTTACTCTTTACTACTCCTTAGCTAACTCGCTGCTCCTCTATTACCGTTCCACCTATAATTATTATACTCCTCCCACCCGCAGCCCTACGTCACTCTATTATCCTTCTCCGCTTCCCTTTTATCTCTTAAGTCCTTACCCTTCTTCTAGCATATTATTGCCCATATCTGGTCTTATAAGATAACGATATAGGCTTAAAGACAGCCTTAATAAAAGAGAGTTAAGCACATAGGGGATTATTATAAAAATCTTAGTAAAAAGCTAGCATAATAAGGTCTAGTTAAAGTGGAGTATATAAATACTACTAAGACTAATATAAGCGGAGTATAGAAGAAATAGAAGCTGTAAGTTAAGTACTTATTATCTTACAAATCCTACTTACTAGCGATTAGATATTGCAAAGAAATTAACTAAAATCCTACTGACTTTCTAGTATCTTTAACCGCAGGACATTATATAGCGTTCTTTAGATAGGTTTTAGATTGCTTTCCTTATATATAGAAGAAATCTAGTCTTTACTAGTACTAAAGAGTGCTTAAGATACTGTTTAAAGAATATATAAATAGCTAGATAAAAGATAACGTAATAAAGGACGTAAATAATATATAGATTCCCTCTATAAAGACTAAAAGCGTTATTACTGATATAAGTGCTATAGTATATTAAAATCCTAAGGAAGACGTATAATCTTAATACATCTATATAGGATAAACTAGTATTATTAGTTAATAACCTTCTTTAAGTGTTATATTATTACTAGGTGCTTAATACCTAGGTATATCCCAATAAGGAATAGCGGTTGCTCCTTACTCTACTATTGCTATTTACTGCCTATACGGGGGCTTAGCTATACTTACTAGTTAACGCGGCTATAAAGAAGGTTAATAAGGTTATAGAGAGCGATATAAAAGAGGCTAACCCTTATAATGATATTAATGAACTTAACGATAGATATAAAAGCGCGTATTTAAATAATGGCGAGAATAATAAGGACAAATCCTCTTATACAGGCGTGGATACAAATGAGTTAAAATTAATACTCTACTAGGATGTTATAATACTTATAATATAAGTTGGAGATCGTATAGTACTAGCTATATTTATTATAATAATCTATAAAAAGGGGGAGGATTAAAAGCCTTAACCGTAAGTATCCCTATTTTACTTTCCCTTTATTTATAGGCTAATAGGTTTATAGGAAAACGTATAAAGTATATTAGAATCCTAACCCTTTCCTTTATCCTATTGCCCTTATAGTTGCTATAGGACTTTATAATAATGCCTTCGCCGTCTTAAATATACGAGACCCCGAATAGATTCTACGTGCTTAGGTACCCGCTTAAAAACTATATAGAATCTTTAGGTAGAAGGAGAGTAAACTAAATAAGCTTATATTTCGTGAACTAGAATATTATAGAGGCCAAACTTCCACATCTAAAAAGAGCTCTATACCCCTGCGCGCTAAAACTTCTTACCGTTATATAAAGCGACTAGGACGCGATATTGGTCTTAAGTAGCTATTATCGCAATTATATATCCAACGCGCTACCGGAAATGCTGTTAATAGTATACTCTTCCTTATTAGCTTAATTTTACTTATTCTATAGATCTGGGCTAACTTTACCTAAATTTACAGACGTGGCAATTGCCGCTAAATAAGACTAGGTTATAGGCCATTCTTATAACAGTATATTTTAGTTTTATATCAACTAGCGCGTTAAGTGTAACGTTTAGGCAGTATATTTAGACGAGCTATCTAATAGGGCTTTAGTAAAGGTTATAGGAAATATAAGCCTAATATTTAACCTATACGCGCCAAAAGGGTTAACTAAAGAGCAGTTATGCGAAGTTGTAAATTACCTAAAGATAGTTAAGTTGCGTTAGCAGAGAGATAATTTAATAAAGAAAATAAAATAGATACAAAACGGCTCTAAGCCTTTTACTCTTTCTAATAAAGAAGACCTTATTTAATAGAGAAAAAAAGCAAATGCTACTCTAAATTAAAAGATAAAGCATTTATAAGATAAGGCAGAACGGATAACTAGAGAAGCGTATTTTATAAATAACAATATAATAGAGCTTAAGGAGGAGTATAAAGGCATATCACCCAATAATTTAAGCGCTATTAACTAGGCCGCCACTATTACCTACTAGCTAAAGGAGCGGGCCCGCATTATAGAATTACTTAGTAGCCTATACGGAGATCTTATAGAGCTAGTGTACCTTAACCGGCGGATTAATTTTATCCGAAATTTTATAAAGTTATACTTACGTTAAGAGGCTTAATAACGAAATGCGTCTTCTAACTCGTTAAAAGGGATAGCTATAAAGTAGGAAGATTTAGCAACACCTTATTTATTCCCTTTAGAATATAACCCTCGCTAGTGTCTATTTTGTATAGGTAATAAGCGTTTACCTTACCAGCAGAGGATTTTCTGTTAGAGTTGGCTAGCTAAGATAATAGACTATATTAAGGATAGCTATCTCTACTCATTTGCACTAGATGTAAAAATTCCCTATAACCATCTAGTATGCAAGAAAAGGCATATAATATTAAATGGCGTTTTACACTTTAAAAGTTATACTTAGATAGTTTATAAAGTAAAGCATCGGGTTCTAAAGATAAATTCTATATAACCTTTCTACCTTTATTATAATAAGTATATTATGCTAGGGGAGCTAGAAGAAGAGAGAAGGGATAGATAATATCCTTAAAAATACTTAAGTAGGCAAGGAAGGACTTAGATAACGTCCCTTTATAGGTAGCGGAAAACCACCTATACCGGAATAAATCCATTATTTAGGCACCTTAACTCTTTCCCCTATAGTTCTATCAAGTTATAGCTAATGTAGTTTAATTCTTTAGGCATTTGTCCCTAGGAAGCTACTATACAGCTAAAAAAATATAGCGCTCTTAACCATGCAGTTGATTGTTCCTTTTAGAGCGTCTAGAACTATATTTACTTTACACCCCTACTCTATTATAATTATCCGCAGAATTTCAAATTTTGGAGTATTTAATTAATAGTCCTATAACGAAAGAAGATAGCTCTAAAATTCTAAGATACTTAGTTATTAAAAGTATAAACTCCGGATTTATCCGTGCAAAGGGGTCTACAGTGTGTCTTAATATAAGAATTTAGCGCGCTTACGTAGCTACGGTATTGGATAACTTAGCTAGTGGTATTATATTCTACGCTATGCCTAAGTAACTCGAAGTGTGGCTTCTCTTCTAGAAACATCCATTAACGGTTATATGCTAGCTATTTTTGGCAACCGGGCGTGCGCGTTCCTTATTACCAGCTATCTCTTATGCCCTTTCCATCACCACAATTGTAAATATAGACTGAGCCAGCTAGGTACTAGCGTAAGGTCTCCCTCCAGATGTACCTAGGACACCCTTAGACTTATATCCTTTACTTACGCGAATAGCTCTTCAGCCTCCTTCTACCACCCCTAATTCTTATACGTCGACACTAGTGTTTGCTCTAGCGCCTAGCCTAATAAATACCTCATTCGCTTAAATACTTATTACTGTTAAAGCACCATGTGTTATAATTCCTGAAAGCAGGCCCCGCACGTGGATTTTTAAGGCTATAACCCTAAGAAACTCATTAGGAATTAGCAATATAAATCCTACAATATTGTTACAATTCCTGCAGTCGACCTCAATACAATGTTATAGTCTGCCATTTAGGACGACCGAGTGTAGCCTCTCCGTATATCTACCTGTCGACGAAGCAAAGACCAATAAACAAGAAAGCATCTTTTCCGTTCCTTATTACACGTCGTAGAATAGCAGGTGCCTAACAGCCCGCAAGCACGTATATCTCGTCTAAAGGTTGCACAAAATGGGGTCCGAGCCCCGGCTCGCCTTTAGCTATACAAAAGAACCGATGGTTCTTCGCATTAAGCTTAAGCGCTCTATAGTAATAGTCTCTACGGCTACCGTCGCTAGGCTGCTTAAAAAATGGCCGGATTTCAAAACTGGCAGCCTTTGTATTAGTATTAATCTGTATACTCGTTATACTGTAATAAAATCTCCTTCTTAAACCACAACCTATACTCGTTCTAACCCCACAGCGCAATATCACAAAGGTTATTAAATATCCTCTTTATATTGTCTATAGAATAAGTATCCCCTAGCCTTAGTGGTCCTAAGAAGAACATATTAAATTCGTCTGGTTTCTTTAGAATTTCCTTAGCCGTTATAATATAGAGAAGCCAAGCATTAGTTTGAATTTCCACTATAAAGATAGGCATAGAGAGAGGCCAGCCTTTAAGCTGCCGCTTTTAGAATTCTGCTACTATCTAGGCCGCTAATTATATCACCGGATCTTTATTTACATAGTTGCATTTAACTTCTATATTAAGGAATATAGGGTAGTAGTTCGTAAAGGAGGCGGTCTAGTTAATAGACTTAGTAACAGTTAGGGCCGCTTATAATGTAAGAAGGGCATATTAGCTAATATTAAGGCTAACAACATAGTTAATTTTCTTATTAAGGTCTTTAAATAAATTAGGTTTAGAGGAGTAAGGGCAAAACTTAGGCGGAGATATTTTAACAGATACACTATAGCAAAACTAATATTAGCAAAGCTTGCACCGCACGGATAAATTTATACTACGCTACGGAGTTAGGATAAGTAAACGTATATATCAAACACTGTAATATTCTTATTCCCTAATTTATTCTTCTTCTAAAAGTAGTAAAGGTACTAAAGCAGGCGTAGGATCGGGCCCACAACGACCAAAATCTAGTGCAATTCTGTGGTATTAGTAGAGCGCCATTTCTTGGCTATATTAAATGCATCTATTAATATGTTGTTAATTAACTTAGTATCTATTACGGTAAGAGGGGTTAGGGAGCTTATAAAGGGAGGTGCGCTACGGCGGGCCTAGCACTCTCTATTAGTAATTAATATTCACTAATGCGATAATTAGTAGTAATATACCTCGCAACGCTCCTAGAGCGCCTATACAGATCTAGAGAGCGTAATTCTAAGATTCTCGGCCTGTCTTATTGCTTTAAATTTAATCCGCAGGCTAAGATAGGCTAGATTCTTCCACTTTATAACTACCCGCTTTTTTAGTAATAATAACCAGGTACAGGTAGAAGATTGCGATATCTTTAATAAGACAGTCATCGGCGGAGGAAATAATAGAGCTTCTAATATCGTGTTAAAGGCTAAGATAATTAATACGTCTTCTATAACAGGTATAGGGTTTTTATCTTTAGCTATTAAATTCACCGTCAACCAAAGCGATAGCGCTAACCCCAACCTTACCGCATTCTAGGTGTAACTCCGCGTTACTTAATTCTCTTTATTATCTGCTTTCTGCTGCTTTTAGAGCGTGCTACTTATAATAAATAGTTTATAATATTAAGGGTTGTAGGTATAAGAGATATTAGCTAGCGCGCGGTAATGCTTGTAAGTTTAGGAAGTAACGGCGGGTGGGCACTCGCTTATCCAGTATGCAATATCGGGGCGACCATTAATATAAGTTACGTGTAAGATATCAAAGACGTCATAGGGCCGTTTGCGCTTGCGCGAGTATTATGTGATAGTTATAATAGGAGGCTGGCAATATTTAAGAGATAGAATAAGTAACATAATGTTAATGCAGCTTAAGCGTTGCTCCACCAACCGAAGCGAAGCTTCACGGGGCCACTACTATCGTTTTGACTTTCCGCAGCGGCCTCACTGTGTACTTACCGTCGCATCAAAGTATCTGCCTGGCATGGGTTGCTCTTCCATGCTAATGAATACCGTAGAATCTTGCGAAACTCATCGAACGCTAGCAAGGGTGGTTACGGCATCTAGCCATATTTAAAAGGCGGTTAAATTCTGCCCATACCAATAAACCGAAGGCCCGTTTCATGAACTTATTCAACCCCTTTATTAAATATGTCTTATCAAATACTTCGAATGCCTCTCCAAGAAATCAGCGATAATATCCAACATGCTCCGCCCCCGAAGAAGCGCCCTGGGCCAAAACCTACACTATTAAAAGCCCGTCCCTACAAATATGGGCAGAATCTAACCGCCTTCCAAATATAGCTAGATGCCGTAACCACCCTTACTAGCGTTTAATGAGTTTTGTAAGATTCTACGGTATGCCTAGTAAAGAGTCTAGCGCTGGTCTGGCTCTAAGTTAGTTTCTATCAATTCCATTTTAGAACCCACTATAGATCCCATTCCAATGCCCAGTTTTAGATCTTACTCCTCTTCCAAGACCCCATCTTTGTCCGACCTTAAATTTGCCTCACTATTCCCTTAGTGCCCGCTGTCTTAACCTCTATATCTATATGCCATCTATAGCGCAAACGTTTCTACCCTAGCCTCTCTCTTAATTAGTACTAAATAATAGCTTACAAATAAGGATGTAGCCGGAGCGGGTTAACCGTCCTCCCTACTAGCGTAATTAAGTGGTTTATCTACCTCAAATAACACCCCAGTACTATCCTATATCACGTAACCGGGGCCTTAGAGCTGCGCTAGTTTGGGTTCCTTTTAGCGGGGCAGTTATAATATCGCATTACTTAGCAATCTAAGTCTCTCCTCCGCAGCAACTATCCTCTTAGGCACCTTATTACTTATAAAATCCTCTCTTACGCCTTAAATACGAGCATAATACCGTCTAATAATAGGCAGTATAATAGTTGCATATATAAGCTATAAGGGTCGTATTAACTAGGAACTGCCTAACTATTAACTACTATTAGTTAAGAGAACAAGTATAAAGAGGGGAAATTGATATTATCTTAATAAAGTTAGAAAATAATATAGTAGAAGGGCTTATAAACTAACTACCTAGGCAGAAATACAAAGCATTTATACGCAAACTAGGGTTAGTTATACTTTTAAGTATAAACACCAGAACCAAATTATAACCTTCCTATTATAGCAATTAGTGCAATTTTAAAGAGAAATGGACCTTTAAGAAGCTAAGGGGTAGTATTAAGGTCACGTATAAAGCTATATAAGAGTCTCTAACGTTACTATAATAAGAGGACTATATAAACCTTAAGGCCCCCTCTTAAAAGGCCTTTAAAAGCCAATCTCTCTCCTTAGTAAGCCTTAACACTTTATACGCAGTATAGGGATCTTTTTAGCCCCTTATAATATCCGCTAAGAGTCTAAATTTAGTTTTAGTCCAGATAATAAAATTAAATAAGTTTAGCAATCTTAAGTTCGTTTATAATGGATAGGAGTTTAAGGTCTATAAAGCCGTTATCTATATATAGTCTCCTATAATTAAAGCAGCAATTTAAGGGGGGTTTAAGGCATATCTTCGGCTAGTAACCCTAGGACATTACAGGGCTTACTTAACTCAGTAATATAGGAATTAGACACTAATATTATTATAATAAATAACTTCTAGCCGAACACTATAAGGCGGCTAATCCAATTTATATACACTAGCGATTATAATAATTATAAGGATAAATATAAACCTCCCGGCCGAAATGCTTATATAGGTAATAGCGACAAGATTAATAAAGGTAGGATAATCAACTCTATTAGCTAGATAGTTTTGGATATACTAATATTAGAAATAGTTAGCTTACTAGGAAATTAGCTTTAATTTAGTAATAATAAAGAGAATAGTATAAACCCTGCTTCGAAAGCTCTAGCTACGCCTTTACTACTAGAATTAACCGCTACTACTTCCCTATTTAAATATATTAATGTTAACTCTATTAGCGATTATTACGGTATTAATAAACTCGTTTTGCTAGTAAATATAAAGATTAAGCATCTTCTTCGGAGTAATAGTGGGGATTAATCTTAGGTTGTAAGCCTACCTAGCGCAATTAATATAGCTGTTTAGTTAACGGGAGATAATAAGCTACTAAGAATTTTGGCTTTAGTAACTATAGCAAATATCTTAAATCTTTTAAGTTTAGATTAATTTATGAGTCTAGGCGTCCTAATAAACTTTTTAATTAAAGTTCTATATAGCTGTGCCTAAGAGATTTAAGCTCTAGCTAGGTAATATAAGGAAAGTAAGCTTTAGCTATATAAGGCGGAAGAGTAAATATAGTAAAGTAAGCTAGAGATATTAATATTAAGAAAGTGCTTAAAAGTCTTAAAAAAGACAAGCTAGTATAGGAACTTAAACTATAGCGCCAAATTTCTATATTTTATAAACCCAAGCAAGTGTCTTCTTTATTACACTAAGTGCCGTTATAAGCACTACGGTTAATAGAACGTAGAGTATAATATATTAAGTAATTACTAAATTAACTGGGAATTTATAATAACTATAGTGTCCTATATATAAGATAACTAAGGACACTTAGAGGTAGAAGTTTAACCTAGTAAACTTTATAAATATAATAATATAAAGTCCTAAAAGCTCCTTCGCCAGTTTCCACTACCTAATAAAAATTAGCTTTACTTATATAAGCCTATACTACCTAAAACCACCTAAAACTAGCAATGTACTAACCGACGGAGTTGCCTTAATAAACTCCGTCTGTATAATCTATAAAATTCTAAATATCTATTTACTTTACTATTATTTAAGGACCTTTAAATTTGCTAAATCTAGCTTTATTTCTTAAGGCCCTTTAAAAGGATATAGCATATAAAGGGCTAGAAGGGGGAAGCGTTAAAGGTTTAGCAATAGCTGTAACTATCGCAACTTAATAGTAATAAATAAGAAATAGGAAGGATTTATAACACTAATAGGAGATTAAAGGCGTGGTCTTAAAGGCCTATATCTATTAGAAAATTATTATAATAGATTTAACATGCTTAACTCTTACCTTATTTATCTATATAATTTAATATCTTAGTAGAGCTTAAAATGTTAGGCTCCTAAGAGAGTAATTAAGCGGAGTCGCGAAATGCATCTAGCCCGTTTATAATGGGCTTTACTTTAATTATTATTAATCGCTATATCCGTTATCGCGATAAAGCGCAACAGATAACGCGCTTAGAGGCTAAACGCGTATAATAAACGTTAAATAAGCGGGTAAAATCTATAATAGCCACAAGCTACTAGCTCTGAAGAAATCCAAATATAGTATTAGTGGTTTTAAGGATTAAAAAGAAGCAAACGCTAAAAGTATAAAGACTGGCAAACTATTTACCCTAGCCTTAACGCTAAGCCGGGTTTTCTGCGTCGGTAAAATAGTCTATAAGCGGCCTAGTGGTAGGGCACGCGGCTGGGATAATATTAATGCCAACCTTAACGTAGATCTCAACTTTAAAATAATAGTTAGTTAATAACACATCCTATAAATACCTACTGCAGTAGCAAGCTACCACTTATAAGAGGTATAGAGCTTTTCTATAACAAATAATATTTGCGGTTATAGTGGTTATTATTACTAGTAGGCCGTAGTGCCTAGATTTAGTTCCTACAGCTGCTTTACTCTTATACCGAAAATCTAACCTATTATTAGGGTAAGGCCGCCCTTAAAATCTTAATGCGTGCGACACGTATAAGCATATACTTACTCTAGTATTATTTCTTAAAAAGTTTAACGCCTTCTATATGTATATATGTATATATATATATATTCTATTATAGCTATATACTATTTAGGGTATAGGCCGTTATAGAGCGTAACTAAATACTTCCTACTATTAATATGCTTGCTCTAGTTTAGAAGCTAACTATAAAAACTATATATCTATTACCTAACACTATACTTAACTAAGGAAAAAATAAAGGAAAGTAATATATTACTATTAGAAGAAAGTTGGAGTTTAGAGGTAAGCCTAAGTAGTTTTTAACGCCTTATATCCGCAGGGCTATTCCAGCATTATACGCTTCTTAATTAGCAATATACTAGTAAAGGCACGTATAGAGGAGGCTCGCGGTATATTTAGTTAGATAATTAGAGGAATTCTTAAGAGTTTTTACTTATTAACGTTAACTTTTATACTCTTTATATTTTATACGCTTAAGTATATAAATTTAATTATAACTTTAATTACGCTAATATCTAGCTTTTAGCGCTTAGTTAAGCCGTTAATATTCCTACCTCCTTTTTATCTGCGTAAGTAGCCTCCTAATATATATAATAGATCCCTAAATTAATCTCTATATTACTTTCTTAGTTTAATCCTTTACTATACCTACCTCCTATAAAAAAAGAGGAAGTGCTATATTAATTCTATAAGCCTATAGTTATATAATGCCATCTCTAATATATTAATTTTATGGAGATATTTCTTTAGAAATAACTTACTAGTTTATAGCTATATAAGGATAGCAGCTTCTAAGCTAATTAGCTGCTAGTATAATCCTATAGCCTTTTTAAGGTAAAGTATTACGTTAATCTTTCTTATAAACTTACCCGTATTAGATCTTCCCAATAAAAGCGATCCTATAGTTATTTTAGCTTTTTTTAAGGCTTACGTTATAAGGTGCTATAAGAGGCCGTCTCTCTATAGTAGCTCCTTACTCTCTAGTCTTATTACTACTTTAATAAGTTTATTAGCCTTCTTATTTTCTATAAATCCTAAATAGCCTAAAATCTAGTATAGCGTAATATTATTTAGCTAAAGCTTTTTTAAGATCTCTATAACTACTTCCTAGTAGGCTCTAACCCTCTAGCTCTATACTAATAGCAATATTAATTATAAGTTAGAGAATATTCTTATACTAAAAGCTAGTATTAGAAAACCTACTTAGTTAATAGCTATATATATAGGGTTCTATGGCTAGTTAGCTACTTCGCTAATTACTAAAAGCTCTATAAGGTAAGCATTAGCCTAATTAAAGCTTACTACTGTTTTTAAAAGCGTTGCTTTAGATAGTATAGTATACACGCTAACTCCTGCCCTACTATTACGTACTAATATATTAACGTATATATTAACCTACCCTAGCCTATAGTCTTTAATAATAGCCTAAGTATGCTCTTTATCCTTATATATTACCACATTAGGCTTAGCTACCTACGGTAGGTATAAATACGGTTTAACCTTTAGCACCCTATTTATCTAGACATCCTTATATATCTTTACTATCCTTTAAAGCGGCGATTGGTGCTATTTATAAAGCCTTTATCTTCGAATTATCTAATAAGGGTATAATTTGCCTAGTTTATAAATTAACACCTAAAACGCAATAGCTTAGTTACGTAGCCTTTACTTAAGAGGGAGCAAGCCGGCTTTTACCTCCACTATTAGCAGAGTAACGGTATGGAACCCCCTAATAATAGCTTATGCTGTAATCCTCTACGCCTACTAAAGGAGCTACTTTAACTCTTATATTGTAAGCAGGTACTATATTAGCGACGTATAGTCTACTACTAGTAGGATTAAGCTCTTAGCTAGCTGCTTAACGCTTTTAAACTATAGTCCCTTTAATTTACGCAACGCTAGCGTTACCTTAGTAGCCTTATCTACCTTATCTATTAGGTATGCCTTAAACCGTAGCTCCTTATTAAGAATTACCCTAAGGATTTTAACTTCCTATATTAGGGGGATTCCTTTTCCTTTAAATTAGAGTAGTGTAATAGCATCCTTACCCGCTTCTTTATATCTAGTAAGGTAGATAAATAATGTTTTTTTTACTTTAAATTAAGCTCTACTAGTTCTCTCCTATTTCTTAAGCATTAGTATAATCTCGCCCTAGATAATCTACGTATTTTCCTTTACCGTAGGGCCTATAACCTATACTAAGTAGTTGTCTATAAAGGCTATAGAGCTGCTATTTCTAGGTGCGCTTTATATAAGATCCGCATTAAAGAATAGAAAAAGTATTAGGGCCAGTGCTAATCCTTATAAAAGACCTGCCTATAGGAGCGCCTATACCTCTAATATATATCTATTAACTAGGATATAGGCTTAACGGTTTATATAAAAGTCCTATGTCTATTATATAATCGTCTAAGGTATTTAACGCTGCCGTAGTCTCCTAATTTCCGGCTCTATAGCCACATTATTATACACACCCTTAATATTAAATAATACTAGGGACAGCGTCTTTTTTTCTCTTTACGCTCTAAATACGTCCTTATAGAGATACAATAGCGTATATATTATTAACCTTTGCTTTCTAGCTCCAAAGTATATCTTAGGTAGTAGGCTATACTCCTCTACTAGGTATACTATCCTCTCCACTACTAGTAATTTAAGTACTTTTCCTAGCATTAGGAGGAGGGAGATCGGCCTATAATTATTTGCTACTATATAGTCCCCCTACTTTAGCTTCTATAGTGGCACAATCTTTACTACCTTTTATTTCTGTAGTACTTTTCCTATCTTAAGTAATTTAGTAAAGAGAGTAGTAATCTTACCGCTTAGTATAGGCTATAGCTCTCGCCACACCCTTACTAGTAGGCCGTCCCTTCTAGGAGCCTTATTTAGGCTAGCCCTAAACATAGCTACCTTAACCTCGTATTTGGCGATAGGCTTCTATAGTAATTAGTTATAGCTAGTTATAGCTTCCTTCTCTTATTCGCACGGCGGCGGGACTAGAAAGAATGCCTAGAGTAGTTCTCTTGTAATATTATAGTTCTCTATAATAATATCTCCCTATCCTCTAGCCTTTTTAATTAGCGGTATTTTAGCGAACGTAAATATAGCCTACGGATTAAGGTACTTCGACGCTTTTTATATATTATTACTATTACTAAGAAATTCGTCTTAATAGAGCTTTTTATATCGCCGAATAGTCCTATAAAAGAGCTTCTTTACTCTTACTACGATATTATATAGCTCTAGGTCGTCCCTTCCTTACCTTTATATCGCACTATTCCTATTCCTTTAGTATATATATAACTTCCTTAGCGTTATAAGGTCTTTGTTCCACTATCTTTTTATATATAGTAATAGCTTGGCCTACTAGTAGTATACTTTAAGGGCTTTATTAACCTACCTGTTAAGGCAGTTAACTATTTCATCTATATCTTCTATAGGGAATCCTATCTCTTTCTGTCGCTCTACGTCTTCTTAAATCTTATTTTAATTTATATTTTTAATAAGTAGCCTCTCCTAGCTCTCCTATATATCTATATTAACCTAAAAGCTAGTATAGATAGCTCTATAGTCTAACCCGTACTTATATTTCTAGATAGCGTACTTTACTAGTTTACTTGCTAGGCCTAGGGTTGCAAGTATAAGGTTAATTATTAATATTCGCCCTACGTCGCTCTTAAATATAAGTACTCCTATTAGAAGTAGACTCTAAAGTAACTAGTCCGCTATAAAGTTAATAATTAGCGCGCTTTCTTCCTACGTTAATATAGTACTAATATAACTTCCTCCCTATAGCGGATTATGCCGATTAAAGTCACCTATAATTACTACCTTAGTATATAGGTCGCGCAGTAGTTTACTCTAAATTAGACTATTAATTATCTCTAGCCTACTAAAGAGCTCCTCTAAGTTCTCTTCTTTGGTTCTCCTTAAATATCTATTTAGAATATATACCGATATAATTATAAGTCTCCTTTAGCTGACGTATGCTATTACTACCGTAATGTCTACTAAATCTACCTATAGCTATATAGCTGCTAGCTTTCTAGACGCCTAAATATATAACCTAACTAGGGGATACCGCTGCTGCCTACCTATTAGGATAAATCTTACCTACTAGGGGTTTAAGCTAGCTAGCACTACTTCCCTATTTAAGAGAAAGTAGTAAGGCTCCTAGCCTAAAATAAAGTGGAAGTCCGCTAGCTCTTTATTATTATATAGCGCATACTACGCTTTCCTATACTTTTTTATATTCGCCTAGAGGATCTAAAGTTCTCTATTTATAGCTCTATTGTATAAAAATCCTATCTATCTCTTTCCTATATATTAGGTATTTATAGTATAAGGCTTAATAAGGACCCTAATAGTTTACGCAGTGTAGATTAACTGTCTTATACTAAAGATGGCCTTCCCGCCTATATATTTCATATATATTAGGTCACGTGTAGTCTCTAGCCCTATATCTAAACCTTTTATATTTATAGCATGTTATAGGAGTACGTTGCTCCTTAAATGGTAATATAATAATCGCGCCTCCCCTAAATAATATGTTGTTTAATATAAGCAGCTTCTTTACATCCTTCTTTATTACTACTTTAATAATTACTAACACGTGCTAGCTACGCGGCCTTAGTTATCCGAGCTATCTTATTATATATACCTCTATACTATTCTCTATTTTAAAGTGTTCTATAGCCAACCTACTTACTTTTCCGCTATTAATATCTATTACTAAAGGTACTTTAACCCAGTCCGCCTTAACCGCGTACTACTTAGGTCTAATAAGCCTTGCCCTAAGGATATACGGTTTAAGCTATTAAGCAGTTATCTACCTAAACGTAGCTTCTTTATCCTTTTTTACTAAGAATTTAATAATGTTCGCGCTGTCGCTTACTTGCTATACGCGGAAGTCCTTAAGTATAGCTTCGTAAGCCCCTTAATATCCTTTATACCTTATATAATAGTTTATTTTACTACTTTAGTAGTAGCAACCTTCTCTATTGCCGCTAAACCCGCTTAGCTAATATTTATTACTAGCTACTAATTAGGTTCCTTAGAGTTCCTAGCGCTCGTTGTTTATAATAAAGTTATCTTTAGTCCTACTATACCTCCACTAGCCGCTATTAATGCCTATAATTATATTGGGGCTAAGGGAGTGTTTAGTTGCGCTTATAAAGACTAGATAGCCTTTTAAAGTTTAGCATTTTACTTTTTAAGGCTTTACTATTCTAATTTAATATCTACTAGGTTATTTCTAATGCTCTTAATAATACTATTCTAGTTTGTAATAATATTGCTCTACTATACTATAGTTTCTTTAAGGCTTTTAATAAGTCAATAAAATTTATTATAATTAATACCTCCTCCTTTATATTTAGGTAAGGTAAAGACTCTTACTATAGGAAATAGAGGCAGTATATACTATATAGTTTATAGTCTAGTTTATAGTACGGTTATCTACTATTTAAACTATACTAATCTTTAGGCTTGTGTCCTTAGCGACTACTAGGCCTCTTAGACCTTCGCGCCCGGTTTCTTTAAATATCCTCTTAGTAGAGCTGTTGGCGGGTCTAAAGGTGGTGTTACTAATACGCGTTTAGGGGTTAAAGCAGCTATTAGGGCTCCGGGGCTTCGTTTAGTAGGCCGTAGGGGCCGCTTTATAGCGGGAACTAGCTAAATAAAAGACTAGGATTTGATTAAAAGAATGTCCGAGATAAATATCCTCTTTTAAAAGTTTGTTCGTGTTCCTTGGCCGAGTTATACGCCTCCCGCATAAGGGTCTAGTCGATATAGCTTAGCCACCCTCCCTACTAGCTTCCGTAAGCTCTTAGCAAGTGCCGTCTTAACGTCTACTAGTAGACTTAGTTTGCCGTAGGCTTCTTAAATACTATATATTTATAATCCTCCTACTTACCTTCTATTATTTACTATACATTATAATACCTAACTGGCTGTATAATACAGCCCTACTTAGTATACTGCTATTAGTTTTTATCCTACCTAGCCTAGTATATTAACCCCTAAATATATAGAGGCCCCCGCTTTAGCTTATATAGCTTATCTTATATAGCCTACTAAACCTAGCGTCCCTTTACGCAGTAATAGCCTACCTAAAGAGCTCTACTAAATGCCGTTCGCATTTTTAACATCCTCCTATAAATATAACTACTCTCTTCTTTCTCTAGAAGTAGTTTACCTTATACTTTAAGAATTGTTATAATAATATGGCAGAAGCTCTAGCCGTAGTCGGCATTGTCACTAATATAATTTAGCTTATTAACTTCGGCTCCCGGGTTCTAAAACGTCTTAAAGAATATTAGTCTAAGCTAGGAGAGGTCCCGAAAGCATTCCGCTATATTAGAGCTAAGCTACCCATACTACTAGATGCCCTCCAGTAGACGAAAGCGGCAATCAATGCCAGATCTATGCAAGATAAAACTAAAAAGGCGCTCCTTCCTACTGTTAAAGGGTGTAGAATATAGATAAAGTTGCTAAACAATATGATTATAAAAGCGCTGCCCGCATTAGGCGACTCTTGGGCTAGAAAAGGCAGGAAGGCACTTAGAAGCCTCTAGTATAATATAAAGGTAGAGAAGATAACAGTAGTAGTCCAGGGGTATATCCAAACGCTAACATACCACCACGCCGCCGTATCCACACTAAGGCCCTTAGTAGGTATAACTCTCTTATACTCTAGGTAGTATATCTACATTTTAATAGTCCGTTCTTAATAGACCAAACTTTACCCCGTCCCGCCCTATCCTCTACTATCCCTTTCTAGCGTAATCTACACTTTATAGATTGCGAAATCCTTACCTAAATAGATTACAAGAGCCGGCAGTCTGCGTTTAGAGTAGCACTTATTAGCCTTAGAGGCGTTAGGTAGGTAGTAGGCCTAGTGTTATTTCTAAGGGCATAAACTAATAAGCTTAAAAGAAAGTCGTAGCTTGCCGTCGAGTACTTATACTGGGTATAAGAAAAATTGCTAGCTACCTAGGTCTTTTAGGTATATGCAAGCAGTATAGTAAGGTTTAAGAAAGGCTACCAGAAGATCGCCAAACAAGCTAAGATTTTTGGCTAGGATTAGCCAGATATAGATATCCTAAGGCTTATCTATAGCTGGCTATACAATAAGGCAAATAGTTACTAGGTAATGATTATTAATAATACAAACAATCTAGGCGTCTTCTCCTGTCCGTTAGACAGACGTAAAGATAGTAAAGACAATATTTCTAGTAATACGGCAGCCGCTTTACTAGAGTCTCTGCCTTAATTACTAAATAGATCTATCCTTATTACCTCCTAGAGCTAAGACGTAGCCTTTTAACTAACGGGAAGCTACGCGGATATTATTAAAGTCCATCTAATAGAATAAGCATACGCTCTAGCCTTGCTCCAAAATAAGCTTAAGAGTAGCTTTAAATAGGACAATGCGGTAGCGCTAGCCAAGGCGCTTAACTATATGCTCCTTGCGATTACTTAGGCCGCCGCTTATATTAGCCAGAGAGCACCGCGTGCTATAGTGTTAAAATATCTGCAGGATCTCCGCAAAGGTGACCGAGATAGAGCGAAACTACTAGATATGGACATTGGGGACTCTTATAGGGACGGTACAGCGTTAAACTCTATTGTTGCTACCTGGCAGATATCTTTTAAGCATATCCATAAAGAGAGGCCTTCGGCAACGTGGCTGCTATTACTTATAAGTTTTTTTAATCGGTAGGGGATTCCGGAGTCTCTACTCAGTAGCCGCTACTAAAAAGATAACGATGCCAGCTCTGACTTTAAGGACGACTTAAACACGTTAACGAGTTTTTCTTTAGTTGCGATAAGCGTAAACAGGCACCAGTTTAAGATATACTAACTTATGCAGTTCTTAACAAGGAAATGGCTTAAGCTATAGGGCGAGATGGAGGGCTGGAGAGAGAAGTATATTATACTTATAGATGACAGCTACCTGGTAGGACGGCACGAGGACTAAAAAGCATGTTAAGCGCTATTTCCGCACGCTTAAGCAGCAGTGGCGTACCGGCCGACCGATAGTGGCGCGCTAGGGATATAGGCGTCGGTTCTTTTTAAGGCTGCGCGGTATATAAGCGAAATGGGAAACTACTACGTAGCGAAGAAGATAGGCCGAGGTGCTTTAGAGGTAAGGGAGGCCACTCTAAAAGCGGAGCATCCAGACACGCTTAGCAGCATTAACTACCTTAGGTTAGTGTTATCGTACTAGGGTAAGAATAAAGAGGCCGAAGTAATATACCGGCAGGTACTAGAAATAAAAGAGAAGGTACTTAGGCTAAAGTATCTAGATACTCTTACCAGCGTTAGTATCCTTAGGTTAGTGTTATTAAGCTAGGGTAAGTATAAAGAGGCCAAAGCGATATACCGGTAGGTGCTAAAAATAAAAGAAAAGGTACTTAGGTTAGAGTATCTAGACACGCTTAGCAGCATTAGTAACCTTAGGTTAGTATTATTAAGCTAGGGCAAGTACGAAAAGGCTAAAGCAATGCACCAGCAGGTGCTAGAAATAAAAGAAAAGGTACTTAAATTAGAGCATCTATATACACTTAGCAGCATTAGTAACCTTAGGTCGGTGTTATTAAGCTAGGGCAAGTACAAAGAGGCCAAAGCGATATACCGGCAGGTACTAGAAATAAAAGAGAAGGTACTTAGGCTAGAGTATCTAGATACACTCTATAACGTTAGCTGCCTTAGGTTAGCGTTATTAAGCTAGGGCAAGTATAAAGAGGCTAAAGCGATGCACTAGCGGACACTAGGAGAATATAAAAAGGTGCTTAAGCTAGAGTATTTATATACACTTACTAGCGTCGGCTACCTTAGGTCGATGTTATTAAGCTAGGGCAAGTATAAAGAGGCTAAAGCGATGTACTAGCGGGCACTAAAAGGATATAAGAAGGTACTTAAGCTAGAGTATCTATATACGCTTAACAGCGTTAGCTACCTTAGGTCGGTGTTATTAAGCTAGGGCAAGTACAAAGAGGCTAAAGCGATATACCGGCAGGTACTAGAAATAAATAAAAAAGGTACTTAGGCTAAAGTATCTATATATACTTAGTAGCATTAGTAAACTTAGGTCGATATTATTAAGCTAGGGTAAGTATAAAGAGGCCAAAGTAATATACTAGTGGGCACTAGGAGGATATAAAAAGGTACTTAGGCTAAAGCATTTAAATACGCTTACTAGCGTTAATAACCTTAGGTCGGTATTATTAAACTAAGGCAAGTATAAAGAGGCTAAAGCAATATACTAGTAGGTGCTAGAAATAAAAAACAAGGTACTTAGGCTAAAGTATCTATATACGCTTACTAGCGTTAGCAACCTTAGGCTAGTATTATCTAACTAGGGCAAGTATAAAGAGGCTAAAGCGATGCACTAGCGGGTACTAGAAGGATATAAAAAGGCGTTTAAGCTAAAGCATCCAAATATACTTACTAGCGTTAATAACCTTAAGTTAGTATTATTAAACTAGGGTAAGTATAAAGAGGTTAGAGCAATACACTAGCAAGTACTAAAAATAAGAAAAAAGGTACTTAAGCTAAAGTATCTATATACGCTCACCAGCGTTAGTAACCTTAGGTTAGTGTTTTTAAGCTAAAGTAAGTATAAAAAGGCCAAAGCGATGCACTGGCGGGCACTAGGAGGATATAAGAAGGCGTTTAAACTAGAGTATCTAGATACGCTCACCAGCGTTAATAACCTTAGGTTAGTGTTATTAAACCAAAGTAAGTATAAAGAGGCCGAAGTAATACACCGGCAGGTACTAGAAATAAGAGAAAAGGTACTTAAGCTAAAGCATCCGGACACGCTCACTAGCGTTAATAACTTTAGGTTAGTGTTATTAAACTAGGGCAAGTATAAAGAAGCCGAAGTAATGCACTAGTAGGTACTAAAAATAAGAGAGAAGGTACTTAAGCCAGAGTATCCGGACACGCTCACTAGCGTTAATAACTTTAGGTTAATATTATTAAACTAAGGCAAGTACGAAGAAGCTAAAGCGATATACTGGCAGGTGCTAGAAATAAAAGAGAAGGTGCTTAAGCTAGAGCATCTAGATACACTCACCAGCATTAACAACCTTAGGTCGGTGTTATTAAGCTAGGGTAAGTATAAAGAGGCCGAAGCGATGCACCAGCAGGCGCAAAAAAAAAAAAAAAAAAGGTGCTTAGGCTAGAGTATTTAGATACGCTAGCTAGTATAAGCAACCTAGCGTTAACGTATATAAGTTAAAGGCGGTAAGAAGAGGTTAAAGAGCTAAATATATAGGTAATAAAAACAAACTTAAGGGTGCTTAGGGCAGAGCATCCTTCTATACTAGCTAGTATAAATAACCTAGCGTTAACGTTTTGGAATTAAGGGCAGTAGAAGGAGACTAAAGAGCTAAAGGTGTAAGTAATGGAGACGAAAAAGAGGGTGCTTAGGGAGGAGTATCTAGACGCGCTAACCAGCATAGCCAACCTCGCCTTTACGTAGAAGTCCTAAAGTTGTAATAAAGAGGCTATCTTACTAATAAAAAATTGTTTCGAGCGATAAAAAAATATCCATAGCCCTTAGCATCCTAATATAGAGGAGTCGCTTAAAACTCTAAATAAGTGGCAAAGGGAGAATATGGAGGCTGGACTTTAAAGCTACTTTATTTAATAGATTATATAGGTACTTTCTTATATCTAAAGTAGCAAGTCTAGACTCTAAAACTAGTGCAAATATAAAACGATCGAGCTACGTAAGCATGCTTATAAGAAATACCTAACGGTAATTAAAGTAACTTGCTATTATTGTCGCCATTATAAGTAGGAAGGGTAGCCGACCTGCACCGGCTCCACCCTTATTAAGGGTTTACGACTTAGCTAAGGAACACAAACGAACTTTTAAAAGAGGAGGATATTTATCTTAGATATTCTTTTAATCAAATCCTAGTCTTTTATTTAGCTAGTTCCCGCTATAAGGCGGCCTCTATAGCCCACTAAACGAAGCCCTAAAGCCCTAATAGCTGCTTTAACCTCTAAACGTGTATTAGCAACACTACCTCTAGACCCGCTAGTAGCTCTACTAAGAGGACGTCTAAAGAAACCGGGCGCGAAGGTCTAAGAGGCCTAGTAGTCGCTAAGGACACAAGCCTAAAGATTAGTATAGTTTAAATAGTAGATAACCGCACTATAAACTAGACTATAAGCTATATAATATATACTACCTCTATTCCCTATAGTAAGAGTCTCTACCTTACCTAAATATAAAGGAGGAGGTATTAATTGTAATAAATTTTATTAACTTATTAAAAGCCTTAAAGAAACTATAGTATAGTAGAGCAATATTATTATAAACCAGAATAGTATTATTAAGAGTATTAGAAATAACCTAGTAGATATTAAATTAGAATAGCAAAGCCTTAAAAAGTAAAATATTAAACTTTAAAAGGCTATCTAGTCTTTATAAGCGTAACTAAATACTCCCTTAGCCCTAACACAATTATAGGCATTAGTAGCGGCCAGTAGAGGTATAGTAGGACTAGAAATAACTTTACTATAAATAATAAGCGCCAGAAACTCTAAGGAACCTAATTAGCAGCTAGTAATAGACGTTAGCTAAATAGGTTTAGCAGCAATAGAGAAGGTTACTATTACTAAAATAGTAAAATAAACTATTATATAAGGTATAAAGGATATTAAGGGGCTTATAGAAGCTATACTTAAGGACTTCTAGGTATAGTAAGTAAGCAATAGTGCGAACATTATTAAATTCTTAGTAGAAAAGGACAAAGAAGCTATATTTAGGTAGATAACTGCTTAATAGCTTAAACCGTATATCCTTAGGGCGAGGCTTATTAGACCTAAGTAGTATATAGTTAAGGCAAACTAGGTTAAAGTACCTCTAGTAATAAATATTAATAGTAAAAAAGTAAGTAGGTTAGCTATAGAACGCTTTAGAATAGAGAATAGTATAAAGGTATATATAATAAGATAGCTTAGATAACTAAGGCCGCATAGCTAGCACGTGTTAGTAATTATTAAAGTGGCAATAAAGGAGGATATAGAGAAGCTACTTACGTTAAACAATATATTATTTAGGGAAGGCGCAATTATTATATTACCATTTAAGGAGCGACGTACCCCTATAGTATACTATAAATATAAAAGGTTTAGATATAGGGCTAGAGACTATACGCGACCTAATATATATAAAATATATAGGTAGGAAGGCCATCTCTAGTATAAGACAGTTAATCTATACTATGTAAACTGCTAGGGTCTTTACTAAGCCTTATACCGTAAATGCCTAATATATAAGAAAGAGATAAATAGGATTTTTATATAATAGAGCTATAAATAGAGAACTCTAAATCCTTTAGGCGAATATAAAGAAGTATAGGGAAGCATAGTATGCGCTATATAATAATAAAGAGCTAGTAAACTTCCACTTTATTTTAGGCCAGAAGCCTTACTACTTTCTCTTAAATAGGGAAGTAGTGCTAGCTGGCTTAAACCCCTAGTAGGTAAGGTTTATCCTAATAGGTAGGCAGTAGCGGTATCCCCTAGTTAGGTTATATATTTAGGCGTCTAAAGAGCTAGCAGCTATATAACTATAGGTAGATTTAGCAGACATTATAGCGGTAGTAGTATATATCGGCTAAAGGAGACTTATAATTATGTCGGTATATATTCTAAATAGATATTTAAGGAGAACTAAGGAAGAGAACCTAGAGGAGCTCTCTAGTAGGCTAAAGATAATTAATAGTTTAATCTAGGGTAAACTACTACGCAACCTATATACCGAGGTGGTAATTATAGGCGACTTTAATCGGCATAATCCGCTATAGGGAGGAAGTTATATTAGTACTATATTAACGCAGGAAAAAAGCGCGCTAATTATTAACTTTATAGCGGACCGGTTACTCCAGAGCCTACTTTTAGTAGGAGTATTTATATTTAAAAGCGACGCGGGGCGAACATTAACAATTAACCTTATACTTATAACCCTGGGCCTAGTAAGTAAACTAGTAAAGTATGCTATCTAGAAGTATAAGTACGGGTTAGACTATAGAGCTATCTATATTAGCTTTTAGGTTAATATAAATACGTAAAAGAGCTAAGAGAGGCTACTTATTAAGAATATAAACTAGGATAAGATTTAAGAAAATATAGAGCGATAAAAAGAGATGGGATTCCCTATAAAAGATATAAACGAAATAGTTAACTACCTTAATAGGTAGGTTAATAAAGCCCTTAAAGCACACTGCTAGCGGGCTAAGCTATTACTATATATAAAAAGATGGTAGAACGAAGACCTTATAACACTAAGGAAGTTATATATATACTAAAGGAATAGAAATAGTGTAATATAAAGGCAAAAAAGGGATAATTTGGAGCTATATAATATCGTAGTATAGAAGGGTACGACCTCTCTAAGATAGGAAAGTCACAGTGCTGTTAGTCTGTCGGTTGGTCGGTTAGTTAGTCAGTTAGTTAGTTAGTTAATTAGTTAGTAAGAAAGAAAGAAATAAGTGTATTTCCGGTAACTAGTAGGTTTGTAATATATATATATATAATAAAGAGAAGAAGGAAGGAAGCCGAAGGCTCTATAAATATAGGAAAATGCTAAGATAGTAGGCGATGTCCAATCTATACCACTATATACCTCCCCCACTAAGAACGTTGTCCCCTAACGTTCTATAATATAAAAGAATAGCAAAACAAGAGTATAGTAAAAGCAGAATAGATAAAGGAAAGCATATCCCTAAACGAATGCGGGTAACCATATCCTTAGCCTTCCTATAGAACTGTTCTACGGTGTCCCTCTATTACCTATAGCTAAGATCTAATCTTCCTACTAGTAGTAACTGGGATAGCAGTAAACTAGAAATAATAACGGTAGTAGTAACGGCAGTAACGGTAGCAGTAATAGTAGTAGCAATAATAATAAAAGTAAACAGTTAGCGCGGTAAAATAAAATAGAATAGTTGGCGGTAGAACAGTCGGCAGAAGAACTCGCTAATAGTTAGTAAGCAGTAGGACATCTAATAGCAGAACTTTTGGTAGCAGAAATCTTAGTAGCGGCAGACGGTCGATGGCAGTTAGTCGGTAGCAGTCGGTTAATATAGTAGTAGTAGTAGCAGTAGTGACAGAACGGTTAATAATAGAACGGTCGGTAGTAGTCGGTCGGAGGCAGCTAGTTGGGCGGCGGCAGGGCGATCGAAACGGTAGGGTCTAGCGGTTAGAAGAGCAATAGTAGAACAGCTAAAATAGCATTAGGCCTAGAACAGGTCGGTTGGAATAGTTGGACAATATAGCAGATCTGGTAGATCTAGCAGTAAAATATATCTAGTAACGGTATAGATTTAGAACAGTAGAGACAGAGCAGTTAATTAAGATAGCAGAGGCCTTAGCTTAATTTAATCGTTCGGTTAGTTGTTTAATATTAAAACTCTGCATCTAGCTCTATATCGGTCTGCATTATAAGCAGCTTCTTAGTAAAGGCTCTACCCGTAGCTTTGCATCAGGCCCTGCATCTAGCTGTGCGTCTAGCTATGCATCTAGCCGTATATCAGTAGCTCTGCATTATATATTCTGCGTCCATGTCTACGTCCGTGTCTACATACGTGCCTATATGCCTGCGTTAACTGCTGGCTGAAGACTATCTAATTGGTTAGTAACGACGTGCTACAACTAGTTATTCGGTCGTTTAGCTAAGGTAAAAAGTCGGCCCGGTTAAAGGCTCTAATTATCCTAATTTGAACGTAGAGACGGCGCTTAGCTAACCGAGATTTAATAAGGCCCTAGCTTAACTTAAGGTGTCTTTTACTGCATATATAACTGGGGCTTTACATCTATAGATAGTTGGCTAAAGCTTCCGTGTAGATATCCAATCGGTTAAGGCCCCGCATTATTATCCAATTACGGCTTTACACCTATATACTCTATATCTATAAACCCCGTATACGACTCCGTGTGAGACTCCGTATAAAGCTCCGTATTTATATCTGCAGGAAAGGTCGTTCTAGGTAACCAATCCGTAGGCGTTAAGACGGGCGGCAATTAATTAATAAGGGGGGTTAAAGGGAGAGGCTCTCGCAGAGGCTTTAGGACGTTAATTGGCCGTATTTCTAACGCTATCGGCCGTATACTAATTTCCTGATTAACCCTAGTACCCGTCCATCTGCTATTATAGGATCTTTAACTGCTAATTAAAGACGTCTAACGGCGACGGTGACTGACTTAACTAATAGTAATAACGTACAATTAACTAACGTTTAAATAGGGTATTAGGTCGGCCCAACCGAAGGCTTTAATTTAACGACTTAACCTATATAGGCCGCGTTCGACTAATTAGGATTTAACTAAGGCTTTAGCTTAACTTAAGGTGTCTTTTATTATACGTACGACCTAGGTTCTATATCCGTAGGCTCTATATCTGTAGACAATCGATCAAGACTCTAGCTATACAGTCGCTCTGTTAAAGCTTTGTATCCATATAGTTAATCAATTAGAGCTCTGCATCCGTAGTTAATTAAGGCTCTTAGTGTCTACCAGACGTCTAATCTAGAGACCTATCTTAAGACTTCCTTCGCGAGCACTAACGGCAGCTTCCTCTAAACCACTACCATAGGCCCGGTGCTTTTGTAGGACGTCTTTTACAGCCGCTTTTCTTCCCCTTCTAGGCTGCCTTTGTTCTTGGCTTCTTTGGTGCATCCTTTGGCTTTTGCGGCTGCTGCTATAGGCCCTAATCTTCTTCCGTCTTAAGAACCTTCCTTAGAACTGCCTTCTGCTTTTAGTCCCTTATTGTTGTCCTATTGGCCTCTGCGCTTCACCTAAGCTGTTATTTATATCTTTGAGGTCATCCAGTGGCAGCTTCTTGGCTGTTGTGACTACTTCTGTCGCATATCCCTTGCCCTTGTGTCTATAATGCAGTCCTTTTGTTAAGACGATCTCTGAGAAGTGCTGGCTCCTGTACGTCCAATTCCTGCTCCCCTTGTAATCCTTGATAAAGTCCTTTACTAGCTTGGCCAGATGCGGCTTAATCCTGTCTTTAGTTGCATGAGGATGGCTTGGGTTTATTGTGGTTAGTTGTGCCCCGTGTACAACCTTTTGTAGAGCATCCTTGTCTTCTCTTGTCTTGCAGTGCCTCTTTGTATACTGCTTTGCCGTTTCCGCGGTGCTTGTTTTCCAATATCATGCTGCTGCCCTTGTACAGGTCCCTTCCTTGCCGCGGTATCCGTTCTCGTCGTGCAGCTGGCGCAGTACTGAATTCGGATGGCAGTGGCAGTTGTGCTGCGATCAGTTGTTGTTCGAATAAGGAACAAGGTCGGCCCGGTCGAAGGCTCCAATCTGACGACATTCGACTGATTTGATGGCGACGTGCTGACATTGAGGCTCTGGCTTGATTCGATTCCTCGACTAGTCGCGGCTCCTGTGCAGTCATTCGATTGATCAAGGTTTCCGTGCAGTCGTTCAATCAAGGCTCTGCGTGCAGCTCTGCGTGCAGCTCTGCGTCTGGCTCTGCATCGTACAATCGGCTCTATATCCGTGCAATTAATTGAGGCTCTTGGTGCAGCTGGCGCATTTCTAGGGGCGGTGTAGGGTTCTGCCGACTCTATTGCTGAATGGACTAATTAGAATTTTCCATCCCGGGGATGGAAAATCGCTATTGGCTCGGTGATAGGCGGTGAGGTGAACTGATATCTTTGCGGTAGATCGTCGCGACTGACGCGTCTTAACGCGTCGTGATTAAGAAAATAAACAAGAAAAGGAGCTTTAGGAAATACTGTAATTAAACAGACAAATAGAAATCTTTTTACGGCCGTCACCTACGTCCCCTCCCCCACCTTAGAACTTGACTGTCCCCTAATCAAACATCCTACACCTGCTGCGGAGCTTGCTGCGGAGCCTGCTGGTCAAGCGTCCGTCTCTAAGACCGTCTCCAAGGATTAGACGATTCATTCTTCTTCCTAGCTTCAGCTGTCTTATCCGTAGGCTGTGACCTAATCTGGATGTAATCTCCTGGTCATACATTCTTCTCCTGCGACTTAACGGCTGTCCTGGCTATACGGCTGTCTCTAAGGGTCTACGGACGTTGCTGGCTGGGCGTTACTACTGAGTCCGTGGGTCGTACTTGATAGTAGCCCTCCCAGTTCGTACGTGTTCCGTCACTGTTCTTCAACACTACCCCATCATGGAAAGTAGTAAAATCTGTCCGTACCATAGGGACCTGTTTCTGTGTCTGTCCTTGTCCTTCTATTTTCTGATATACCTGTCCATCTAGGTCTATTCCTTGGTGCGTGAGAAGCCAGTTTTTGATACTTTTCAATCGTCCTTCATTGCCGAGCCACGGTAGTTCAGGTCCAGGTCGATCGCGCGTCCCCGCTACTAGCCTTCCTTGATTAGACAGATGTACAAATCCTCGCTGAATAAGATCCTTTACGCCTTGACATTCATGCTCGGTGAAACGGTGACTTCCTCCGCATCTAAAACAGGTCTGCCGGCCTCGTCCTCGCGTGTCTCGCTGACCCCGTGCGTCCCGCTGCGGCCGTCCAAAGGCAGTAGAATCTTGCGGATATCGACAGTCTTGCGGATATTGAGGGTCTTGCGGAGGTCGAGATTCTTACGGATATTGAGGGTCTTGCGGAGGTCGAGATTCTTGCGGAGGTCGAGAGTCCTGCGGAGGTCGGATGCTGTTCTGCCAGTCTTCGCATCCTGGTGCTGGGCTTTGAACTATAGCCTGATCCGTAGCGGGTGACTCCTGCTGAATTAGGGCTCCTCTGTGTACACCTGGTCCAACTGGGTTAAGAAGTCTCCCTTCTCTCCTGCGGTTGACCTTATCCCTTTGAACCGGCTGCTGATTACGGAATTGTTTAACCAGCTGACGAAGGCTCTGCTCCTTAGGGTCCATTTTCAACAGA
>Ga0307515_10004727_pt1 | contig 27912 bp, 29 predicted proteins | sample 17_EM_MG_FD_194513 | JGI IMG/M metagenome (GOLD analysis project Ga0307515, IMG submission 194513) | Populus trichocarpa ectomycorrhiza microbial communities from riparian zone in the Pacific Northwest, United States - 17_EM | ecosystem: Host-associated > Plants > Roots > Unclassified | place... | reverse complement strand
CGCGGCATATACAACTCTCCCCTCAATACTATACTCTATAAGCTTTTAAAATACATCAAATCCTTATTATATCCTACCGTTTGTAATGGGTAACTCATATAATATCTATATAAGGGCTCAGGCCCTTACTATAAAGATTTACGGCAGCACAAACGCCGACATTTAAGCCGCTACTGGAATAAGCGTCTCCCGCATCAAATCGGTCATCCAAGAAGTACGGAAACGCGGCTTTAACGAGACTAAAAGCCGTATAATTCTTAATATCTACCTTAGAGACGCACCTCGATTAGGTCGTCTAACTAAATATACGTCTACTAAGATTTAAGAAGTTATTAAGAAGGTCCGTTGTGACCGCTATGGTAGAGAAAAGAGTACCGCGCAACTTACCCTTAATACTAATATTAGCGCCAAAACTATATAGCGAATCCTTAAGTCGCAGAACTTCTATAAGACTAAGCCTACTTATAAGCCCGGCCTTTCAGCGCAGATAAAGAAGGATAGGTATAAGTTCTGCCTTCGCTATAAGGACTAGACTTTAGAGGATTAGATAAACGTTATCTAGAGCAATAAGACTTCAGTTGTTCTTAGCTATCGCCTTAGAGGCTATCGCGTATAGAGGCAGCCAGAAGAACGCTTTCTTAGATCTACAATACAACCTCGGTGGAAAGGCTATTTAGAGTTTATATTCTAGGGCAGCTTCTTATATTACAGAAAGGGCCCCTACCATATTTAGACCCCCAAGATAATACAACAACGAGCTACTATAACAGCTAATCTTATTAGAATCAACGCCAAACTTAAACCTATTGTAAGAGCAGAATGGGAGCTTACTACCGCTATAAGGAGAACAGGAATTCAAAATCTTACAGGCAAAAAACCTATATAGAAATGGGACAAAAGGCACGGCAAGCTTATAAGAGGCGATGGCAAAGGAGTTGATTAGTATCGCTATACAATATTTATTCTCACGCTAAAGCTAATTCCGTTTACTTAAGCTTGCCAAAAGAGTCTTCTAAATACGCTAATTTAAGAAGATAAGGCTCCCTCTCACGTTGCTAAGTATCACGACTTTTTAATAAGCGCGGCAGAAGTTTAACGCCTTACTTAGTGTGGCAATTCACCTAATATAAATATAATAGAGCTAGCGTGGCCATACCTTAAGAGGGTTACTACTAAGAAGGGCGCCCTTACAGCTTAAAAGCCTACTAAGGAAGCCTGGTATAAAGTATAGAGGGAGCTAGAGCAGTAGCAAATTCAGCATTAGATTAAGAGGATCCCTCGCTATATATAGGAGATAATAAGGCTTAAGGGAGGTAATAAGTATCGCAAAGGCTTATTAGATAAGCCACGTCAACCAGGGCCACCAGACTACTAAGTTCCGCAGCACGATTAGGAGGATATATCTAGTATTAAGGAGGAAGAGTTACAGCTAAAGCTAAAGCCAAAGCCACGGCAGCGTGCTCTAAAGAAAGCACCAGCAGCAGTAGCAGCTAAGAGCGCTGCTGGCGCTGCTCTTACTGCTATCTTTACGATACAAGAACTACCCCAAGAGCCTCTAGAGCCTCCTCCTAAATCACCTCCCAAACCACCACAAGCTCCACCTCCAGAGCTACGACGAAACCCACGACGCCGCCTACCAATTAAGCTACTTAATAAGACGTTTATAGAGCCCGAACAAGAACCACAACAGCAGCAGGAGCTACAGCAGGAGCTATAGCAGCAGCAGGCTGAGTCATCAAAAGGAAAGAAGCCACGGCGAGGTGGACGAGGTGGTGGACGAGGTGGTGGCCGAGGTGGTAGATAAGATGGTGGATGAGGTGGTGGGCAGAAGCAGTAATCCTATATATCACCACACCAGGTGGCTATTATGATGTTATATATCTACACTATCGTCGTAGAGAGCCAAAATCTATCTTCCATATCAGCCTCCTTCCTAATTTGGAACGCCAAGAAAGCGTTTTTGTGGCGCATTGGTGGCGCATTGGTGGCGCAGGGGGGGCCAGGAACTTTTGACCGCTGCCTCCGTATGGGCGCGTGGTGTTATTCTTGCGATTTGGTGTAAACAAGTGAAACACACGTGATATTCTAACTTGAGGTGGAAGGATCTAAGCTTGTTTGGGTAGGATATACGCGTAGTAATTAGGGAGTGTATGTGCAGTAATTAGAGGGTGTGATAAGGAGTGCCCTTTAATATAGGCGTATTTTAAAACACACTGATCTGTCGGAGATTAACCCCATTTTAATTAGTTAAACAAGCAGCGTTCTCCGAACGATCGGCAGCACCAAAAAGGCACTTTCAACCAGATGCGCCAGGGTGGTGTAAGACATGTGAATGTTATGATTGGTTCTAAGGTCCACTATCAACTTCTGAAGCCGAGACAATATCCCTTCGTCCTTTCTAATTAGCACCCATATCTCGAAAATCTCGCTAAAGCCAGGGTTTGAGGCGAAACTAAAAAGAGACAGTTAGTGCCTATTTAAGCATAAACAATCACAATAATGAAAGCGATCAACAAAAGCGCTCAGAAAAGCCGGTTTGCTCATGCCCCACCGCCGGCTATAGGTCCGCACAGATCCAACACGGACTGCATGGCCTATAACTCGAAGACCACAATTATACGCAGTTGAACATTAATCAAGAAGATAGATGTTTTCCACAAAACTCCACAACCCATCATCCCAGCCGAGACTGGTAAGGTGCGGGAGGGTGACCCGTCAGAAAGGGCGTCGTTGAATGGATAGACTTCTGTCATCTTGGCGCGAATATCATACAGTACAAAATAGCATAAGCTTACCAACTAATACTTGCAACATGCAGCACATTGAGCTACATTATCTTGCCAAAGCATTGTTTAGCTTCTGCTTCATGCCGACTTAACATCTATTTATTTTAGTTATCAGCAACAACCGAGTACCAGAAGAGATGAAACATGACAATAAGATCTCCAAGTTCAGACAATTTGGTAAGTTGGTATGTATTTTCCTCAAAGTGATTCAGTAGCAGAACTGAAAAAGATACATTCATCATAAAGAGATTCGGTGCATATATGAAAGGCTGGGTTGACTTACCCAAAAGAAGTTTCATTTTGCGGTTTCCGCAATAATTACTCCAGTAATATTTGCTATCTCCACCCACTGCGCTCTCAGGTATTGTTCAAGTATATCAAAATCAATTTCGCGCTTCTTGACCTTATCCGCAGCCCGAATAATACACTGCTGTGCTCCCAGTAATTTGGCGACACAATCTTGCAATGAGAAAGTTTCGTGGACCGGTCCAGCATTCTTGGGGGGTTGACTTTCGCAAACGCGGCTGCATAAGGCTCTGGAGGGAACTGTCCAACAGCAGCACTATTATTGAATGTAGATTTTCCTCTAGCATGTTTCTTATGACGCTCAGTCGAAGTGGAAGGGCGGCCAATGTTTGTTCGGCCAGCCAATAAAGCACCTTCTTCGCGAGTATGCTCGAAGATTGAAGGAACATATAATGAAAATGTTGGCAATGAATTCAAGGCTCTCATACGCTTTAAAGAGACATGATTTGGAGACGGGGAGGGATCAACGGGTTCCTCTTCGTTCTGATATTGTTAGAACGTATAGTGGAGAAAATTGAAAACATGGCGAGTCGACTTGAACTCCGAGTTGGGCGCGTAAACACGGCATTCAACGTGATAGTCTCTGCACATTGTGCCCAGCAAGCATATCCATTCGCGCCTCTTCCGGAACAAGTGTGATTCCAGTCCGATAGGACGAATACACGCCCTAAAGGGGTCATAGCCACACTGCACAAGGAGCTCTGATTGCAGCTAGCTGTTGGATGCGATTGTTGAATTGAAAGTTGGAGCGATCACCAAAGACATGAAGGATTATCCTAGGGCCGCCATTGAAGTGAGGATGGGGTGAATGTGCAAAGGGGTTATTATCCCGCTTCATTTCACCCTTCCGATTCACATTTCATACTAGCGGACGAATGTTCGGTATCTGTAACGCAGTGAAGAGATTAGCCGACAAGCTCCTCAACAAACTTAAGAATTCTTAGATATCAGATGAATGAATCAGATGGTAGTGCATGTTGTTCAATGGCTCATGGAAGAATCGCCAGAACGAAATTGGTTTAGGTTTCCTCATATTGCTCGCAGTGAGAGGGACAAGGAAAGCTTTCAGGCATACGTACAGATGAATGGCCATAACTCAAACATCTTTCCTATCCCTAAATACATCAGCGTGGGATGCATGATCTGTTCTAAGCTTTTCGTGGTGAGGGAATGAAGCAGCAAAGAGCGAGCGAGCTTGAAGAAAAGTGCGGCACGAATCTTCTCGCCTATAATCTTGGCGCCATGCCCGCAAAGCGCAGGGATGCTGACTTCAAGAAAACCCACCGCGAGTATCTCCAGCTCCCAATGCCACCACGCACACCTCAATCATGACAGACCGCAGAAGAATAAATGCCCCCAGCGGCGGCACCAGCGCTCCTGTATTCGCCCGCACCGTTAAAGACCCCGATTCCCTACACACGTTTCGTCCAACCCGCACCAGGCGGCCAGATGAGCTACGCAAGATCTGTAAATCCCCGCCTACACCCCTTTTCAGCTCCTAGTTACCTCTCAGAATACTCTAATAGGAGTATGCAGTCCTAAAAACCGGCCTCACACCCTCGGCCAGCGGCTCCGCCTACCTCGAAATCCCCCCTTCGGACCCCACCACCCCTCCCTCCCATTCCTCCCTCATCCCGCCCCGCAGCTCCCTAAAGCTTACCTGCGCTGTTCATGGCCCCAAGCCGCTCCCGCGCTCCGCGCCATTCTCGCCGCACCTAATCCTCACCACCACCGTGAAGTTCGCGCCGTTCGCTACACGGGCGCGCCGGGGCTACATCCGCGATACCTCCGAGAGAGACTTAGGTGTGCATCTGGAGACTGCGCTGCGCGGCGTAGTTATTGGCGAGCGCTGGCCGAAGAGTGGGGTTGAGGTTATTGTAACGGTTTTGGAGGGCGAGGAGGATGCGTGGTGGGGGGATGAGTTTACAGCGGGGCTTGGGAAGACAGGAGGATGGGGGCTTATTAGCGTGTTGGCAGGCTGCATTACTGTTGCCAGTGCGGCGATTGCAGGCGCTGGGATTGACTGTGTAGATTTGGTTTCGGGGGGTGTGGCAGCGATTGTAAGGAATCCGGATGTGAAGGGGAAAGGGAGAAGTGATGGAGAGATAGAGACGAAAGCGGAAGGGCCTTATGCAGTGCTAGATCCGTGTCCGGCGGAGCATCAGGAGATTGTTGCAGCGTGTGTAGTTGGGTATCTGGTAGGACGGGATGAGATCACAGAGCTCTGGATGAAAGGCGAGGCTGGCGAGTTTGCGGAGCAATTGGTGGATAAAGCTGTGCACGCTTCAATCGCTACGGCGACTGTGTTGAGAGAAGCGGTTAAAGAAGCTGCGGAGCTGAAGTTCCGGGGTTCGGCTGGTGGAGCAAAAGAAGACATGAAGAGCTTAGCCGTCTCGAGGGATGTGGAAATGGTAGGATGAATTAGTGTCGGGATGCTACTAACGCTCTCGGATTATTGATTATAGCATAGCGTCGGCGTTTTGGACTGACGGGATTGGTAAAGCTCCAAAAATTACCGGTATGGCAAATCCAGATGCTCGTAAGCATCTAATGTTTTATTGACTACTGGGATGCGTTCACACGCTTATCTCCTGAAATATGTTGCGTGCAGCTCTCAAAACAATTGTCTCAACAGTACTAAATGTGTTGCTCAACCTGCCTGCGACATCTATTCAACGATACGCCGAACGCGAATAGTTAGAGTCGGACCAAATCATTCAGGCGACCTCGTCATCAACTTGCTGCTCACCAGTGTTCGCAGAACTATGACGAAATCCGCTATAGCCATCATAACCTGCAAAGACATCGTAATCTTCCACTTCAGGAGCTGTGTCCCAACCACGGTCATTATATACCTTCGAGCCAGCCACTAACTCCTTGATCATATCAGTAGCTTTCCTTGTAAGGCTTTTCTTGTAGGGAGTGCATATATTTTAGGTTGGTCAGACTCACGTGTATCATTTTCAAATGAGGTGCCCGTATAAGAGTACTCTTGCTCGATGCCGAATTCATATCCCTCCACATCTTTGGCCAAATTAGCGTAATCAGACACTTCCTCCTTAACCCGAGAAGTCTTCGAGGCCTTTGTAGCTTTTGGAGTCTTCGGCGGTGGAGGAACCTTTGTCTTCAAAGTAGCCTTTGGCTTTGCGGCCGCCTTCCTGCGTTTGGGAGTCGGGACGGGTTCATCCAAGACTGCATCGTGAACACTTTTGTCCCCACTGAGGCTGTCTGGTTCGATGGACTGAGGCGCATCCCCCTCGGCGTTATCAGTCGCCCTCTTGCGCTTCGACGTAGTTACTTCGACAGATTCGCCAGTACCAGTGCCAGCGCCTGGCGCAGCAGCTCCAGTTTCCATGGCCTTCTTCAAGCGAGTGAAGCGCATGGACGCGGCACCAGGTTTGATATTGCAAGCATCAGCGATGACTTTCCAGTCAGGAGACTGGACATGAGGTCAGCTATACGGTTTGCTGTTTTGGGATAGGAGCCATAAAGCTCTCCGAGCAGTGTGAATGCACCACTAGGGTTCATAGCGAGATTTTGAGTTGCAATGAAAACGATTGAGATTTATCGGGATTGAGCCTAATTTGCTAATCACCAAGAATAGACATACCTTGACACGGGTGCTGTTCTTAACGGCAAGCCAAAGGAATTGGTGAGCAGCAGGACCTGGAGGTTTGCCCTTCTCGATAGCTTTCTTGAGCCGAGTCCAACGCATAGAAGTAGCTCCCTTCTTGAGGTTCAATTCGGCACTCATGGCATCAAAGTCAATCTGCATAAGGCATGTCAGCAGCACGTTTTAATTAGGTACAGTGGCTTTAAGAAGACGTAGAAGAGAACCGTGAGAGTAAACTCACCGAGGGCATGCCGCCAGCTGTAAGCACCATCCACAAGAACTTCACGTTCTCTTCGTCGGTAGGCATGACTGCTGATATTGTCTGCCGTCCGATGCCCGTTGTAGACGTCTTGTGTGCTGGGGTGATAGACGATTGTTTGTGGTGAAGATGTTGAGAGACAAAAGAAGGTAAACAAGACTGTAAAAGTGACTTTAGTGGACGCGTGACTCTTTCATAAGTTATGTAGTGAAGTGAATGTAACTTGGTTGCGTGATATTTTTAGTAAAGAAGACCATAGAACCTTTACGTTGAATACTTCATGACAGCTCACCCCGAATCCGAAACGCTCAGCTCAGAGAAACCACGCCGAAGCAAACATTCACTCACAAAATCGAGATACTGACCAGAAGAAAGTCTCAATATGGGTATCTTCGCTGCTCGTAGTCGAAATATTAATATGCAGTAACCAAACCCAAGCGCGTCATGAGCTCACTCCCAATCCAACTGGACTTATACCTTCTGTGCCATTCCCTCCATTCCCATCCTCCGCGCCCTTTCCAATGAGATCCCTAAAGTCAACTCCCACCTCTGAGAGCATCGAGGCATGCGCGTGTGCTTGCTCCATGCACTTTTCCCAAAGGTCGCTTTCCCGATCTTCGCTGCTTAACTGCCTTGCAAGAATCACGTTGAAGTTGTCGACGTGCTCTTTTGCCCATTTGACACAAGCTGACATCATGGCTTGCGGGAAGCAGTTCTGGTAGATATGGACTGTGTTTTTGATGACAGTGAAGTAAATGAAGGAGATTTGATAAATGTAATCCGGGAGATTGCCTTCGAAGATGCATTGTCTGGACAAAGTCAACACTGTCAATCAATAATTTCAAATCTTGAAGCGTACCTAGCCCTTTTTTTAATCACTTCGCTTCGTGTGTCAAGATACGCCTCCCTAGCTTGGTCCTCAAATCCAAGCCTAATAATCCAATCGGCATATGTCTTTGTTGAGTTCATCCAAGAGTGACTCTCGACTAGTTGCCGTATCAAGACGGATGCAAGCTTTGCAGCTCGCTCATTGACTTTGAGCGTGACAATCTCTTGAGCTACAAGATTGCCTCTAATGTTCTTAGCTAGATTCTTCAACCTCTCTACTCGTTTCACTGCCTCTTCAAAACGCCGAAGCGCAATGTCGATATCTAAGTCGTCTAGCTGGCTCTCCACCCATCGAATATTCTGCTGTTTACCATCGACATCCACGAGCATACTCGCCCTGTTGTTTACAGAATTTTCCGATAAGCTGTCCAATAGATCAGTCTTTTTAAGAATACTCAGATCCCTCGTAGCAAAGTAGTTGACCGAGTCTTGAGCCTTGCCTCTTTCCTCAGTCTCGGGACCTAAAGTCTTACGCAGGTCTTCCACAGTCTTACGGAAAGCGGAAAGCAGCGTGCTTTTCTCGCTACCATCGCCTCCCGCAATGGCAAATGTATAAGATTCGGTGGCGACGCGGACGTTGATGGCATTCGAAGATCCCTCGCGATCTCGGCTTCCTGGAGCGGAACGAGATGTCAGGTCTGCCATTTGCACATCTTGAAGTGCCCAGCATCGCTGAGCAACCAACTGCATCGGAGCTTGGTTCTTTTGCTTTGCATCCCGTGCATTCTGCGCTGCCATATCCGTTCGCTTCTTCTCAGATGCTACTAGCAGGTGGTCGTTTAGGAGAATCATATGTACCCGCCGCCTCACTTTCCACGTGGCAGCATTGAGCTCTACCCATCGCGCAGACTCGTATACAATATGTCGTCCGGGTATGGCGGGTAGGAACTTCTGCGATCCCTCAACACGCTTCCATAGTGTTTGTAGATGCGTGTTCCATAGGGCCTCAAGGTTAGCAACTGAGCTTCTGTTGGCCTGCTTCCGGGCTGTTTTAGTATCTCCAGCTAATCCAGCGGCCGACGCCGTCTGTCCCAAAGTTTGCGTCAACTCAGACATCAACGTCCGTAATGTCCGCATCTCCCCTTTGAGCTTCTCAGCCTCCTTACTGATCTTGATAAATTGGGTTCGGTTCTGATACACGTTGTGTTGGAGGTCCGTGGAGGTACGGTTCTTAACTTTACGCAGCTCGTTTTGGTAGTCACGAATATCTTGTTCAGAGGCATCTGCCAACATTGTCGCAACATCTATGTTAAATCAGTTTCGCATATTCAAAAAGTCAATGTAGCTCCACCCACATTGCTCAGGCCGTAGATTCGGGTCCCTCAACGCCTTGATATCGACCTTAATCCTCTGCCCATCCGAGCTCCCAGGCGGTCTCCCATCCCTCGAGGGCGGCTGCGCAAACTGGCCCGGTATACCCGGCATAGAAGGCACCGGGGGAGCTCCAGATCCGAAATCCGTAGGCAGTTGCGTATACCGCGTTGAGTATCTCCTTTTGACCAAATCTGACGTCTTGCCGCTCTGCTGTGGGCGCTCCCGCGACGCATCAAGCCTTCTGGGTCCATCAGAATCGCCAGCTTTTGTAAGTCCTACTCCTTGACCCGATGAAAGCGTGCCCGCAGCTAGGCCGGCTGGCATGGGTGCACTGATCTGCTTCGGAGCGCTGATTTTGGGGCGTACGGTGCGCTTCTTGCGGAGAGAAATTCCCCTGCTCTTTTCTTCAGACATCTTGCTAGTAAGGTATTCTTCTTCGTATAGGTGTGAAAGGTATACGGTAGTTGTAATTGTGCAATTGGTGAATCATGACCTTGGTGCTACCGACGATGCGAGCAGTATGTAAGCAAGATCGACGCTCGAGCCGCCTCCTACCAAAAAATCATCGAGGAACCAACCCGGGCTCAGGAATCATCGACTCTCCATTACAGTCTGCCTTCTACTATTCAAACAGCTCCTTTAATAAAATCAATTGCTTCGACCCCACCTCTTAATTACCCCTCCCCCGCTACACATTCCCCATGTCTTCTTCCCTGAAACCATCAACAGTCGCCATGATGGGCGCCGGCGTAGTTCTTACGGGCGTCCTCGCATACGCCGTGTATTTCGATTATAGGCGGCGGTCGGATCCTGAGTTCAGGAAGATGCTAAAACGGGAATCAAAAAAGCAAGCGCGTGCCGCAAAAGAGGAGGCCGAGGCGCAGGGAGCGCAACAAAAGAAGGCTATCAGAGAAGCCGTGGATAAGGCCAATGAGGATGGCTTCCCGAGGGACCCAGAGGAAGTCGAGGCGTACTTCATGCAGGAAGTTGCGCGCGGAGAGGGCCTTTGCCAGGAGGGTATGTCATGCCAATTCTTGAACACCGTATTGCCGGTTCAATGTATGAAGAGGGGTGCTAACACTACGGCGGCACAGGCGCGGACACAATAGAGGCAGCCTTGTGCTTCTATCGCGCACTGAAAGTTTATCCTCAACCCAGAGAGCTGATTAACATTTATGACAAGACAGTTCCTAAGGTATTTCCTCACTAAACGCGTCTTATTGACCATATCCTAACATCACCTAGCCGGTCCTCGACGTCCTCGCCGAAATGATCGCTGTAGACTCCAGCATCCCCGTTGGCAAAACACCATCCGAATCCGGCTCCGCGGCTGTCGATGAGTAGATACCTCTCCCATCTCGACTTATAGAACGGGGCACAATTGCTTGCCCCAATATCTGCGGACGATCCTTTCCGCATTAGGCCACAATCCCACCTCATGCCTGTATACTTTTTGTACATATGTATTGCTCGCCTTGTTGGAGTTTGGGGCTCGGGATGATATGGGGGATACTTTGCTGGCATAGAAAAACGACGTTTTTATGAATGGCAATGCGATTAATGGCAGCGTCAATTATGGGATGACTACTACAGGGAAGTATAGATTATGCAGGATTAGTGATTCGCATCTTCCTGATCCGGGTTTGGCGCATTTGTTCTCCAAAGTAGCTCTCAATGCCAGATGTATGCCATTGCCATCCTGCTCATTCCAACTGCAGTTCCATTAGAAAGTCAAGTGGGAAGCCGTTCAGTTAGCGTGAAGACTGACCATGTACACTTCATTCTGATTAAGTATACGAGTTTTACATGAAGCGAGGAAGCACAAGCATATACTACAAGAAATGCACTAGGGATTCCCTACTCTCTTGCCATGCTCGCTTCGTGGAGACACCCCCGGCCACCGTTTCCCAAGACGCCTTGCTTGCAAGTGTTGCCCCAAGAAATATGAGAGGCAGAAAAGGAAATCTGAAATAATTACGTTTGCGACTCTAGTAGCAGATAAGAGAAAGGGTAATGGTGTAGCGAAAGTTGAGTGGACAGGGAGGGGATCCTAGCAGGAGCAGCCTTGATTTTCGGTGGGTTGGCTGGGGTTGATGTTTACGTCAATCACTAAATATCTCGTCAGTACTTTGTAGTTGGTATTCACGGCCTGGAAGTGATTCTCGAGCTATGCAAGACGAGCCCCTTTCCCCCACACAATCTGTATAGGCAACCGAGACCACTCACTTTGGCTCTGTCCCTGTTGGCTCTCCCCTTCCATACCCGGCAGTGCCTGTGCGATTCTCCTGAACAACGTCTTGACGTTGTGTCCCACTTTTGCGCTTGTCTCGATAAACATCAGGTTGTTCTTCTTGGCCTCCTCCTCTCCCTGTGCTTGGGTAACCTCCCGCTTGTCGTTCAAGTCGGTCTTGTTGCCCACTAGTACAATTATCACATCATTTCCACGTTCCCCACGCACATCATCAACCCATTTTCGTGTGTTCTCGAACGTTTTCCTGTCTGTTTGTCCCGTTAGGCATCAATTTATCGTTGCGTGCAAAGAGGGAAGCGAGTAAACGCACTTGTGATGTCATATACAACAACTGCCACGCTAGAATCGCGGATGTATGAGGGTATTAGACTGCGGAACCGTTCCTGGCCTGCCGTATCCCAAAGCTGTAACCGCACTGTCCGGTCCTCCAAATACATGGTCTACGATTGTTTTCTGTAAGCGCCTGCCCATTCACGCCGGCTAATATGATAACCTTCTCGTACCTTTGACAAGAAATCTATGCCAATGGTTGCCTGATATGTATTATCGAAAGAATCGTACATAAACCGTGTAATGAGAGACGTCTTCCCAACTATTATTACGGAGGCAAATTAGCATATTCCCGCGCAGATCAAAGGGCTGTTAAGAACACATGCATACCACTCTGCTCCCCTAAAAACACCAGCCTGTGCACCTCAAGATCAGTATTTGCACTTCAACATTATTCATAGGTCTTTGATCATCGTACTTGAATTTCTTCAACGGATTTGAATAACCGGCAAGCGCCATTGTGAAGCAAAGTCAACCCTTCGACTAGGACAGAAGAGCGAAAAGCAAGTCTGGAGAAATAGGCGGCACGAAATATATCGTGTGTTGAAGGGAGTGGTTAAATAGGAGGGAGCCTCGGTGAACTTTATGGAGTTTCTGGAACCCTTCCAACCAGCCGCCTCCAGATCAAAACGCCAAGCACGATTTGGGCTTGGGCCGCGGCGGTCAGAGGCGGCACAAAGTGACAACCACGAAAATTCCCAGCATCGCCAAATCCTCATTCGAATTTTATGAATACGACTATTTCCTGAGGTTAACCAGGAATCTCAACATGTCTATCTCCATTGATGCACCGGCGCAGCATAAGCAGCCCTCCAGGAAGGGCAAGAAGGCATGGAGGAAGAATGTTGATGTTACCGAAATTCAGGAAGGTATTGAAATTGTGCGGGACGAGGTGATCAAAGGGTATGCTCTCTCAATCTCTGCTTGTCTAAGATATGCAATGCTAAAACATTATCTAGAGGTGTTATTGCTGAGAAGTCGTCTTCTGAACTCTTTACCCTCGATACGACTGGCTCTACAGAAATTCAGAAATCAGTTACTGAAGGCCGGAAGCCACTCAAAGCAGACGAAATTCTCGCGCAGCGCTCCGCTGTCCCCGCAGTTGATTCCCGCAAGAGGCCATCATCGCGGATTACCGATGGAATTGTACAGCCCGCTAGCAAAAAAATGCGCGTTTCAAACAAAGAGCTGGACCGACTTCGAGCAATTGCCTATGGTGGAGACAGCGTACAGAAAGACGTGGTGAAAGTGGATGATGCACCAAGCCATGACCCTTGGGCAGTGAAGAAAAAGCAAGAGGACCCGAAGTTCTCTTTCTTGGAAGAAGAGAAGCCAATCCGGGAACCAAAGACATTGAAGCGTGCTCCAATTTCTCTCGCGGCGAGCGGCAAGGCGCTCTCGGCTGTCAAGAAGCCAGAAGCTGGCAAAAGTTATAACCCCACAGCTGAAGATTGGGTCCGACTGCTCGCCCGTGAAGGAGAGAAGGAGGTCGAGGCTGAGAAGAAACGTTTGAAAGAGGCCCAAGAAGAGCAGGAAAGATTGATGAGGGTGATGGCAGCGGCTGCTGAACCGGATCCAGAGTCTGATGATGGCGAGAGTGCTTGGGAGAGTGAGTGGGAGGGTATTCAGAGCGAAGTTGAGGAACAATCTCTAAAGAAGAAGCGTCCGGAGAGGAAGACTCCAGCACAACGAAACAAAATTAAGAGGAGAAAAGAAGCTGAAAGACAGGCTTTGCACGAGGCTAAGATGAAGGAAAGGGAACGGCAAGCGACGCAGATCAAGGCACTCGCCAAGGTTGTGGATGAGAAAGAGAAGGCCAGAGCTCAGGCTTTGGTGATTGTCGAGAACGCCAACTCATCAGATGAAGGAGAGGAGGTGCTGAGGCGCAGGAGACTGGGCAAATCAGCGTAAGTATAAAAGTCCCGCAGAAGTCTATTGACTTCGCTGACACCTTGACTAGTATTCCCGAACCACCGCTTGAAGTAGTACTGAGTGATGAGCTGCAAGATTCCCTGCGGCTCCTCAAGCCAGAGGGTAATCTTCTTAAAGACCGATTCCGCAGCATGATGGTTAGAGGCAAGATAGAGACCAGAAAAGCGATCCCGTATCACAAGAAGGCGAAAACTACATATACTGAGAAATGGTCATACAAAGACTGGAAGCTAAAATAGTTTTGTTCATTATACAATCAAATTCCACTTCAGAAATGATGAATTAATGAGCCAAGTTTGAACGGATTTAAGAATACACTTAAACTGTTAAAAACCTTCTCGCGGTCTGCGAAGTTTTCTATTTGCATTCCGTATACTTTTCCGCGCTCTACGTAGTTTACTACGAAACATTTTGGGTATTGCAGTCCTAAGTCATCCAAACATCCGATTATGACAGACATGCTTCCCATGTTTATCGAACAGTAGCGCCCTTGAGCGTCTTAACAGTACACACGCCAGCTGATGTCTTCAGTTTGCCCAATTCTTCCTTCGACCCGCCCTCATTAGCCAGCTGTGGCACTGCACTGACTTCAAAGCCCACCTCCAAGTCTTCCGTTGTCGTAAAACCAGGCTGGATAGTCTCCCAGATTTTCTTCTTGGGATTGAGAACGCCATCTGGCTCTCCCTCCCAGCCCTCGAAGAACACCCTATCGCCTGCCTTTGAATCAGCAGGTGGGTTGACCAACTCCACAGGACCTTTGTGGCTGTCCTCGCCTTCGGCTACTCGAGGCGATGCAGCTAATACCATGGCAGCGGACTTAATGCCACGCATTGTCACCGGCTTAAGGTTACAGACAGTCACAATTTTACGGTTCTGCATCTCCTCCAACGGAATGAGTCCGTTCAGCCCTGAGCAGACAGTACGAACGATTTGGCCCTCGTACTCGGACGTATTCTCAGTCCCAGGAGGATCACCACATGCGATGGTGCTAACATAGAGACTGTCAGCGTTGGGATGTGTTGTGGCTTTAAGAATGTGGCCGACTCGGAGATCAATGAGACATGGTGATAAAGGTTTCTCGACTGGCGGTGCTTTCTGGGGTTTGGGCTGCTTCTCCTTCTTCTCTTTCTTGCCCTGGTTCCGCCCTGCGACACCAGGTGTCTCTTTGCCCACTACAGACGCCACAGCGTCGCCGACTTGCTGGACTTTATCCTTAGCTTTCTCCTTGCTCTTCCGTCCACCCTGAGCTTCACCCGCCGGCTCTCCCGTCATGGTTGTTAATGTAGCGCCTCCTGCAGCTACTGCACCTGCAGCCGCTGCCTCCTTCTCCTTCTTCTTTCGCTCCTTTTCAGCTTTGGCATCAATTGGCTTGATCTTGAAAATGACCTCATCCGGGTCAATCTTGACCTTCTCATCCAACTTCAGGCCAAACGTCGGCGAGTACTGCACGAAGTCCAAGTGCCTAACAATGTGGTGATAGCCCCGCTCGCCTGTCCTCTCCTCAGGTGTCCATTTCGAGACCACCGGTGCTAAGTTTTGGTACAGCGCAATGTCTGCGACGGAGGGCTTGCTGCCTAGGAGGGTAGTGCGACTAGATAGATGTGTGTTAAGGGAGGCGAGACGTTCGTCTATCTTTGCCCGGTCTTCGGCAGGAGAGGCAATGTGTGAGGCCGTGATAAGCCATTGGTTGATCTCGGCCTTTTCAACGTCGGAGTAATGCGCGGTAGGAAAGATGGATGAGGAGGCTTTAACGGCGTCGGTTTCAGTAGATATGTCCGTGGAAGGGAAGGAGGATTTAAGGAGGGAGGCGAGTTGCCCATCCAGAGCAGAGGTCGCCATGTTGCGCGTTTGTATCGTAGTGGGGCAGAATTTGAAGCTGTTTATTTGAGAATAGTGCGCAGCTTTGGCTCCTCTATGGTAGCCCCTAGTGAGAGATAAAAGACGGCAGTAGGTTAGGGGTGACTGCCAACAATGTTTCAACCAGGAAAACTTTTGTGGTCGAAGAACTGCGGTGTAAAGAGAGTTGATGTTCTTAAGATGTGGCATGGCATTTCATTGAGTCACAAAATGCTCGAAAATCATTCGAAGTCTAGTGTTACCAATCAGGCGAATTTCATCCAACCTCAACCCACCTCTAAGAGTACAAAAGCTAGCAAAAATAAATCTATAAACTGAGACCAGGTGCTTTGGTTAATCGAAATTCATACCTGATTGGTCAGATAATCCATTTCCATTTAACGCAGTGCTTTAACTAAAGAGTAATGCAGCGCAAGCACCTCCAAAATGTGCCCCTCTATGCTACCATGACTACTTCGAATAAAAATTTTGCATGCAAAAATGATGCGATCAATTCTCTCAACCCCCATGCTTTCGCTGTGCTAGCAACTTGTCAACAAACTCCTTTGGTGGACTTTGGTTGTATCCTTCTGGATTGTTCTTAGTCCACTTCCACAAATCACGACAAGCATCCTCTAAAGTCAACTCCGTCTTCCAGTTTAGCTCGATGTTTGCTAGAGTAGGATTTGCAGTTAGGTCCAAGACATCCCCAGGACGACGGCCTACAACTTGATAAGGGAGGTCACGTCTCACAGTCGCGCTGAATGCTTTAATCATGTCGAAGACGGTTGATCCTTTGCCGGTTCCGAGATTCCAAGCGCGAACACCTGGATGGTGCTCACGAAGATAGTTAAGAGCGACTAAATGGCCTTTGGCCAAGTCAAGAACATGAATATAGTCCCGAATAGCAGTACCATCCTTTGATTTATAATCTAATATTCGGTCAGACATCGTGTACTCTGGTTAGAAAGGAATATGCTTACCGTCTCCGTAAACTAGCAGTTTCTCCCGCTTGCCGATCGCAACTTGAGCGAGAAGAGGGAGCAGATTGTAAGGAACTCCTAGCGGGTTCTCACCCATGACACCACTAGGATGCGAGCCGGCCGGGTTGAAGTATCTCAGAAGAGCTGCATTCCACTGCTCACCCGACTGGCCTTGCTTCTTGGCGTTGTTACGCTGGGCCTCGATATGGTCCGTAATGACCAACTCGACAGTAGATTTTGTTCTGCCATACGTGTTGGTTGGGCCAATCGGGCAGTGCTCGGGAATAGGGATCATGTTGGGGAAGCGTGTTGCATCTCCATAGACGGTTGCAGAAGAGGAGAAAACAATGTTGGTCACATTGTGCTTGGTCATAGACCGAAGCAGGCAGATGCTGCCATAGACATTGACACGATAATATTCCAACGGGATCTCAGCAGACTCGCCGACTGCCTGTACAGAAAATGTTATTTAGCTCATCACTCGATAAATTCCTCGTACTCTAGCTCACCTTCAGGGCAGCAAAATGGATAACATTGTCAATATCGGGATGGTCATCGAAAACCTTGTCCAGTGCAGCCTCATCAGTGATATCAAGTTTGTAGAATGCCGGACGCTTTCCGCATATTAGCTCGATCCGATTGACCACTTCTTCGGACGAGTTGTATAGACTGTCGACGATAACAACTTTGTAATCAGCTTCGAGAAGAGCAAGAGCTGTGAACGAGCCGATATAGCCCGTGCCTCTGAGAAAGTTAGATATTTAGAGAGAGATGACACAAGCAACGACTCAGCTTGACAGGTGTCGTGCAACCGGAAAGCTGGGCCAGGAACGATGCAAGATATTGCGCCAGGGCGCCCCATTGCACGGGGTGGTCCCCGAAAAACAAAAACCCGCCACAAGACCCCACAGCCGGAATCGACGAAGTTGAACGAAAAACCAGACGAGTGAGAGGGGGGGGTTGCCCTTACCCTGTGACCAAGACCGATCCGACTGCCATCTTAGCTAGAATTTGAAGTTCTCTTTGACACGTGTAGCGAGTAGAAAAGAAGAAAGTCTGTGGCGGGGGGAAGATGTTGCTGCGGGTCGTCCCATCTTCCCTGCCTCGCATGCGCCGCTTGAGGCGCTCGCACTGGGCAGTCTGAGGAAACATGGCCCGTGCACAACTTTCCGAAAACATCAACAGCGAGCCTGGAGGAATGCAACGCGACTTCGTCACTATCACCTACTTCCCGCATCTAGCGTGACGAGACGATGCCACATTCTTTTGCAGAACGACAACCCCGACGCATTCGCATATGTCAAGCGCCATCGTTACTGCCCCTGGCCCCTTGTTCTTTCCGCACGTGAAGCCGCGCCCTACATCTGCCCAGGTGCCGATTATCTATCGCTATCAAGAAACCCATGACCATTATTCATTATTATTAGAGACAGCTCAGGTAAATTTATAGACAGGGACGGTGGTGTCACTGTACTTGTGGTAAGCAAAATCTCTTCGATTCACCATGGTCAGTCTGAATATTCTCCGGTAAATCTCCATCTGGCCTTTCCGCTCGCAGATATCCTTAGAAACGCTCTTCAACACATAAATTCATCCCTCTGCATTTCTTTTCCATCTCTAGCAATTTCTGCGAACTGTCTCATTTCGTCTTGTCTTCTCCTGCAAACCTCGATATTTATCAACTTAACGATTCACTCCCATTGACGCAAGCCGTCAGAACATCCTGTATTCCCTTAGAGTTAGTACTTACTTTGAACTTAAGACGAATTTACGCGTCCTTTGGTGTGATACGGTGCTAATTCTACACAGCACGTGTTCCTTACCGAACTAAACATGTCTCAAACGCCTCGACGCTCCACCCGTCTTGTATCAGCGACTGGATCCGTTGCTGGTTCAGTGGCTGGCTCTATCGCAGCGTCAACCGCGACCCCATCGAGAACAGTTGCTAGGCGCAAGGGACCACTCCCAAAACTCAAGGTCAACCAGTCACACGCATACGGAGCTTCCGGCCAATTCAATCCTGCTGTCGATCTTCAAGTTCCCACAAGCGGCTTTTCACAAGCCTTTGACAGCCAACGTGACAACGCAGTCCAACGCGACGACATCAGCCAAGCTGGGGGCAGCCGTCGCTTCGCTTCAGTAAGCTCAGCTTACGGTTACGATGAAGCGGGCCCCAGTCATCATTATGAGCCTACCCCAATTGCTGAAGAGGCTTCATCCGTTATTGGTGAACGCACTTCTGTTCTCGACGTTTCCAAGAGCTTTGGAACTAACCATGAAGGCGGCATGAACACGAGCTCCATCCTTAATGGCCATATCAGCCCACATACTCCGGCGACTCATGACCATGCTATTGATTCCAACGAAATTCCACAGCCTTCGCAGGTTAGAGTCGCTGGTCGATTCCTCCACCGCAACTGGTCGGACATTCTGAAGATCATGATTTTCCTCTCCGCCATCCTCTCAATGGCCTACATCTTTATTGGCGCTACTACATATGGTCATTCCGCACCGAATCCCTCCGACGATATGGTGGACGTTGGCATGATTGACGCAATTAAGCTCCGTGCCGTCCACACCTGGTATTCTCTCAAGCATGGACTTGCCTCAGGGGCTCATCGCAAAGGCTATGAAGTATCTGATGATATCTCCGAACGGGTAGATAATCTTGAGGGCCGGTCTACCATCCACGACCGCTCAATTAAGCATATCCAGGAGTACTTGCCCGAGAAATTGGCTGTCCCGATCAATCGCCAATCTGGAAAACCCGAGATCACGGATGATTTCTGGCGTGCTTTACTCAGCAAGATGCAGAGAGAGGGATTTGGCGACCCTTCCACTGCAAAAGAACAAGATTGGGCGGCATTCCTGAAGAAGAATGAAGCAAAGGTGGAAGGCATGTTCGGAAATGCATTAGAATCTAGATTAGCAAAACACAACATTCTCACCCGGGATCGGTTCATGGAACTGATGGACGAAAACTACACGAGACTTTCGGATAGAATCCAGAAAAAGCTCGACGCGAGTGTAAAGGAGATAGGCAATAAGGCTGTCCGTGATCAGATGAGAATTGAATCCCTCGCGTACGCCAACCTCGTCGCTAACAGCGAGCTGGCTTTGAGGACTATCAATTTCTTTTCCCCCGGCCTCGGCGCAAAGGTCGACCCATATCTCACATCGCCAACTCAGAGCAAGGATATACCATGGAAATCACGGATGTACACATCCATGTTCTGGATTCCAGCCCGACGTCCTCCTGTCACGGCGCTTGAGCGCTGGGAAGAAGCTTCTGACTGCTGGTGCGCTGCAGCCGCAGAAGGAGGCAAAGCCCAACTCGCCGTCACAATGGCGCAGAAGATTTTCCCAACTAAAGTTACAGTCGAGCACGTCCCGAAGGAGGGAACACTTGACCCACGCAGCGCACCAAAATGGATGGAATTATGGGTCGAGATCAAAGACGTTAACAAGAGATTGGAGGTGATAAATGCCTGGAATGAGGTGAACACAGAAGGGTGTAGCGAACCACGAGTCAGTACGAACTTTGTCTGTATAGGACGATTCAGGTACGACATTCACGCTCCCAACCACGTCCAGACTTTCAACCTAGAGCTTGATTTAGCAGAGTCTGGAGTCGCGGTAACGAAGACGGTTGTTCGAGTTACCGAGAATTGGGGTCGTCCTTGGACTTGTATGTATCGCATTCGCATGCATGGTGAGCTTGTCGAGCCAGCCAACGGGATGGTTCAGTAGCTTGGAGGACATGGTTCTTGGAGGTGATATCATTGGGCGTTTGTTTGCTGAATATATTGTATGACCACATGGGGTGATTCGGATACCCTACGCATTTCTTTCAAAACGTCGTATGGAGTTGATTGTGAGGGAATCTGGTTTGTGTTAACTGTAGCCACGGTCCGTTCTCATTGGAGGAGTACTTGGAAAGGGCTAAATAATTACCTTGAGATTGGCAATTAGACTCAGAAAAAATGAATATTGATCCACGCTTCGACGTCACACCTTTCCGCCTGCATGTGGCTGCCTACCCCTCGTGCCAGGCGCCCACCGCAGCTCAGAGCTTAAGCTGTTATATATACCAACCACCACCGCTACCTTCTTCATACTCGTTCTTTACTGCTGATTCTGCTTAGCTTAAGCATATAATCATGGCCTCGACCGGCGGATCAAACTCATCTCAGCACGCGAAGAGGTTCATACCACTTGGTAAGACGCCACCCTCCACAGCAGTATAACACTCGCCAATAAGAGATGGTTTTTAATGCAGAAAATAACCCGGAGGTTATGTCCTCCTTGGTACACAAGCTTGGCCTACAAGAGAATCTCGCATTTCACGATGTCTTTAGCATCGACGATCCTGAACTCCTCGCCTTTGTTCCTCGACCTGCACACGCGCTCCTCTTGATCTTCCCAGTTAGCGACACGTACGAAAAATTCCGGGTGCAGGAAGACAGTGATAAAAAAGAATATGACGGGTCGGGTCCGGAAGAAGAAGTTATATGGTACAAGCAGACGATTGGAAATGCATGTGGTTTGATTGGGCTGCTTCACGGAGTTTCCAATGGCAAAGCTCGATCGTACATCGGTTCGTGAAAAGCGTCGAGCTTATGAGCCACACTTGCGTGAAAATCTAGACACTAATTACTTGCAGAGCCTGAGTCAAATCTTTCGCAGCTATTAGAGAATGCAATCCCACTGAAGCCTGCCGAGCGCGCAAATCTCCTATACGATTCAAAGGCCTTAGAGAATGCACACCAATCTGCCGCCGCTGGTGGAGATACTGTAGCTCCATCTGCGGATGAAAAGGTCGACCTGCACTACGTTTGCTTCGTTAAATCGGAAAAGAACCATCTCTGGGAAATGGATGGTCGCCGTAAAGGTCCTCTTGACCGGGGCGTGCTCACTGACGATGAAGATGTGCTTAGTGAGAAGGCGCTGAATCTGGGGGTTCGTAATTTTCTCAAGCGGGAACAAGAGTCAGGAGGAGGTGATCTCCGATTCAGTTTGATTGTACTGTCTCCAAGTTAGGCGATGCATAGACTAGCGTTCTCGACACTTCAAGGGGTCATTTCTTTCATGAAACATCATTAGACTAAGATCTGAATTCTTTGCGGCATGGGCTCTGCATAACTCATAAATTTACCACCTTCCAAGTTTCCCCGCAGCAAATGAGAAAAGAACTAAATGCTACCATAAACAGACTACATAATGAAGCGCTGTCAGACGGTGTTTGATAGGTGGTTGAATGCAGGTGAGACAGCGCGTTTATTGGGATCGGCACAGTCTTCTATTAGCAACCTTTTGCTCGATTGTCTTTGTTGGTGTGCTGGGCTCCTCATGCAGTGTATATTTGCCGCAACTCTTGCCACTGTATAAAAAACTATTCTTCAAGCGATCTTACTACATGCAGGCTAATACGCTTTGCTAATCCTTGGGATGCAGTATCCGTATACGCGAGTACTACGTTCAGAAACACATCTCGATGAGTTCGATGGGCTGAATTCGGATAATTTTCTTTGTCTTCTACGACCTTTCCGCGTTCATCCATTATAAAACCGCAAAGAGCTCCTGAGCTTGTAGGTATGCGTCTAAATAGCACTTACCGCTCCGGTTTGCGTCCGAATGACTCTCTATCGTCATCAGCTTGCCGCTTATCCCGCAGTTCAAGATGGATACTCTAGAAAGCTAACTGTCCTCCCCAATATTCTTTCCCGTTGAATAATTTCTCGTGAGAGTTGTGTTTTGAGTGCTAAAGCGTCACTACTGCTCAAGGCAGAAAAGGAAGCCTCAGTATGCCAGCTGTGAGAAGGTGGTTCTCTGTGTCTGCTTATATCAAACGAGATACTGAATGGCGCCAATTCCCTCCTAATTTCTATTTCTTTACGTCCATTCTTAGTGTCCCACACCCACAGCCCTTAGTCGATGCCCCACTACAGCATGCTGCTATTCCTTCAAAGCCTAAACTCTTGTCTCGCGCCTTCGATCCATCTCGCCTCGCTAGCGACCATCGCAAACTAGTTATACAGACTATCGCGGTTACGTGCGCAAGCATTGGCGTACTAGCCGCTACAACTACGTTCCACTGGTTCTGCCGAATGAGGAAGAGGTTTCGACATAGGTAATGATCGGCCGATCGAGACCTCCTTGTCATGACGCTAACATAAGGCATGTTCAGGCTCATTATGCTACTCATCTACGGTGACTTAACTCGAGCAACTTGGTATTTTATATTTGCCATAGCCTCATTTCGAGGTGGAGCTATACCTACACAATCGCCCTTTTGTCAAGCCAGTGGGTTCTTAATACAATATGGAACTGAAACGAGCGGTCTGTATTTCTCAAATCCACGGAGAATATAAACTCTAGCTTACTGAGAGTTCAAATAGACTACGCAGTCCTCACCATTGCGATTCACAGCGCGATTCAAGTTTTTCGACCTTCTGTATCAGTCCGTTCCGACGTCTTCTACAGACAGCATTACTACATCTATGCAGGAGGCCTCACCATGCCCGCGCTAATGGCTGGGCTAGCATTTGTAAATCCCACCGCTGGCTATATATCGAATGGGGCATTTTGCTCTCTCCCATTGCGACCATATTGGTACCGTCTCGCATTAGCATGGATTCCTCGCTATCTTATTGAGTTTATCATTCTTGGGCTAGCTGTGGCTATCTATACCCACGTTGGATTCGAGTTCCGTGCTTTCACCAAAGCAGCAAATAGGTCCACATCAGTGTCCACCTCTACAACTATACCAACATTGGTAGCAATGGAATCTAGAACAGCTACAGGATCATCAATATACCGGAAGCAATCAGACACCCCAGGTCAGGAATCGGAAGATCCAAGTAGCTTCATCAAACAGGAATTAGATCGCACGCGGAGGGCCTCAGGTGTTATGTCGATAGCGGAGACCATTAATTCGAAAAGTAGCTCTGCAGATTGCCAAATCACTAGCTCACCACCTCCTCAACTGAGCAATGCACCCGAGCACAATGACCGTGGCCAAGTTCGGCAATCAATCGCTAGTGTGCCAACAGCATATACGGCGAACACGGGCAGAACCATCACCTTTGATAGCGATGCTCAAATATTCCCCGCTCTTGGTGATGCCCCTGAACCACGTCGGTCGACCGAACGGACCAACTCGACCCATCGGAGCCACGCCGACAGTAATGACACGGCCCTTGAACGTATGGCCCTACAGCGCAGCCGAATCAACCGACAACTACGTCTCCTCTTCACCTACCCTATAGCCTATATCTGTATGTGGATTATCCCTTTTACTATTCACTGCATGCAATACAACAATTACTGCCTAGCACCCTCCCTATGTCCTCAGCTGCTTGTCCATATTTTGCGTTACCATCATGGGTGCAGTAGACTGCCTAATTTTCAGTCTGCGCGAGAAACCCTGGCGTAACATTCCTGCCTCAGATCGGACTTTCTGGGGCTGCTTCTGCTTCTGGCGCAAACCGGTGCCTCCCTCAAATATAGAGCAGGGTGAGGATGAAAGGCGCAACAGCAGCGTCGGCACTAATCCCAACTCTGCCGCCATAAGATCGCCGTTGCAGGTCTCCGAGCCATTCCAGCTACCCCGACTAGCACAATTTTGGTTATCGAAATCATCAGATCAGCAGAAAGCGGCGGCTGACATGGCGTATCAACAGCTTAGGATCGAACAAGAGGAACGGCGGAAAGCGAATCGAGCCAAAGAATCTACTACGGTAGAGCAGGGCGCTGGAACGCTAGAATGTAGGGACTAGTTTGAGCGGAAGGAGTCGCTGTCATCTAGCAAGAGAGAGTTCAGAAGAGCCCGAATCAAATCCCGAGTCACAGAAGTCGGGCAACATTTAGACTTCAGAAAACAAAGAGGCATCGTGAAGATGTGATTACGTGCAGCCTGGTTGTCAAGTGACAAGTATACCGATTTATGCTTAATTCTCACTTTCTTGACGTCTTGTTTTGCACATAGGTAACTCTTTAGTGGAATAATCATGTGTGTTTTACGAGAGATTTTTTCTGATGCCCTTGATACCATTCCAATGCTCCAAAAAAAAGTTTCAGAAGCTCCCAGTGTTGCTCTAAGCAACCCTATTGTTCCCAATGGCCGTATGCTGAACGCAACCCATAGCCAGACATCCTCGAACACCGTCTTTAATTTTTAAAACAACCAAAACCTCATAATAGTGTGCAAGCTGTTTAGTAATACACAACACAGCTTGGTTACATCCAAGCCAGATAATGTGCTCCCGAGCGAAACACGACGGAGCATCCAACAGCACTTCATTACACAGGACGGATTATCAAGCCATCTTTCAACTCTCGTCATCCCTTTCCAAGAAACCCGGGTCATGCTCAATTCTCTTCTCAAACTTCGACCACCAATCCTGGAAGATCTTCAACGGCACGACCTCATTTCCACCGGGGCCATTTCCCGCAAAGCTCGCGAGAAAATTGAACGCATTCTTGATGATTTTTTGCGCCAGCGCCTTCGTCGAAACCGGCGAGTTCCCAGGCGGACATTTCACGAGCTCTAAGCCCAAAGACGACTGCGCAGCCTGCGCCTTCATCTGAGTGATATTCGCTGCAACCTGCGCCGCCGGCTCGATTGAGATGCCCAGCGTGACATTTCCGGTAACACTATTGCTCAGCGGGGGCGCAGCGCTCTCATCGACCATTGCATCATCATCGTTATTCACGCCATAGATCCCAATCGCCTTGTTATTGACCTTGAAAATCGCAGTGGGTTTCTCGTTCGCGATGCCGCCTAGCAATTTGAACTCGGGCGAGTCGGGGAGCTGCACATATACTGCGGCAGCCGTGTCGGCAGGCAGCGCGGTGCCTGGGAGCAGGAAGATGACGATGTGGCTAAAGGGTGGCGCGGCGGGGAGTGTGAAGGCGAATTGGGTTTGTGAGATTGTTTGTACGTCGGTGAGCACCGGGCGGCCGGAGACTATAACGCCGAACATCGTGGGCCGTATAGGGAGGACATTGGGACAAGTAGGCGGAGGGGTGAAGACGAGGGTTTTGTGGGTGCCCGCGGAGAGTGAGGGTTATTCTGGAGCATTCGGAATGAGTCCATGGAGGTCTTCAGCCCTATGCTTATCGATAAACGTGACGCAGGAGGACCTCCGCGACACGGGGTTTACACTAAATCGACTTCAGAGGCCGATAGGCCATCACTTTTAACAACAGTCAGCTTCAAATATGCCTTCCAAATCCAATTTTACATAAAAATACTAATAACATACTGTCCACTGCTTAGAACTCTAGAATCTCCCAAAATTCGGTCAAAAAAGCCAAGCCAAAGATGCATCGATGCTATTACTTTTCATTAACTCACTTTGTAAATGTGTAACAAGCAAAAATCTCTCGATATGCTACGCATTAGCCTAGCGGCCGTCAAATTTCGCCAAAGATTCAGGTTTACAAGTAAGAAACAAAGCTTCGGGATTCTTACTGCCTCAGCAATGCCCTAACCTCTTACTCCAGAATGAATATTATTCCGAGAGCACTGTATTCTCTCAAGAATCCTATGCAGCGGCTATGATATCCTCGTGGATAATAATCAGATGTGAGCCCCGCACACTCTCAAAATCCTTTACTTTCATAATACGGAATCCAGTTTTACGGAAATCGTCGACTTTCTTTAAAATATCTGCAGTTGAATGCCGCCAGGAGTCCACAGCTACGCTATTCCAGACCTCTGCAGGACTTTGTTTTGGCTTAGGTTTCAGTATTTGCCTCCATGATATGTCCGCAAATACGCCCCCTCTATTAGAGAAGTAAGGATCCACTTGACCAATAGAGATAGCGGAATCTCCAGTTCCCGAGCTTGAGGAATTAGTCTGACTTGAGGAGTCTCCCAAGTTGTTCAATAGCTCAAGCGGTTGGCCCTCCCTCGGGATTTCGTGGAGGACGTCGACAAACTTGCGTAGAAATGCACCAGGAGTAGATTCGATATCTCTCGACATGCTGTCTACAGAAGAGCATACGTCAATTTTTGATCTATTCAAGCTGACAGCTATTCTATTGAATGAAGCTTGATCGGTTTTTAGAAGTTCAAAGCAGGAGTCCCGCACAAAGGTCACGGTTCTGCGAGCTTGTTTTTCTCGGTTTGACGTCGCTATATGATCCTTAGCTTATTAGAATAACTAGGTGCGGCACAAAATATACTTACAAATTAGGCCCTCTGGAAGACCTGTTTCAAGAGTATTTGGGTCGGCATATCCCTCGCGGAGAATTTCTGCCGAGGCCTCCTCAAACACATCTCTCCACCCGAAAACGAGCGCAATGAATGCCCATCCTTCGCAATTATTACCTCGACGACAATCTTCAGGCCATGATCGATCTCTTATGAGCTCTGCAACGCCTCGAAATGGATTTACTGCGCACTCGTATTCCCATAAAGCTCGTGACAGCTCTAGAAGCTCTTTAAGCTCTTTAAAACGCCATGTCGTTGCCTTCGGTGTTCCACCATTAACCACCTTAACTATGGCCAACAGGGCTGGGGCACTGATGAGCTTTGTTGACTCTATTCGTGTTATTTCCCTTTGATGCCTCTGGTCTTCTTCAACCGCCCTGTGCAGACGTCTGGAGAATTCTCTAATCTTCCCCGCTTGGACTACCACCTCTGCATCTGGATCCAGTGGCCGTACAATTACTATCGTGTGGTTTCCAGACATTCTCAAGGGTTTTTGTAGCAGATGCAGCTATAAAGATCGGTCACCGACACAGCCCCGAATTGCCGGCCAGGCTTGAACACTTCAGGCCTGCAGGACTGCCAGCTGAGAGGCCGTTGATAACGGGATAAGCGGTAAGAAAGGAGTCTTTGGAGTTGTTGATGTTGCTGGAAGCCTTTTGGGAGCGGGACGTAGCCAAGAGAAGTCCACGATACAAAATTAAGAGCCGCATGATAAGCAGACCCTCGGTCCTTCACTCTAAAGTCCGTGAATCTGCCCAACAAACACATGCTCCATGATAACGCACTCGCTCCTAATTCGCCAGAGAGGCCATTGTTTGCCTTGCAGAGGCTGAGGCGGAGACAGAAGAATTCTGGCCACGAAATCATCAGCTGGGACCAATTGGAAGCGTTCAATATATTGGGCTGCAAGCCATGTGTAGGCGTGCGTCCATCACACGCCACCGCCGAATTGGGCCGGAAATTAAAGACGAAGTCAGCCTCACCTCGTGAAACCGTTTCTTTCACGAGCTTCTTGTCCTAGGCTCCAACAAAGTGACCAAATGATCCGCACCTTCTCACTTCCCCTAAACATGCTACGATTTGGATACCGCCTTCCCCCATATTACTTACACGAAACAGACGTCCTTCAACTAATAGTCTACGCTTGTTCTTCTAAACCCGAGTAACAATGAGTGATACTTTCAAGTTCGACGTC
>Ga0307515_10004726_pt1 | contig 27912 bp, 20 predicted proteins | sample 17_EM_MG_FD_194513 | JGI IMG/M metagenome (GOLD analysis project Ga0307515, IMG submission 194513) | Populus trichocarpa ectomycorrhiza microbial communities from riparian zone in the Pacific Northwest, United States - 17_EM | ecosystem: Host-associated > Plants > Roots > Unclassified | place... | reverse complement strand
CCGTCCGCGGAGGTCCGTCCGCCCAAGCCGGGCCGGCGGTGGGCCGGTCTGCGCAGAGGACGTGGCGGCAAAGCCGACCCGGTGGCGCCTGCTGCGCTCCGCCCGGCGGTCCCGCCGCTGGGCGGCGACGCGTCGGCGCTCCCCTCCCCCGGCAGGAAAACCGTGGCAGATCTGCCCGCTTCGAGCGACTCGATGCCCGGTCAGGCCGCCTCGGCGGCGCAGCCGACCTCCGTCGACGTGTTTCCCACCAACGGTTCGACGGCCGACCCGGTCACCAAGGACGCCCCTCCGGAAACGGAAAAGGGCGCCAAAAGCCCCGAGACGACTAAGCCCGGCAAGTCAGACTCCGACGCCACCAAGCCGGGCAGCGAGGTCCCTGCGAAGGACCCCACCAAGCCGGGCAGCGAGGACCCCGCGAAGGACCCCGCCAAGGGCGACAACGCGGGCAAGCCGAAGGATGAGGGCAAAGGCGAGCCCGACAAGAGCGAGACCGAGGCGCCCAGCGGAAAGGCCACGCGCCGCCGGAAGTCGAGACTGCCATCGACCCGGCCGCCGGGCGCCCCGCCGGACCCGTGGACCGCGTTCGCCGAGACCTCCGAGCGGGGTCCGGGCCGGATCCGGCGGGCGATCCGCTTCGTCGGGCGGGTGCTCGTCCACGAATACGCCCTGGTCACCTACGGCTCGCTGCTGCTCGCCGTCCTGCTGACCTGGCCCACCCTGCGCTACCCGCTGCACACGTTCCCGCAGGACATCTGGGATCCGTCGCGGCAGGCCTGGCAGATCTCCTGGGCCGGACACATCCTCATCACCGAGCCGGCCCGGCTCTGGCAGTCGAACGCCTTCTTCCCGGAGGCGTACGGCTACGCGTTCGGTGACAGCCTGCTCGGCTACGCACCCGCCGGCATGCTCGGCAGCGGCCCGCTCGCCGCCGTCCTGCGCTACAACATCCTGTTCGTCCTCGCCCACGCCCTGCTCACCATCGGCGGCTACGCCCTGGTCCGCCAGCTCGGCGCCGGCCGCACCGGCGCGATCGTCGGGGCGGTCGCATTCGCGTACGCGCCGTGGCGGCTGGCCCAGGAGGGGCACCTCGACATCATCTCCGCGGGTGGCATCCCGCTCGCCCTGGCCATGCTCGCCCGTGGGCACGGCTGGTCCATGCGGTACGGCTTCCGCCCCGCCCGCCGGCACGCCGGCTGGGCCGCCGTGGGCTGGCTCGTCGCGACCTGGCAGGTCAGTCTCGGGTTCTCGCTCGGCCTGCCGTTCGGCTACGTGCTCGGCGCGCTGATCCTGATCGTCGGGCTCGCGGTGCTGGTCCGCCGGTTGCGCCGCCGCTCGCCGCGGCCTGTGCTCGGCTGGCGGCTGTTGGTCACCGACCTGCTCGGCACGCTGGTGCTCGCCGGCTCCGGGCTGCTGATTGCGCTGCCATACCTGCGGGTTCCGGACACCGGGCCGGCCGGCACGGAGATCCGCTTCTTCTCGGCGCCGCTGCGCGGTCTGCTGATCGGCCCGGCCGAGTCGCGGATCTGGGGTGCCCCGCACACCGTGCCGCGTCAGTCGCTGGGCTGGCCCGCCGAGATGGCCCTGCTCCCGGGCTTTGTTCTCTACGCCCTGGCGCTGGTCGGCCTGGTGTTCTCCGTGTGGCGGATGTGGCAGCGCCTGCTGCTGCTCCTGGCCGTCGTGGTCAGCGTGATCCTCACGCTCGGCACCACCTTCTTCGACGGCCGCTGGACCTATCTGCCGCTGTTCGGTCATCTGCCGGCGTCATTCGGGGTACGGATCCCCGGCCGGCTGATGCTGTGGGTGACGTTGCTGCTGGCGGTCCTTGCCGCGGGTGCGGTCGCCGAGTTCGTCCGGCGCGCCGAGCATCTGGCCGCGCATCGGATGCCGCCGTGGCCCGGTCCGTGGCTGCGGCTGGCGACGCTCGTGCCGTTGCTGCTGGTGCTGGTCGAGACCTGGAACGCCACCGCGCATCCGGTGGTGCCGGATCAGCCCTCCGCGATGCGGACGGTCGCCAGCCCGATGCTGGTGCTGCCGACGACGGCTCTCACCGACCAGACCGTCCTGCTCTGGTCGACGTCCCGCTTCCAGCCGGTGGCGAACGGCAGCGGCGGATTCGCCCCGCGGCGCCAGGCCGAGCTGCGCCGCTCCGTGGCGACCTTCCCGGACGCGGCGAGCGTCGAGTATCTCCGGCAGCAGCGGGTCGACACGGTGCTGCTGCTGCGGGACCAGGCGGTGGGCACGCCGTGGGAGCGCTCGGGTGACGTGCCGGTGGAAACCCTGGGCATCCGGCGCGAGGACCTGGACGACAACTCCGTGCTCTTCCACCTGAACTGAACCGGGGGCGCTCAGCCCACCGGGGCCTCTTCCGCGAGCTTCTCGTCGGCGCGGGCGGGTCGTGGTGCCACCCGCATCCGTTGGCGCAGCGACTCGACCCAGCCCGCGTCCGGCGCCCCGTCGATGACACCACCGTCCGGATCGTCGGGGTAGGTGCGCCGGACCGCGTCCAGCTCCGGCCGCCAGATCTCCCGGATCACCAGCCCGCAGAGCACCGCCACCGTGATCAGCCGCAGGCTGGAGGCCAGCACGAAGGTGCCCTCGGGGATGACGGGCTTGCCGCCCGCGCCGAGCAGTTCCGCGTAGAACGCCGCGAAGTAGCCGATCTCCGCCACCGACCAGGCGATGATCGCTCCCCAGCGGGGCCGGGCCAGCACGATCAGCGGCAGCAGCCAGAGCACGTACTGCTGGGACCAGACCTTGCTGAAGATCAGGAACGCGGCCACCACCAGGAACGCGAGCTGGGCCACCCGGGGCCGGCGCGGGGCGAGCAGGGCCAGCGCGGCGATGCCGAGGCAGGCGAGCACGGTGAGCGCGTACGACACGTTGTTGAGCACCGGGACGTGGTCGCTGAGCCACTGGAACGGGCCCTGGTCGCCGACCGCGCCGGTGTTCCACTTCGAGTCCAGGAAGCGGCCGATGTACCAGGAGGTGCCCCAGTCGATCGGCCGTTCCTTGTTGAGGTCGAAGAAGCGGAGCCAGCTGTCGCGGTAAAGCACCGCGACGGGGATGTTGACGACCAGCCACGCGATCACCGCCGTCGCGGTCGCCGCCCAGAACTGCGGCAGGCGTTTCGCGCGCAGGCCCAGCACGAACAGCGGCCCGAGAATGAACAGCGGCCACAGCTTGGCCGCGCCGCCCACGCCGAGCAGCAGGCCGGCGAGCACCGGCCAGCGTCTGGCCCAGGCGTACATGCCGAACACGGCCAGGCCGATGGCGAGGAAGTCCCAGTTGACCGTCGCGGTGACCAGGACGATCGGTGACAACGCGAAGATCGCCGCGTCCCAGGGCCGGCGCCGGCGCAGCGCGAGGATCATCGCCACGGAGGCGACGGCCAGGGCGGACAGCACGAGCGCGTTGGCGTTGTAGAACCACTTGCCCTGGTTGATCTGCGGGTACTTCTCGCCGAGCGCGTGCACCGGCAGGCCGAGCGCGCCCATGAAATAGCCGGTGACGACCGGATACTCGACCGGGTGGTCCTTGTAGGGGACCTTGCCCTCGTTGAGGCCCTCGGCGTAGTAGAGCGCCAGCACGTCGGTGTAGCAGAACCGCGTGTACTGGATGTTCTTCTGCCAGTCGCCGTCCTGGCAGGGCGACTTCTGCACCCAGCTCAGCGCCAGCGTCATGCAGAGCAGCGCCAGGACGATCCGCGGGACGGTCCAGAACCGGTCGCGCCGGGCGTCGGGGCGAACGGCGTGTTCGCCGAGCGGTCCGCCGATCGCCTGGGAGAGCCCCCGAACGAAGCCGTCCGATTCGGCGGGCAGGTCGGGCCGGTCGGTCTCCGGGGACGAAGGCACGCTCATGCTTTGGCATCATGCCGCATCGGCCGGACGGGCAGGCGACGCCCTACGGCAACAGTCCGGCGACAACACCACAAAAGTGAAGCGGCGCCCTACTCCCGGGGGAGAAGGGCGCCGCTTCGAAAGACATCAGACGTCAATCGCCGTCGTCTGCGTCGTTCGTGGTGCCACCGGGCACGTCCGGGAAGGTGATGCCGCCACCGTTGTCGCCGTTCCCGTTGCCGTTCCCGTTGCCGTTCCCATTGCCGTTGTTGTCGTCGCACTGCTGCTGGAAGATCCCGCAGAGGGCATTGTCCGGCAGCTTGGGCTCCTCGGGCGGCGGCTCGACGCCGTTACCCTTCTTGTTCGGGTCGACGAAGGCGGTCGAGTTCGGCAGGAAGTCCTTGTTGTCGGCGTCGATCGCCTTCGAGGCCGAGTCCAGGAACATCTTCCAGATCTGGCCCGGCGTCGAGCCGCCGTTCATCGGCTTGCCGCCAGCCTTGTAGATCGGCTTCAATTCCATCAGCCCGGTCTTCTTGTTCGCCTTCTCGCGGCCGACCCAGACGGAGACCGCGAGTTCCTTGGTGCCGCCGACCATCCAGGCGTCGCCGTTGTCGCCGGACTTGCCGCCCTTGCCGGTGAACTCCCAGGTGCCGGTCTTGCCGATCGCATTGCGGCCGTTGGCGAGCCCGATGCCGTTGATCTTGGGGATCTTCTGCATGACGTCCTGGGCGGCGGCGGCGACGTCGGGGCTGAACGCCGTGACCGGCTTGAGCTTCTCACCGGTGTTCTTGACCGCGACGAACTTGCCCGTCTTGGCGTCGCGCTGGCGCACCTCGCGGACGAAGTGAGCCTTCTGATAGACGCCGTTGTTGGCGATCGTGCCCACCCCGCTGGCGTGGTCGAGCGCGGTGATCGCGTACTGGCCGAAGCCGACCTCGCGGCCGTAGCCCTTCTTCTTGAGCTGGGCCTCGGTCAGCTTGTTGAGGTCGTAGCGGGCCGTGGTCTCCGGGTCACCCAGCAGCTGAATGCCGGACTTGTGGGCCATCTCGATGACCTTCTCCGGGCCGAGCTTGTCCGCGAGCCAGTAGAAGGTGAAGTTGTAGGACTGCTCGGTGGACACTTCGAGCGTGCACGCCTTCGGGTCGGGGCACTTCAGGCTGCCGCCCTCCCGACCGGAGTTGCTGATCTTGCCGCCGCCGTTGACCTTCTCCAGCTCGGAGTTCCAGATGGTGTCCATGCCGTAGCCGTCGCTCAGCCCGGCGAGCAGGGTGTAGATCTTGAACGTCGAGCCGGGCGGGCGGCCACCACCGCTGAACGCGCCGGTCGAGTCGTAGTTCGGGCCCGCGTAGTCCCAGCTGGCCGCGTCCGGACCGCCGTAGTACGCGAGGACCCGCCCGTTCGTCGGGTTGACCGCAACCAGCGCGGACTTGTATGTGGAGTCCATCTCATGCAGCGGCGAATCCTTGCTCTTGCCGTTCGCCGCTTCCTCGGCCAGCTTCTGGACCTTCGGGTCGATGGTGGTCTTGATCTGCAGGCCACCCTGGTTCAGCTCGGCTTCGCTGATGCCCATGTCGGCCAGCTCGCGCTTCACGTACTTGACGATCTTGGCGCTCGGCTTGTTATTACCGCAGGTGGCGGTGGTACTGCACTTGTCCGGGTCCCAAGCTTTCAAGGTCTTCGTCGGGTATGCGGTCGGCACGGCGATGCCCGCGGGCACCCCGGCTTCCTTCATCCCGGCCGGCAGCGCCAACTCGGCCATGTTGCCGACCGTGTAGCGCCAGCGGATCTCGGCTTCGGACCTGCTGTTCTGCGGGTCGTAGCCCGGGTGGCCGCCCTTGACGGGCTCCGGCTGCTTGATCACCGAGGCGAGGACCGCGGCCTCGGCGGCGGTGATCGCGCCCTTGGTTCCGATCGGGGTCAGCGCCGAGCGGGTCGGGCCGAAGTACGCCTTGACGGCCGCCTCGATGCCTTTAGCGCCGCGTCCGAAGTACACGGAGTTGAGGTAGCGACCGAGGATCTGATCCTTGGAGTACTCGTCCTCCATCTTGCGGGCGATGACCGCCTCGCGGAGCTTGACGTTGTAGGTGATCTCTTTTCGCTTCGTGGCGTACTTCGCATACTGCTGGGTGATCGTCGAGGCACCCTGGGTGCCGCCACCGGTGAAGTTGTTCCACGCGGCGCGGGCGATGCCCTTCATGTCGATGCCGTTGTGCTTGTAGAAGCCCTTGTCCTCGGCCGACACCACCGCGAGCTTGATCAGCGGGTTGATGCCGGCTTCCGGGATGATCGAGCGGTTGAACGTGCCCAGCGTGGAGATCACCGAGTTGTCGCTCGCCAGCACCTGGGCGGTCTGATTCTCGGCGGTCGGCTCGGTGAAGTCGACGCTGTCGAAGAAGTAGGTGCCGCCGACCACGCCCGCGCCGAGCAGGATGACCAGCACCGCCGCCGCGGCGGTCAGGATGTTGGTCCGCCGGCGGCGCTTGGAGGCCTTGTTGAGGATCTTGCCCGCACTGCCGCGGGTGCCGTGCCCGGCACCGTCGGGACCGCCCGGTGCGCCGACGGCAGGTGACAACGGCCGCACTGCGGCACGTGCGACGGCGCCACCTCCGCCATATGCAGGCCCCGCCCCCGGAGGAGCGCCCACGGAAGCGCGGCCGCCGACACGGGCGGCACCTGCGCCGGCCCCGACCGAGGCACGACCTGCACCGCCGACTGCGGCCCGGCCACCGACGGATGCCGCGCCGACCGAGGCGGCACCGCGCGGCGCGGAGCCGCCGACGCTCGCGCGGCCGCCGGCGGGACGCCGGTAGGCGCCGGGCGATTCGTCGTAGCCGGGCTGGTCGTCGTCAGGCGTGGATGCAGCGGACGGCCCGGGCACTCGGGCCCGGGCACGCGCAGACTGCTGATCGCCGTACGAGTTCATTCGGTCACACCTACCGGTCGCGGTGGCGCACCAGAGAAGCCCTGGAGGGACTTCGGAGGCGCTGCCACGGGCGGACGATTCTGGGCTGCGGGTCAGCAGCCGCGCTGTCGGATGTCAACAATGACCGACTGCGGCGCTGGATGCCCGTATCGGTCGGGGTCGTGTCCACGTTAGCGAGGTTGAGACCGCTCACTGTCGGCCCTCCCATCGATGTGACGACGACCCTGTCTCGCGGTGGCGGCCCGAGGCGGACGAGGCGAAGGCCCCGCCCTGGTCCAGTTCGTCGGCGTTCAGCGCGTCCCGGCCGAGCACGTACTGCTCGATCAGGTGGTTCCACGCGCAGGATTGGCACACCTCGACCACGAAGACTTGGAACTCACGCAGCGTCATCGCTAGCACGGGGAGCTCCGCCAGCTTACGAGCCTGCCCGGCGGACTGTTTGAGTTCATCACCGTAGATGTAATGCACCAGGGTGAGGTTGTCGCGGCGGCAGACCGGACAGCGGTCGTCGGTCGGCTCGCCGTGGAACCTAGCTGCGTTTTTCAGGTACGGCGAGGCGTCGCAGACCTCAAGGGTCCCTACCTTGCCGTTATGCACGTCACGGAGCAGCGCTCGCTTCTGAAGCGAGTAGTCGACCACCTGCCGCTGCGAGCGCATGGCGAAGAGAGTACGCGGTCCGCACGGCTACGGCGACAGCCATCACTCAGCGTGGCGTGGCGACTGCGAAACCATGACAACCCTTGCGGCCAAGCGCAACCCGATCTACGGTGACGATGTATCGGGCCGATACATCGTGCGAGACGGCGGAGGGGGTGGGCGTCATGTTGGAACTAGCGATCCTCGGGCTGCTCCAGGAATCCCCGATGCACGGCTACGAGCTACGCAAGGAACTCGCCACCAAGCTCGGCACGATCCGCGCGGCAATCAGCTACGGCACGCTGTACCCGACCTTGAAGCGGTTGCAGACGGCCGGCTGGATCGGCGAGGCCGAGGCGGCGGAGAGCGAGCTCATTCCTCCGCTGACCAGCAGGCGTGGCCGGGTTGTCTACAAAATCACCGCCGAGGGCAAGGAGCGCTTCGCCGCGTTGCTCGCCCACGCAGGCCCGGAGACCTACGACGACGCCGGCTTCGGCGTGCACTTCGCGTTCTTCTCCCGGACCGACCGCGCGACGCGGCTGCGGATCCTCGAGGGTCGCCGTCGCCGGATCGAGGAACGCCGGGAAGGGCTGCGCGAGGTGCTGTCCCGCGCGTCCGACCGCCTCGACGCCTACACCCTCGAACTGCAGCGCCATGGACTGGACGCCTGCGAGCGCGAAGTCCGCTGGCTGGAGGAGCTCATCACCAACGAGCGCTCCGGTCGCTCCCCAGCTGGGGAGATATCCCTCGAAGACCCGAGTCCTCACCAGGACCGGCCGTGAACAAGGAGGCAAACGCGATGGGCTCCGTCCGCGTCGCCATCGTCGGTGTCGGTAACTGCGCCTCGTCCCTGGTACAGGGCGTGGAGTACTACCGCGAGGCCGACCCCAACGACCGCGTCCCGGGTCTCATGCACGTGACCTTCGGCGATTACCACGTATCCGACGTGAAGTTCGTCGCGGCGTTTGACGTGGACGCCAAGAAGGTCGGCATGGACCTGGCCGAGGCAATCGTCGCCAGCGAGAACAACACGATCACGCTGACCGACGTCGCGCCCACCGGCGTGACCGTCCAGCGTGGACCGACCTTCGACGGTCTGGGCACCTACTACCGCGAGATGGTCGAGGAGTCGTCCGCCGAGCCGGTCGACATCGTGCAGGCCCTGCGCGACGCCGAGGTCGACGTCGTCGTCTCCTACCTGCCGGTGGGCTCCGAGGAGGCCGACAAGTTCTACGCGCAGGCCGCGATCGACGCCGGCTGCGCCTTCGTCAACGCGCTGCCCGTCTTCATCGCCTCGGACCCGGCGTGGGCGCAGAAGTTCACCGACGCCGGCCTGCCGATCGTCGGCGACGACATCAAGAGCCAGGTCGGTGCGACGATCGTGCACCGCGCGCTGGCCAAGCTGTTCGAGGACCGCGGCGTCGAGCTGCTGCGCACCTACCAGCTCAACTTCGGCGGCAACATGGACTTCATGAACATGCTGGAGCGCAAGCGCCTGGTGTCGAAGAAGATCTCCAAGACCCAGTCGGTGACCTCCCAGATCCCGCACGAGATGGTCAAGAGCGACGTGCACATCGGCCCGTCGGACCACGTGCCGTGGCTCGACGACCGCAAGTGGGCCTACATCCGGCTCGAGGGCCGCAGCTTCGGCGACACCCCGCTGAACGCTGAGCTCAAGCTCGAGGTGTGGGACTCGCCGAACTCGGCCGGCGTCATCATCGACGCGGTCCGGGCGGCGAAGATCGCCAAGGACCGCGGCATCGGTGGCCCGATCCTCTCCGCGAGCTCCTACTTCATGAAGTCCCCGCCGGTGCAGTACAGCGACCACGACGCGAAGAACGCGGTCGAGGCGTTCATCAACGGCGACATCGAGCGCTGACCCGGCGCCAGACGAGAATGGCCGGACCGCGTCGCGGTCCGGCCGTCTTCATGTGATCTGCGGCACACCGATCGCCAAGCTCATCGATGTGCTGCCGCTCAGCCCCAGGCCCGCTCCAGGGCGACCCGGGCCTCCAGCTCCAGCAACTGCCGCTTGCGGGGGAGACCGCCGCCGAAGCCGGTCAGCTTGCCGCCCGCCCCGACCACCCGATGGCACGGGACGAGCACCGGCACCGGGTTGTGATTGCAGGCCGTCCCCACGGCACGGGCCGCACCCCGGTCACCCAGTGCGGTGGCGATCGCTCCGTACGTCAGCATTTCGCCGTACGGAATAGCGGCGATCTGGGCCCACACGGCCCGCTCGAAATCGGAGCCGCCGCGCAGCTCGACCGGCACGGTGAAATCCGTCAGCGCGCCGGCGAAGTAGGCCTTGAGCTGCTCGGCGACCGGGTGCTCGGCGGTCTCGCCGTAGGTCGCGCCGAACCGCACGCCGACCACGATGTCGCCGTCGAGCTTGACGCCCAGCGGGCCGATGGGTGAATCCACGAGCAGTTGCATGACCCGATTCTGCCGCGCGGGTACGACACTTCCGGCGTCAGGAGATATGGCCCTGCTCGCGGGCCCAGCGCTGCAGCTCCGCCTCCGCCTCGTCGCGGTCCAGCGGCCCGCGGTCCAGGCGCAGCTCCTTGAGGAAGCGCCAGGCCTGACCGACGATCGGACCCGGTGGCACGCCGAGCAGTTCCATGATCGCGTTGCCGTCCAGGTCGGGCCGGACCCGGGCCAGGTCCTCCTCGGCCTCGATCCGGGCGATCCGCTCCTCGAGCGCGTCGTAGTCGGCGGACAGCGCCGCCGCCTTGCGCTTGTTGCGCGTCGTGCAGTCGGAGCGGGTGAGCTTGTGCAGCCGGGGGAGCAGCTCGCCGGCGTCGGTGACGTAGCGCCGCACGGCCGAGTCGGTCCACTCGCCGCGGCCGTAGCCGTAGAAGCGCAGGTGCAGGGCGACCAGCTCGACCACCTCGGACGTGACGTCCTTGGGGAACCGCATCGCCTTCATCCGCTGCTTGGTGAGCCGCGCGCCGACCACCTCGTGGTGGTGGAAGCTGACCCGCCCGTCCCGGCCGACCGCCTTGGTGGCCGGCTTGCCGACGTCGTGCATCAGCGCCGCCATCCGGAGCACGAAGTCCGGGCCGGCGTCGCCCTCCAGCCGGATGGCGTTGGTGACCACGATCAGCGTGTGCTCGTAGACGTCCTTGTGCTGGGCGTGCTCGTCGATCTCCAGCTTGAGCCCGGAGATCTCCGGGATGAACCGGTCGGCCAGCCCGGTGTCGACCAGCAGCCGCAGGCCGGCGATCGGGTCCACGCCGCAGAGCAGCTTGGTGAACTCCTCGCGGATCCGTTCGGCGGTGATCCGATCCAGGTCGGCGGCCATCTCCGTCATGGCCTCGACGACCGCCTTGTCGACGGTGAAACACAGCTTGGCGGCGAACCGGGCCGCCCGCAGCATCCGAAGTGGATCATCGCCGAAAGACGACGCGGGGGAGTCCGGCGTCCGGATGGTCCCGGCGGCCAGGTCATCGAGGCCGCCGTACGGGTCCGTGAAGACGTGGGCCGGCAGACTCACGGCCATCGCGTTGATCGTGAAGTCGCGCCGGCGCAGGTCGTCGAGCAGGTTGTCGCCGTACTCCACCACCGGGTTGCGGGTCAGCCCGTCGTACGCCTCGGCCCGGAACGTGGTGATCTCGATCCGCAGGCCGTCCTTCTGGATTCCGATCGTGCCGAACTCGCGGCCCGTCTCCCAGATCGCGTCCGCCCAGCTCTTGACCAGGGCGAGCGTCTGCTCCGGCCGGGCATCGGTGCAGAAGTCGAGATCGTCGCCCAGCCGGCCGAGCAGCGCGTCCCGCACCGAGCCTCCGACCAGGTGCAACTCATGGCCGGCGGCGCCGAAACGGCGCCCCAGCTCATCGGCGACGGGGGAGACCCGCAGCAACTCCGCGACGGCGTTGCGCTGGGCTTTGCTCAACTCAGACATGGGACGACCAGACTAGCTGGCCTTCAGTCCGGCCAAGGGCGGTGGGCGGGGTGGTCGGCTGGGCGGTGGGCGGCGGCGGGCCGCAGCGGGCAGGATGGTCGTCGTGCCCGTTTCCGAGGCGCTGCGTCGCCTCAGCGAGGACCCGAGGTTCTGGTCCTTCCTGTTGGTGCACGACGGCGCGTTCCCCGATCCCGACCCGGTCGAGCTGCGCGTCAGCCTCCCGGTCACCGGCGGCTACGGCCTCGTGCTCGACCTTGACCTGGTCACCGGCGAGCAGGCCCTGGGCCTGCGGGAGCCGGCCAGCAGCGAGCCGGTGCAGCTCGGCTGGGCCGCGCCCGGCCGGCCGTACCCGGCCGCGCTGCGCTGGCACGAGCTGGAGCTGTGCGCCCGGGTGATCGCCCTGGAGGATCCGACCCTGCCGCATCCGGGCCTGGTGGTGGCCCTGCTGTCGCCGTTCGCGCCGCTGACCGCCGACGACGACGAGAGCACGGCGGCGGCGGTGCGCGAGGCCGCGTACCGGTCGCTGCGCCGCGAGGTGCCGCCGGCCGCGACCGCGGGTCCGGAGCAGGAGCCGCTGCCGCTTTTCGCCGCCGAGGCCTGGTGGCCGCGGCCGCCGGCGCTCTCACCCCAGGTGATCGACGAGGCCGCTGTCGCGGCCTATACCGCCCCGGCCCCGACGCGGCTCGAGGTCCGCGGCGGCTCCCGCTTTCCGCGTGAGGGCCTGGCTGAGCTGGTACGGCAGGCAGCCGAGCGGCTGTCCCGGCTGCCGGCGGAGCAGTGGTACGCCCAGGTGCGGCCGCTGGCGCGGCACATCGCGGACACCGGGGACCTGCGCCCGGTCAACGACCTGCTCGGTGTCCTCACCGAGGCGGGCTGCGACCACCCGACCGTGCTGGACGCGCTGAGTGAGCCGCTGGTGCCGATCGAGGCGTGCTGGATGGTGGAGACCCTGGCCGGTGCGCTGCCCGGCAGCCTGCTGCGCCGACACGTGTGAGGCATGGCCTGGCTAGGGTGACGGTGTGTCAGTACCCCTGGGGAGGTCTTGGTGAACGGCGGCCTGTACCGCAGCTCGCACGCCGCGAGCGACGGTGATCCCCGGTCCTCCGACGGCGCGATCCTGATCTCGGTCGACGACGGTGCCGGCGGCACCGCGGCCGGCGACCAGGCGTTGCCGCCCGATGACATCCCGCCCACCGACGGCGGCGAGTCCGAGGGCGGCAGCACGGCCGGCAACAGCGCCATCATGGCGATCGGGAGCCTCGTCAGCCGGGTGATCGGCTTCGTGCGCAACATGCTGATCGGCATGACGCTGGGCGCCGGCATCGGTGACGCGTACACCAGCGCGCAGTTCCTGCCGGGGCAGATCTACGAGCTGCTGCTCGGCGGCATCCTGTCCAGCGTGCTGATCCCGCTGCTGGTGCGGCGGCGCAAGGCCGATCCGGACGGCGGCCTGCTGTTCACCCAGCGGCTGCTGACCTTCGCGGTCGTCACGCTGGGCCTCGCGACCCTGCTGGTGGTGGCGCTCGCCCCGTGGATCACGGCGATCCAGTCGGGCGACAACACCACAAGACAGTACGAAGACCTGGTCACCGCGTTCGCATACCTGATCCTGCCGATCATCTTCTTCACCGGCCTGTCCGCGATGATCAGCGCGGTGCTCAACGTGCGCGGGCACTTCGCCGCGCCGATGTGGGCGCCGATCCTGAACAACCTCGTGGTCATCGCCACCTGCGGCGTCTTCATCCTGGTCTTCGGCACCACGAAGGACTTCGCCCCCGAGGACATGACGCCCGGCCGGATCGCGCTGATCGGCGGCGGCACGCTGCTGGGCATGGTCGCGCAGGCGATCGGCCTGCTGCCGGCGCTGCGCAAGGTCGGCTTCGCCTGGAAGTGGCGGTGGGCGCCGCGGGCGCTCGGGCTGGGCGAGGTGGGCCGGCTGGCCGGCTGGATGCTCTGTTACGTCGGCGCCAACCAGCTCGCGGTCTTCGTTGTGGTCCGGGTCCTGAACGGGGTCTCCGGCGGCAACAACGCCAGCGTGCTCGCCTTCAACAACGTCTACCTGCTGACGATGATGGCGCACGGGATCATCGGCGTCTCGGTGATGACCGCGCTGCTGCCCAAGATGAGCGCGGCGGCGGCCGAGGGCCGGTACGCCGACGTCAGCGCCGACCTGAGCCGTGGCATCCGGCTGACCACCACCGCCCTGGCCCCGATCGCCGTCGCGTACGGCGTGCTCGGCGTGCCCATCGCGGTCACGCTCTTCCAGGGTGGCGCCTTCACCTACGAGGACGCGTTCGCCACCGGCACGGTCCTCGTGGTGGCCGCGTTCGGAGTGATCCCGCTCTCAGTCAGCTACCTGTGCACCTATGCCTTCTACGCGCTGCAGGGCAACAAGACGGTGGCGCTGATCAACATTCCGGTCGTCCTGCTCCGCATCGCCGCCTACTTCGTGCTGGCCGAGGTGCTCTCCGACTCGTTCGCGGCGGCCGGCATGACCGCCGCGAACGCGCTGTCGTATCTGCTGTCGGCGGTGATCTCGCTCGCCGTGCTGCGCCGCCGGATCGGCCGGCTCAACCTCGGCTCGGTGGCCAAGGGCCTGCTCAAGGTCATCGTGGCCGCCGCGGTGGCGGCCGCGGCCGGTCTGCTCGTCGTGCACCTGCTGCCCGGTGGTGACACGCCCGGGCGATTGACAGCCGCACTTCAAGTTGCCGTCGCCGGCGGAGCCATCATGGTTGTCTATCTCGCGACAGCCGCGCTGCTGCGGGTACATGAGATCACCCAGGTCGTCGGCATGGTGCGACGCAAACTGGGCCGCTAGCCGTGCGAAGAACCTGTGGATAAATCTCTGATCAGGTAGTTTCTGCGCACCGACCGGCGGAAACAGCCCTGGCGAGCGGCCCCGGACGGGTGCCGCGGCAGGGGATGACGTGTAGGCCGTTGGCTAAGGGCGGGTAAGGTCGTGTTCGACACGTGCGGACCCACCGAGGGAGGACGGGTGACCCAGGTCGGCGAAGGCCACGAGACCGCGGCCGATGAGGCCGGACCGGTCATGACCTTCGGTGCACCCACCGTTGGTGAGATCCTGGCCGAGCGGTACCAGCTCGAAGAACACGTCAACGATGACAGCGCGGGCCGGCAGGTCTGGCGTGGCATCGACGTGATTCTCCGGCGCCCAGTGGCGGTTGTGCTGCGCTATCCCGGCGGCGACTCCGCGACCGAGATGCTGCAGGCGGCGGTCGATGCGAGCCGCGTCATCCACCCCAACCTGGTCGGCGTCTACGACGCGATCGACGAGGGCTCCCGGGCCTATGTGGTGCGGGAATGGGTGGACGGCGAGGCGCTGCGAGAGCTTGTCGCGCAGGAGGGTCCGCTGGACCCGGCGCGCGCCACCGCGATCGCCCATTCCATCGCCGACGCGTTGGCGGCAGTGCACGCCACCGGCATGGTGCACGGCAACGTGCACCCCGGCACCACCCTGATCGGCGACGATGGCCGGATCGTGCTCGCCGACGCGCGGGCCGACTCCGCCGACAGCACAGAGACGGACGTGCGCTCGGTCGGCGGCATCCTCTACTTCTCGATGACCGGCCACTGGCCGCACTCCGAGATCAGAAGCTCCGCGCTGCCCGACGCGATGCGCGACAGCAACGGAGCGATCATCCCGCCCCGGCAGATCCGCGCGGGCGTGCCGGCATATCTCGACGACCTGACCATGGACCTGCTCGACAAGCGCGTGGCGACCCCCGAGGCCGACGCGCTCACCGCCGAGCTGGCCCGGCTGAATTCCTCCGACGACGACTACGAGGACGCCGGCCCGCTGCGCTTCACCCAGGGCACCTCGGCCGAGCCGGTCCGCAGCACCCGCAAGATCGTCATCGGCATCGGCGCGCTGGTCGTCATCGCGGTGATCGGGCTGATCTTCGGCATCCAGGCGATCAGCGAGTCGGGCGACGACTCGCCGTCGAAGAGCACCCAGGCCAACACCTCGCCGCAGGGCGGCACGGGCACCGGCACGGGCACCACGGACGACAACAACGCACCGGCCGCCACGCCGCAAAAGATCAAGCTGACCAAGGACATGGTCCGCATCGTCGACCCGCCGGACGGCAGCCGCTCCGATCAGGCTGAGGCCGCCTTCACGGTCGACGACGACAAGGACACCGTCTGGCGCACGTCGGGCTTCAAGGCCGCGAAGTTCTACAACAAGCCCGGCATGGGCCTGCTGATCAACCTCGGGACCCCGCGCACCGTCAGCGACGTCCGTGTCGAGACCTCGGCGCCCGGCATCGCGATGGACATCCGGACCGGCACCACCGATCCGGGTGACAGCTCGGAGGGCGACGAGAAGATCGTCCAGACCTACAAGAAGCTGGGTGACGGCGACACCGGCAAGACGGAGGGGCCGAACGCGGTCTTCCCAGTCTTCGACGAAAACCAGAAGTATCAGTACATTCTCGTTTTCATCACCGAGTTGCCGCAGGACACCGACGGGGAGTATCGCGTCGAGATCAGCAAGGTCGAGGTCTACGGCAACTGACCGCTTCCCCAACCTGTCGCCCTCCTCGACTAGATTGCTGGGCGTGACTTCCGGCGACGCGCAGAGCGGCCCGTCCGCCCCGGACAACCCTGGGCGGACGGACGCGGAATTGCTGCGTGCGCACGTCGCCGGGGATCCGCAGGCGTTCAATGACCTGATCCGCCGGCACCGGGACCGTCTCTGGGCCGTGGCCCTCCGCACGATCGGCGATCGCGAGGAAGCCGCCGACGCGGTGCAGGACGCGCTGCTCTCGGCGCACCGCGGCGCGGCCCGCTTCCGGGGCGACTCCGCCGTCACCACCTGGTTGCATCGCATCGTGGTAAACGCCTGCCTGGACCGGATCCGTCGGCGGCAGGCCCACCCCACGGTCCCGCTGCCCGATGGCAATCGATCGGAGGACGGCCCCAGCGGTCCCGAGCCGGCCGCCCCGGTCCAGGATCATGACACCGCCCTGGTGGTTCGGGCGGCGCTGGCGGCGCTGCCGGCCGAGCAGCGTGCCGCGCTGGTGCTGGTGGACGTGCAGGGCTATCCGGTGATCGAGGCGGCGGAGATCCTCGGTGTCGCCGAGGGCACGATCAAGAGCCGGTGCGCTCGCGGCCGCGCCCGGATGGCCCTGACCCTCGGCCACCTGCGGACGGGCTCGGATGCCGGCCCGGCCGCCGGGGCCACCGGTCGCAACGGGGGAGACGGCGATCACGCCGGGAACCGGGCGGCCGCCGCGCGCGTCCCATCCGGGTCGGGAGTGGCGGCGCCGCATCCATCCGTGCGTGACAGATCAGTGGCCGACAGAGGAGACCAGCAGTGACCGGGGCAGAGTTCAGCGAGGTCGACATCGACCTGCTGGCCGACTATGTCGGCGGCGCGCTGGACGGGACTCCGGACGAGGCTGTCGTCACCGCGCTGATCACCGAGGACGTTGCGTGGCGTGACGCACACGACCGGCTCTCCGCCGGGGCCGCCAGCGTGACCGACCAGTTGCGGGCGCTGGGGTCGATCGCCGAGCCGATGCCCGTCGACATTTTCGCCCGGCTCGACGCGGCGCTGCTCGACGCGACCAACGCCGAGAACCCGACCGGTGCCACGAACCCGACCGGTGCCACGAACCCGACCGGTGCCACGAACCCGACCGGTGCCGAGAACGCGATCGGTGCCGCGGCCGGTCCGGCTGCCATGGAGCCGGGGAGTGATGGTGCTGCGCCTGTCCGGCATCTGGTCGCCGTACCGTCCGGGTCTCGCAGTAGGCGGGCGCGGCGCCTGCGGTGGGCCGCTCCGGTCGGGATCGCCGCCGGAGTGCTCGCGTTTGTCGGTTTCGGATTCCAGCAGCAGTTCGCCGGCGACAGCAGCCAGGACACGGCCGCGTCGGCCGGCAATGCGGCGGAGGCGCCCTCTGCGCCGCAGGCCGCCGCGGGTGCGGAGCGCGGCCTGATGGACATCTCGGCGCGGATCGTCGAGTCCGGCACCGACTATCGCCTCGCCACGCTCAGCCAGAGCGTCGCCCTGTCCCGGACCGCCGCGAATCTCCCGCAGGACCAGGTGGAGACCATGACCAAGGCCGCGCCGAGCGCCGGGATGATCACCATGGATGCGCCCTTGGATCGCCTGCGGGTGCAAGAGGCCCTGGGCGCCTGCATCGATGCGATCGCGGCGCAGCACGGCGCCGGCGAGATCGTTCCGAAGATCGTCGACTTCGCCCGGTTCGACGGTGCCCCGGCCGTCATCGTGGAGTTCACGGCCACCGACGGCTCGTGGGTGTGGGCGTCCGGCCCGGCCTGCGGCACGCCCGAAGCCGGCGCTGCCAAGCTCGGAGCGGTGAAGGTAGGCTGAACAGACGTCGTCCCGCCCCGGAGTGAGGCGGGTTACCTATGCCCTCCGGCACATGCCGGGACGCGTGGGAATGCTCCCCCATACGATGACGTTCCAGCATGCGATGTCGCCGGTTTGTCGGCGAAACCAGACTGAGGAGTCGGCAGTGGACGAGGTCCGAAACCTGATCATCATCGGCTCGGGACCGTCCGGTTACACCGCGGCTTTGTATGCGGCCCGGGCGAACCTCAAGCCGCTCGTCATCGAGGGTGTGCAGTCCGGTGGCGCCCTGATGACCACCACCGAGGTCGAGAACTTCCCGGGTCACCCGGACGGCATCATGGGCCCCGAGCTCATGGACAACATGCGCAAGCAGGCCGAGCGGTTCGGCGCCGAGTTCATCACCGACGACGTGACCCGCGTCGAGCTGGGCGACAAGCCCACCGCGGCCGGCGCCGAGGGCCTGAAGACCGTCTGGGTCGGCGAAACCCAATACTTCGCCCGCGCCGTGATCCTGTCCACCGGATCCGCGTGGCGTCCCCTCAGTGTGCCCGGCGAGCAGGAGCTGCTCGGCCACGGTGTGTCGTCGTGTGCGACCTGTGACGGCTTCTTCTTCCGTAACCAGCACATCATCGTGGTCGGCGGCGGCGACTCCGCGATGGAGGAGGCAACCTTCCTCACCCGCTTCGCCGAGACCGTGACGATCGTGCACCGCCGGGACGACTTCCGCGCCAGCAAGGTGATGGCGCTGCGCGCGAAGAGCAACCCGAAGATCAAGGTCGAATGGAACAGCGTCGTCGAGGAGATCCTCGGCGACGACGGCAAGGTGGTCGGCGCCCGGCTGCGCAATCTGCAGACCGGCGAGACCAAGGTGCTCGATGTGACCGGCGTCTTCGTCGCGATCGGCCATGACCCCCGCAGCGAGCTGTTCAAGGGTCAGGTCGAGATGGACGATGACGGGTATGTGAAGGTCGACGCGCCCAGCACTCGCACCAACATTCCAGGAGTGTTCGCCGCCGGCGACCTCGTCGACCACACCTACCGCCAGGCCATCACGGCCTCCGGCACCGGTTGCGCCGCCGCGCTCGACGCGGAACGCTTCATCGCCTCGTTCGTAGAGCTGTAATTCAGGAGGGTTTTCCGTGGGAGCAACCAAGGCGGTCACCGACGCCACCTTCGTGACTGACGTGCTGCAGTCCGACAAGCCGGTGCTGGTGGACTTCTGGGCCGAGTGGTGCGCACCGTGCAAGAAGGTCGACCCGCTGCTCGCCGAGATCGCCCTCGAAATGGGCGACAAGGTGCAGATCGTCAAGGTCAACATCGACGAGAATCCGGAGACCGCCCGCGCCTACCGGGTGATGTCCGTGCCGACGCTGACCATGTTCAAGGGCGGCGAGGCCGTCAACTCGGTCGCCGGTGCCAAGCCCAAGGGCGCCCTCGTGAAGTTCATCGAGTCCGCGTTCTGAGCTGCTCCGCAACGCCCCGCATCCGGTCGGATGCGGGGCGTTGCGCTTTCCCCGAATCACTGTCGGAACGCTTTCGGTGCCGAGCCGTTCCGGACCCCGAGGGGTACGCTCCGTAGGTTGTCGTCTGCTCTTCCCCCCAGTCGCTAGGGAGCCGCGCGTGCGTTCGATCCGACGTGGAGACACCGGACCGGCGGTGGAGGAGATCCAGTCGATCCTGATCGGCCTGGAACTGCTTCCGGCGGTGGCCGAGGCCTTCGACGAGGCGACCGAAAACGCCGTGCGGGCCTTCCAGCAGAGCCGGGGCATCGGCGTCGATGGCCTGGTCGGCTCCGAGACGTGGCAGGCGCTCGACGGCGCCCGCTGGAAGCTCGGCGCCCGCACCCTCTACCACTCCGTGCCGACGTCCCTGGTCGGCGAGGACGTCCGGGCGCTGCAGGAGCGGCTCCTGGAGATGGGCTTCGACAGCGGTCGCGCGGACGCCATCTACGGCCCGCGCACCGCCCGGGCCGTGGCCCAGTTCCAGCGTGAGGTCGGTCTCACCCCCGACGGTTCGTGCGGCCCGCAGACCATGAAGGCGCTGCGCCGCCTCGGTCGCAAGGTCGTCGGCGGTCGCCCGCAGTGGCTGCGCGAGGCCGAGGCGTTCCGCCAGTCCGGCTCCAGCCTGGTCGGCAAGACGATCGTCATCGACCCGGGCCACGGTGGCGTCGAGGACCTCGGCGTGATCGTGCCCGACGGGCAGCTGCGCTGGACCGAGGCCGACCTGGCCTTCGACTTCGCGACCCGGCTCGAGGGCCGGCTGCTCGCCGCCGGCATGCGCGTGCACCTGACCCGCGGCCCGTCGCCGGCGCAGCCGATGACCGGCCAGGAGCGGGCGGCCCTGGCCAACAGCCTCGGCGCCGACCTGTTCATCTCGATGCACCTGGACGGCCAGGAGACACCGGCCGCCGACGGCGTGGCGACATACCACTACGGCACCGGCAACGGGCTCACCTCGACGGTGGGGGAGCGGCTGGCCAACCTGGTGCAGCGCGAGATCGTGGTGCGCACCGGCCTGCGCGACTGCCGGATCCACGCCAAGACCTGGGAGCTGCTCCGGCTGACCCAGATGCCCGCCGTACGGGTGGACCTGGGTTATCTGACCTCGCCCACCGACCGGGCGCGGCTGATCGACCCGGCGTTCCGGGAGCAGGTCGTCGAGGCGGTCCTGGCCGCGGTCCAGCGCATGTACTTCCCGGTCGAGGCCGACGTGCCGACCGGCTCGATCGACGTCCGGCAGCTGCGGCTGGCCCTGGCGTCCCGTAACGCCTGACGGCCTTGGCGTCTCGTAACGCCTGACGGTTAGTTGGGCGTGGAGCGGGTGGCGGCCGCGGGGCGCACCGGGCGCAGCAGCGTCTCGGGGCTCATCGAGCCGAGCAGCTTCTCCAGCGCGTATTCGACGTCCGACTTCCACGACAGGGCCGTCCGCAGCTCCAGCCGCAACCGCGGATAGCGCGGGTGCGGGCGGACGGTCTTGAAGCCCACCGACAGGAAGAAGTCGACCGGGGCGACGCAGCCCTCCTCGCCGTCACCGGCCTCGCCGAACTTCGCATCCCCGAACGCCTCGATCGCCTTGACCCCACGCTTGGTGAGATCACGCGCCACGCCCTGGACGAGCATCCGGCCGAGGCCGCCGCCCGCGAACGCCGCCACGACATGCGCGGTCATCAGCAGCGCCGCGTCCGCCGAGACGGGCGACGTGGGGAAGGCCATGGACCGCGGGACGTAGGCCGGCGGGGCATACATGACGAAGCCGGCGGGCATGCCGTCGACGTACGCCAGCTTTCCGCAGCTGCCCCATTCGAGCAGGGTCTGCGACACCCACGCTTCCTTCTCGAGGCCGGGATCACCCGAGGCGCAGGCGCGCTCCGCGGCGACCGGATCGAGCTCCCAGTAGACGCACTGGCGGCAAGGTCGGGGCAGATCCTCGAGCGTGTCGAGAGTCAGGTTGACGAGGCGTCGCGACATGCGGGACCCCTTGAGAATCGACGATTTTCCGGACTCGAAGCACGGTCCATTTTTCACGTGCCCGTCCGCGCCCCCGCAGGGATACTACGCCGCAATGCCCTTGAACGGGAGCGTAACGGTCGTTAACCACGGGCGGCCCGCTGCGCGGAGCGTTTAGCATGGACGCCAATGTGACCAGCGATTTTCGAGGTGAAGCCGCATGACCGGCACTACTCAAGACGACTACACCGACCGGTACGCGCGGCGAGTCCGCGGTATGACGACCTCCGAGATCCGCGCGCTGTTCGCCGTGGCGAGCCGCCCGGAAGTGGTTTCGCTGGCCGGCGGGTCGCCGTACATCGCGGCGCTGCCGCTCGACGCGGTCGGCGAGATGATGGGCCGGCTCGCCACCGACCTCGGCACCACCAGCCTCCAGTACGGCATCGGCCAGGGCACGATCGAGCTGCGCGAGCGCATCTGCGAGGTCATGAGTCTGTCCGGCATCGACGCGTCCACCGGCGCCTCCCCGGACGACGTGGTGGTGACCGTCGGCGGCCAGCAGGGCCTCGACCTGGTGGCACGGCTGTTCCTGGACCCGGGTGACGTGGTGCTCGCCGAGGGGCCGACCTACGTCGGCGCACTCGGCGTGTTCCAGGCCGCCCAGGCACAGGTGCGGCACGTGGCTATCGACGCGGACGGCCTCGTCCCGGCCGCGCTCGAACAGGCCATCATCGCCTCCGCCGGGCGCGCGAAATTCCTCTACACGATTCCGACGTACCAGAACCCGGCCGGTGTCACGCTGACCGAGGCCCGCCGCGAGGAGATCCTCGACATCTGCGAACGGCACAGGCTGCTGGTGGTCGAGGACGACCCGTACGGGATGCTCAGCTTCGAAGGCGAGGCGCCGCGCCCGCTCCGCGCCCGCCGGCGCACAGGCATCCTGTACGTGAGCACCTTCTCCAAGACCTTCGCGCCGGGGCTGCGGGTGGGCTGGATTCTGGCCCCTCATGCCGTACGGGAAAAGCTGGTGATGGCCAGCGAGGCGAACATCCTGTGCCCGAGCGCGTTCGCGCAGGGCGCGGTGACGCAGTATCTGTCGACCATGCCGTGGCGCGAGCAGATCAAGACGTACCGCGAGATCTACCGCGAGCGACGCGACGCGCTGCTCGACGCGCTCCGCGACCTGATGCCCGCCGGCACCACCTGGACCCGGCCGGGCGGTGGCCTGTTCGTCTGGGCGAGCCTGCCGGATGGGCTGGATTCGAAGGCGATGATGCCGCGGGCGATCGCGGCCCGGGTCGCCTACGTGCCCGGCACCGGCTTCTACGCCGACGGCACCGGCCGCGCCAACCTCCGGCTCAACTTCTCGTTCCCGCCGCCGGACCGCATCCGCGAGGGCGTGCGCCGGCTGGCCGGCGTGATGGAGCAGGAGCTGGCGATGCGCGCGGTCTTCGGACCGACAACCCCGACCCACCGTCGTGGGCACGCCGGCGCGGACGCTCCGGGCCCGGACTTGGCATGATCACCGACATGGGTACGCCATCAGAAACACAAGTACTGGTCCTCGCCGGCGGCCTGTCCTACGAACGCGACGTGTCCCTGCGCTCGGGGCGGCGAGTGCTGGACGCCCTCCGCGGGGCAGGCCTGTCGGCGGAGCTACGCGACGCCGACGTGTCACTGCTGCCGACGCTGCAGGAGGACCCGCCGGACGCGGTGGTGATCGCGCTGCACGGGGCGACGGGCGAGGACGGCTCGCTGCGCGGGGTCCTGGACCTGTGCGGCATCCCGTACGTGGGCTGCGACGCCCGCACGGCCCGGCTCGCCTGGGACAAGCCGACCGCGAAGGCGATGCTGCGCGAAGCCGGAATCCCCACCCCGGACTGGGTGGCGCTGCCGCACGACCGCTTCTCGGAATTGGGCGCGGTGGCGGTGCTGGACCGGATCGCGGAGAGGCTGGGCATGCCACTGATGGTGAAGCCGGCCCAGGGCGGCTCGGGCCTGGGCGCGGCGGTGGTGCGCGAGGCAAGCGCATTGCCGGCGGCAATGGTGGGCTGCTTCGCGTACGACTCGACGGCGCTGGTGGAAAAGTACGTGCCGGGCGCGGACGTGGCGGTGTCGGTGGTCGACCTCGGCACCGGCCCGCAGGCGCTCCCGGCCGTGGAGATCGTCGCCCGGGACGGGGTGTACGACTACGCGGCCCGGTACACGGCCGGGTTGACGACGTGGCACACACCGGCCCGGCTACCCGCAGCGGTGGCTGCGGCCGTGGCCGACGCGGCTCTGGCGGCGCACAAGGCGCTGGGTCTGCGGGACCTGTCGCGGGTGGATCTGATCGTGGACGGGGACGGGCAGCCGCACGTGCTCGGGGTGAACGTGTCGCCGGGGATGACGGAGACTTCGCTGCTGCCGCTGGCGGTGCAGGCTGAGGGCCTCGACTTCGGGAACGTGCTGGCGACTCTGGTGGGGCGGGCGGTCCGGCGCGGGCCTGCTTGATCCGGGTTCGTTTCCAGGCTTCGAGCCCGGGCTCCGCTCAACCGGCTGCGTTGGTTGCCGTCGTCTTGTCGGAGGCCGTTGCGACGACTTTCGGATCTGCGTTCTCGTCCTGGGCCTCGTTGAGGGAGTCGGTGGCCTTCGGGTCGTACTGCGCTGGCACGGGTCGCGTTGTGCCGGGGTTCGCTGCTGAGTCGGCGGGACTCGGTGAATCTCGTTGCGGTGGGGCGGGGTTGTTTGCGGTTGGGGCGGCTGTGCCCGTACCTGCGGCGTCGCCGGGTTGACCGGCCTCGGCCTTGGTCGTTGTCGCTGAGCTTGCGCCCGGTTGTTCGGGGGTTTGTGCTTCTGGGCTGGCGGCGGTTGCGCTTGATGTGGACGTTGGGGTGTCGGCGTTGTTTGCGGTGTCCGAGCCGTTGTTGGCTGCAGGGCTTTCGACTGAGTCGTCGCTTGCTGAGTCGTCGCTTGCTGAGCCGTCGCTTGCCGAGCCGTCGCTTGCCGAGCCGTCGCTTGCCGAGCCGTCGCTTGCCGAGCGGTCACCGGCGGCCACGCCGACCTGCGCTGGACCGACCCGCAGACCATCCTCGCTTGCCGAGCGGTCGCTTGCCGAGCCGTTTCCGGTCGAGTCGTTATTTGCCGAGGGCCTGGCGCTGCTGAGGGCGCTGGATTGCTCGGGAGACTGAGCGAGCTCCGCTGGGCGATCGCTGAGGGGTGCGGCGTCAGCTGGTGCACCCGCGGTGTCTGGGGCGTCGTCTTGGGAGGTCGCCGCCCACGCGCTGTCGTTTGCCGTCGCGTAGGAGGAGTGGTCTCGGGCTTCCGCGTCGACCTCGGTGACGTCGCTGCGGGAGGCCGAGCCGGAGGCCGCCAGGTCGGACTCGGAGTCCGTGGGGTGCCAGGTGTCGGCGGAGGGGGTCGTGTCCGGGGCGTTTGCTGGTTCGTTGCCAAACGTGGACGGCGACTGCCAGTGGATGTGGGGAGGCTCGGCGATGGCGCGACCGCCGAAGCCGGCGAGCCACTCGGCGACGAGCGCCAGATTTTCGAGCCACTGCTCCTCCGGGATGACCGGCAGGAGATCGTCCCAGAGCGACAGGAACGTGCCGCGGAGCTGTAGCCGTCCGTAGGGCCGCGCCAGGAACCACATGTGCAGGTGCGCCGAGCCGTCGCCCCAACGGTTCACGTGGACCCGGGCGACACCGTCGAGGGACCGGATGGCTCGCTCCAGCCGTACCGTCATCACCCCGAGCTCCGCGGCCAGGAGGTTCGGCAGGTCGCCGATGTCGAAGTGTGAGCGACATTCAAGGATCAAGACCATCGGCAATCCCGTGGGCCGGTCCATGCCGCGGACGCGCCATCGCTCACTGATCCAGATGTACGCGTCGTCGGGGGTGTTGCAGGCGACGCAATCGGCGGCGTCCTCGCCACTTCGCGGGGGCTCCACCGCGACCGGCTCGGCAAGGCGCTTGACACGCATGTCCCCCTCGAAGGGGAAGGAGGGCCAGCGTGTGAAGTCGGGGAGCGGCTGGGGGTTGTGGGGCACGACGCTGACCCTAGCCCAGCCCACCGGGCACTGTCCCGGGTCAATTTCCGGCGGACCCGCCGATGCGCCCTCACCCGTTCAGACAGCACCCCAAACGTCGAAGCACGTCACGTTCGGTGGGCACCGCAGCACCGGCCTAAGTTATCCACAGGAGTTATCCACAGGCAGGCCAGTTTCACGTGAAACACGACGTAGAACGCGCTGACCCCCTGTGGATACAGCGGTGGAAGACGTGTCATCCATCGGAGTTGTTTCACGTGAAACGCCCACGCGGAGCGTCTTCAACAGTCTCTACGCACAGCTTGTGGATAGTGCCGCACACCGATCCCAGACCGGTGGTTGCGTACGCCGGTGGCGACGTTCGCGGGCGCCGTCGGGTGCTGTTCTTGTCGGGCTGGCTTCGAGCTCGTGTGGGAAGTTCTTGGCCGTGCGTGGGCCTCGTTTCACGTGAAACCTGCGGCCTCGAATCTGTGGCGCCGGCTCTGCTGTTGGTCGCCGCTGCGGGGCCTGCTGGCCGCTGCTGCGAGGGCCGCATGGTCGTCCCGGTGCTTCTGCTCCGGGGGAGGGTGCCGGGAGGTCGGTTCGCTCTCGGCCTGTGGATGGCTCTCGCGTCCGACGAGTGGTTCGGCTGCCGGGTTTATGAGTGCGCCGGTGCTGTGGGGTCACGGCGTGCTGTCTGCGGCTTGACTTGTCGGCTGGGCGCTTCGGCGCGCCTTCCTGATGGTTTCGGCGCGCCTTCCAGGTCTGTCTCGGTGGGCCGGTCTCAGTAGGCCGGTCTCAGTAGGCCGCTCTCAGTAAGCCGCTCTCAGTAGGTCTGCCTCGGTGAAGCGTCGTCTTCGAGCGTGCTTCTTGGTGCGCCGGCGAGTGCTACCGATTTAGTCATCCGGGTAGCGAGCCAGGTTCGGGCTGTCGGCGAGTGGGGGTGCCTATCTACGACGTGCTCGTGATCTCTTCGGCGCTGCGGTGTCGGAGTACGAGGATCTGGTCGACGCTGCCTACGGGTTGCTCAGGATGGTCGCCGTCGACGGGCTGCCCGTGTCTTCCCCTCGGGGCCCGCGTGTCGCCTCCTTCGGGTGCCCGGGGGTGGTAGCCGTACGGCGCACGTCCTACCGGACGAGGCGTCAACGGGGACGTCCTGTCGCTGTGTGGGCCAATACCCGGCGACATCCTCATCATCATCGCTTCCGGCTCATGGCAAGCGATCGCTGCGGACGCTCGGCGACCATTCGCGGGTCGAGGATCTGGTCGACTCAGTCTGCGGCGTGGCCCGTGGTGGTCGCAGTACCGGACGGTCGGCCTCGCTGTTGCGGAAGCTTGATGTCGGCTCGGATTACGCCTCGCCTCGCCTCGACTCGACCAAGTCACTGAAGGGCGCGTGGGTCCTTCCGGGACTTGGGTGCCACGCCCGATCTCTCGAACCGCCTGGCACAGCAACGGACTGGCGTCCAAGTCCGGCGGGTCACGCACCTGAACGCGTCATGCGGGAGTGACCAGGAAGACCGATCCCCACCAGAAGTTCCCCGGCAGCGCGCCGCCGGCGACCGGGCCGATCGCCACGCCGGAGCCACTGAACGACCCCCAGACTGCGATGGCCCGGGTGCCCTGCGCCTGCGCCGTGCTCTGCACGACGATCGACGGGGTCGCGGGCATCAGCAGGCCGCTGCCGAGTCCTCTTGGTTGGGGCAGTCAGCCATCACGGTCAACGTTTGGTGGTCACCGCGCTGGGGAGCTAGCAATGGAGCAGGCGTGGTCGGGGGTGTGGCCGGCAGAGGCACTCCCCAAGGATCATCGCGTGCCGCCCTCTGCTGCGACCCAGCATCCCGGATCTGTCTGTGCTGTCTGTCCACTCGCCGGTGCGGTGCCCCTCGTTGGATTCGGCGCTCGATGGTGTGGTGCCCCTCATTGGATCCTGGCCCTCGTTGGATCCTGGCCCTCGTTGGATCCTGGCCCTCGGGCCCAGGCTCGGCCTGGCTGGCGGCTGGCGCGCCTGATTCACTGCACCGTGCCTGGGACGTACAGGATCGCTCCGGCGGCCTGAGTTTCGATCTCCGCGCCGCGCACGGCCGCTCTGTGGGCCGGACACGGCTGAGCTGTGCCCACCGGCGGTGGGTTTCGAGGTCGTCGTAGAAGCGCTCGTCGAGGCAGCCGCACCCGCGTGACCGCCTCGTGGTCGCGTTTCACGTGAAACATGGCGTCGCCGCGGGCGTGCGGCGCAGCGCTCCGCGGGCATGTCGGAGACTCGCGGTCGCGAGCGTCTGGATCTCCGGCGCCCTCCGGAATTGATGTCGCCTGGCGGGCCGGGGAATCGCAACGTAGGCGACAGCACTTTCGGGAGGGAGGCCTCTCGTCTGGCCTCTCGGCTTCGGGCGGCTGAGTCGCTGCCAATGGATCGCGATGGCCGACATCGGGCCAACGGCAGCGAGTCCAGGATCCAAACGATCCAGCGCCCTCTTGGAACTGCCCGGCGCCCCAAGATCTCGCGGGACCGCCAACTGGCATTCCGCCCGCTGCGAGTGATCTCGTTCTTGGTCCCGCTGCGGGCGCATCCGATGAGGGCGGCTTCGGCCTCACCGTCCTCGTCGACTTCAGGATCTGAGCCGTGGAAGGCAGAGCGCGCCAGATACCAGCGGTAGTGGGGATGGCCCAGGGCTCTCGTTGAGCCGCTCGCGGGAGGTCCCCGTTTCACGTGAAACCCCAAAGTCTCCGGTCTCCGGTCTCCGGTCTCCGGTCTCCGGTCTCCGGTCTCCGGTCTCCGGTCTCCGGTCTCCGGTCTCCGGTCTCCGGTCTCCGGTCTCCGGTC
>Ga0307515_10004725_pt1 | contig 27915 bp, 30 predicted proteins | sample 17_EM_MG_FD_194513 | JGI IMG/M metagenome (GOLD analysis project Ga0307515, IMG submission 194513) | Populus trichocarpa ectomycorrhiza microbial communities from riparian zone in the Pacific Northwest, United States - 17_EM | ecosystem: Host-associated > Plants > Roots > Unclassified | place... | reverse complement strand
AACTACAAGATCCGGGCCTCTGGTCCTTTTATCGTTTTCTAATCTCAACTGATACGGGTTCTAAGAAAAAGGCAGGTAAAACGAGAGAAACAACACGGGCTTCCTTCCTTTCAATAATCAGCGTTTGGAAATGCGGTAAAATCATGTTTTTTTAAAAAATAATTTTTATATATATTTTTAATTATTTTAATACGCTGATTTTAAAAATACTTTTTAAAATATAAAAAATATTAATTTAATATATTTCGACATGAAAAGCATTTTAAAACACAACTACAACCATACTCCAAAACAAAACGAACCCTATGCTTATTCACGAAGCAGGTCCATGACAAAAACTTCCTTCCTTTTGGTATAAAGATGTGGAAATAGTGTTTTCTTTTTCACCAAGAAAAAAGAAATCCAAATTCTATCATCGTTGTTAATCACGAGTTCGAGGCAACAATAGATTACAACTTGATAACTGAGTGTTATATTCTAGCGAGTCTAGACATGAATCTGACTCGCAATGAATTCGAGTGAGAGATGGTAAAACAACAACCTATCCAGACACTGCTCGAATAACATTTCTACTAAGATTATTTTTATATTTTGAAAATATTTTTTAAAAAAATATTTTTTTATTCTAAATTAATTTTTTTCGGATTTTTTATTATTTTAATATATTTTCGAGCGAAAAATATTTTGAAAAGTAATCACTAACACACTCTTCAAACACCCATTTATTTTTTATATTTACGAGCACAATTGGGATATATTTAAAGTTGAGATGGCAATTTTCATGATTAGAAACATGAACAAGCAAGCAATATGATTTTGGTTCCTCTTGCTCGGATGTAAACTAAAGAATGTTCGGGCTTGGAGATGATAACATATGACATTAAAGACTCTTCTGTAATTATGTTTATTATTCAACCATTGGTATCTTCTTTTTATACCTCGTCGAATTTTGATTGGACTCTTTAAAAAGAGAAAGAGAAAGAGACAGATACCAAACTTCCTTTGATCATAAAATTTCTCGAAGTTTTAATGTTCTTTACTCGCCAATGACATCCTTGTTTAGGTTGAGTTCGATTACTCTCCTGTCCTGTACTGTATATGTATTTTAAATATCATATAGCGCATGTGTTGTTTGTCATATTGTCACTTAATCACAAATGAGTTTATGAATAAAACTAAATAAATAAATAAATTTCAGTTCATAGTTGGTTAACTCGGGGAACTTGGGATTAAAAAAAAATCATTTACCTTCGACGACTATAACTATATTTAATTAGTCATTCAATCAATCAAATATATATAAATGAGCGGGAAATACGATATATTCGTGCTAATTTATTCTATGTCTGCAACCTCCCTTTCCTTTTTATTTTTTTATAACCTGCAAGTAAACAAAAGTATTAATAAAAACTTTACAGCATGGTATAAAATTTCCTCGACCAAATCTAAAGATATAAAAATGTCAAGCAGCCAGCAGTTTCATCTCTAACTCCATGTTTAATTATGTATCACTTCCAATTCAACATGGTTACGAACTCAATTTAAAAATAAAAATAATTAATTATTTTTTAAAAAAATATTTTTGAAACATAAAAACAAACAGACTTTGAATCTCAAATAATTTTGTTTATGTTAAAAAAATATTTAACATGAATTTTTAGAGAGTTTTAATATAAAATGTAACATAAAGCCGTTATAGAAAAATGTAAGGTCAAATACTGATCAAAAGTCATTGAACTTGAAAGGTAGAAAAACCGAGAATGATTTGTGCAATATTGTCCTAGCAAGGAAACGGTGGTATGATCTTGCATTTCAATGACTTTTTCTATCCATAAAGGCTTGGTACACAATACTTCTATGAAGGGTTTAAAATCTGAAGAAAGCCAGAGAAAAAAGGTTTTGCTGAATCTTTAGAGTGTGTTTGGGAACGCGGTGGAAATCATGTTTTTAAAAATTTTAAATTTTTTTCTGTTTTTTTTTAAATTAATGTTTTTAGATCATTTTGATGTGCTAATATCAAAAATAATTTTTAAAAAATAAAAAAATTATTTTAATGTATTTATAAATAAAAAATATTTTGAATCTCCACCACAACTACAATCCTAACTAAATTACCGAGTCAAGGATGGACGACTCTGCTTACGAATCCAGCTTGAAAAATATTTAAATAAAAATTTAAGGGCATCATATATGAGAAAACAATTTTTTTTTAAAGTTCGTTAGCATTGTACTAGAAGTTCATTCACTACACGCGCCACCAAAGTATGGAGGAGCCGCTAAATAGATTACAACGTTGCCCTTGATGCAGTTGTTTGGTCGTCGAAAAACGCTACACAAGTCGCTCAAAATGTGTGGGCAACATCCATGCACTAACACATGCAATGCACACATCAATGGTTTCTTTCATGATATTTATATTTATTTAAATACTAAATTATCCCTCCCGGCTTGTGACTGAAACCTTTCCCCGAGTCATCAATGAGTTATATTTTAAAATTACAATAATAATCATTTTTATATTTACTTATTTTAGTTGAACGAGTTGATAATTAAAAAGTTATTAACAATGAAATTTCAGGAATAAAAATTAAATATTATATTTAAAGATATACCTCAAATTTATTTTTAAGTCTATAATTTTTTAACCAAACATTTTTATATTTTTATTATCTTTATTTTTTTTTAGTTTCGAAACCGTAATCAAAAGCTAGAAAGATATTTTTGTTATCTATGAATATCCATCAGATTTATCCAACCCGGTAATTCGACATATTGCATTTCAACACGTATACCGTGTACCGTCGAAAGAAGTAAATTAAGAAGGTGTAAAATCCCATAACCATGCTGGAACACCAAAGGAAAAATAATAACGAGGTCCAGTCCAGCATGATAATTGGAGAAATACAAAATAAATAGACGTAGAGAGTACATGCATATTCAAAACGACGCAACAGAACAAAATACAAGGTAGAAGTAGAGAGTATACCACAGAGAGTAGAGAAAGAGACGTATGACAGGAAGTGCACAGAGCTTCAGAGTTCAGACAGGAGTTAGTTAGATTCTTCAGATTCCTTTCAAATCTATAAAGGGCATGTCTTGACATGACCAATGACCATCAGCAGCTATCAACGCACGCCAATTAAAAAGTGTCTGGGAACACGGTTCAATCTGTGTTTCTAAAAAATTTAATTTTTTTTTTAAAATTTAATATGATTTATATGTTTTAGATCGTTTTGATGTGCTGATATCAAAAATAATTTTTAAAAAATAAAAAAAATCATTGACATGCATTTTAGCATGAAAAGTTATTTAAAAAAAACCTACAACCACACTACCGAACACTCTTACACAGCCAAACCAAACACGCTCAATCTCCAACATTCATGTTATTTTTTAAAATATATATTTTTTTATTTTAAAAATTTATTATAATATATTTTTTTATTTTAAAAAGTTATTTTTTATATTAACCATTCATAACGATTTAAAAATATATAAAAAATTTTAAAAAATAAATTTCAAGAAAACAGCTTTCAAAACGGAAAAGCAAAGATGCCCGGTCTTCCCTTTTCTTTTTATATTTTATTTTTTTTGGTGGTCTACAGTACTCCGACTGGCTCCTTGCTTCGGAGGTTGCTTCCTCGCGTAGGCAAGCAGACAAGAAAAGCATCACTCATTCACTGTTGATCCTTTTTTCTCAAGTTTTGTCTTTATAATAATACCCTCTGGGAGATTTCATTCCATTGCATTGCTAACTCACTATTGTTATTCTTGTCTCTACATTCTCTCTATTTTCTGAAGCGATCATCCTGCTCTTCATACCTCAGTCAGCTGACGAGTGAGTGAGTTTTATGCTTTTCAATTACTGATTAAGTTTTACTCTTCCTCTCTTCTTGTTTAGTCCTTTTCTCTGGAATTTCATTTTGATCATGTTTTTGGAGAGATGGCTTTTCTTTCTTTTCTTTTTTCTAATGAATTTCGAGTGCCATTTGAATTGCATTGAGCAGTGATGGAGCCTGTTAGCGTGGATATAGACACAACCCAACAGCTCCCTGCTGATCCTCTCCCATTTGCTAGAAGGTGTTTTCTTGATTCCTTCTTCTCCATTGTTTGTTTTCTTAGAGGATGCCTTTAAAAAAGAAAGAAATAAGAGAGTTTTTTGTTGCTCTTTTTTTCTTCGAATAATAAATGGGTTACTGATTATTCTTTTGTTTATGTAGTTTTGTGTTTTCTACACATAGATTCTGTTGTTTTTTTTATGTTTTTCTGTGTTGGGATACCCTTTTTTTTTCTTTTTTCACAGTTATCAATTGGAGGCTTTGGAGCAGGCGCTAAAGCAGAACACAATTGTCTTTTTGGAGACTGGTTCTGGCAAGACTTTGATTGCCACCATGCTACTGCGCAGTTACGCCCATCTTCTTCGCAAGCCTTCACGTTTTATTGCTGTTTTCCTGGTTCCTGAAGTTTTCCTGGTTCGCCAAGTATGACAGATTAAGCTCCTTTCTCTGCTGCTTATGTGTGTCTATGTTATGTGGGATTTATGCTAGTCCATTTACTTAGAAACAGTACAACAATTCAATACAAAAGTTTCATTTGTCTGCTGCTGAAATTTATAACAATAGGACTAAATATTGGAGATGTTAGGAATCGCCAGTGAAGAAGGGGTGTTTTTTTTTGTAACTTTATGAGTTGTATGCAACTTGCCTTATACATCTGCTGTGGAGTTCTGAAAATGCCATGTCGTTGCTAAAGCTGAATTTGAAAAAATATATTTGGCAGTTGAACTTTTGCAATGTAATGAAATTTCCCCGACTTTTTTTAGATACCCCAGCAAACACTTCGGGTGTAGCTTAGTCAACTTTTTTTTAAGTTACAAAATGAAACTTGGCGAGTTGATATTAAAGCCAGAGTTCCATCGAAGGTTTAAAAAATAAGAGAATGAATGGAATTTTCTTCACAAGTTTAATGTTGATGATAATTTTGAGGTAGTTAGATATGAATAATGAAAGTAAAATTCAGAAAATTGATTTTTTTTTGTGTCGTCGTTCTTGCTGTCCTCTATGATTGCTAGCAAGCTGGAGTTGTGAGAATGCATACCGACTTGAATGTGGGCATGTACTGGGGAGACATGGGAATTGACTTCTCGCATGCTGCTACATGGAAGCAGGAAATAGACAAACATGAGGTAAGCTGGGTGGAAGCTGCTTCATTGATTATCCGTTTATTTTTTTTTTTTATCTCTGTTTTTCTTTGTAATCATTTGCATCTGTTAGCCTCATCTTATGTTTTTAAGTTCCGAGTTTTCACCTGTTTGTACCTCTGTTTCAAAGTCTTATTTAAGAACTTGTCCTCAATCGGCCAGCTATTTTTTTACTATCCAAAAGGGGGAAACATTTTGAACTACAACAATCAAAATATACTTTGAGAGGCTCAAAATAAAGAAAAAAATAAAACTGTTTTCAATGGTTATTGATTAGCATGCTAGTGGTGCTGGTAGTGGATGTGGTTTGTACTTTCTTTAGTTATAGCATTCAAATGGTGATTTTTGAAGGCTTTTATATATCATTTCTTGTTTTAGGACTTCATTTTTATATTTTTTTCAATGCTGTCGCTTTTACACCTGTGAGATTTGAAGAAATATGATGAAGGTAGCCCTGATCCAGTCTTTAACATGTATCTGGAGTTTTATCTGGAGTTCTGGTTCTTCTTTGACGATATCAAGTGCTAGCTTTCCTTTGAGGAACTGCATGATATACTATTGATTCGCTGACATAAAATTAATTATCCATCAATGACTTCATTTCAGTTGTTGTCAGTTTGGTACTTAATCATTTCTCCTCTGATTTTTATTTTTTAAAATTTTCTACACTATGATCCTCTTCCTTTCTGCAGCAATTTTTTTGTAGTTTGCCAATGTTACCAGCATATGGCTTATGCAATGGACAATGACCTTTGGATTAATATGTATAGGTGCTTGTTATGACACATCAAATTTTGCTGAACGGCTTGAGGCAGGGCTATTTCAAGCTAGACTTCATAAAGGTGTTGATATTTGATGAATGTCATCATGCCAGGGGCAATCACCCTTATGCATGCATCATGACGGTGAGCTATTTCTCTCACCTTCAATCTACCTCTTTTATTAAATTTTTATTCTGTTGTATCATAATGATTTACCTTTGATTCATAATAACACTAGTTGAAGTGATATTCGTTTTTTCAGGGAAAAGTTACTGAAAATCCCCCCCCCCTGTTTTATGAGAAATGAACCCTGCTCAATTAGAGTTTCAAGCATTTTTTTGTTGTCCATGGTGTGAAGATCTGTGTGGATTTGGTAGAAGAAACTGATAAGGGTGTCAGATTTGAGAAGAATAACCTGAACTTCTGCAGGGTTTTTCATGGATGAAAGTTAATATTAGATTGATGGATTTCTGCAATTAGATTAAATACATGCAGGCATTTCTAAGCATCCTAAGAATTGTACTATCTGTTGCGAGAACCTAACATACCACCTTTCTTAATTATTGACGAGAAAATTCGACGCTTAAATAAATATGAATAATATGTGGGGTGCCAGTCACAAGGGTGGTTTGGTTGGATGCAAAGTTTTGTCGTTAGTTTAAGTCATTTATTATTTATTAAACTAATGTGTATTAAGTCACCATTTATGTTTACTTAGAGCCACAAAAGATGATGCTTGAAGTCAATGGTGTACAGTGAATATTCTGCTAAGTTTGAAAGATTTACATTTGCAGGAGTTCTTTCATCGTGAGTTAAGGTCTGGTCACCATGATCTTCCTAGGATTTTTGGGATGACAGCTTCTCTCATAAAGTCAAAGGGTATGCTTTAGCAATAGATCATATTGTTTGCTTGATACTTGCATTTTGCACTATTTCACTTGATGTAAGATTTAACCCTTTTTTCTTGCTTTGTGTTAAAGGTGCAAACTCAGAATCATACTACAGGCAGCAGATTTGTGAACTGGAGAATATTATGAATTCAAAGGTTGCTTCTAGCTTCTTGTTAAGAATATTTACCTTGGTTTCTTCCCATTTGCTTGGTCACCATAATACTTATTTACACTAAGGTCGTCATGAGTTGTTTGTTGTAAAATCCTCAAGGTCCACTTTTCATTAAAAAAAAAATGTATCCTGGGTATGGCCAATGGATCTCTTCATTATAAAGGAGTTTTTCATCAGACAATGGTTAATGATGTATTGTGAATGGTCACTGAAACAATTCAGTAGAAACGAGTAATGCTGTGTATAACCTTTAAGGAGTTCACTTAGTTCCACATTTCTTGTATAAGAAAGATTTACTTTTCCTAGGTGCTTTTGTGCATTTGGTGTTCTCTTGTTGGCTGTTGCACTTAGGAAAAACACCTAAACTATGCATCATATATTAATTCTCTAACCTTCTTACGATAATCTTTCATTTTTTGTTTTACATTTTCCTACCCATCCATTCATGTACAGGATTTTATTATCAGCACTGATTTCTTTTTATTTGGATATTGAATTGATTGTTCACATTCCTATTTGAAATTATTATGTATATCATCTCCTTTTGCATTTGGGTGACTTCTAAACATTTAAACGATCCCACATGGCACATTTCAATTGCACTCAACTAATATCCATAATATTTTCCCTTCCTTGCTCAAAATTTCTTGAAAATTATATCTTGGGTACATGCTGTACAGCTCATTACATGTTACTGGGTTTAGGCAAGCTGGAGGAACCCCATAGCCTACCATTGGATCTAGAAAATCCATGATCTTTGCCCTTTTTTGGGCTTAGGGGAAATATAAGAATACTAATGTAGCTTTAGCTTTTTACCTTGGCAGATATAGAACATCATTTATACATGTTCGGCATATAGACTTAGTTATTGCTAGATTTTTTTATTTGATTGTTATGTTCCAGACCACTCTGTTGTACGTGAATTTGTTTTATTCTTCAATAAATTGTTTATGATAACATTTCTTATATCGAAGGTATACACCTGTGCTAGTGAGACTGTGCTTGCCGAATTTATACCATCCCCAGCCGCAGAATTCTTATTTTATGAGCCCATGAAGATCCCTGATGGTATATATGCTTGCTTGGAAGAAGAATTGGGGAATTTAAAGGCAAAGGTGTGTGCTTTCTTTATTGCAAGTTTGGAAGGGATGCTGGTGGCTTCTATGATTTTATTGTTAGTCGATTTACTGTTTTTCAGCATGAATTATTGCTCAAGCAATTGGATCTCAGTGAGTCTGCTGCAGAATCTGTACACAGTAAAATATCAAAAGTACATTCAGCTTTGATGTTTTGTTCAGGGGAACTTGGTGTTTGGTTGGCTTTTCAGGTATTTTCTTAGTCTGCACTCCCTCATGTACCTGCCTGCCATTGCACTGATATCCGTGTAGTTAAAATCATTTAGTGTATGTTGATGAAACAGGCTGCACGGTTCTTATCACACAGTGACACTGATAGTGACTTTATTGCATGGGGTAAAGTAGACGTGTCTGGTGAGACAATTGTTAAGAAGTTTTGCTGGGATGCCTCTTTGGTGATTTCTAATTGCTTTTCAGCTGGTACTTTTTCTAACTTGGCAAGAGAATTTGTGGAAATTTTAACTGGTGATTCTTTCTTACTTTTCTAGTTTTTCTTTTTATTGTATTGAACATCGTCTAGAATGCTGTATTGGTGATAACACTGAGGCTGATGTGGGCGCGGGGCTTATAACTGCAAAAGTTCTCTGCCTTATTAAGACACTTCTTCAGTACAGGTTGGTGCAGAACTGTATATGCATCCTCAATTACCTTCATCAGATATGTTTGACAGAATATTGGGGATGGTTCTAGTTTCTGAAGTCTGCTGGAAATGTTCTTATTTGCATATAAAAGATAAAAACAAATGAAAAGTTGCACATTGTGGCTTGAGTCTTTTAATGAGTTTATACAAGAGCTTGCTCTTTTCCCATTGATGAGCAGCTCTTAATTGTTCAAACTAAATGCTCATGAGATCATTCGACTGCACTCGGACTATTCATTAAACTGTTGTATGCATACAACATATTTTGAATAAATAAAGCCTCAAATTAATATTTTGGTCATTTTTACACCAGCTTGTGTGTTGATGAGTTTCTTTTGTGTATTTAATAACAGGGATTTAAAGGACATAAGATGTATAGTTTTTGTGGAAAGGGTCATTACTGCCGTTGTCCTTGAATCTCTATTGAGGGAGTTGCTTCCTAAACATAGCAGCTGGAAGACTAAATACATAGCAGGAAATAATTCAGGGTTGCAATCCCAGACACGCCAAATGCAAAATGAAATTGTGGAAGAATTTCGTAAAGGCATGGTATGCAATTTTTCCTCTTTGGATCCAAAATAATATATTCATGATATTGTCCGTGTTGAAATGAGTAAAATAGCATACTTCCAGGTGAACATCATTGTTGCAACATCAATCCTTGAGGAAGGATTAGATGTACAAAGTTGCAACTTGGTGATTAGATTTGATCCTCCATCCTCAGTCAGCAGTTTCATACAGTCCCGAGGTCGTGCTAGGATGCAGAATTCAGACTACTTATTAATGGTGAAAACGTAATGTTCCAGTGACTCTTATTGTACATAGTAACAATGAGTACTGTTAGTGAATATGAATAGCTTCTTTTGTTCATTTTACTGAGAATTTATGTTATCATTAGTGTTTGATCTCTTTCACTTGTTTTTGATAACCGTAGAGAGGATTCGACCACACATTCTCGACTAGAGAACTATCTTTCTAGCAGTGAAATAATGAGAAGGGAGTCCCTGCGCCGCTCTTCCACTTCTTGTTCAGCTCCGCAGAGTGAACTGTATGAAGATGAGTTCTATAGTGTTGAAGGCACAGGGGCAGTTGTAACTCTTAGTTCAAGCGTTAGTTTGATTTACTTTTACTGCTCACGTCTTCCTTCTGATGGGTGAGTCATCAGTATTCTTAATTGTGAAGATACAGCTAAGCTAAGCTCTTAATAATTTTATTATATAGCGGTCACAAGCTTGTATTGTACCATTGCTTACACGCTCTCTCTCCCCCTTTCTCTTTTTTGGTTGGGAGGGTGGGGTTGTATTTTTTGTAGGTATTTTAAACCAGCTCCTATATGTATTATAGACAAGGAGAAGGAGACTTGCACACTACATCTTCCAAAAAGCTCTCCTATACAAAATATTTGTGTGCAGGGAAATAATAAAAATCTGAAGCAGAAGGCATGTCTTGAAGCTTGCAAGCAACTCCATTTAATTGGTGCTTTAACAGACAATCTTGTTCCTGATGTTGTTGAGGAAGAAGCTGTTGCTCAAGAAATTAGTAAATTCTGTTTGCAACCTTTCTATTATTGGTTTGGGTGTTTTATACTTTCAAAGCACTATCTACACTTTAAAGAAATCATTTTTCACTTCAATTCTCTTTAAACAATTTAATCTTGTAATTGTTTATTTTATAGGGAATGAACGGTATGACGATGAACAACCCATTTATTTGCCACCTGAGCTGGCCAGTCAAGGTCCACGGAACTTGAAGACAAAGTACTACTGCTACTTAATTGAATTAAATCAGAAATTTGATTATGGTGTTCCTGTCCATGATATTGTGCTTGTCATGAGGACTGAGCTTGAATCTGATGTCTTAAGTAGCATGGGTTTTGAATTAGAAGCTGAGAGGGGATTATTGGCAGTGAGCTTGAGGTATATTGGAGATATTTATCTTGATCAAGTGCCGGTATGTCATCTAGTTTTCTTCTTTTCTTGTCACGTGTGTAATATGTGATGAAAGATTACGTAATGTATTGTATTTTCCTCATTTCCATTTTTTGTTTGATTGTCAGGTTCTCTTATGTAGGAGGTTTCAGATTACGCTTTTCGAAGTTCTTATACATCGTGAAGTGAACAAATTGGAAGAGGTCTTAAAAGGATTGGAGTTAGGGACAGGTGTTGTGATGGACTATTTTCTACTTCCAGCTATCAGGTCACGCTCGCAACCTTCCATTGACTGGGAACCTATTAGTTCTGTCCTGTTTTCATATAAAAACGAGGACCACTTCAACTGTTCTTCGAAGGGCAATGCCCATGTTGTCCATACCAAAGGTGGTCCAGTTTGCACATGTGTGCTTCAGAATTCCTTGGTCTGCACCCCCCACAATGGTAATGTCTATTTCATCACGGGTGCTTCTGAGGATTTGAATGGAAGGTCGCTTTTAAAGCTGAGGAATGGAAGTGCAATCACTTACAAGGAGCACTTTGCAAAGCGGTATTGCTCTTTGATTGTTCATCGGTATCATGCTATATATTTTATTTTTGTATCCCTATGTGTGACTTCAAGCTCACACTTGATTGCAGCAGGCATAGCATCCAATTGCTTTTTGATCAAGAACCATTACTTGAAGGGAGACATATTTTTCCAGTGCACAATTTTCTTAACAGATGCAGAACAAAAAAGGAGAAAGGTCTGGTATTCTTGTCTTGTCTTGTCATGGACCACCTACCCACTTCCTTTAGGACATGGATACTATGATACCACGATAAAAGAATTTCAGCCTTTTCTGTTCGTTTAAAGATTGTAAAATAAACAGAAACATCACTGGTTTAAAATATGTTTCATCTAAATTTTTTTCTGTCAATACAACACAAAAGCAGGTTAAAATAATGAATTAATTAAACCAGTGTAGTTAAATGGCCCAAATCATAACACTTTGGCTTGGTCTTGCGTAGAACCTCTCAAGATCTGCCCCTCTCTCTCTCCATCTCCAGTTTTTTATGCTACGAAATAAATCAAGAGGAAATTGGGTTGCCAGTTTAGGCCATCTGGATATGGAATCCAGACCCTTTTATTTTATTTTATTTCTTACAATATGTGCGATAATTATACTGTATTTACATTATTAATGATATTTGCTTTTGGGCATGACAGAATCGAAGAATGCACATGTAGATTTGCCTCCTGAACTTTGTGACATAATTTTATCTCCAGTATCAATCAGCACTCTTTATTCTTATACATTTATCCCATCAATAATGCATCGACTAGAGTCCCTACTTATTGCTGTCAACTTAAAGAAGATGCATTCGGATCATTGCATGCAAAATGTTGATATTCCAGCCATGAAGGTAATTTATTCCGACTCTAATTATGCGAAATGTTTTGTTTTTTGGACTTGTACTGACCAAACTTTGTTATTGGTAGGTATTGGAAGCAATTACCACAAAGAAGTGCCAAGAGAAATTTCATTTGGAATCCTTAGAAACTCTCGGAGATTCTTTTCTTAAATATGCTGCAAGCCAGCAGCTATTTAAACTTTATCAAAATCATCATGAGGGCCTTCTTAGTATGAAGAAGGAAAAAATTATTTCTAATGCTGCACTCTGTAGGCGTGGATGTGACCACAAACTTCCGGTAGTCTTTCCTTCGAGAAAAAAAGTTCAAATGATTTTACCTGACCAACAGAAATATCTAGCACTGAGAAAAAAATTTCATGGTTCATTTGATTAATCTTCCCTCATTTTATTGAATTATAGGGGTTTATCCGCAATGAATCTTTTGATCCAAAACTCTGGATGATTCCTGGTGACAAGTGTGGAAGCGATTTGTTAAGTGAGGAGCCACTTTCTGAGTGCAGAAAAATTTACGTCAGGGGAAGAAGAAAGGTAAAAAGTAAGACAGTTGCTGATGTTGTCGAGGCACTCATTGGGGCATACCTTAGTACAGGTGGTGAAGTACTGGCCTTATTTTTCATGGATTGGATTGGTATAAAGGTGGATTTCATGATTGTACCGTACGAGAGGCACTTCCAATTGCAGGCAGAGAAGTTTGTTAATGTTCGCTACTTAGAGTCACTGTTAAACTATTCATTTCGTGACCCTTCTCTGTTAGTAGAGGCATTGACCCATGGTTCTTACATGCTTCCTGAGATCCCAAGTTGTTATCAGGTAATTTTATCCATAATTATGATGACATTTATGCTGTTTATGAAAATATGATGATATAACACTACAACGTGCACACAGATATTTTCTCTTTTTGAAGATTGCTTTAGTTTCTGTGATCCTTTTTGTAAATGCTGGTTTTTGGTGATCTTCACTTCAACGTGTTTAACTGTTGTTCAGCGACTGGAATTTCTTGGAGACGCTGTGCTAGATTATCTCATCACGATGCATTTGTACAAGGAATATCCCGGGATGTCACCAGGACTGTTAACTGACCTGAGGTCTGCTTCTGTAAACAATGACTGTTATGCACAATCAGCTGTTAAGGGGGACTTGCACAAACACATTCTTCATACCTCACAAGACCTTCACAAGCATATAGTCGAAACTGCTGAAATTTTTCAGAAATCTTCTTTAGGATCAACATTCGGATGGGAATCTGAGACATCTTTCCCCAAGGTTAGTACCAAACACGTTAAAGTGAAATATGCTTGCTGCAAAGTTCTTTGGTTTTGCAGTGTAATTTGATTTAGCAGCAATTGTTTTTTCCTCTCTATTTATTCTTGTTTTTGCTGTCATTTTATGTTAAGTTAGCTATATTGTCAATTATATTATTCGTGCACTCATTTTAACTCCTTGGTGCCCATGATTTACTGATCAGTTTATGCCAACATCATCTTGACTTGTTAATGAGTGAAATCCAGGAAGGTGTCTGACATGGAAGAACCCCACCTTCCTGCGTTTGCAAACTTTGTCCAATTGTGTAACATGCAATTGATTATTTATGTACAGTCAGAATTCAGCATTATTACTGTATTGAAAAATGAAAAAGCAAACTAGCAGATAAAAAATTCAAATTCTAATGTCATTTTATACTTGTATGGTTCCTAATCCTAACAGGTACTTGGAGATGTTATAGAGTCTCTAGCAGGGGCTATTCTTGTAGATTCAGGATACAACAAGGAGATAGTCTTTCAAAGTATAAGACCACTTTTGGAGCCTTTAATTACGCCTGCGACAGTAAGACTCCATCCTGCAAGAGAATTGAGCGAATTATGTCAAAAGCAACATTTTGATTACAAGAAATCCGTTGTTTCCTACAACGGCAGGAATGCTTCCATTACAATAGTGGTTGGGGCTAATGGTGTGACATTCAAACACACAGCCACAGCTGCAGATAAGAAGACAGCCAAAAAATTAGCTTCTAAAGAAGTCTTGAAGTCCCTGAAGGAAAGTAATTTTGCGTCTAGTAGTACCCCAAGCAAACTTGATTAAACCATCTCTCATTGGGAATTTTGAGTTTGCATCAAGTTGGATGTCTGCTCTGGTATAGGTGTGTGACTATAAAGTAGTTTGTATATTTTATGTTAGGAAAGGTGTATTCACGTAGAAATTTATACATAAGAGCCTTACAAACAGTTTGACAAGTGATGTATGATGCGTTCACTCGCCATTCAAGTAACTTACAGAAACATTGCATTAATGCTATTTCTATTTGAAGATATTTTGAAATTTCGGTATTTGGAGAGACAAATAACGTATGTCGTCTCTCCAAAGTGATGGTAGTTACCAGAAGCAATTGTGTCGTGCTTTGGAAGATGCATCGGCGTTGGATTTGTGTGCATGTTTCTTGTATTTGCTTTAGGTGAACCGTGACCAATCTTTCGTGAGATTTCATGCATTGTACTAATGAAAGGAAAAGGAAACTTATCAGCAAATATCAGCAAACTAAAGCAATCTTCGAAAGGAGAAAATATAACCTTGAAAGACTTTGTTGAAAGCAAACTTATCATTGATCTTATAATTGAAAATATTGCACCCTAATAAATTGGCTTTGTCAAAAATTTGAATAGGCTAGCAAGCATTTCCAGAAACAAAACTGCAATTGAGATGGTCCAACTCTTATCTCTTTATTTCCACATAAATGTCAGCAAAAGAGCTCCTATGGGGATTCCTTGCATTTTTCAGCAATCAATATCCTTAATGCGGTGTGTATCAATTCCTTGTAAGCTTCTGGATTATTTTAGTGGTCATCAATCTCTGCCTGAAAACAGGAAATGAAATTCAGCACCATAAGTTGCATCCTGAAGGGAAAGTATTCAGAGTCTAAGTAAATTCCAGAATAGGTTTTTCTTTGGTGCAGTGTGCAGCTGATTGAGTCTAAACCATCTTTTTCAATAGCTTCTGGCTATTGTCTATTATCTCTTATTCTAGGCTCAAGGAATTCAATGTCAAAACTCTTTTCAGGAAACCTTAAAGCATTGCTGGAGTTTCTTTAATGAGTTAACTTCAAGATCATCGTCCAAACAGCTCATTTGAACATACCTTGCGAACTGCTTTTAAAGCAACCAAAAGCTTTTCTCCAATTAGCTCATACATGACTGTCTTTTTTAAGAACTTTCAAAGACTCAGAAAGTGATCGAGGCAATCTTGGAACATTTTCAAGCATAGAAGGGTCTAAATCTGTGCCAAAACTTACAAAACAATATCAAGATGTTAGCATACAACTTAATTTTAAGAGCCGGGAAAACAATGAAACTCTGACCTGCTAACCAAAAGGAGAATAAAATACCCAGAACACAACATGCTGGAGCAAGATTGAGATTTTATTAAAGATGAAGTAATGTTACCGACAGGTTCAGGAAGAGGAAGATGCTTTCTAAGACCATCATTCCAGCGGAAATTATAGCAGCCAGAGCCAAGTATGGATTTGCGCACCCATCAAAACACTTAATTTCAAAGTTGCTCACGAGATCACGCTCAATTCCAGGTAGGCAAGTTATAGCAAGCTTCCTTGTTTTCTCTACCCCAGCAAACATTTGGGGGGAATAGTCGATCATAACTAAAGAGAATAAGAGTTAGCTGGCCAGGGATGCAGTAAAGAGAATTTATAGAAAGTAAATTTTCAGAAGGGATGCATAGCTGCACACACCATCTAAGATGAAATTTCTAACGACAATCACTAACACTCATCTATTTAATTCAGTGAAATTCTTATAAAATATTATTCAAATAAAGGTCTGAAACTGCATTCCCAGTAAATAAACTTCTATGCAAAATTCTTGAGTTAGGCAACACTTTAGACAGGACTACAAGGCACAAATGCCAGCAAACAATTTCTCATAATAGTGCTTTTTCCGTAAAGCAAATGTGAAAAAAAAGTAAATATTAGCAAGAACTGGAAAATGATAGGAAAGTATCGCAACCTGTATGGAATTGGTGCCGTGAAGGCCAAAATTGAAGGAAGATGATGCAGAAACCCTGCCATAAAAATCCTCCCCGATTGTTGACATTCCATAGCGGGATGATCCATCAGATGCCATGAAAACATTGTGTCCATTTTGGCACAAGCTGACATGTTCATGGGAACCAGGACCAATGTCGTCCACCGCAAGCCTACGCAAAAAGCAGGATACGCCAAGATCATGGCTATCATTAAAAGAACGTCCAGCCCAGTCAGGGTGAGGAGTGGTGAGTGTGCCGTGTCTTTTATTAATTAGCTGCTGGTTGGCTCCAAGGACCAGGCTGCGTTTTTCAAGCTTTATTATTGATAAAAAGGCACAACCAAATCCATTTACTTATGCAAAACTAGCTGTCGAGTCTGCACAAATTCCTTGACAAGTGTTGACAACACTATCCAACCTCTAAACCAAATAGTTTTTTTTGGTTCTCTAACACATGGTAATCAGTTTCGGATGTGAAAAAATTGGAGTCCGTCACATAACATGGTGGTAATGGGTAATCAAACAAACAATAATAATAATAATAATAATAAACATACAATTTAGAAATGCCCTGTCTGCTCTGCTAAAGCTCTGGGACCGTGACCTCACAGCACCACCATGACACAACTTTTGACATTAACACAAGGCCCGGCTCATTTGTTTATGGCTTTCGAATTTGTACAGTACTGCCGGTGAAAACTTCAACTGTTTAACCAATGCAGACACCACCCTAGCAGTTAAGTAGCTCTCCCTCCCGCTACTCTGTACATCGTGATACCAGTAACATAAATACAGAGAAAATAAAATCTCCAAACAAAAGCAATAATGGAGTTCGAATATCATATAGCATTGATTCCATTACACAACGTGATCGGTCTCCTTGCTTTCCTGTTCATCCATGGTATCACATAATTTTGCACCCCTTGTTTCTGGCAACAAACACAGCAAAACTCCAGAAATTATCATCACAATCCCGAACACTCCATATGGAAAAAAACTTGTCTTTTCTCCCTTCATATATCAACATAGGACTGAACACAGAACCAAACATGTGGGATTGCCTTCATATGGAAAAAACTTGCCTTTTCTCCCTTCATATATCAACATAGGACTGAACACAGAACCAAACATGTGGGATTGCCTTTACAGTGATGTAGCCAAATTCCTAACTGTAGTAGGAAATAGCTCTACCGTGAATCCAGATAAAAAATCACTGATGAGCAAGCGCAAAAGAATGCTAATATCTCAAACCCAGTGTTTACCCCTTCCCGTTTACTTCCAGTTATAGCACAGATGCTGCAGCTTATTCCACTTACTAAGAATAACGTGAGTATAGAACTTATCCTGTTCCATTTATCTACAAAGAATAAGAGGATAAAAGCTGAGGGCACCTCAATTGTGGCATTAAATGTAACACTCGGGTAGAGATTGGAACCCAAGTTGCCTAACCCCCACGGAATCCCGTAGTGCACCAAACCAAGGCTGCAGCCAAGTCCCATGATTATCAATATTCTTCTACAAGCCCATCCTTTCTCAAATAGCTTCTTCATTGATGTAAACTAATCATCCTTCACCTTTTCATGTTTTAAAGAAATGTTGCCTGAGCTAATTATGTGCTCCAAGTAATCACAGCGGGTTGCGGATGAAAGTTTCTTCAGTACAGCCACTGCTTCTTCATTACGTCCTTGAAGGAAAAGCCATCTGGAAGACTCGTAAGCAAAGAAATAAAGAAACAAACTATAAATGAGTCCTGGAAGAGAAGTACATAAATAAATTCTTCTCCATGAAGAGTCCTTGGTAATGTAAGCAATGGCCGGTAAGGACAGAAATCCTAGAGCAAAACACAAGAATGCAACAAAACTAACCCGGCCTCGACATGTTTTTCCAACTGTCTCCACCAGTAACACAATTATACAGTTCCAATTGATGCACGACCAAATCCGCTAAAGAATCTCAAGGCCGAGTACATCTAAATGTTGGTGGAGAAGGCAGCCAGAGACATGTGTTGGAGGTTGAGGTGCATGCAGTGCTATTGCTGGTACAATGCAATGTTGGGAAAGCATCAGTGAAAACACTGATATAGACTTGTTGTGAATCAAACATGTAAGCTAATGAGACGAGGACTGTTCGAAAAAATTGGGCACACCCAAATTCACCTATGCTGTTTTCTATAATGTCATCGCCTTTGAGATCAGAATTGTGATTACTAGTTTCATGCTTGGCAAACCATGCCTCTCACTCTGTTCAAACTTCGACCTGACAAAACAGAGGGCCATGATTTATTTATTTTTTCGAAGAAAGAAAACGACTTCTTTTACTTTGCTGCTTCCTTTGAAATTTTAAAACTAGAAGCTTCTAGTTTTAATACCTTAAAAATACAAGACATGCACCTCTATGATATCTGTTTAGAAAAAGTAAATTTATCCGATCATGTAATACTAATAAGAAAAAATAATAATAATTACAGTGTTACATTATGAAGAATTAAAAAGATATAGTAAACTTGTGTTAAGAGGTTTTTATTTTATTTTTATAAGTATGGTGAAATGACTGAATTAACTTTATAATTAAAAAAAATCCCAAGCAGGTTTTTTCATATTTTTAATTTGGATTTTTTTATTATAATAGAGTAAAAGATAATTTGATATTTTAATAAATATTAAATATTATTTAAAAAAGGACACGTGAGAGAGTTTAGGAGTCGCTAGTGATATTAGGACGACGAATATGATGTTGTCCGGTGGCCGTGGAGTTAGAAATTTTAGGGGTAGTTTACACATCGGCGTTCGAATCATAGACAAGTTTTTCCGGTGTTGAAGTCATGACCCTACTTCCTGAAGAGTCGATAGATGCGGAACTACCTGAAGAGGACCTGGAGATTACTACTTCAAGGGCCAGTGGGAGAGGAGGGCAGAATGTAAACAAGGTTGAAACTGCGGCCAGAATAACTCATACCCCCACTGGTGTACCCGTTCGCTGCACGGGTATGATTGTGCCCTAAATTTTTCGTCGCCTTTCAGTCGTGAAAATGGAAATTTATTTTCCTCTCGAAAAACACGATTCGTTCTTTACTAAAAAGAAAAAAAACTTCAAGACTCACATGGTCGATTCTCGATTATATGTATATTGAAGTTTTTTTTTTTCAATGCAAATATATATATATATATATATATATATATATATATATATTATTTTTTATTTTATTTACGGGAAAGGCAGAGAACGACGTCGGAGGATATTCACTGGTAATCAAACTTGTAGGCTTTAATTTAACGGCAAATAAAATAATTAAACAGGCACCCAAAAAAATTAATTAGACGGTGTCGCTTTGGCACTGAAAGACCGAAAGGAACTGGTTAGTGGTTAGAAAGAAGCTCCTCCGTCGACAAAGAAACAAACAAGCACCAAGAGAGCTCTCACCCGCAATGAGAGCGTGATGCGCACGTTAGCAGCAGCCCAGCTGAAGAATGAATGTAATGCTGCCTTGAAATGTTCAGTCAAATCAAACAATTCTATTGGTTAAGTATTGTTGCTCTTTCATTTTTTTGTCCTTTCTTTGGAGCAGTATTTGTGTCGTTTTAATCCTCGAAATGTTCGTTCTCGCAATTTCACATCATCTTCATCACCATCATTCAGTAAAAGAGGTCTCCTCTCTCCCTCTCTTTCTCGGTTTTTTTATTGTTAATTACAAGTATTATGGTAAACCCAGCTCCATCACCATCATTCTTTGGGTATAAATTACGAGCTGCTTGTATTATGTTGACGTGGGTTGCGATCACGGAGCTTTGTTCTTCTCTGATCATAGTATTTGATGATGGATTCGTTTTTATCTGTAAATTTATTGTTGTCAGATTGCACTTCTTCTGAATCATATATTCTTAGGCCCCTTTTCTCCTAGAGTGTTGTAATTGTGTTTTTTTTGCTGTGTTTGTGATTTTCAGAACTGATGACCCATAGTTAAGTAAATGAACTATTGAATATCAGGTTTAGATTGAAATTAGCTTGGCGTAAGAGATGTTGAGATTTTTTCTTTCTTTCTTTTTTTATTCATACGCAAATCACAGTGTAAGGTCTGCTGCTGCTGCTGCTTCTTCTTGATTTCTAGTTGAAAGAAGGATGAGAATAGTGGAGATGGGTGGGGCTCAACTGCTCAAGAGTTGTTCAACATGTAAGGAGGTGCTAAAGATGACCACACCAGGAAAGCGGATTTGAAAGCTCTGCCCTCTCACAGCCAGGTTAGATTTAAATGTTTGCTTTCATCATTTTGTACTTATATTCCTTTATTAATGGATTTTAGATGTGGATGAATAAGTCTTCTGTGTACTCTTGATTCAACGTCACAGCTTGCCAATTGTAAACGCAACTAATATTGTCTGTGATTCCAGTTCTCCTGGATAGGAGGATGTGCTGAATTCTTATTAATATCAAATCAGTGATGCTTTTCTCTAGCAATATAATACCTTGATTTACCAATCCATTATAGAAATGATCAACAAAAGCTGGCTGAGCACACAAATTGGAGTTCGTGTTTCCAATACAAGAAATGTTTAGAACAATAAGAATAATGAATGTCTAGATCCATTAGATTTTTCTAATTTCAGCTCCTGGTGCTTAGGGTATTTTGGTTCTTTAGGCGTGATGTGATGGGCTCGATTTACATATTTGAGTATTCAACCTACGGCAACATCCATAAATGTTCATGACAACACAATTGCTGCCAAGAGTTGCTGGAACTTGGTATTTCCGTTTTGAAACTGCAGATGAAGCTGTCAGAGCTTTACACCATGCAGGGGCAATCTCGGTGATTAAGTCTATCCCAGATTCCTCTGATGAAGCAGAAAATGAGAAATGTAAGGCTAGCTTGCTGAAGAGATTCCAGGATCTGAGATATGATAATTCGTCTTAAGTAATCGATTCAGGGCATAACCCTTTCCAATGCAGGCTTGAAGTACAGTCAGGTCAAAAAGTCATCTGACATCTTGGAGAGATTAGGCCTCACAAGTAATGAAAATACAGTGCATCTCTTTTGAATGTAATTTGAACCAAAATTTCCCCATCGATACTCATGTTTTTAATGCTATGAATCGTAGGGGTTTGTATACCATGAGGCATGAGCTCGTGGAGTGGATATGTAATAGTTGTCCTGCGCAGTTATAATTGTGCTCGTAAGGCTGTGTTTACATTGAGTAGCTTAGTTTGTGACCCTGATGGTTTGCCAAGCAAGTAGTTAGCACTCAGCACACGTCCACCAATTTTTGTGTGTTGACTGTTCCATCATCGTATATGTGCTAGCCTGAAATGGATGTGTTTGTTGGTGCTGGAGTGGATGGATGGATGGATGTGGACTGCTGCTCAGTTGGACCTTGATTCTATGGAGAGTTTATTGAAGATACTTCAAACAATTTCGGCTATTTGAATGGTAAAATGGAAATAATGTTATGCTAACCTTGTTCTTTATCTATTAACCCTGTGTAGTTCGTATTTCTTTGCAAGCTTACACAGCAAAATTGTTTCTTGCAAACTACCGTTTGTTGTATGAAAGCTTTTCTATCTTTTATAATGGTGTGTGTATGAATCTAATTCAAGAAAGTTCAGATTATCATCTTACCTACCCTTGGTTTTTAGATCCTGGGTCAATGTTTTCTCAAATCCCATGCCAAGTGTTGTAATGAATCAAATGAAATAATCCCATAATTTTTCAAAACTAACAGCAGATCATGTGCAAAGAAGTACATCAAAACCGGTTGACTGCTATCCTCGCCCCATGTTCACGACTTTTCCTTTACCTTTACAAGATCGGTTGCTATGCAACTTAAAATAGTTATTTGGCCTTGACATGAGCACTCTATAAATTCAAACAAATAGAATTAATTTTTATTTCCTGGATTTGAGCTCTTAATACCAATTGAGATTCAAACATCTGTTTATCTATAAAATAATTAATCATTTGTGACCCAGAAACCACGTTCCCCTGTTGGTTTATGGAGCTCTATCTCAAAATTTTAGCTCACGGTTGATTTTAAAAGCAAAAACTAACGTTTCGTGCTGGTATGATTATACAGTTGAATCACAAATTCTCCATGAAGATGACTTCAGTGTGAAAGTTTATCCAGGAGTGGACTATGCCTTCATTGTGGCATTGATTGTAGTCCTCAATGAGGAAGACATGGTTTGATTGTCTCTTGTGAAGTCATATCTTACCTGTACATCATCATATACATCTATAGTAAGTGGCCAAGTGGTTTGTTTAGTTTTTAATGCTTGTGATTCATGTTTGTTCGCTATATTCCTTGTTGAGACGCAACACCACGGTGATTTAAATACGTTGTTATGTGATTCTAATTTTTGTATACTGCATATGTGACTGTATTTATTAATGATTTCTACTAGGACTCTTCGCAAGAGAGAATCTGATGCCAGTTCAATATACAAAATTACGACCTAAACTTTCAGAGAAGCTGCTGTTGGATTGTAAGGACACGCTACGAGTATGAAGAATACATATAACAATACAAGCACCTCAACTAGAAAAACACAGGGAGGGGCTATTACTATTACTATTACTTGTTTCTAACCAAACTATAGATGTTTGTTGACAAGGCAATTGTGCTTGTTGCTACAGCTAGAATTATCATCACTGCTGCCACGATCTTATCTCGTGTCGTTGATATGCTGTGAACATCCCTGTAATTCATGAGAAGACAAAAGGAATTATATTGTGCAGAACTGTCAAATTTATACTGCAAAATATCAATTTCGGAAGGACAGAGCAGTACCTTAACACAATAGCACCTGGGAAGATGAAGGCGAGACACACTGCTGAGGTTGATCCCATGAACTGAAACAAGTACCATATATTTGGGATTGCAATCGCTGCCAGGTAAGCGAAAACTAGTAGTGCAAGAGTGAGGGACACAAATCTGATGGAATCTGTCGCTAAAAGAGGCTTCTTAGGGAAAAGAAGTTCATCAATGTTTGCCCTCAATGAGAAGTTCAAGAGGGGAAACGCCAGCATGAGGTGAAAGGCATAACTAAGTCTGACAGTGTCATTGAGTAATGCACCGATTGTTGTATCAGAACTCTGGTCAAAATTTACAAGTATGTCGGCCACGATTGATTCCCCAAACAAAAGATACCCAGAAATGCCTATGGTGAAGTAGATGCCAGCACAAAGCAAGAGGGAAATCTTGACTGCTGAAACCATATCAGAAGGTTTCCCGAGCTCGAAACTTATTGGATGAACTGCACACATTCAACGAAGGAACTTGAGAGAAAGAAAAGCAAACAATGCCATGATATAGTCTTTTGACTATATAGATCAATATACCAAAAAGCTTTCTCACCATTAAAATGAAATGTGAAGGCTGTCACAATCACGGGAGCTGCAGTGAAAAGGTCGAAGAAGGAAGTTTTGTTATCTAGATGGGGCAGCAATCTCGGACTTTTGGTTTTCCCTTCAATGAGTGCATAGATTGCCATCACTGAACATATGCCAACAAACACTACTGCGAGGAGGACTGATATAGCTGAACTGAACCTCAATGATTCTGGAAAAACAGGCCAACCAAAGTGAACAAGCGTTAACCCGACTTCTGCTGGTAGCCATTCCCAAAATCCAGCAGTTAAATTGCCAGTTTCTTTTTAAAGAAGAATTCTTCTTAAAAGTAAATTGAAAATTTTCTAGGAGAAATAGATAAGCATGTGGGTAGAAGCAAGAAACATCACGGACTCCACCGCAAGGAAGCTCAAAAGGGAGAGGGGAAAAAATCACTTAGCCAGCTAGCCTAACAGATAATCTACCATCAAGAAAAGGGCATCCTAAAAATTTATCCAGTGAAAAACAAATTAGATCAAGTAGAATCTTCACTTCTCTCTCTTTTCAGAAAAGGAAAAAACATCTATTGCTTTGCTTTCATGTGTCCTTTTGTTTGTCTACTCCTGTCTGCCACGGTAAGCTCTGAAAGATTTTCCTGAGCATTAAATGATCAATATCTTCCTTGGATTCTCTATTCTATCCACCAACAATTTTTCCAGCTCAACTTAATGCAATCCTGTTCTCTCATCAATCCTGTAATCATGAAAGAATTTAAGACAAATGGCCAAGGAATTGTTTTGCATCTTCTGCTTCCATTAACAGGTTTCAAAATCAAAGATAAAAACTCCTAATTCTAAATGCAACTCCGCATCTCCATATACCCTCTTATAGAAACTGTCCATAACCTTTAACTGTGGATCTCCACCCAAAGCATATTCATATCAGGAATTAGCCATCTTTGAGCCTCAGAAGGCATATCGCACCATCCTCCCCTTCTTCTCTACAGATTCAAGAAACATCAATTTCAATCCATTTTCTAGTGGGCACTTCTCTTGGAACCATCAGCCCATCATGTTTCTCAGCTTTCCAGTCACTCTCCTTAACTTCAGAGTCTGTACAAGATCCCTTTCCAATCTTTCTGGGACGTTGAGCATTGTCACACTATTCTCGTCATGATCCTGTAATAAACTAATTTTTCTCCAGATGTTCATTCATAATAATGGTGAAATTAAAACTTGAACACGTGGATTTAAGATAACTATGTCTGGAATATATCATCAATGCTCTATATGGCTTGGAACAAGAATGAATAAAAATTAAAAGAAAACTGAAAATTAAACTTACCTACACGCCTGAACAAAACCAGAGGAAGCACAACAAAGATAACAACGAAGAGGAGCGCAAAAGCACGGGAATTCCACCAGTGAATTCCAAACCATTCTTGCAACACGCCCAAGTGCATTGATCCATCATGCACATTCCCTGACAGTACATCCCCTGACAAAAAAGGGCAGTTAAATTTCATGAACTGATTGAAGGACTGTTCATTCTTCAAATTCAAGTGCAGAAAGCCTAATTAACAGGGTTGATAAACAAATCCCCCAGCGTTGATCACTTCCCTAATTAAAAAAGACATAAAATCCTACAACCAAGTTCCTTGCACGCACGCACGCACATACACTTACCAATGATAATCAAATAAACGATCAAGCACCCAAGATTAGTTATCATGACACATATTTGTACAGTCACGGATCCTACCCTCCCAAAAGCCTCCCTCATGACACCAGCATACGTTGTTGACTCCCCAGAGAGCGTATACCTCAACAAGAACTCCACAGAAATATCCACAAGCCATGCAATAATCATAATCAACACTAAAGCAGGTATTACACCTAGCACCTTAAGTGTGGCAGGTATTGACATAATTCCTGCACCTATTATACTAGTTGACACGTTGAACACTGCTCCGTGTACCGATGCACGCTTCTCCCCCTCCTTCCTTTCCGGCAGAAGCGGAGCACGTATTCCAGTGGCAGGCGACATTCCGGGAGGGAATTTACCGGCTAGAAGGATGCTTTTTGAATAAGTTGTCTTGTTGTTCATAATTAAGTTTAAAACGTGAGTATTAAAGGCAAGCTGTGAATAATGTGATGGTTAAATGACCAAAGTGGCGTTGATAGAGGTGGAATATGATTGGTTAGAGTTGGTTAAGATAAGGGTAAGATTGGGATGTGACATGGACAATGGCGGAGGAATGTGGGGTCATATGATTGGGGAGAATGATGAATGTGGACACAAAACGTATCAAGATTTAAGTGAATCTGGACCCTAAAACAGGTCATGTGCTTTGGTCCTATAATACCATGATACTTTCCCTCGGGTGCAAAGACTAGTCAACGAGATTGTCTGAGCTTCTCTGTTTGTTTGTCTAATCCCAAATCAAAACATTTTTTAAAATTAAATTAAATGACAATCTGCTTGAAACCGAGAATGTCTATATTATGTCTTGATCAATCCAACGTGGTGATTATGTAAGTTTTGAAATATATTAAAATAATATTTTTATTTATTTTAATATTAATATTTTAAAATAATTAAAAAATACATAAAAAAATCATTTTTAAAAAAAATATATAGTATAATAGCAAAAACAAACAAATCCTAAAAAAAGCAAGTACTGCATCTATTTTACTTTATATAAAAAAGACGATTTTTATAGATGGAATCATATTTGACTGCAGTGCTTGGGGCCTTGGAGTTCTGGTATCGATCCTAGAGGTTTCAAGACATTGTAGATAAGACTAGACACGTTGCCCCTGCGGGTATAACAATAATTTTTTTTGATATAAAAATAGCCATGAAAATATGAAAAAAAATTAAGTTCAAAATTAATGGTTAAAATAGTAATTTAAATAATATAAAAAAACAAAATAAAACACAATAACGGTAAATAAATTAACTAAAAAACAGTGAGAAAAAAATAGAAAGAACCATATCCGAACCTATCTGAATTATCAAACAACCCGATACTAACATAACAAAAATAAAACCAAAATAAAAGGAGTCAAATCTCAAATAAAAAAAGAAAACATAATCTTTAAAAAAATAGAAAAAAAAACAAATCAATCCCAGACAAACCTCCTAAATCTCATCTAATCTAAAAAACCTGCAACTTGTTGGATCATGGGCCCGAGTTTAATTAAAAGGCTTAAACATCATCCAATTTAATTTTGAATGATGGAATCATTGAAAAAACTACTGATAAAAATATTTGCAAAAAAAAAGGAGCAAAAAAAAAAGGTTTAAAATATAACAAGAAAAACCAAATAAAGATGAAATTTGAAAACAAAAATTATCTCATAAAAAGGGAGAAGATGATTATGATTAAATTTGACATCAAGGGATGCAATTAAGAAAACAAATAAATACAAAACCATGCAAAAAAAAAAGCAATTATAAAAATTATGACTAGATTTGACATAAAAATAAAAGGAAATTAAATATTTAGGGATGAAATTGTAAAACCAATCCATCAACAAAATGATTTAAAAATATCAACTAAAAGAAACATGACCAAATTTGACATGAAAATTAAACCAAAATAAATGTATAGAGTGAAATAATAAAAAAAAAACCAAACAAAAAAACAATTCAAAACAAAATAAATAGCAATGAAAAGAAAGAGCACCAAGTTCGAAAACAAATTTAAAAAATCAAATAACCAAGGATGAAATCAAAAACAAAATCCAATTAGAAACAACCAATATAAATTTAAAAAATGCAAATAAGAGAAGAGAGACTAAATCGAAAGAAAAAAAAAATTAAAGGGCTAGTTTGATTTTCTACATAGCCTACGCACAAATCCGGAAGAAAGAAAAGGAAAAGAAAGAAAAAAAGAAAAAAGAAAAAAGAAAAACCATTTCAGCCCACGCGTTGAACCACTTTATATTAGGAGTGATTATTTTCGGTTCGATTCGGTTTTTATCAAAAAAAGTAACCAAACCGAATTTTTTTTTTAAATAAACCAAAACCGGGTCAACCCGACCGGTTTCGGTTCGGTTTGGTTTTTTTGGGAAAAAACGGGTTCAAACCGGTTTGGCTCGGTTTTTCCGGTTTGGCTCGGTTTTTTTTCCAGTTTTTTTAGGTTTCGGTTTGGTTCGGTTTTTTCTTATAAAACCAAAACCGAACCGAACCGGCCGGTTTTTTCAAAATTTTAATCGGTTCGGTTTTTTCGGTTATTTTTTTCCGGTTTTATTAGTTTTTCGGTTTTTTTGCTCACCCCTACCTTATGTGCGTTGTCCAAGGAAGAAGAAGAAGACGCCAAGATGAATGCAATGATGCGGCGAAATAGCCAATACAACCACCAGAGTCAGCTGCACGCGACGCTCGAAGTCGGAGGAGTGGTTGACGCGCTGGTGAGTGC
>Ga0307515_10004724_pt1 | contig 27918 bp, 17 predicted proteins | sample 17_EM_MG_FD_194513 | JGI IMG/M metagenome (GOLD analysis project Ga0307515, IMG submission 194513) | Populus trichocarpa ectomycorrhiza microbial communities from riparian zone in the Pacific Northwest, United States - 17_EM | ecosystem: Host-associated > Plants > Roots > Unclassified | place... | reverse complement strand
TGCTTAAGCTATATAGGGCTATAAACTATTTCCTAACTCTATTTAATTACTTACTTTATTAAATAATTCTGCTACTTTATACACTATATTACGCTTAAATATACTTTATTTTATTTAGTTTATCTAGTTTAACTAGTTCACAAACCGGTTTAGAGCCTTAATTTAACTTTTAGATCGGTTTAAGGGCAAAATTTTGAACCGATCCAAACCGCTAATATCACTAGGTAGAGGTACTATCGAAGGACGTAGTTGTATAAGAAGCTAAAAATCCAGACCCCTAAAATCCCCATCTATGTCAGAGAGCGGCAGCCAGGGCCTACTGGTATCTTATTCGCACGGTTCGTGGCGGAGAGGAAAATAGCCAGCGTGCATGCCCCAAAGGCGACCTAGACGAAACTGATAAACAACAGTTGATAAGGCCTTGGCCCACGCGAATCTATATGCATGTGCTTGCATGGGCGCCAAGAGCTGTTCATGCCTAAGTAGCTTGCCATTTTCGGCCAGCTTTGACGATATATATTGGTTGAATGCTCCTCACTATCTGTTAAGCTTAGCTGTAGAAGGCATGGGAAGAGCCGCGGATGGCAGGTAGGGGTCGGCAAAGGGCAACTCGTAAGTTGTAGACGAGGAAAAAGCCGTATTTTGCGTTTATTCTTTATACACCACAACCTCTTGTTCATGGTATTCATTGCGATTATTGCGCTGGAGACTGTCGTAAAAGTTCCAAGTCTGGAACTGAGCCATGCTTGCGGTATTGAAACGAAGAGAATGCAGACTACTGCGATGGTGTGGGCCGTCTTATTAGAAACTCGAGTATTTTCCAGCTCCACCTGTTTAATTGTTCGAATAATCGCCGTTGCAAGAGTTCCGACTAGGGTTATAATAGCGACTAGAGTTGAAGGCATCGAGACCAGTCGCATCGAAGACAATTCATAACTGGCTTGTCTGATGATGCGTATTTCCTGCTCATTAAGTTCCTTAGCTTGGCAGCTTTTCTTGAAATGTTCTAATACATCCTGCCAGCCGAGTTCCTCGTAAGCTGCGAAAACAGTTGCGACTTGCTCTGAAACTTGGAGCTCCCTGGAAAAAGTGCTCTTAGCAACACGACGGAGCCGTCGATGCGTCTCGAGCCGTGTCAAGAGGCTCCGAAGACTGTCAATTGGATTGCCGATAGCGCGCAGAATGACAAAGACGTAGTTATACCAACACAGTGGGGGGAAAGAAAGGTGAGATATTAAGATAATCGCTGGGAGGATCCAAAGCGAAAGGCGATCAAATGTGTCCTTCCATGGCCATAGGCCATATGTCTTGCCGCAAATGTGGTAGCAACCCGAGAGTGAGAGTACGCCGTTTGTCGGGTCTCCATCAAAGCACCCACTCTCGTTCCATTGATTTAACTTGGTCTGATCGATAAAGGTGGTATTGATTATTTGATTGACGGTGGCTAAGCAAGCTGCGAAGTCTGGCTTATAAGTAACGTTCAGAGGAGTTGGCGGATCGCAACCCTTCCGCAGTAATGTCAGCGATTTGGATCGGTTCGAAATTTTGCCCTTAAACCGATCCAAAAGTCAAATTAAGGCTCTAAACCGGTTCGTGAACCGGTTAAACTAGATAAACTAGATAAAATAGAGTATATTTAAGCGTAATATAGTATATAAAGTAGCAGAATTATTTAATAAAGTAAGTAGTTAAATAGAGTTAGGAAATAGTTTATAGCCCTATATAGCTTAAGTAATATTAGTAGCTAGTTAAGTAGTTAAGAGGCGTAGGCTTACTATTACTAGTTTTAGTATAGTATTAAAAAGCAGCTTAGTTATTAATAAGTATATATCTAATAGCGTCGCCCTTATCTACCTTATTGCCCTTATTTTCCTTATTCTCTAGCTTATTAGCTTCCCCCATATTTACTACTATATTACCCCTTATATTACCTTTTACTAAAGTTTTTTCTTTAGTAGTAGCTTTAGTAGTAGTTTTAGTAGTAGCTTTAATAGTAGCTTTATTCTTATATTGCTTATTAATATTAGGATTTACGCCCTTTATAAAGGCCTTTACTTAAGGATAACTAAACTAAGACTTAAGGCACTTATTTACTTTAATAATATTAGCTTTAAGGCGGTTTTAAGAATTAGTAAGTAGGTACTTTATAGAACTAAATACACGTTTATATTTAGCGCTTATTAGTAATATAGTAAATATATTAAGGGTAAATTAAGCAAGATTAGGCTATAATAGGTAGATGCTATTTTAGTAAGCTAGAGGATTATTTACTTACTCTAAATCACTTTTAATATAGGTTTAGTAGGCGTTAGTTCTACTAAAAGGTACTATATTAATTTACTTATAGCTTTTAAAACTACTAAATAACTTACTGCGTTTAAAGCGTATTAGTAGTAGAGGCTTAATAACTATAGGATTACTATACTTACCCTTATACTCCTTTAGCTAGAGGTTTTCTACTAGGCCCTAAATACCACAGTTATTTAAATTCTTAAGATTACTACTAAGCTAGTTTTTTTAATTCTTATTTTAATTAAATCTTTAATAAAACTACTACTACTTTTTATTTAGTAAAAGTACCTAAGTAGCGTAGTATACGGCGCTGTTATTAATAAGCTTATAGTACTTCTTATACTTCTCCTATAATATATAGGCCACTACCTTAAGATAGGTATATTTTTTATAGTTGCTATATTTAATATAAAGCTCTTAAAAGTTAATCTAGGCGTTATAGGTATAATTAAGAAGCTAATTTATAGTAGTAAACTAGCGGTAGAGTATATGCTTATAGCCCTAGCTATATATAGTAGCTTTATAAAATAGTTAAAGGATAAAAGAAAGCTTTTTAAGTAAAAACCAGTAGTAGGTAGTAAGTTAATTATTTTTAATACCCTTACCGCGTTTTAGTATATAGGTATTACAGAATTATTATATATAGGGCTTATAATTAATGGCTTATATAATAAAGCTAAAATATAAATTTTATTATATTATATTGCTTTAGATAAGCTAGTAAAGAAGTTAGTAATAAAATTAAAAGGTTAAATATTGCGACTATAGAGCGAGAATATTATAACTATAGGGCGGATATTATAAAATCCAACGCTATAGCTAATTAAAGCGGTATAATTTAACGTTATTAGGTGGTAAATATTACTAAATCTTAATATACTTACCTTAAGTATATTAAATTCTAACTACTTCCCCTCTACTATAATCCTCCGAAACTTTTCCTAACGCTATAGTAATATTTAGATATACTATATAATATTATATAAACGTCTAAAAGCGCCCTACTTCCTCTAAATCTCTATAATTAACTTAAAGTTATGCCTACTATAAGCCAGCTTAAGCTCCTCTAGTATAGTGTCCGCCTTTTTACCTAGAAAGAACGCCTATATATATAGGTTAACTATATAGCTAAGATACTATAGTTAATAATATTTCCGCTGCTTTTCTAATATCTTTAGATAGAGTGTTTTTAGTATTAAATCTATAACTATATTATTACTTAACGCGTTATTAAGTATAAAGTATCCTATTTTTTTACTAATCTTATACTTACTAATTATATTAAGAACAATCTAAGCTTAGTTTACGCCGCTATGTTTACCCTTAAGACGCTATATAGTAAGAAGCTTTATTTTTTAGAGGCTATTCTTATTAATATAGTAAGTAACTATTATAATAATAGCGTAGTAGTTTGGTAACGTTTAAAGGTTAAAGGATATATAGATATTCGAGCGAGCTTCTTATAAGTTATCTTATAGCTGCCTCTTCTACTTCTTAAACTTACTTATTACCTAACTGCGAATTATATTACGCGTTAAAATTAGCTTTACTAGGCCTCTATATATATACTAAATTAGCTCTAAAAAGTAGACGTTTTTAATTTAGTAAAAAGCGATATAGTAGTATACTAGCTAGCGAATTAGTAAAAGCTTAAAAGCTTTAAACTAGGTCTTCTAGATATAGTTTTGCTGCTTAGTATACTACTTAACTATTTCTTTAAACTTAATTAAATTGCTATTCTTATTAATTTAATAAGCTTATTTTTAGTGGCTAAGAATAATAGAGTTACTATTAAAAGCTAATTACTAATTAATAAAAAGGTAGTATAGCGGATAGAGTCTCTTACTAAACGGCTTATATATTTTATCTTTTTTTTTATCTAAATACTTATAGTAGTAGTAGTATCTAACTACTATAGTCTTATAAACTATTATAAAGCCTTTTCCCTTACCCTATATATGCGAGGACTTTGGCCTAGTACACTTCTATTTAACGATATTATTAGTTCTTTAATACTACTGGCTATGGAGTTTAATTTGTTTTAGCTCCGCTACTAGGTATAATAGCGGTAGAGGCTCTTGCTTAGATGCGGATATAGATTTATAATAGGTAAGAGGATCTAGTTTTACTATATTTATAGTTATTTTTAGGTACTTTTATTTTTTACTACTAGAGGCTTTATTAATACGCTTTTAAGGAATAGTAGGAGCCTTACCCGCAGTACGACTGCTACTACTACTACTACTACTACCTCCACGCGTTATTTGGCCGGTAATACTAATAAAGCCCTTTATATAATCGGCAGCATTAAATAATAAGGGTAGCAATATGGGTAGTAATAAAGGTAGTAATAAGGGTAGTAATAAGGGCGACGCGATAAGGACGACGTAATAAGGGTAACGCGGTAAGAGTTAACTACCTAGATTAATCCTTATCTAATTAAGGCGTTACTATACTATAGATAATCCTTAATATACGGCTTGGTAAGTATATAGCGGATTTAATAGGCTCGGCTCCCTTAGGTGGCGTTTGCCTATACCTAAAAGCTTACTACTAAGGCTCTATATATATCTAGATCTAGTTCTACTAGTTAACTAGTTAGCGCTAAAGCCTTAAACCGATCTAAATAGACCTGCTAAAATCGAATGAACCGGTTCGAATTTTATAATTGGTTTAACCGGTCTAAACCGGTAGCGAACCGGTCCATTGACATCACTGCGTTCAAGTTGGACGCTATAACTCCTGTTGGTGTCGGGCGTCTTTTGCCCCTACGGTGACACTGGTGCCTTATACGACCACTCAGTGGAAGGCGGCGCAGGCTCTGTGGGCAGCCATTCCTTCGTGTGGCCTCATTATCATCCTCGGACTTGTTTTGTTTGTTGAATGGCGGGGAACGGAGCCCGAAGGTTCATTTGTATGGGTTTCCTCAGAGCATGGAAGCCCTTTGTGTAAGAGCGAAGAGCAGATGCGGAAGGAATTAAATTTGCTTGCATGGTGATGATTTTAGTTTATGGTGCAAGTATCGCCAAAAGCGACAATAGGATCCCCCCAGAACGGAAGTGAAAGCCCCCGGGCCCCCGGGCACAGGACTACTGCGACGATGCACTGTGAGAAGTGCTCATAAATTCGCGCGTAAATCAAGCCATTTTTTTCTAACAGTATCCGTTCCTCTAGATATCTTGATCGTCTACTGCATCGACTACGCTGACGCTAGAAGGCGAGGAGTGCACCAATTTGGTTGTATGTGTATTATCGCTTGGGTACGCTGATATGAGTGGCAGGGAATAAATCATTCTTTTTGCGCCTGATTTCTTGTTTGTTATTCCTCAACAACTTCATTGCTAGAACCAAATTTGGAGAGAGGCTAGAGAGCCGCAGTCAAGCTACCCAATGTCGATCAACTGGCAATGTTTCAAATCGACGTCAGTATCGACGTCAGTCTTTGCCACCTACTTAGTGTATATAATGAGGCTCTAGGGCCTCTTGCAATGAGACAGAATCATCATTCTTTTTATCTTTTAGTCTTCCGATCGACACAGCTTGAATAGATAGACTTCTCATTCTTGATTTCCTAATCGACAATAGCATAGAGCATGGTTTCGTAAGACGTAGAAAAGGTTACAAATCTAAGCAGGCTTGAAAAGACTAGATATGATCCCCGACTACCCCGGTATGATTTCAAACATGAAATGCTATAATGCACTATATCAAAACTTAGGCAATAAGCAGAAGGCCGGGACTAAAGACCGGAGGAGAGCAACTTACATTGGTTATAGTAGGCTTCGCAATATAATCGGTGTCTTAGAGTAACTGCTGATCGTTGGAAGACAATTCTAATTCTCACAGGATACTTGCTCTTATAGAATTGGGAGTTCCCGAAGGTGCGCCATCTTCTGCCTTTTTGCGAATCTAATCGCAGAAGTTTTTCGACTTGGTGCCTTGACAGTTGGCCTGGAGTAGCCACTATAATGTGTTTCAAACTCGTTTGTGTATCCAAATGTGAAATCAAGAGCGGAACTCTGATATAAGGAGTCTCACTTCTAAAGCTGCAATTAAAGGGTTTTTTGAGCAAGACATATTGCTAATTCTACGACCCGTCGAGTGCTTGACTAATGCTGCGAGATCCTTATCCCTTGAGTAAGGAGCAGCAATCAACCCGAGACCGCTCCAGTCCATGAGTTTTTACTCGAAACTACAGGAGTGATATACGAGTATGAAAACCTGACGACTAGTCTATAACCTTCGGAGGTGTAATATCGAAGTGCAGCGTAAGAAGATTTGGCCATTTCTAGAGGTAGAATATGTGAAAACCGTGAGCGTGAGATTAGAACCTACCTACAAGGAGATGGGAGAAAATGAGGAGAAAAAGGTAGAGGATGATATGTGGGCGGTCGTGGGGGTGGGGCTTGCGATGTATAACTGTCGAACTGTCGACCCCAACTGGGCACTAAAAGAATTGGTCCTATTGGCAGCGCCAATTAGGACAATATATAACCTCAAATTCCGGCCGACACGAACGACCGTGACTACCCCTGTCGATTTAGCTTTCCTATATTGGGTATAGATCAGGGGGATCAGCAGTCAGTAAACTCAAACGAGACTTGGTCTTATCAATCGGTATTCATAGCTTATGGCATCTACGACTCGTCAGCCATGACCGCTCTTACAAGGCCGTGTCAAACCCGTCTCTAAGCCCCCCCAAAAACCCCAAACCTCCAAGAACCCCGAAACCTCAGACCACCCAAGTATGTAACATATTTTCTTCCCCAGCCGCCTAACACGATAGCTGCACCAGCGCAGCGCTCGAATACGGCACCTTAACACCAAAACTGCCATCCTCACCAACCCATGTAATCTCATCCTTTGTCACATTCCCCATCAGCCACGGCTTCCCCAGATCCAGCTCATAGTTATAAGAGCGCCCATTAAAGGTAATACCTGTAATGGCATCGCTCCCGTTCGCCATCAGCCGTTGCACAACACCAACACCCGCACACGACGTCGGGACAGTGAAATTATACGTGACGGCAGGGCGGTCATCTACGGTGGCGGCGCTGTAGTTGTACTGGACCATATTGATGACCATGACACGCGCGAGGGTACTGTTAGCGTAGACGGCGTATGCCGCCTCGGTGTCTTTGGGCAGGGGGAGGTGCTGCACTTGGACTTGGTCGACGGTGAGGTCGCCGAGCGTGGCGGCGACCGCGATGTTGCCATAGTACGGTGGCTTGGTGCCTTTGGTCGTGGAAGTGTCAACGGGCTGCCACGATGCGTAGCGGTAGTTAGTGCCTTGGTGCATATGCACGCGCTTAATGCCCGTCGCCGCGCAGTAAAGGTTGAAGTCGACACCCCAGAGCGCGGCGCCGAAAGCGTTGGAGAGGCCAGGTGCGCCTTCATTGTACAGGGAGTTGGTCTCGCCTAGGATAAAGGGAAGGGTCATTCCGGCTTGGGCCAGCGCTTTGGCTTCGTCTATTTGCTTAGAAACGCTAACTACTGTGGAAGTGTGGTTCATAAGAGTGCCCTGTAGAGTGACTCCGGGTTGGGTAGCGCCACCAATGTAGCTGTAAATGAAGTTAGTCTTATGCGGTTCGTTGTGTTACCATTTTAAGATGAAAGAGCATACTTGTGTGAGGAGAACAGCGCAATATCATCGGCTGTGTCAAGGTTGTCCTTCCAAATTGTCAAGGGTTTAAGGCTGTTGTTGGTACCGGCGAGTGAGGGGGCAATATATTGATATTCGCTGCTTGTTGCCATTTCAGTGCAGGACTTCGCCATCGACTCTCCAATTTTGCCTGTAACATTAAGCCACTCCGAAACATAATCGCTCTCGGTCCAGGTTGGTGGTCGAACATGACCCTGGGCAGAGGTCTTGTAGAGATCAGGCTCATTTCCCAACTCCCAGTAGAGCAGCTTTCCACCGCCTAATGCTTTGCATACTAGCGGGACTGTGTCCAGGAGCTTTACTCGGTCGTCAGTAGTGTTTTTAGCGAGGTTAAAGCCGTGGATGAATTTGGTATTTGGCCAGGTGGAGTATGATTCGAAGTATGATGGTCCGATGGACAGGATCAGAGGATAATCTTTCGAGATTGAGGGAATGTAGGTGCCATTGGTCGCTACTTTTAGGGAGGCATCGTAGAGAGCATAGTCCCTAATTCGAATGTCGGTTATTCGGTCCGGAACACGAGCAGAAAGATTTAAACTTGGGGCTTACTGTGTATTTCCCCCTACTCGAATATAGGGCTTCGTTCCACTGAAAGCGCTAATGCTCTCTAGAAGGTTGTTCGAGAAGTCATTTGGATATGACGCATTGCCGGCATAGTCGGGAAAGAAGGCGAACTCGATGGAGTAGGAGACGAATGACTGCAGAAGAGGGCCGCCCGCATTGGAAGGCGTTGGGTTCACAGGAATTGCATTTTGAGCGTGAGCAACGGCAGAGAGGGCAGTGGATAGGACGGTTGCAACGAGGAGTGATCGAAGCAATGCCATGGCTTGCTGACTCGCTGAAATGCGGGTGATCGGCGCGGCAGCCGGGAAGGGCTTCAACGAACAACAGGGGCAGCAGCGAGGGGGAGTGCGCGGGGCAGTTTCAGCGGAGGGCGACTCGATGTTTATACAATTCTCGAGTCGCCACTTTGTCATAGGTCACCAGTGCTGTCGGTGTAATTCACGTCTAATAATTCTCGTCTTTCCTCGCAGCTACCCCAAATTACCCGTATAACGAACGGGCGTCAATTTAGGCGGCTGACGGGATTAATGTCAACGCTTCGCACTTCGCACTTCGCACCTCGCACTTTGCATCTCGCATCTCCCTCGGTTGTCTGGTGTAGCACATGTGCGAGGGTCATCTGGTTACACATATCACAACTCCGCATCCACCCCCATAACCTGCACGGCAAATGAGGAGAACCGTAGCTGCGAAACAAAAGGCTTGAAACAATCCTGTCTTAGCCGGCCCTAACGCGGTCCACACAGGCTGCTGTACTGCCGCCTGATATGTTGTACAGGTCTTGTTTTCACGACCATTCATTACTTCGTTCCTGCAGATTGATGCTCGGCTCTGGTACGCTGAAGAAGTAGCGTCCGGAGACTTACACGCCACCAAAGCAAATGCGAAACCGCCCGCAGTACATACCCGCCAGCCTAATCTCCTTTAATTTTCACTCTAGAATTTATGACGTCGACACATGTGATTTCAGCCAAAACCAAAATCTTTCAGAAGTACTCCTCATCGACTGGCTGGACGGCTCGTAAGGTAGGTGCAGCTCGACAGGTCTGGCTTAAAAATAGTTGGCGTCCATTGGTTGCGCTTAGATAGGAAAGGAATCTAGAATATGAATATATGTTGACTTGAACGTTGCGCGGTGTCTGAAAAGAGGGAGGTTGTATCAGGGGGAAGTTCTCTACATCACAGCTTGGGAAGTTGTCCCAAGGAATAACAAGTCATGAGATCATCCTAAGATTTGAAGTGGAGGTGGTTTCAAGACACTACGACATGTTGGCAATGCCAACCAGAAGTTAGAAAACAACAATTAAGGAATTTACAATCGAAAATAATGTGGCTGTTTTTATTGCATTTCATGTTGAGAAATTGTTTGATGGGAGTGAGCTTTTGTGACAAAGAATCGAACAGATGTCATGTTAGCAATCGCTCAAAGAAAAATAGTATGTGGCACGAGCCCCGCTCGAGAATCCCGGCGCTTTAAGGACTTTGTAGTCATTTATGAGACTATGTTAATTGATTTACCGTGCACGCGCGTCAGTGAGACGTTTATTCTAGAAAATAACGCCAAGTAGCTAAGAGTACAGGAATGTAAGATCCTCCGCGTCAGAAGCTATGCCCATGTCCTCGTCCACAAGTCGTGATATTTAGAGTTGTACGCTCGAGAGAATGAGAACAATGGCTAAAGCAAACCCGAAGTGCACATAGGCTATGATAGGCACAAACTTAGGAGTGGCATAGAGCATATAAGAGGCAGGTGCCTGCTTTAGAAATTCGATTGTGCATTAAAGATGCTGTCGAGAGAACACACTATGATCCACTACTAATAGAAGAAGAGCAAAAGGTCACTCAAGTGAGTTTCGCAAGCCGTCCAAGTACAGAGATAAGACCTGTGCGAGTCCGTTAGCGTTGAACCAGATGAATTACTATGCAAAACGTTAACGAAAATAGATATGCTTACCAGTTGTGCCTTGCGTTAGGGTGGCCATGGCCACAGTATTTCTGTTTCCAACACTGACAGTGGTTACATCGGAGATCGTTCCATTCGTAGACATATCATTGGCCCAGCGGAAAATAACCTCGTCGTCGCGATCATTGCCAGCTACCATTAAAAAGTCTGGAGCAAGTTCTTTCCGCATGTTGTTGAAAATATGAGTGGCGGCAGTTCCTTTATCCCAGTCTATCGGCTCGATGCAGACTGTATTTTTGGTAGGAATAGCTCTCACTCGTTGGTTTTGGCATGCGTCGTTAATGTGATTTGCACAATCGCCAGCTTGGCGATTTGCTGCTTCATATTCATCAGCTTTCTCGTAATGGAAGATAAGTGAACAATGTCGTTCCTCAACCCAGCTTCCTTCCACGCGCTCCACGTAGTATTGCAAGATTCCCTTAACAGATTCTTTCCACATTTTGCTCTTTTCATAGTCAGCGAAAGAGATCCACTCGTCTGTACCACCGAACTCCCGGACGAAGCATCCATTCTCAGCTATAAGGCCAATGTTGGGGAGGCGGCTGAAAATAAGTTCCAATTCCTCAGGTGTACGACCGCTCATCACATAGACAATATTCTTTTCGTTTGCGAGTATGTCGCCCAGAGCATCTATGACTCGCTGAGGGCTTGTTAGGATGATGTTCGTGACAGATCCATATGAGGCTAATGTCCCTTCATAATCGAGGATGAAAAGTCTTTTGTTCGCTCTCTTGTACTTTTCGCTCAATTGCGCAATCGAAAGCCGAGGAATTGACATGGTATCTCGGCGGTAATGCTCGTCATGCACCTTTGCTAGGTTGTTGGTCAAGTTGGTACACCAGTGCTCTCCTGTACGACGCACAACAACATCGCGCAGTTTGCTGTACCTCCGCTCCTTCTCAATCTCATCCATGTCTAAAGCCACCTTAATGGCTTCCGCACATTTCTGATAGTCCCAAGGATTGACAGCGAGTTCATTGCCGTCGAAAACGGCAGCACTTCCGGTGAACTCGCTGAGAATGACCGGTCCATGCTTTTTGTCACTAGCTTTCCCATCCTGACAGAAGACAAACTCGTGACAAGTCAGGTTCATGCCTTCGCGAAGGCTCGTGATCATGAGCACATCTGCTACGGAGAGCAACGCAAGGTACTGTGAGAATGCAATGTCTTGCCTTAAAAAAACCAAGGGTTGATGGGCTAGTGTTGAATGAACAGCATCGATGCGGGTAACTATTTCCGACACTGTAGCCGCAAGTTCTGAGTTCTCAGTTGTGGAAGTCGCGACTTGAATCATGACCACCTACGCGGTGTAAGCTGGTGTGATACGAAGGAATGATAAAACACTCACTTTATCTCTATACTCGGGATATTTGTTAAGAAACAACTCAAAAGCTAGGAGTTTCTGCCGAACTCCTCGTACATGATCGAGCTTGTCTCTAGCGACGATGAGGCGTTTACCATGATATCTCTCTTGCATTACTTTGATACAGGACAGCACTTCTTGTTCTTCTCGTGCTACGCTCAACGCTTTAGGGTCGATACCAATCGGAAGAGACATGACATTGACAAAATGGTAGTCCAGCTGCACACCATCTTCAGTAGCCTCGACTATCAATAAACGACTGCAGGTTTGCAAGAAGTGATGAGCGTACTCCCGAGTCTGGAATGCGACGAGGTTCGCGCCCAACATGCCTTCGAGGAGCTCCTTCCGTACGGCCAAACAACGAAAAACTTCGGACGACGGGAATGCAGTGTGAAGGAAAAAGCCGATTTGCGCATCTGGTAGCTTCTTCCTAATCATGGCAGGTACCAACAACAAATGATAGTCATGAATCCAGATGATATCGCCACGTTTGTAACTTTTGACAATCTTGTCCGCGAAAGCCTGGTTGAGGTGAACATAATATACCCAAGAATGGTCTTCATAAGCCTTGCTTTTGGGGTGATCCGGAATCTGGTAGTGGAAAACTGGCCAGAGGATAGTCTTGCAATAGTGAACATAGTGGCCGTCCAAGTCGCTATCGCTGACATAGACAGTCAATGCGTCATATTCGGATTCCAGCTTCTCATGGATCTCGTCCTTTGTAGTTCCGTCAAGTGAGTCTGTGGGGAATCCAATAAGTCCGACCCAGAAAATATCTCCCATGGTACCGGCATCTACTGCAGCCCTAACTGCATTGGCCAGGCCTCCATTGCCTTGGATAGCGGGCTCAACTGTCCATTCTGAACCCCATGGTCGATCATTTCTGCTATGATCTCTCGACTGTCTCCCTTTAGGCGATCTTTGCGTGCGTCTGTTTTTTGCCGCTTTCGCTCGCTCCTGAGCTTTAGCATATTCTAGGATGGTATCCGGTGGAGCTGGATCTGCTCTGGATCGTGGTTGGTTGAAGAACAAGCCCCCACCCCATTCTGGAACGTGTGAATCGCTTCGAACCAAGGAGCGGGGGTCGTGAGGTTTAGGGAAGTGCGTTGCTGCGCTGGGTTGCAGCTGGGAGAAGAATTCTTCGTGATCTGCAGTGGCAGATGGAGTTCTCGGAGGAGTAGGAGCAGGGAAAAGGCTTGCCTTCTTCTCTTGTAGATCGGTGATGGAGTCCCTTCGGCCTGTGGTAGTGAGGCGGGGCGGGGGGCTGGGTCGCCGAGCTGGTGTAGGTAGGTCGTGGAAGTCCACAGTATATGGTAGGAACCTGGGGAGAAGAACCGAGTAAGATGTTGTCCACATACAGACAGCAATGGCGCATGGGGTTGGAGCTAAGGTGGGGTTGGCTCAGGCTTTGGCACAGCTACTTACAATGAGACAATGAAAGTAGTCATTGTCGCAATGGCAGAGGGCGCTTTGCAAGAAGATGGTGTGAGGGGAGTGCAGTCAAAAAGAAGGAAGAGGTGGTAAAAGAGCGTCGAGAAGTAAATATGGGCATGGTGGAGCAAATCTAAGATTTTATGCTGGGGTCAAGCGTCAAGGAAGCAGGAAGAGCCCAAACGAACGGCATCACCCTTACCTTACGATTGATACAGCAGCTGCCCCACTATGCTTGATATCGCCTTGGCGTTGCATCAACCATGGCAAAGCTCGATTCAGCCCTAAAAATCATTCCGGTCTTGAGTAAATAAACAGGAGTAATGGCGTGGCGAGCAAGGCAAGCGACTCTCTCAGACCAAAGATGGAATCCGAGGAGTCTAGGGAATCCCGTCAACAATGCCACCTTTGATCCGTGGGTGCAGAAGCTGTGTGGCGCAAATCCCCGCATCGAAAATGACGACATTCCGAAAATCAAGACCGCTGCCTTCAACATCTTCGTCCTTCGCTGCAGCTCCGCATAGGCAGAAAATAAAACATACATCATTCTTACGTGCCACGTGGGACCGCAAGGTTACCCGGACAGGTCCGTCAAAATCAACTCGCAAGCAGGCCGCTGGGGAATCGGAATAGCCTGAAGCGCCTTTGACAGCCCTCAAAATCCCGCAACCCAATGGTCCCTAGGTGGCCAACCAGACGCAGCAATTTACCTTTCTCCCCTGTACTTGCACGTCTGCTGAGGTAGAGAGTCCCAAGAATACTTCGCGATGCTGCCCAAACACGGCGCCTATGCGTGCAATCTTACTGGAAGCTTCGACATCCTCCCGCAATTCGCGCGACACGACAGAAGCGGAGCATCCTTAGGTTATCGATAAGAATCAACCAATCGGAAAGGCTGAGTTAATGCAAATATCCAATTGAATCCAGTCACGAATATAAGCGACCTTGGCAATGGACCCTACCGTGTCCAGGGATATCTCTTCAAAATTGACGGCACTCTATTCTACGCTAAAGGAAAGGTAAATCTATTTGAACAGTATCCCAAGCCAACCTCCTTCGCCAGCCATTCACCGCATGGCGGTAAATTGTTCAAGCACAACCACCACTTGGATTCCGGCAAACGTGCTTCCTGTGTTGGTAGTGGAACTGCCATTACTTCGCCTGTTGCGGAATGAACATGGAATTTATGGAATACACCTTATGGAGAGACCTTGGAAGCTATCACAGCACCCCACGACCTCTTCGCGCAACCTGTCTTACCCAAGCCGACAGGCACCCTGTTTATCGTTCTTTGTCCTTTCTTGCCCCAAATAGCTGCAGCTTCATCGCCAATCTTTATCCCATCTTACGCATAGGCTTACTCTAAACACTAGGCCCGGAAATGGGCTTTACAGGAACAAATTCATGAATGCAGCTCCCGCAGAACTTGTGCTGGCAAGGCAGACAGGCCCCATACAGCTCAGCCATGAATGGCCCTTCTCCACAGTAACACTAAAACTCTACGGTAAGCACAGGTGCAATTTTATAGGCTGAGAACACTCACACAGTATCTGGTCACCGATTGTATATTGGCATAAGTTGAAATTCTGTTGGTCGTCTCCAATCTCACGCAGGATATGGTCACCGCTGGTATATCGGACTCGACATAAGTTGAAATTCTGTTGGTTGTCTCCAATCTCACGCTGTCTTGTCCATTTTGTGACCTTGTGCGGGTGGTTTCCTGATGCTCTTCGAGGTGTCTTGAATCGCATATTTTGATTAGATCGAATGCCCAAGTTTTCTCTTCCTCTTGCATTTGCTGGTTAATTTGGTTCAAAAAGATAAGGGAAGCTACCTCCCCCCCATATATGTAGGTTTGTTTGAATTGCCTAGCCAAGATTCTTAGCAACTCCTTGGTCCTTTTGAACTCTGTTTGTGATTTAAGCTCTCTAGCTAACGCTGGAATGAGGCGCTTGATCTCGTCCCTCAGTGTATCGGCCTCCTTCCGGAAAGACACGTCGTCAACTCCTCCTATGCGTGCTCGCTGTAGTCTGTGAAACACTGCGGCAACCTCTCTTTCAATATCGGTAGATCGAGATGCTGGAGTTTTGAGAAGCAGTACCTCGAACGAACCAGTGGAGTCGTTCACTATTTGCCTAGTGAGCAAACCTTCCAGGTATTCGTCATCCATGAATCCAGGCCATGCAGGATATTGGTCAGATACTTCACAATCCACAGAAAGAGAGCCAACCGGAAGCCCCCTGGTGCCTTGTTGAACGGAGTCATTCTTCGCATCATTGCGCCCGCTAGCCAGAAAGCCCTCCATGACCGCCGCAGGCTCAGATGACTCAAGGTTAAGCGGCCTGTCTGGAACTTGATTCGAATCACCATTTTGATCCGACTGCGTCGAGCAGCCTTCTGGCTGTGGGGATTCATCACCTGAAGTGGACTCGGTCTTACATTTAATATACTGTGGTATATCTGGATGAATTAGTGAACCAATCCTAGCAGTGCAAACCGTTTAACTGTACCCGCAGATGGAGACTGTGAGCTTCTTATACGGTTCTTCTTTTGGAATCGATCGAGCTTCTCGGGTTTCACTGGGCCCATCCTGTAACGGAACTTCACTTTCTCTCCAGCGCGAGCCTTCCGCAGTTGTTTGTGCACCATGATCTGCATGTCAGACTTAGGTATATTCTTGTAATGAAGTCTACCGGCTTTCTGCCAAAGCGAAATTTTCTTTCTGTATTGGCTGTCCCTACATCGCAATAAAAAGTTACAAGACAGTCCTCTGCAATAAGGGCAATTTCGTACGTTACTCGCAAACTGTGATCCCTCCTCAAGATATCCCTCACTTCAGTTTCTTTATGGTTTTTATACAGTGGCTCGATTACACCGAAGTACTCCTCCAGCACTTTCGGCGTCGCATCTCGGAGCTCCTGTTCGTGAGCTATTGTCGCCAATTGGTTGAGGCCTCGGTGTAGTGGTTCCCGAGGATGAACCATACACTGGATGAGGCAAATTGATCGATGCTACTCTTGAAGCTTGAGGCTCAAATCTGCAAACGGACTTCAAATTCACTGGAAACTATCGGGGCACAAGGCTCCATGGATGGCGCTCTTCTACAAATAAATCCTACCGCATTCATGCCTGAAATACGAGCTTCCGATAGCTGCGACCAATAGAGATCCGACCTTGGAATCATAATTGACAACTCTGAGCGTTCTAAGTTCACCGGTCATCCTCAAAAGTGCCCATAAATGCACCAAAAGTTCCGTACAGGCGCTGAAGTTTGATAAGTCCATGTCATTCGCTAGTCCAAAGGTTCCATGCAGGTGGTTGTGAAAACGGAACAAATGAGCGACTGCGCCCAGCCTAGACCCGACATGAGAACAACACAGCGAAAATGACTGATGATATAATTTTTCTAAGTTGGCTCCTCTAATCGACGTTCGAAACTAGTTGATAGATATATTGCAATAGCGCCTGATCCATCAAACTTTATTGTATGATTATATATTATGGTTAAGACCTCAAGAAAATGCCAGGTCTTTGAATTCACGGTATCGTTAGGATAACTTTAACGATACGGAAAGACCTTTGCCATTTCTACCCAAACCTTCGGGAAATTCTCCCAGCGGAATCTTATCTTCTAATGAATCAACACTTCAAAACTATAGGCTCCAGTGATAGGCCGCCTTAATACGCATAGATCATACATGGTGTGTTCCCTTCTATATCCGCAATAGGCTCCTTGTCATGTTCTGCTAAAAAGAGGCAACGTAGCACGTTTGGCATCTGCTAGTCTAGTATATATGCGTCCACTATTTCCTTGCTTATCATCTCCGGGCTAACTTTTATTAAGGCCGGATGTAAACATTGGCCACTTCATCAGGTCCCTTATGTCTGGATATTAGACACCCCAATCTCCCTGCGACTTCGCTCCAAAATCTCTGCATCGTATTCCGACACGGCTTCCTCCAGACTCTTTGCACTGGAGACTACAGCCCTGATGGCCCCAATATAGAGTGCAGCATCCTGCGGCGCATTATTTAGGTCCTGGCCTCTGAAGGGCGAAATAGAATGCGCGGCGTCGCCCGCGATTGTAGTCCTGCCATTATGGTTGTCCTACTTCCCTGGGCTCGTGCAGACATAGAACACATCTGGAGGAATGAAAGTATCGTCGGGCAACCACAACGCGGCAGGCTTTAACGACTCACAGTAGTTTGCCGCGCAACTTTCGAAAAGCTTCACTCGCTCTTTATTAGTGGGCGGCTGCTCTGAGGAACCCCACAGAGCGGCACTAAGTCCGAATTTCCAAGTCTCCGGGTTTTCGGGATCGCAAATGTCTGCCGTCGTAATGATGAAGCAGGTGTGTTGCTCTGGATGAGGGCATAACTTGACGATCGGATGATATTTGCTCCGAATGGAACAGGCTTGTTCGCGGGAGTAGGACATAGTAATGTTAACTAGCGTGAGTGGGATCGGATCAAGCTGATTCCTTCCGCAGTAAGGAGATTTGCTCTCACGACACTCTTCGTCCCGTCAGACCCAACCGTTAAGTCTCCCTGCGCGGGTGTCCAGGCCGCGACCTTACCTCACTAGACATCTAATCCACGGGAGAATAGCGCTTGCTGCTTTGCACGGCTGGCTTGTCTGCTGGTACCGCTCTCTACACTGAGAATCACGTCTCCAGTTTTCCCGCTTACCATCTGAATGCTCCTTTCCTGCTCCCGTCCAGGATCCGCACAGTAACACGTGGCAGTGACTTTACTGTCCGAATCTTCAGCCAAGTTTCATTCTGTAGGTGCAGAATTTAGGGGCTTAAAGCTTATTTTTTTAGAGTCGTAGCTTAATTTAGCACGGCCTACCCCCAGAGATACCTTTGCGCCTCTACGCCTCCCCCTGCGCCTCTACGCCTCTGCGCCTCTATGCCTCTGCGCCTCTGCTCCTCTACGCCTTTATATCTCCGCGTCTTTACGTCCTTGTGTCTGCGTCTATGTCTCTACACCTCTCTACCTAACCCCCCATAATACGTGCAAAGAGACGCATAAGGAGACGCAAGGAGACACGGGCAGAGACACAGGCAGAGACACAAGTAGAGCCACGAGTAGAGCCATGAGCAGAGCCACAGGTAGAGACGTAGAGGTGCGAGGCGTAGAGGTAGAAAGGGGTGTCTAGAAAGGGAATATCAAAGCTAAGCCTTAATTTACCCCTGTAGATCAACTGAGCACTGTTCATCTAGACCCACCTTCCTATCTAGGCTGCCCCCTTTGCTTCTCCCTTTTCTTCTCTCTTTGCTCCTCCCTCTGCTCGTGGCTCTGCTTGTGGCTCTACTTGTAGCTCTACTTGTAGCTCTGCTCGCACCTCTGCTCGCGTTTCTGCCTGTGCCTTGCCGTATCTCTTTTACAAAGGGAGACACAGAGAGACGCGTAAGGGGAGACACGTAAAGCGCAAGAAAGAGTTAAAATAGATAACGGGAAGGTTAAAATAGACCCCGAGTAGTGTCTTGGCTCTCTTTACCGCCTGCAGAGCCGCCGCTGATCAAAAGATTCGGACAGTAAAGTTACTACCAAGTGTTACTCTCCGGATCCTGACCGAATATTATATATATATATAGTAGTGTTTTACCGTTTTACATAGTCATATACATAAAGTAGGGTATACTATAGGTCGTAGTATAGATAATAGGTAGGAAATAGGTAAAAGACATAGGGGAGGGGGGAGTCCCCTGGTAGCGTCCTACCATATAGTGATCCGTGCACTAGCAAAATGATAATTAGGCGTCTTAACTTATTGGCTTTGTTCTTATCGATAATCGTAGCTGTCTAAATGCCTGTGCACGGATCCTACTTATCACGTGCTTCAATACGTAATAAAATGTCAATATAAGTTGACATTTCAATATCAACATCAACACACCTTCATGTTGATATTGAATACTGATTACCTCACTGGTGCCCAGTGAGGTGTTCTTATCACCCATTGACAGCCAATCTAGCCCTCGAGCTGCTACTCAGGCGTGACCTATTTGGACCGGCGCGAACACTGGCGCCAATTAGATCCAAATGGCGAGCTAGCCTATATAGATAACTATTATTCCTATTTAGGTATGGTGCATTGGATTTGGAGTGGATTTGATCTCAGATTCACGCCACGCCGGCCCAAAGAGATCACAGCGATCGGCCAGTTGGCCCAAAAAGACCGGTCCTTTTGGCGAAGCCAAATAGGACGTATCCTACCGGTTGACAATTACACCTTGAGCCAAGCGGTCACCATAAATTTCGAGAACAAAAATAGGCAATTTCGGATGGGAAACAGCCGTCGACGAGGTCTCCCAAGCTTTTGCTGACGAGATTAAGGTGGAGACAGGTACGCAGCGAAGCCCTGAATTATTCTTCACATCCTCCCAATCCTCACTGCTGACCCTCAAACAAGCATTGATCACTGATTGCTCACTGGCGGGATCAGCACTGAAACCGCAAGAGGAATCGCACTCCAAGAGCCTGCCCTTATAGTTATCGCAGGCAGATCTATTCCTAGACTCCAGGAAACTGAACGGCAATTGCGTATTTCCTGTAGCCGTCCGGCTCCTGGAGTTAGAACTGGCTCGCTGAAGCAAGTTCGCAAGACCGCCGACGAGGTTAATAACTATAAGGAACCTATTGATCACCTCATCAATAACGCAGGTGTCATGGGCCTACCGTACCAGTTGTCAGAGGATGGCATAAAGTTGGCTTTTGCTACAAACCACGTGGATCTATTACTTTTCACGAATCTAATCATGCCACGGATCATTGCGGCTAGACTAGGAGCAAGGATTGTGAACGTTAGCAGCATTGCGTATCGGTTTAGCAACGTTAGATTTAATGACCTTAATTTCAATGTGGGTAAGAACTGTCGGCTGAGCCTAATTTGGTATTAATACCAGGCCCTGTGTTAACCTGAGGCGAAATTAGCACCGAAAAGCGTACGAGATGTTTACAGTTTACGGGCAATCAAAGTATGCAAACACCCTCTTCGCCGCAGCGCTGGCAGAAAGGCTTAAGAAGCGTAACATCTTGTCCTACAGCGCGCATCCCGGCCCTATCCGGACGGTCAGCTGTGGATCCTTGACGCAGTAGAATTCGACCAAGTAATTGACCACGGCCTGGGTGAACCAGAACGAGTTGGTTAAAAGGCCCAGAGAGGCGAGAGTGAAGGCTATGGCCTTGTTTGCCGGAGGCGCGGGTCGGGATGGATTTAGATATGGACGGGATAGAGGAGTGTCCTGGAGAGGATTGGGATCGGATTCTTGCTCAATTTCTCGTAGGACAGCATGGTATATATATGAAGTCTGAAGCAAAGAAAATGGTGAGAAACGAGCACAGCTAGACGCCTAGCTAGGAATATATCTAGGCCTAGATTGCGTTGACAGGTTCGGTATGTGGAAATTTGTCGAGGGTGTTGCAAAACTGCTTGATGTTCTTCATGGCCCCGATGGCTTCGTCTGACTATCAAGGTTTGTGGGTGGCTGAAAGGCGTTGACCCTTGATGAATTCGTGGGATGTAGAGCCAGACGTCTGCGAGTGAATGCTATAAGACTCTCACTCGAGCTCTCCGTACACGCCTTGTCGGCTATCGGGATCCATGTTTCAGTTAGGCAAGCATGGCAAGATCAAGTAATTCGATGAGTGCTCGCAGGTGTAAACATTAGGACGTATATAATAGTTTGACGCAGAGCATAATGCAGGGGTGTTCTGTGAAGGGATACTTATAGAAAGGTGAACTGTCGTTTGCGATGTTTTTTCTTGGAGTTCTAGGTCTTTCCATGACTCGTGGTGGCATCGGCCCGCAACCCTGTCGGCCATGCTCCACTCTGGCCTGGGGTTTGCCATGGTTTTTTCGGGAGAATGTCCCAAGATTTATCGCTCATTTGTGATATCCTTATCTTGTGAGATATTTTCAGTCTTTAGAGGCATATAAAATGGACTCTTCCTAAACTCTCTACTCGCTAGTCCTACCTGTCTTCGCTGGGCGCGTATCACAATATAGACCATGCATATAAACAACGTCCATCTGGCACGTCTGCTCTATCTCACTTCTCAAGGCATCGATGGCGACTTGCTCGCTCTCACAGCAATGCCTTTAAGCGCCTCATTCTGCAGGCTTTCATGTTTCGGTTGGAAGGTTATCGATAAGGAATTGTTTCGCTCGGACTGCTTTTGAGACAGCACTTCTTCGGTTGTGTGGGCTAACGTAATGCTCTGAAGAAGCTCCTTTTGGCTCTTTGCTTCGAGTTCCTGGGATATACTCTTCCTGTGACCAGTAAATTAGCCCCGGTACACTTAGTTATCGAAAACGATGAGATAGGATATACGTTAACAAAAGACTTAGTTGCATATGGATGAGCCCCTGTCTCCTTCTCGAGAATTCCGCCATCTTCTCTAGAATAGCCCGTCGTTTACGGGTCCAAAGCACACGGCATCGCAGATCAAGGTCAAATATCGACGCGCTCCGCGTCCGCGGTTTTAGCTCACCGATCTCGCGGTAGATGGAGAGTGCTGTTTCGGCGAGTGAATCTAGCGATGACTGGAGACCCCGGACGTAGTTCTCAAGTTCGGGGTTCCCCCGTAGTCTCTCTGACTCCCAGTATTTCAGAAGGAGGTAGATTTCTTTGCCTGAGTTATTCCACTCCGCTTGGAGGGTCTCGATTTCCTTCAAGGCGTTGGTTGTGAGCGTGTAAAATGCTAGCACGGGGACTGCGAGGGCAATGATAAAGGTAAATATGCCGAAGAGATTGGCTAAAAGAGATAATACATCCATGCCATTCATGCTGGAGAACAAGAAACGAGGGAACTGGGGTGCGGTCAGTTGAATTTAAAGAGTACTGGATTTGCGAGGCTGAGCACAGCCGCTTTCGCTCATTTCGCCTCGTGTTCATGACTCGTGGGCATACGAGGTATTCCAGAGTGCTGGCAGGCGCTGCTGGAATTAGCCCTTTTCCTTCGCCGTCGTAGCTCCACTGAGACTCTATGAAAGGCTTTTTCCCTTGCATTTATAAGAAATTAGGCGAGCGGGAAGTTGCCGTTCGAGTTGAAAAAGAGAAATTGTAGTTAATGTTGAGATTGAATGGATTGAAATACATGTGAGGATCACTAGCATTTTATCAATAGTATATCCATGGTCGATCTTCGATAGCCAGTAACGCCGCAGCAACGCCGCACTCTCAACACCGGTCGAGCGCTATGCGTAGAGCTAGCTGAGCTTTCTACTCGCACCAGAATGGCAAGAATTGGCAGCGGCTTGATGGAGATAAGTTGGGAGCCGCCATCGTACGGGCACCCCACCAAACTTATACTGCACCAAAATGAGCCCCTAGGGGCTATGTAGACGAAGGCTTTAACAGAGGACTTCTTAGTATCTTATTAGGAGTTAGATATAGATAATATATATAACTATTTTAAAGCCTTTCTACCCGCTCGAAGCCGTTTACAAAGCTGATCTAGCGAGCACTGCATCTGCTCCTGCTGTAGATTAACCTGCCACATAGCCGCTTCTTCGCTGACCCTCTGGGCCTGCGCGATCCGCTTGATCTCCTTAATAACCTCGAGCCGTAAGGAGTACCATTGGAGCTCGCTCTGCCGGCCGGCCCGCCATCTACTGCCCCATTTGGAATCCAGTGCTACTATAGAAGGATTACCCCCAAGCCCCTCAGTCCACTCGCGCCAAAGGGCCCGTACGGACTTTACCGCGCGGCACATACGATATACAGGCGGCTGCTCAGGCTGGAGCTCAGGCTCGAGCTCAGACTCGGGCCTTTGCTGCGGTTGCGGCGGTGGCGGCGGTAGAGCGATAGGGGGGAGAAGAGGGGAAGGCAAAGGGGAAGCTACAACGCTTGCCCGGGCCGACGCATACTGGCTCGATCCCGCGACAGATAGAGGCGTCGGTGGACGTACTGTCGGTGGTCGTGCCGTCAGACGCGGATATGCGGATGCCGAAGGGACCTCGAGCCGAAGGGTAAGGCTGCCGGACGTGAGTAATTGAAGCTGCGAAGACAGCGCCCACTGGGACTCGGCCATACGATCAAACGACGCCTGCAGCTCGCGTGCTCTCTGGTCGTTCCGGGCTTCCATAGCCTTCAGACAGTCCGCGATAACTGGCATGGCTTGGTGGAGCATTGATAGCTGGTTAGGGCCTTCTTCCTCCTGCCGTAGGCAGGCTTCAACCTCCCGCGCGAAGGGTAGATAGGCCTCGTGCTGGAACACTGGGTGGTTCCATACGGGGCTATTTGGAAACATCTGGCGGAGGACTACCGAGTCCTGTAGGATAACCTCCCGGAGGTAGAACAGGAGGTTCGTGACGCCCGTAGCCGCGAGGTCGTTAATCTGACCGACCTGAGGGCCGAACCGATCCTTCCAGGCGTCCAGCTCTGGCCAGATTGTCGACAGCAGCGCGTCAGGGGGGGAGACGCTTGCCCTACGAATTTCAAAGCAGCCTATCTGCGGCGCATGGCCGGCCATCGTCCGCATAAACTCCCGTGGCAGCGAGTTTAAGTAGCAGCCGACTATCTGCTCCTGGTTCCACCTACCAGCGCGCCTAATCTGGTCCTCGCTGACCCCTTTTAGCTCCGCTGTCTTGACGCTAGCGCTCCGTCCGATATCGGTCTTCTTCTGTGAGAAGACGCTGACGTTCTCGAACGCTTTAGTAACCCATTCCCGCTGCGAGTTGTACGAGAAGGCCGCCTCGCAGCCTCTAGTACTGCTTTTAATTAGGCGTATATTGTACCACGCCGACCGCTTGCCGAAGTCCGGAAACGGCTCGTCGCTTATATCCCAGCGGTAGAGAAGATAGAAAGCCAGCCCACTAAGCATGCAGATAAGCGGCTTCTTGTTGCGTAGAGCTCCGATAGTCTTAAGGCGGTCGTGCTGGTTCTGCTTATTGGCGCATGTAGTAAATATAAGGGGCATACAACGTGTAGGGCCTTCACCCTTAAATTCAAAAGTAAATAAGTCTGAAATTTCGGCGGAGCGCCTGTCGCAGCCGCGGGTAAGCATGTAGTGGCCCAGCAGGATATCCACGAGCGTACGGAAGTAGCACTCTGGCGAAGAATGCCCGCGGGACCATAGCTCGCGGCAGACGCTCTCAAACTCGTCCTCCGTATACCCGTTGAGCAGCGTGTCCCTGCCCTTGTCCGCGAACTGCTCCTTATCGCGCTGCGCGTCCCTCTGCTGTAGAACCTTTAGGTACTCCCTAACGTTATCCTCCCGCGGGGACTGGTGACTGTTCATACCCATGGCCTTCTGCACCCGGTAGAGGTCCGTTATAGCTGTGGCGTAGCCGCGAACTGAGCGCCAGGATAGCCGCGTCTTATCCTGGGGCACGTCGTCGCTAGCCTTACGGCTTTTCGCTTTTAGTGGCCGGCCTGCAACCTCCTCGACGAGAAAAAGGAGTAGCTTCTCCTCCGTAACGGTATCGCCGTCGTAGTACTGCTTCTGCTTGCAAAAGGCCTAGGAAGAAGCCCCGGTAGAGGCACGCGTTAGCTATAAGTATACTGCTCCGTAAAGCACTTACCTACCTTAAACTCCTTCTGCTTCGGCTCATATGTTAGAGACGTGTTTTTAGGTCTCTCGGCACGCGTCAGGGTGAGGATGCTCTGCGCGTTAGCGCGTGGTTCGGCATTATTCGCGACGTTAATCTCTACGCGACTAATTGACGCCATTTTTAAAATATGTCAGACCGATGACTGGTCTGGTGGAAAAGATATATGTGATGCTCTATGAGGAAGAATCTAAGGGGCTCAGTGGCCCGAGAAGATATCTACAAGATGGCCTGCGCGCTGTCACATGACATACCACGTGCACGTCGCTGAGCTTAAAGAGACTGCCCAAGTACCCCCCCTACCAATAAAATAGAATAATAGAACGCTGCTAGAGAAGCGGCGCCCTAGGGAAGGGGTTCCATTTTTATATATATATGCAAACATAGACTAGGGAGGAGAGGTAGAGAAAGCATACCTACTGGCCGCTCAGCGAGCGGATGAGTGACCTTACCGCATGGGGTAAATACATGGGCGCACGGCTGACCCAATAGGCCAATGGTACGCGCGCATCAGCGGCTTAACCAGCGGGGGGGTAAGATATTCGAATATATCCACGGTTTGGCTGTAGGCTTGGCCGTGGAAATTCGCGAATCTCGACGGGGGCGGTAGTGTCACGTGCGGCTCAGCGACTGAGCGGGCGCTCAGCCGAGCCGTGAACCAAGCGCTCCGAGAAAAATCCACTTGAGCAGGAAAAGTCTTGGTTGTAGACAGAGTGCCAAGCATTAGCAGTCCAACCGGACCCTTTAAAACCCTTGCTCTTGCTTTAACGTAGCTTATGGGTTTTTGACGGTTTTTCTTACCGCTTGCCTATTTAAGCTTAGCAACTTATACTGCCGCTTCAAGAATTAAAATATCAAAACATTTAATTCCTTAATGCTTGATCTATATTTAAGAAATTTACCATTAACGCCACCATGCCCCGCTAGACTTGCGAACCTGATGCAGATTAGAGAATTGAGTTAGCAATTACTGGCTTTAAAAATGGCCTCTATAAAAGCCGGGAAGATGCTGTAAAGTCTCACGGCGTTGACCCAAATATATTGCGTAGGCGACTTAACAGCAAACATAAATCTCATAAAGTCGCGTATACTCACCGGCAGCGACTACTACCCCCTGCAGAATCTGCGGTCGTGCGACAGTGTATATACCATATAAATGCTAGCTTTCCTGCTTAAATTTAAACAGTCCGAGTTATTATAACTAAGATTCTTAAAGAATAAGCAAGAAAGCTTCCTCCCTATTAACTACTACTACCGCTAGGTAAAGTATGGATAACTACCTTTCTTATTTACTAGAGTAAGCTTTACGTTTACTACGCTTAATTACTTAATTAAGAATATATAATTACTAGTAACAATATTGCCGTAATTAAGGCCTTCTTTAATAACTATAATACTATAATTTAAAACTATAGAATTCTGCTTAAGGATTAATATAATATAGATAAGACTAGCTATGCTGTAGGGCTTACTCTAAGTGCGAAAGTAGTAGTTCTAAGAGGTAGAAAACAAGCTTTTAAAACGGTAGACAGCTCGCATAAGTAGGTAAGTTAAGTTAACTGTATAGGAATAGGCGGTAAAACAATTCCATCTTATATTATTTTTAAGGGTAAGTAATATATAGATCGGCTATAGCAAATAGCTAAGGAAGCTATACCCGGCTGTACTATTAAAATAACTAAGAATAGCTAGAGTTTATAGGAATAAGGCCTTAATTAGCTAGAATACTTTAAGTAATATACTTAATAAACTAAATAGTGGCAGGCCTTAAATAAAGAGGACAATAATAATTTTAATTTAAATGGCTACTGCCTGCTTATAATGGACAGTTATATAAGCCATATTAACCTTAAAATTATTTAGTTCTATAAGGACTATAGGATTATACCAATCTGCCTTCCTCTATATATAACTTACCTACTATAACCTCTTAATTTAGTAATATTCTTACTACTTAAGTGGGCCTACTTATAGAAAGTAAATAAGTATATTACTTTAGGTATTACGGGCCTTAATAGGGAGTAGTTTCTTAGGATTATTAACGAAATTTAGTTAGAGATCTATACTGCTAATTATATTAATAGTGCCTTTAAAGCTATAGGCCTCTACCTATAATCCAGAACGTGCCCTTAACTGCTATAGAAAAAGCGATCCTATTTAAAGCCTTACACCTATAGATAAATTAGTATTACTACTATCCTCTCCCTTATATTTACGAACTCCAATAAGCGCTAATAACCGCGCCTAATATCTAAGGATAATTACTAACCCTAAAACGTTACCGGAGGTAGTTAAAAGCTATATTTAAAAGCTTATTAAGCGGCTATAATTATATAAAGATTAAGAGGTGTTACTTAAATAGAAAAATAAAGACCTTCGCTACGGCGCTATAGAGAGGAAGAAAAGGAAGAAGGATAAGAAGACAGTACTATTAATAGTAGTAGTGCTTACTACTAACGCTATAAAGGTAATTATCGCTGCTAGAGAGGCTATAGAGGAAGCTAAAAGGAATACTAGGGAATAAAGAAAGCAATCCAAAATTAAGTGGGAGGAGATAGTAATACTCTATAAGGAACAGGTTAAGGTATAGAAGGAGGCTTGGGCTACCGCATCGGAGGCCAAGAGGAAGGCAGAGTAATACCAGCGGTAGTTTCGAGCTGCGCTGCTGGCGTTAAAGAAGGCATAGAAAGCTTTAGAGACTGCATCTAGAATAGCGACGAAGAAGAAGACAGCTGAGGCACAAGAGGAATTCAGGAAGGCAGAGGATCAAGCTGCGTCAGCTAAAGCGCTTGCGACGGCTGCGCAATTGACAGCGGAGGCATCTACTACTACATTTAAGGCAGCAACGGCTCACTCAAAGGCTTTAATAGCAGCTGCAAAAAAGGTAGATGAAGAGGTTAATACGCAGGTAGCGGTAGAGAACGACGAGCAGAGCAATTCAAGCGATAGTGAGGTGTCAGATAAGGACGTTGGCTGGATATAGGCAACGTCGTGCAATCAATCAAGTAGAGCTTCCAATACAAACACCATAAAATGTCGCGATAGAGCCTTGATTATATAAAACCAAAGCTTTATTTAATATCG
>Ga0307515_10004723_pt1 | contig 27919 bp, 30 predicted proteins | sample 17_EM_MG_FD_194513 | JGI IMG/M metagenome (GOLD analysis project Ga0307515, IMG submission 194513) | Populus trichocarpa ectomycorrhiza microbial communities from riparian zone in the Pacific Northwest, United States - 17_EM | ecosystem: Host-associated > Plants > Roots > Unclassified | place... | reverse complement strand
AATTACGTTTTCTTGATATGACTGGAGCTGATTTCCTATAACTTGCACCTCTACTTTCCAACCTTCCTCTAGGGGAAACTCCATTTCTCGCAGTGGATTTTGGTGATGCTTGCCATTGCCCACAAGACACAGCCATATCCTTGTAATGTTGGAGGGCTTCAAGAGTTTCGACAATACATGGCATTTTGGGCCTGTCTCTGGGGTTCAAACTTATGCACTTTAACGCTAATAGGGCCATGTGCTTTGCTCCCTTGACAGAATACTGGCCTGCAAGTCTTGGATCCATAATACAGCGCAACCTGCGGCTGCTAGTCAGATAAGGTTTTGCCCAGTCAATGATGTTTTGCTCACTCTTCGGTCTTGATCTATCTGTTGCTCTCCTTCCCGTAAGCAGCTCTAGTAAGACCACTCCAAAGCTATAAACATCACTTTGGGTTGTCAAATGCCCTGAAATGCGTTGTCAGACGAGCCATTGTCAGTGATCAAATCTCACAGTAATTGCCGCATATCATATTACGTTTTCGTAATGTAGTTTATTAGTTCAAAAATCCATGCACGATAATGTTAGGGTTGGAATTGTATATTACAGAATCTTCCTATTATGGACCCAAGAGAAAGCTTTGAGGCAACAGAATATTTGGTGCTCAAACCTGTTGAAACATATTCGGGGGCGGCGTATCCATAGGTACCCATCACTCGAGTGGTAACATGTGTCTCTGATCCTTCAGGTCCCATCTTTGCGAGCCCAAAATCTGATAATTTAGCCGTAAAATCCTGACAGCATAATCAAAAAGAACATCTGACATGTCAAGTTTGGGCATCTACTAATCTGATTGAGAAAAGAATGAGATGGTTTACGCACAGAATCTAGCAACACATTGGAAGTTTTGAAGTCACGGTATATGACAGGCTTCTCAGCACCATGCAGAAAGGCTAGCCCCTTAGCTGCTCCTGTTGCTATCTTTAACCTTGTGCCCCATGGCAGGGACACTGAAAGCCCTGTGATCATCAATAAATGAAACAAGACCTAGTTAGTAGCTGTTTACATCATCTTCATGAACTCTTCTTGCACACGACCCCCTTTCTTCATTTTTACCAATTCAATAAAATTAACATCAGAGTCAGGCTGTTAGCTTAATTTTTCAAAAGCTTTTTTCCATAGAAAATATACCCGTTTTGAATAACATAAATTGGAAGGTAATGTAAATCATAACCTGAAGGAAGAAAAGATTTTGTAATATAGAATTGACCAACCTACTTTTGAACAAGTGATTTTCTAAGCTTCCTCGAGGCATAAACTCATAAACAAGAAGTCGTTCTTCTTCCTCGCAGCAATAGCCAAGCAGTTTTACTAAATTTGAGTGCCTAAGTTGTCCCAAGAATATTACTTCTGCCTGCAATAAAGAAAGATTTATTCAATTAATCAGCAGATATTGGAAGTTACAGAATTAACAATTAAATTATTACTTAAGATGAGTTTGGAGAGTAGATGAGATTGGACATAAGTAAACTAGACATAACAAAGATTGTGCATTGGAAAGAAATAAAACATATATCAACTACTTTTCATAGAATAACTGCTTTTCATCATATTCTGTCTTGTCCTGCTTTTCATCATATTCCGAATCTTTAATACGAAATGCTACCATCATAGTACAAGTGAAGATAAAAAGAGGGAAAACTAGAAAACCTCCAAGGAGATGATGAGAGGAATTTTTGGACATGATGAGATATAAGAAACATAGTGAAACAGGGCCGACATCCCAAGTGAAGGGTTGTACTACGCACCTCACATCATGAAAATCGAGAAAATTACATGAAAAATACCATGCATAAAAAGGGTCAAGATTTGTAAGGATTACAATCTGCCACCGATCATAGAAATAACGAAAATAACAGTGAAAACAGTAATGGAAAAAATAGTTATGGTTACCAGCCATTCACGGTGACCTTGCAGGCCTTCCATGTCCAGAAGCTTAACAGCAACGGCCTGAGCCTTCAAACCTTGCCTCAAATTATTATCTACATAACCCTTATGCACAGTTCCAAACCCACCTTCTCCTAGCAAGAAACTGCTAGAAAAGTTGTGCGTTATAGCACGTAACTCACTCAGTTGAAAGTCAAACAAGTCAGGCCCAAAAGTCTGTGCCAGATCCTCGTTAATACGAATTGATGAAGAACGGCTAAGATCAGAGAATGACAATCTTCTAAACGATGGTAATGGAGCAATGCTCTTGGAAACGTCTGATTTTGATGTCCTACATCTGCTATAGTTGCCAAAGAATGCTTGATCCTCGACTGAACAGCAATTAGCTGTGAATGGTCTCCATGGCTTTGAGGATTCTCTCATTGTTAGTGCAAGACAGCCAGGATATAGCTGGTTGTGTGTGTATAGTTATGGAGTGGTGGGTGCGTTTGCTTTGTAATATAAACATCCTGGGTTTTATTATCTAAAAGCTAGGGAGGACATTCTTTCTTCAACTGCTCTAACTACTCTACTAAATCGGGCATTTTCTTTGTTTAAAATCTTCTTTGTCGTCTACCATAATTCCTTTAGATATCGAAGGGAGGAGTTACATCGGAGGTTACCCTTGTGGCTGGCTAATCAGAGCACCAGACACGGATCCAGACTTTGATTCCTGGGGGCCCAAACTGTAACATTTCCATTTTGGATATGTATAAAAAACTGTAATTTTTTTATATTGTTTTATTATATTAATATTAAAAACAAATTTTAAAAAATAAAAAATTATTAAAAAACAACCAAATCCATAAGTCAAGAGAAATGCGATATTCTTTCAAAGGACGAAACATCACTGGAGCAGTTGAAGTTGAGGTGTTAGAGGATGATGTTTGCATTTCTTATTTCTGCTCCACTACAATAACCAAACACTTACGTCATGCCATGTTCTCTACCGTAAACACTGTCCTCCTTGACTTGAGGATTTGGTGCTTCTTGACCTTTTTTTTAGCATCGTGGTAAATTACAACCAAATTCCTTTTTTTTTTATTTAGTCTTAATTAAACGTGTGGATAGTATCTGTTAAATAGGCCCTCGTATGTGTGTCCACAAGTCCATGTTGTTATGATATGAGAATTAATTCAACGAGGATGAAATTCTGTCATCCTGTTTATTTAAAATGAGAAGAGATTTAATCCTGTTTAGATCAATTGGTAAGTTTATATAATTATTAATTTCAAGATCTTAGAAGATTAATTGAGAAATCCATAAGTTAACTAACTATATTAAAAAAAAAATAAGAAGAGATTTAAAGGGGAAAGCAATCAGGAATTGAAACTAGTTGGGCAGAAGGATTATCATAAAGGGAAGGGCAGAGCAAATTGCTTTCCCACTTTATCATGTTTATGTTTGTTTTCCATAATCTTCAGCCTCCGTCATGATCTTTCAGTGTCATTCTTATAATTAAGGCGATGACCAGTTGCGAGTTTTACTTTGTTCTTTCACATAATCCAGAATGGTCTTTCAGTGCTTGGATTCTGGTCTTCATCCTCCCTTATTTTCTGGGCGATCTGGGAAAAAAATGGAAGCATATGTGCATGTGTTTTCTTGGCAGACAATCCGAAGGTTTGTTTGGGGAAGATTGCGACAATCACAAATGAATAACGTCACCATACCATATTAACAAAATCAGCATCTAACCTTCATGGATGATAATTTCCCTCAAACCTTATGGATATTGATCTGAATAGGTAAAGAATTTTTAGACCTGATCAAGTTCGGGTTTGGGTAGGGTTCAAGTAAAACTCGAAGGCAAAATGTCAAGTTTGAAGTTGGCTATGAATATTAATCTATCCCATCCCAACATGAACCCGATCTAAAATAAATCAATAACCTTAAAGTTTTAAAAAACTATAAAACTATATGGATGTCACACTAATTATGAGCTAGATAGTTGTAAATTATAGCATTCGGGTTTCGAGCCGGGTTATGAATACCCTAGGCCGAGTTGGGTATAAAAAATCCATACTTATCAGGTTTCATTATGTTATTTTGGGTTTGAAAATAATAATAATAATAATAATAATAATAAGCACAATCCCATGTATTAATTCAACTCGTCTGTTTTGGTTCCATGAAGGGTAAAAAAATAAGTTTAGCTAGAAGCTATTCTCTAGAAAAAGCATGAGTGCTTAATTCACGCAAAAAAATGTAACTCCTGAAAAAATCTTTAGGCCTCCCCTCGATATTAACATTTTTAATTAATCCCCTGATCGCATTCCCTCCGATCATGGAAAACGTCAAACCATAAACTCCATGCAGAAAGCCGCCAATCCATTAATTTTCAGAATTTCATAGTAATATTTTTGTTGATTATTGCCATAGTAATGGCTTTAACGGATATATATAGCAATTATGAAAACAGTAATGCATCACTCCCATGATCTCCTTCACCTTTCATATTCCCCCATCATTACAGTAACTCCCGTTTGGATGACCTTTCCATTACCCTGTCTCCATTCCTAGTTTCCTATAAATTATTTTGCCATGCCAATCCACTCTTCAAGCCCCTTAATTTCCCAAATGGCCACCACCAGTTTCGGTTTCGTCACCATTGTCATATGTTTCATTAGTCTATCGCCATTTCCACTCTTAGGCGCAGCAGCCAGCCCTGATCCAGGGTTCAGTCTAAATCTTATTCATCGTGATTCTCCTCTTTCCCCACTTTACAACCCAAATCATACCGATTTCGATCGCTTGCGCAACGCTTTTTCTCGTTCCATATCACGTGTCAATGTCTTCAAGACTAAGGCAGTTGATATAAATTCATTCCAAAATGACTTGGTACCAAATGGTGGTGAATACTTCATGAAAATGTCCATTGGAACACCATTAGTTGAGGTAATTGTAATAGCTGATACCGGTAGTGACCTAACATGGGTTCAGTGTCTGCCTTGCGATCCATGTTACAGGCAAAAATCTCCTCTCTTCGATCCATCACGATCTTCATCATATCGTCACATGTTATGTGGGAGTCGGTTTTGCAATGCATTGGATGTTTCTGAGCAAGCTTGTGCCATGGATACAAATATCTGTGAGTATCATTACTCATATGGAGACAAGTCATACACTAATGGGAATCTTGCTACTGAGAAGTTTACCATTGGCTCCACTAGCAGCCGTCCAGTTCACCTATCACCAATTGTGTTTGGCTGCGGTACTGGAAATGGTGGCACGTTCGATGAGCTAGGTTCTGGCATAGTTGGCCTCGGTGGTGGCGCTCTTTCCCTAGTGTCACAACTGAGTTCAATAATTAAAGGCAAGTTCTCATACTGTTTGGTGCCATTATCTGAACAATCGAATGTTACAAGCAAGATCAAATTTGGCACTGATAGCGTCATTTCCGGCCCCCAGGTGGTTTCCACTCCTTTGGTTTCTAAACAACCTGATACCTACTATTACGTAACACTAGAGGCCATTAGTGTCGGAAACAAGAGATTGCCTTATACTAATGGTTTGTTAAATGGTGATGTTGAAGAGGGTAACGTCATCATCGATTCAGGCACCACCTTAACTTTTCTTGATTCTGAATTCTTCACCGAATTAGAAAGAGTGTTGGAGGAAACAGTGAAGGCAGAACGTGTTAGCGACCCCAGAGGGCTTTTCAGCGTTTGTTTCAGAAGTGCAGGTGATATTGATCTTCCTGTCATCGCAGTTCATTTCACTGATGCGGATGTGAAGTTGCAGCCACTGAATACATTTGTCAAAGCTGATGAGGATTTACTATGCTTCACTATGATATCATCCAATCAAATAGGAATATTTGGGAACCTGGCTCAAATGGATTTTCTAGTAGGCTACGACCTTGAGAAGAGGACAGTGTCCTTCAAACCCACTGATTGCACCAAGCACTAGTGGAAAGTGTTTTACGGATCATGTTGACGTAGTTTATTTGAATAATGTCATGATCTGTTATTGAAAAATCTGGTGTAAGATGTCTTTAATGAAGTCATAAAGCCGACATACAAAACAGTTAGCCAGAGCTAACATTTGAAATTGCCGTTGTTTTAAAACTTCAGAAACTGAATCTCAAGAACATATAATTTCTTCCTTGAACTCGTCTAGAGTTTCGATTTCCCAGTCAACACAATTGTTTGGCTGGCTCGTAACAGGTAAACTGCATTCAATAACAGGTCCACTGCAATTGTTTGTGCAATAACATGCTATAGCTGTCACAAGAAAAAATTGTGAACCTAAACATAATATTAATATTTACTGATATAATCACGCACGCACTTGTAAATTGCAATTCGATGTTGGGTTGGTCCGCTAGGGACAAACAGGGCTTCAGGACAGAGAAACTAGCTACACTAGGAACCCGAGAAACCCAGGTTGCGAAAATCCTGCACCCACCGGCCACCACCACCCAAATACATGAACCAAGGCAAAACATTGGACACGATTAGTGACAAATATTAATTTCACGTGTAATACCTGTAAAGAACTGCACAGCGCTAGCTATCATGTGAGATATGTAACTAGCGTTTTCAGGTTTCTGGGACATCATGTCTAGCTGACTTGGTAGACATAAGAGAATATTTTAGCAGCAGTAATTGTCTTACTAAGTTCGAAACACCAGCTTTAATTGAAAGCTTTGAGTCCAACAAATTCCTTTCGCACTCAGTACTGTGTTTAAGATCAGATTCAATTGCACCAGATGTAATTTGTGTTGGAATTAATTTTAAAATCAAAATATTCTTTTAATTCTCCTATGTATTTATCCTTTTACTAGTATAAAAATATTAAGTATTGTCTTCAAGTCCAAGTCCCATATCATTTCCTCTCTTAGGAGAGTAATATATGTTATATGAAAGATATTTATTTCCACCATGCTTCCCTTTCCATCTTCTCCCTTGGTTATTTCTAACATGATATCATAGCTAGTTTGAATTAGTGGGATGTTTGAGAAATTAAAGCATGTGTGTAGATGAGAGAGTGGACGGAGAAGTGGAATTAAAAGGAAAAAAAAAGTGCAAGCTAATAGAGTCCAACAAGAGAATTGTCATCTTGCGTTGAAAGAATGATAGAAAAAGCCAAAAAAAGACTTGGTGCAAGATGACAATTTGCATAAGAGATGGTGTGATACAATAATAATCACACATGATGAACAAAAAAGATAGGTTTTCTTTAAAAAAGAAGAGAGGGATATGGCCATAGAGCCATGATAAATGCGGCGGCAACCACTAAACAAGAAAAATAACTTGGATGAGTTATATTTAAGCAAATATGTTAGTTCAGCGGTAACAAATTCTTCTTTCATGAGCTCTACAGCAGCAACTCAATAATCTGTTGTTTTTCTTTTTTTAGTCAGCGCCAAAGTTGCTTAATGGAGAGAGTTCTAATGAAAAACATACACAAATCCAAGGCTGGTAAGGCTAGGGAGAAGACTTTGTCCGATCAATTAGAGGCTGAGCAGGGAATGGCTATGAGAGAAAGTGAAAGTGTGAATGGTTGGGACCAGAGCAAGGATTCTTCCACTACAAGACCGCACATTAAAGACTTTGATTTTAAAGATGAAGGATTATGGATGGGAACCGAGTCCGTGAACCTCAAGCTCACATCATAAAAAATTTCCCACGCGCTGGCAATCTGTCACACTGCCATACCTGATGTGGATGAAGAAACAGGGAAGATTTCATACGAAGTGAAGCAACATTTGTGATTGCTGCAAGAGAAATTGGTTTTGAATTCTACAGAAGGACTCAAACAAGCGTGACTCAATCCAAAGACCAGGAGGAAAGTTGAAAGGGTGCATAGAGCTCTGAATGTTTTGGAGTTTAACAGTGCGAGAAAGTGGGATGCCAGGATGTCTGTGATAGCAAGAAACGAGAAGGGTGCAACAACCATGCATGGTAAGATGATCGATCCTCCACCATTTTGTCCGACAAAGCAATACCTTTTCTATGAAAGAAAGAATTCAGGGATTGATTCGAAACATATGACAAACTAATGAGATCACAATAAACTTATGGGTGAGCACTTGCATAACCCGAAGACCGACCCGATCAGCACAGCGGCCAGCACGTGCATCTGGACTCCAGTCAAAACTCTCATTCTTATCCGACAGCCAGTTTCCACTTTCCATTTTTTCTCCGTCTGCTCTTCTTTCCTTTCCCATTTCCCTTTTACCTCTCTGTCCTGCAAAGAAAGCTAACCACAAACAAGTAAATAAGATATTCTCTTTCCAAAAATCTAAGTTACTTTCTTCCTTAATCGCCTCCTCCATTTTTTATGTATTTTAGCAGCCTGAGGCGACCTAAACTTTCTCCCTCACAAACTTTGATCTTGTAACTGTTTTAACTGCACACATAGTAACTGTAGAGTGAGTAATTAATAGAGTAGTAAGAGGTTTTCATTTACATGGAAGCCTTCAAAAAGCAAGCTACCAGGCTTAGAGAGCAAGTTGCAAAGCAACAGCAAGTAATTCAACTTCTCTCTTATCAACTGTTTCTTTTTTCTTCTTCTTTTTTTACTTATAATTCGGAATTTTTGTTTTTTGTTTATTTATTTTGTTTGGCAGGCAATATTGAAGCATTTGGGACATCTTAGTAATGAAGGAATTATCGTTGATGAAGCTGAATTACAATGCTATCAACATCTTCAAAATCTCTACAATTCCACTAGAACTGCTAAGGTACAGTTACTGACTACGATCTTCTTCTTCTTCTTTTCTTTTTTTATGAAGCTTCATTTCATTTCATTTTTTATAGAGGCGAATTTTCTTTTATGTTAAATTAACAGCATTTTCAAAAGAATATTGTTCGCGGTGTTGAAGGTTTTGTATCTGTTAGTTCAAAGCAAATGGAAATGTGTGAGTGTGGATTTTGCTTTTTGACTACTTTGTTTGTTATAGTTCGTTTTCTTTACGAGGCTGATATGTGAAATTTTCGGCTTTGGGGTTTTGTTTTAGTGAGGAGGTTGGCTGATGAGTGTTGTAAATACGGAGCTGAGAATCAGAAGGAGAACAATTATGTTGCGAGGGCTGTTCTTCAGTTCGGTGCCTCGCATAATTTGATGGAAAACGAGAAGGAAACTTTGGTTGGGGTTCTTAATGACCAGGTAATTTTATTTATAGATAGTAACAATTCCAAAGCAAACTGAATGGTGGTGATGAGTGTAGGAATGCATAAATAACTTAGAGGGGCGTGCATGCGTCCATGCTTATGTAAATGCATTCCATTTATGTTAGGAGATCATTGCTTCTTTTGAGTTTTTCTGCCATGTTCAAATGCTAATAGTTATTGTAGTTCCTGCTAAAATTAGTAACTCTTCATTGGATAAGCGGCCATCTGCTTGTTACTATCATCATAATGTTAAATGAAAGCATGAGAAAGATGTTTTTACAATACACAAACTGATATATAGATGATTTGTTCATGAACAATTTACTAATAGAGGTGACATTAGTGTTGTATTGTTATTGTTATTTTTTAAGCCCTAGCATGTGTAGTGCCAAAAATGAACGATGGATTTCTTGGGATTTTTAGCATGAGCTGTCATTTCAGAGAACTTGGGTTTTGCCATATATCTCTTTTTATGTTCCTAATCGAGTTGCAGGTTTTCAATATTTAGGTTTCTAAGCCACTTCGGGCTTTAATAACAGGGGCTCCTTTGGAGGATGCTCGCCGCTTGACTCACCATCATGACAAACTCCGTCAAGCGGTTGAAGTCCAGGTAAACTTTCGTGTCTCATGAGTGTAATGGTTTTGGGAAGTGTGGTAGAGTCATGGTGGTATATTCTTGTCAGGCAGCTGAAGTATTGAGGTGTCGGTCAAAAACCAGGGATTCTGAAATATCTGCCGAGAGTTGCACGAAGCTTCGAGCGGCAGAGGCAAGGTTGGCTGAGCTTAAATCTACCGTGATGTCACTTGGGAGAGAAGCAACTGCTGCCATGTCTTCAGTTGAAAATCAACAGCAACAGATTACTGTTCAGCGGCTGTTTAGTATGGTATTGCATGCTATTCTTCTTTCTCCCTTATGTGTTAGTGCGTGTGTGTGCATGACTTTCTCTGCTTATGCTGATCTTTCTGCTTCTCAGATCATGATCTATTGTCGTTGACAACTTTGACCATCTAAACATCTGTTGTTGCCTCATCTACTCTTTACCTGTTTGGGAAAAGTTTTTCTTATGGTTCATCTTCCTTGTCAGGGAATTCAATTTGGCAGTTGCTTCTGCATATCTGTCTTTGTGGCTAGCATTGAATCCTTCCATTTACCGTTTCAGAATTTTTCTTGTCCTGATAGTGATCTCCTCTCGTTTGTCTTATAAATATCTTGCTTATTTTCAAGAATGTAAAGAGTGGTTTACCGTATTCAAGATTTGTGCTGCTTGTTCAAATTTGGTTTAGGTAAGGGTTATTTGTGTTTTCTGTTTATTGATCTGAAACAAAATCATTTTTCAGATAGATGCTGAGAGATGTTATCATCAACATGTTCTTACTATTTTGGATAAGCTACATGCTGAGGTTTGTTCTCTGGAACTCTGGACCTGGCATGTTTATCATTTATTGTCTTTTGAAAATCATATTTCTCTTTATCACTCCCTGCTAGCTTTCTTCACTTATCAGGTGCTCAAACATTGCCTTGCTATAATCCTAATTTTATGTCTAAGATAGATTATGGCCGCTGCAATTTCAAAATGTTTATTATTGATTTAGATGATTCTCGAGGAGCAATTAAACGAGTCTTCACCGCAATCGGAAACGACACAGAGAGAGATGATTGTCCCATCTGTACATGAGAATAATACTTCAAATGGATCTAAGAATCACATGGACAATAATAATCAAGAGGACGGGCTTTTCATAGCAAAAGTAAGACGTTTCATCACTTCGAATATTCCATCTCTTCTTTCAAACCTGGCCACACAGCGCAGAAAAATTATAAATATTGTAGAACACTCTTTGATGTTCTTTTCCCTCATCTTTTCTCTGCTTGCACAGCTCATAACTCGAAAATGGGAATGTGCCCACACATCTCATGATGTTCGATTCCTGTTTTTCTCATAAAACTATTGCAATTACTTCTTCATCCCCTGTAATTGCCATCTGCAAGATTACTTTACCATTTCATTTGCTAACGTGGATGCTGCACCCTTCTGTGCCTTGTACTTGAAATAAAACTATTAGTTTAACTCACTCTCTCTCTCTCTCTATATATATATATATATATATATATATATATATATATATATTCAAAGGTGAGTTACCCTTGAAAGTATTTTGTCATCTCACTGATTCATTTGTCTATAACCGTAACCACACTAATTACACAAGGAGCCGTATGTATCTATGTGCTGTCATGGAATTTTCTGTCAGTGCGAACGGCGAAGAGATGTTCTCTTTTTTAAGATTCACTGTTTTCTTGTCCTTGGTGGTCTTAATTTCTTTTTATTCTTCAATTTTCAGGTCATACACCCATTTGATGCTCAAGCTGAAGGGGAGTTGAGTCTGTCTGTTGATGATTTTGTTGTGGTCCGGCAGGTACTTTCTCCACTGATCATGCCTTTGATGACCCATAGACTGTTATAGGTCACGCTATCATTTAAGACAAAACTTGGAAATTGAAAGCATAAAATAGTTGCAAAAAGAAAAGTCTCTCTCTAGCTACAAAAGAAAAAAAGTCTGCAAGATAAAGTAGTGGCTAAAATGTTTTTACTAGTGCATTATTCTGGCCTCTGGGAAAATTTCAGATTCCCGTCCATGCCTCAAGATAATTTGTCCATGTCCCAGTATCCCATGTGTAAACATGTTTGTAGGGTTTTTTTTTTCTTTTTCCTGTTCTGATCAGCAACACATGGTAGTTTGAAGTATATTCTATTTCTTTTCATTAGAGCTCTGCCTAGTTATGGTTTTATCTTATGTTAGTTTACATTAGAGCTCTGCCTGTAAAATGATTTTGCGCCAAGGCTTTTACGAGGATAGATCTTGGTGCTTGCAGTTGGCAGTTTTCTCCATTAGAAACCCAGAAACTCTTCTTCTCTTTTGTCGAGCATCATCACAAACACACGATGGGAATTCATCTGCATACCACTATCTATTGATTGTTGAATATCCTTAGTTCTCATCATTGTCTCTGTCTTCATTGATTTACTCCGGGAGATGCATCTTGAATGCAAATACATGTTTCAGAATGAGCACCAACTTTTTCCTCTCTAACATCCCCTTTCTTTACTTTTTGTTGATAATATCAAGGTGGCTCCAACAGGTTGGTCAGAAGGAGAATGCAAAGGCAAGGCTGGATGGTTTCCCTCTGCCTACATAGAAAAGCATGAAAACTCACCTGCAAGCAAGATAATGGAAGAAAGCTTAACTTCTTGATCGAAATTGTTCATGTACAGAAGATGTATATGTCCTGTTTATATCATAGTCCAAATCTATGCAGGAGCGGGCTACCTCGGTGAGCGAGTTATTGAAAGCCATTCCTTCTGGCATGGTTTTATTTATTTTTGTGTTCAGGGAAATAAGGCCAGTGAGCAGCTTGTACTGAATGTGTACCTGTTCATCTGTAGTAAATTTTGTTGGATAATAAAACGCGCCCGCTTGGGTTAAGCTATCTTCTAAATTCAAGCAAGTAATCGCAAGTTCTTCACCTTAAAAATACCTAGACTGTTAGAATTTGCAGTAGCTACACGGTTAAGAACTCTTTCCTTGTTTTCTTTGTTAAGAAAATAAAAATAAATTGATGAAGGGACTAATTAAGTCATAAATGATTATTTTTTTCCCGATAATGATGATTAATTGCAGTTATTGAGATATTACGATCTTTTTAAAAACATCATAAATAATAATATGACAGTCTAATTAATTTTAATTTAGTGAGTGAAGGTAGGTATTGCAATAATAGAATTATTGTGGCGAGTCACATCTTACCTCATCGTATTTGAGTCGTCCCTCACCTCACCAACGGTCACTCTTCCACTCACTCTCTTGCACGCATGTCGTTCCTCTGCACTACGAATCTCTCTCTACACCCCCATCCTCAATTTCTATATCCTAACCCTAACCCTAAATCCCCAAAATTTCTCCTCCAGTTCCCCGCAAAGCCCCCAATCCTCAGATTCTCCGGCCACCGGACCATCTCATTCCGTTCCCCGGCGAGACCAACAACATCCAGCCAGCATCCTTTCACATGGCTTCAAATCGCAGCCACCTCCGCCGTTCTCTTCTTCGGCCTCAATGTCCAGGCCTGCCTTGCAGCCTCCTCTCCTTCACTCCCTGCTAACACCATCGTAGCAGCACAGGAGGAAAGTACAGTAGATCAAGGTGGTGGATTTTAGTTTTTACAGTAACTAAGTTTTCAGGATTTGTTTTGTTTCTTTTCTTAATAAATCAATTGCTGCTCTTTTTGATGATGATGATGAATACACAGACGATGATGGTGGTGTAGAGAGAAATGTTGATAATGTGCAAATGAATGAAGATAAGGAATTGAATGCTGCTGAATTTGAGAATTGGAAGTTGAAAACTTTCGCGTTGTCTGTTCCTCTTAGAATTGTTGCTTTGCGTGGCTCTGTACCTCCTTCATGGATCAAGGTTCCCAAATTTATATAGTAATTGAATTTCTTTTGCTGTTTACACTTCTGGGTAGTTTTATAACTTAATATACATCGAGAAAGTTCGACTTTATTGCATTAAGATGCTAGTTTTAAGAATGATTTTAGTGCATGCTTTTTCCCGATAAAGGCTAGAAGAAGTAAAAGGGTTTTTGTTTAGCAGAAAACATGCAGTGGTTGCTATTTATAGTACTACTACTTTTTGAACTTATGTGGACTTATGATTGGGAATCTTGTAGGATTTTATTCAGTCTCAAGGAAGAAGATTGAGGTTTCGTGTGAAGTACCTTGGAAGCTTGGAAAACATTTTTTCTGACATATCTGCGTCCTTTAACAAACGTAATATCGGTCCCATGTCAACTGTGGCTTCTGATATTGTTAGTGTTGGTGATTCTTGGCTCAGTTTTGCAATTAAAAATGCTATAATTGAGCCTGTGAGAGGGGTAGAAGAGCAAGATTGGTTTAAAGGCTTAAGTGACAAATGGAAGGTAAGAATGCGACCAGTCTGTGTTCTTACTATTAGAATTTGTTTTTCTTGTTTGAAGAGATTTTTTATAGTTCGTAAATCCTTTAGGCATCATGATAGTTGAGTTACACTAATGATAGTGGAGTTACGCTAATTCTTTTTTATTGATATAACTCTCTAACTGGCTTACAGCAATGGGTGGCTGTATTAAAACAAAAGAAATCCAATTCAGTTAAGTCGTCCCTGGGAAAAAAGCAGAACAAGAGGTTAAAAAAGAAGAAGCTAATTTAATGAAAGTTGTTCACTGGATGGAATGGCCTGCACTAGTTATTTTTTACTTTTGTTTTTTTTTTTTTTTTTTCAATATTCAATGCCACTGCACTTTATCTACGTCTAGAAATGCTATTACCCTAATTTGCAATGTTGGTGTAGCTTGCAATTGAAATTTTAAGATAGCATAATTATTGTTAATATGCTAGATATTCCACTAATCATGTCTCAGGTATACCTGCGCAGGAACCATGAGGGAGAAATAGATCCCGAAGGTGAAATATGGGCTGCACCATATCGATGGGGCAGCATGGTTATCGCCTACAAGAAAAGTAAATTTCAAGAGCATAAATTGGCTCCTATAGAGGTATTCTGTCTGACATTTTTCCTTCTTCATGGGGCAAGGCCTAAGCATCAAAATGTGGCATGTGCTTGTTAAACATGAAGAGTAGTTTTTGGGCTAGATTTTCCTTAGGTGCCATTAGATTCCTTTAAACTATTCTTATTTTCATTCCCTTTTTCTCTATTGTAAATGAAGATAATGTTGTAAATTTTTCAAATTTTTATGTATGAAAGTAATAATGGGCAGGGATCCCAGGACATTCCAATACGAGAGGTGGATGACAATTTGGATGGGGAAATTTGGCATTATGTCATCTCCTGGCTGTTGCTCTATTTTAAAATTTAAGCTCCTATAGTTTTATTTAGCTAGTTCATTGAGAGTTTGACCATGTATAGCACATTCTATTAATATAGCCATTGTTGCAGGATTGGGCAGATCTGTGGCGGCCTGAGCTTGCAGGGAGGATTTCAATGGTTGATTCTCCTAGAGAAGTTGTTGGTTCAGTTTTAAAGTATATGGGGGCATCGTACAATACAAAGAATATTGATTTGCAAGTTCCTGGTGGGAAGAATGCTGTCCAGCAGAATCTGGCATTGCTTGGGAAACAGGTAGCTAAGAGTTGATTACTGCATCTCATGCTTCCCTCGTTTAAATAAAAATGGAATTTGCAGGGGATTCTTAACTGATAGGACAACTCAAAGAGTTTTGTATGTATGATTCTATGGAAACTCCTGTTGAACAAGGGAAAAGTAGCTCTTAGATTCTTCAATGTGGTTGAACTATGTCCTAGTTTTGTTGTGGCTGCTTCTGTTAAGGAAAATGTTCATTTTTATTTTGATCTCTGATGTCTCTGTGTGGATGCAGTAAAGTGTGATTTTCTGAATAGGTTAACCAGAATTGTAGCATGCTAGGTAGTGGACCTTGGTAATTTGGATTTGTAGGGTATGATCTGCAGTTCTCTCTTTTTTATTCATTTGTTTTTTCCATTAATTTAGTAACCCAACCTTGTAATAACATCTGACTGCAAGAATTAGATAAAAGCTGCATAATGAGCAATTTATACAAATAATCAAATAGGTTTAAAATGAAGAAATAATTAAAATATGAACTAAGTTGTCAAAATGAGGGGCTGACTTGGCTTAATGTACCTTATAGTTAAGGTTTTTCTGTAGGACCCTGAATTTTTTATATAAGAAATGTTGCTGCCTGAAAAGTAATACTCCTAATTTTCACATTTCTTGGCTCTATATAGGTTCGACTATTCGACAGTATGTACTATCTGAAAACATTTAGCATGGGAGATGCATGGGTTGCTGTTGGGTGGAGTAGTGATGTTCTTCCCATTGCCAAACGCATGTCTAATGTTGCAGTTGTAGTCCCCAAGTCTGGAACTAGCTTATGGGCTGATCTATGGGTATTTTCCAATTCATCCCATTATGTATTAGATATTCACTTTTCAATGTTTCTTGGATTTAAATTGAAATGTCATTTTCAAATTTAACTATGGCTATATAATTTATGATCCTGTCATGCCCTGCTGATGCAATTGATGGTTAAGATAGGCCATGGTGATTGACCCTTTAACCAACTCTGAACAATGGCAGTTGTTGTACATGCTTTATTCAGAAGTTTTTATTCATTTTGCAGGCAATCCCAGCTGCCACTAAACTTGAAACAAACCAGATCGGGGGGCGAATCAGGGGACCATCTCCTCTAATCCATCAATGGATAGAGTTCTGCTTACAAGCTGCTAGAGCACTGCCTTTTAAGCAGGAGGTAATCCCGGGTGCAACTCCCTCTGCCATCGAAAACTCTGTCATTGAAGTCCCAAAAGAGCTTACCAAGGGTAAGCCAAAACTGGACACGAATCTTATTGCTGGAGTACCCCCACCTGAAATCTTGACTAAGTGTGAGTTCTTGGAGCCATTGCCTGATGCAACTTTGTCAGACTATAAGTTGCTTATCCGTACTATGCAGATTCCTGATCCTGGTTTAATCCACAGAATACAGCATTATATCTTGTCAACAATTCATACTTTTAGATTAAAGCAGCATCCAAAGGTAGCATAAACCAAGTACATCTCTTTGAAGACACTGTACATTTATTTGATAGAACAGAAACAGCTTTAAACTGCTAATACGTGGTTTTAAACCACAGATCATATAATTAACCCTGTTTAATAATTAAATTCTTGTACAATTTGTTTAGAAGATTATCAAACAGTTGCAGATATTCGAGCACTCTGTACCAAGGTCTGGCATTGGTTTTTCCACTTGGTTTTCTATAATCAACGAAATTTTGCATTTCTGCCTTTTCTTCTGCAGGGATGGACTGAATTAGAATTAATGGTTAGGACAAGACCTAAAATTTCAATAGGATTTGTCTGAAGCTGAACTGATAAAGGGGAAAAAAATGATTTGCATCTCTTGCTTGAATTCATTCTATAACATTGCTGATTGGAGCTGCAGGTTGCTCCCCTTGGTCGGCACAGCAACCACTGACAGACTGGTAGGGTTTTTCCACTGTAAGAAGTTAATTTCTTGCGGTTGCATAAAAAAAATACTTCACTTTCTGTATGTAACAAAAATTGAAGTCACGATCACCTTGGCAGTGTCACTGCAATCCTCCTTTCATGTTCCATAGAACTGGAACTGAAAAGCACTCGAGGAAGCAGCTGGAAAATCGGTGCACCATCCCTACAGAAATTAGTGCGTGGTTTACACTAGCAAGAGAATAGAGCATTCACTACCGATTATCCAATAAAGAACTGCATCACACCGTGCAAAACCAAAATTCCAACGGCAAGATAAATTTGCTCAGTATTTGTCTAGTTATCTCCAGAAAAAAATCTCGTTACAAAGTTTTACAAGAGAAAAATGATTTTACAAACATGCTTTGTAAAATTCATCATTGTATTATATTTATGTTAAGCTGGCAGGAAATAAAAAGGAAACTACAACTGTGCTATTGTAGATTCACCCCGTGGGTATAAATAAAGTCTAACAAAAAGAAACAAAATATAGACTAGCATCGTTTTTCTTTGCGAGTAGCGAATACGATTTTTTCATAGTCAGCATTTCTGCTTCACCATTGTCTCTTTCTTCAGGTTCTTGCTCATGACTGTTCTTAATGCATCCGCCAGGCAAGCCTCTCTAATTTTAGCCGTGCATGAAGGCAGTAATAATGGCACCACTCAATGCCATATTGCCGATAGAAGAATTGAAGGAGAAAGTAGCAGTAAGATTGAATGCATTCCATGGTAAAAAAAAAGACTGATGCCTTGAATGGTGGACATTGCGAAATGCTGAATTCACTCAAGGAACTGATTATTGCAATTAAATATATTATACAAAAATGGAGAACACAAGAATCCTTTTGCGAAGCTAGATGTTCTCAATTTATACAAATTTCATATACACTTAAATTTGGGAGAACAAATGCAAGAAGGGGACTACAACAAGAGAAGGCAAAGGAGAGAGCCCAAAAATAGAACTTCTGATGAATAACTGGCCCGTACCACAAGTGGAAACTCCATTCTCGTTGAGACACAAGTGTTTGGCACCCCCACACAAAATGACACGAAAATTCCAGTCGATGAGTGCTACCGAGAGAACCAGATGAAATCGTGTATCCTCTAATTGTGATAAATCTGCAGAAAGAATGGACAAATAAAATGAAGACAAAAAACTGCTGCAGATTCCAAGCCACCCTTTCCTGCTTGTGCATTGCTTCTTTAATTTTCCAGAAGCTGCACTAATAGATGCGGACTCAAAACATGTCTTCACTGTCACAGCATGGGTTTTCAATCAGAATTGGAATCGTAAAAGTCACTTGGGCATGGGGTCATAACCTCAGATTCAAGTACTTGAACCACCCTGTGCATGGTGGGTCTATCCTCTGGGCTCGAAGAAACACATTGGGTGGCAACCGAAAGCAGGGCATCAAGGCTTTCTACCTGCACCCCCTCGCAGTTTGGATCGACAATTTCTCGTGGTCTATTCTCTGTGATCAAGAAATTTAGCTGCAAAACAAAAAAATAGTCAGAAGACCAACTTGTATATTCTCATTAGCTATGACAGAACCACATATCTTCCTTTTAAAAATTAAACAGAGGAACTACGCCATGGGGCAACCATCACAAGACATGGATATAAACTATGGACCAGTCCATCATAGAAAGAGATCACATAAGAGGCAGTTAACATTTTCTATTCTCGTATATTTATTCATTGCGAAAGCCACTCTTAATTTATATCATAACATAGAGAAAGAAAATCTATTACTGTCAAGAGGCAGATAAAAAGAAACTAGCCTAACGGAAACCAAAATTTCATCAAGAAAGAAACATACCCCACCAACAATGTTCAGGCCCTTCTCAATGAATGACGCATCCGTTGGCCGCTTTCCGCTCAGTACTTCAAGCACCAGGACCCCAAAACTATAAACATCAGTCTTTTCAGTTGCCCTGCCACTTTGCATGTATTCTGCCAATGGTGTCAAACAGGCTCATGAGACAAGATAATGGAATGATACTGTGAAAATAATCCAAGATAGGACACGTACAGAGATCAAGCAGCAAAAGAACCATCAGATCTCATTAGATCATGACCTAAAGAGATTAACAGCTAGTTTGGATGCTAAACATCTTACGTGAAAGATGTTTTCAACTACATTACAGGTAACAAGCGCTGTCAAAGATATATCAAACAGGTATCCTAGTTATTGGACTACGTGTAAATACTCTTTTTTTATTTATGATTTCCCTCAGAGCAAATAACATATCCTCTGACAATAGAGCAGGAAAGAAACAGGTAAAGCCATTACAAAACTCAATTTAAAAGTTAAATGGAAAAACTTCTGCCTGCAAGTGTGATTGTGAGTGAAACTTATTTCAAAAATGTTCATTCCAACCAGTTTGGTCAAAGCAGTATCACACATGCACATTGCTTACCGGGAGCTAGATAACCAAATGTTCCAGCAACAATTGTTGTAATATGTGATTCTCCATCCCCTAATAATTTGGCAAGTCCAAAATCAGTAACTCGAGCCTCCAAGTTGCCATCAAGCAAAATGTTGCTTGACTTTATGTCACGATGGATGATCCTAGGGGAACAATCGTGATGCAAGTAAGCCAGTCCTTTTGCTGCCCCCATAATAATAGTCAGGCGCGCATCCCAATCCAGTTGCTCAGATCTTTCTGTAAAATCCATAAAAAAACATATTATGGTTCCTTGTTTAATCCTTACACGTGAAACTTAATACATAGAATGCTAGGCCTTAAATGAAACACTCGAAAAGAAAAGAAAAAAGAAGTCCACCAAGAAAATTGCAAATTTATAACAAAGGTTATAAAAATCAAAACTTCATTATAGATGTCTTTGGATCTAACACTTGAGGCTTCTCTGTCACTGCTTATGTCAATGAGTAGGACTTTCATTTTCCAAATAGAAATCATAGTCCAAAAATCATCAACCTAGAAAAAAGAAACAGAAAGTAGATGGTACTGCACTGTCTTGTCAAGAAGTGTTCACAGTAAAAAGTTTGAGGCCTTTGTAACAGATAAACTAGAAGAAAAAGAAAACATAAATCTTACCATGGAGTGCTTCATCAAGGCTACCACCAGATAGGAAATCATAAATCAACAATTTTGATGTAGGGGAATTGCAATAACCACGTAAATTAACCAGGTAGCGGTGTTTTATGCTTCCAAGAATTTCAAGCTCCCTCTCAAAGAATCGATCAAAACCATCATACATCTTTACAATTCTCTTCAAGGCAAATATACTGCCATCATCCATTTCAAGCTTGTACACAGTTCCAAAACCACCAGAGCCTATGACATGTTCCTCAGTCAAAGTCTCTAATTTTTTTATGATGTCTTTTGAAGAGTATGGCAAGTCCCCATGAAACATTACAATTGATGCACCTGGATCATCAGGAAATATAACATTAGGCGCTAGAGTTTAAGAAGTTACGAGACAGTTCTCCAATTACAAAAATAGTTCGGACAGATAATTCAAGTAATAGTTAAGAACATTACCTCCACTAACATCCATTGCAATACTATTACTCTCATTTTTACCAAATTTCTTATATAGAAAGCAACCCCAAAAACACATAAGTGCCACTAGAAGTAGTGCACCAATGGTTGCTGAAGTGCTGATAAGAAGTCTGCCAGAGTATTTTTTCTTTCCTCCTTGATTTTGGCCTGCAAGTGAAGAAATAATGATTATTAAGCCACAACCATAAAGCATAAGAGAACAGAAAATGATCAAAATGTTGTCAGAAAATTATAGGTTCTCTCTTAACAATTCAAATTCAGTTTCCATAGTGACTTCAACAACTCCCAGGGGTCAGATTCTAATCATGAGAAAGGTGAAGTTTTCAATGAGTTATACTGTGAGCAAATAAATAGTAAATCTTTCATCATCCTAATTCCTGATACTGAATTACATCCAGCACGTACAACATTATACCTGGTAAGATGAAATATAAGAGAATCAATACAATATGTGAGCAAGTTACCTGAAGGAGGCTGCCCATCAGTTCCAGACCCGCCACTATCATCTCTGCAAGTTCTATTGATCTGTTTTCCACACAAATCACGATTTCCGGTGAACCTACAAGATATATATTTCAGTTCATTAGTTTAGAATCTTCTTTGGTGTCTAAAGGAGTAAATTAGTAAGATAGCAGAATTTGCTTTTAGCTAAATTATCAAGGCACATCTAACTTACTAGATCACGTTGAACTGATGCAAAATCAATTAAATATGACACATGAGGGAAATTTAGACTTACGAGTTATCTGCAAAGTTGATGAGCACACCATCAGATGGTATTGGTCCGATGAGAAAATTGTTTGACACATTGCTTCAAAATTTAAAACGGTGATCATAGTAAGTATCAGATTCAAATGTACCAATTTCAACTGCTGAATTATTGTAACATCATTCTATAAGAATAAACTAAATTTGAAGCAAATGTGGCTACTCACAAAGTGATGAGTTTATTTAACTTCCCAAGCGATGAAGGGATTGACCCACTGAGAGAGTTACTTGAGATATCTCTGTGGAAGTAGTTGACAAAATACCCAATTAGTTTCATCTGTCCAGCACAATGATTGCATCTAAAACTAGCGTTTTTCATTCATAGCACATTAAAGCACACAAGTGCCTGTCAATATTCTTTAAAGATCTTGTATTGTATATAACAGCTCAAAATTAAGCTGAGGCTGCAGTGTTTATTTTGTCACTACTTCCATTTATTACTCCCCCCAAGGTGTGGCAAAGATTCTGTTGTTTCTGAAAAGACACGAACAAAAGTAATTTGTTGAACCATCGATCATCTAACCAGCAGTAGCAAGAGGGCAATTGTTGGACATGTGAACATTTCTACACTAGACACAGCACATTAAGAACCTACAGCAACCCAATCATATCCCTTAAGAAACTAGCTCAAGCCCAAGTGAATAACATCTGAATTGTTTATGCAAAAGGTTTACAATTTATCACTAAATTTAAATTGGGGAAAAATTAAGACTCAAGCGGTACTGAGCAGGAATATAGACCACAAAGGCCATAGAGTGCTAGTCTCTGAATACTGATTCCTAGGAGAGTTAATCTGGCTTAAGGCAATGAAAAGTTCACCCTATCAACTCATATGTGGTCCTTTTCTATATCAGCACTCCCATGATTCATAGCAATCTGCTCTTTTCATATACCGGAATCAAGAAGTGATTTTAAAAAAAAAAACTCATGATTGATTTCAAATTTATTCTGCTCTTGATAACTTATGAATCATATGGGAAGTATCAAAATATGCTAATAAAATCGCATTTCCAGAGGACACTTTATACAACCTTCAATGCTCATATAAAATGATTGTGCATATTTGTTTATGTTAAAAACAAAATAACATGTAAAGCACTGAAATTTATCACAAGAAAATAACTCACAGATTTTGAAGCACAGTTAGGTTTCCCAATTCGCTTGGAATTGGTCCACTTAAGTAGTTGCCCTGCAAGAATCTGAAGAGAGAAAACATTAATAATAAGCTTCCAGTTAGAAACACGAGTGAGGATAGGATACCAGTACAAGTGTCAAAAATATATCCTACGGCGGCAACTCTAACCCTCATTTGAATTAAGTTGAATGACAATATGTCATGGATTATAAAAAAAAAAAAAAAAAAAACAGGAGGGAGCAAATGCTGTTCAAATCACATAAGCCATAATTTCTACCAATCGTTTGATTTTTTAGTAGGTGAAAATGAAATAGAACTACAAATATAGGCAACATGCAGTAGCATCAATTTACAGGAAAAACAACCAACAACTAAGCTACATCAGCAACTTAGAAAACAAGTAGTTAACAATGCTGAAAGAAACGCTTCACTGCTGAGATGCCCTGAATTGTAAGCTCAAATGAAAGGCGATATGCTGACTAATCTCTCTAACATTTATAATTCCAAACTCGTAAGAGAAGCTAACTTTTTAGGTTGAGAGGTAGATCTTGTACCCTGTGTTCAAGGGTTAAAAATAAAATCTCTCTTAGTTGGTTTCAGAAGCTCTCATTTGCATTCCTGGAAAAATGTTTGTTCCCAAGAGGCAATCCTCTAAAGTCGGAGCTAGTGTTACTATTCAGGGCCATTGGAAATTCATTTTGCATGTATTTGTAATTTGTCTTCACAGGAAAAGTATAAGGTTGGTGACAGTTAAATATAATTCCCAAACCACTGAGTGAAATCAGAATGCTTTACTTCATTCAGAATGAGCAATTTTCAATCATCATCGGAAAAGGAAGTCTTAATTCTTACATAGATAAGACTAAGCACACTTGATCAGTGAAAAATTTTGACACCAGTCGTTTACAAATGAGTATTACAAGAATAATTGACAAGCAGATGGGTTTCCTAGTTGACCGTGTTGATATAGCTTGGATAGGAGAAAAGGACTGATTCTCACAAAATTCAAAAGCAAATACACTACATCAAAGCTTTTACTTTGGGAGAGAAAATACTTTTCAGTAAAATTACTGTATCTATTTTATCCATCACTAGTATATTGCGCCAGAATTCTATGCTAAATGATACAAAGTAAAATATAAATAAGTGGTCGCTACTTATGCACTCTGGTCATAGTTTCAATTTAACCAATAGAAAGGCAACAGAATTATTCAATAGGATAAAAATACACCACAATGTTGAGTAATGACAAGAAAATTTTTGTTACTAGATATAGCGGCACCTACATTCCCTGCAACTCTGTGCAATTTCCCAACTCTGAAGGAATTGTTCCATAGAAGTTGTTGTTGTATAGAGCTCTGTAACAAATCATTCATATTAAAAAAAACATGAAAGTAGCAGCATGCCTGAAATACAGAAAACACCTGACAATTTTCAATAAAAATAGGAAAGTCCTGGAAACACGTACAGAACTCTCAAGTGCTCTAACTTCCCAAGGTCAGGTGATATAGGTCCACTTAATTTGTGGTTCTTCAGATTCCTGGAAGATAAAAAAACGATCAACAAAATGTTGCATGACACCTCACCTCATATTGCATTGTGAGCTAACAAATACAATTTAATTGAAATACATGTGTGTGTGTGAGGCCCAAATCAAAATCAAGAGAAGAAATATGTGGGGTACTTTGAATGTCCATGGCTCCATGCTTATTTACAGGGAACAAACAGTTCATGAGAGGGAAAGAGAAAATATGAGTTTGAAATTTGAAAATAATTTGTGAACTCACAAATATATTACTCTCTTGGTTTTCTGATCACATGTCACGCCTCTCCAATTACATGGGTCAGTATCCTCTGGCCTCCACAAAGGAAGAATACCATCTGAGCTGACAATTGCACTCCTGAAGCTCAATAGTGCTTCACCTACAAAGACACAAAAATGAATTTCAAAATTCCAATGTATCATGACTGGACTTAAGCATGCATCTCCTATAGTCACTAACAAACAAAATAAAGGCAAAATGATTCTTGAGTATAAGCAGTTTGTGTGCACAAGCATTCATGTTGGAAAGAAACACCTACTTCATACCACCAACAGAAGAACTTGTTGGCTCATCTGGTAGGGGCTTACAATCATCAGTTAGATTCTTAATCAGGCTAAATTTCTCATTTCAAAAAACAAGTTTTGAGATGAAAGCAAAGGCATGCCAAGTTTATGTTCAGATTAATGAAATTCCCGTGTGAGTTAGACAAATCATAACTCGCAAAATATATGACATTTCAGCCATATAATAATAAAGTATTTTCCTTGAAGCTATGCATTGGACCATAGATTTCTTTGTACCAGTTTCACTACTTTGACATAGCTTATGATAATGTTGAAATAACATATATGCAAGAACTCAGATACCACCATACCATCAGGAGTGATAGCTCCGCTTTTGTTTACAAGAATATAAAGGTGTAGAATGTAAAGAAGCCAAGGCCTTTGAAATCTCATTGGACAGATGGACATGAGAGAACTGGTCAAGCATAATATAGCAGCTATAATTCATCTGATAGAACAAGCTCCGGAATGCTTTGCCTGTAACATGTGGTTATCTGGTTGATTAATCCATATAGCAGCCACAGATACAAGAAAAGATTGCCTGTAAAAAAGAGAGAGCAACAATTAAAACTGCGAGAAAAAAAATGCCTTCAAAAAGGAGCAAACTGCATAGAGAATAAAATGTTCCAAATTTCAACCTAAACTCGTTAGTCTCAACCACAAATATCTTTAGCACACATGAATGTGCTAGAAACACGGATACAACATTTTAAAGAGTTAATTTCCAGTTCATTGACACAGTTTCAACAACTTCAACAGCATAGAAGCTAAAATCCACATCCACTTCATCTTCTCTCTCTTTGCTAGCAGCACTGGTATTTTAACAACACAATTATAAGGAAATAAACCTTTTTTGACTTTCTGGGCTATAAAAAGATCAGTGAAATTTAGAACTTCATCATATTCAAGCAACAAGAAAATGCAAAAAAAAAAAATTAAAAAATCACCACATTCTTATGGACAACAGCACACACCAAGAAACGACGGTTTAAGCAATGAATCCATAAAAAAAAAAAAGTTAAACTGAAAATTGCAAACTTTACCAGAGATGAAACTTTAAGCTGAACAAGCCAATCTATGACAAAAGTAGAGTGTCGTCCATCCAGCCGAAACAACCTGAAAGCAATTGCGTTTGAACGAGAGAAAGATCTTAAGAACAACACACTGTTATGCACCAATCTTATTTATAGACTTTGGCCAAAAAAGTAAAATAATTTACCGTTTTGCACAGCTGCAAAACACTAAAAATGAAAACTTTGCTAAGAGCCCTAAATATTTAGCGAAGCTTAACGGAATTGAAGTGGCAAAAACACAAAAACACACACCCCTTAGATTTGATCTGGTGAATAAGAAGAAGAATGTAGAGAATGAGCTGTAAAGTGAGACTATAAGCAAACAAAACAAAACAAAGATATATAAAAACCAAAAACTAAATAATTAAAAAAATTCTCTCTTTCTCTCTCCAGGGAGATTTGAGTGATTGTTTTGTAGAGAGATTTTTTTCTTTTCTTTTTTGTTGTTTTGTAGAGAGAGAAAGAAGAGAAGAGTGTGTGTGTGTGTGTTTAGTCTTTGTGAAGAGGAGCTTGGAGTTAAAAGAAGCATTTATCTCAGCCAATCAGAGTGAAGTCCATTTCCACGTGTGATGTGGACCTTCCATACGTGCCAACCGACGCTCGTTTGCATTTCCTTCTTCCTTCTTTTTTTTCTTAAAACAATTTTTTTTTAGAACTAAAATAAAGAAATATCCATGGCCACTCACTTGTTTTACTAAGTTGCAAGTTGTTTGCTAGTGTAGTTATTTTTATTTTTAAAATTATTTTTTTATTTGTAAATATATTAAAATAATAAATTTTTTATTTTAAAAAAATTATTTTTAATATTAACACATTAAAAAATATAAAACAAATAATTTTAAATAGCAAAAAAATCATTTTAAAAAAAAACACAAATTTAAACACATTTTCAAACACGATATGACAACTTTATACATGAATAATTACGAGAGCAATAACTTTTATTTTTTAGTATATTTTAAAAATATATTTTATTTAAAAATATATTAAATTAATAATTTTTTAGTGCTTTTATGATTTTAATGTGATGTTAGAAATAAAATAAAACATCTAAAATCAAAATATTTTAATATATTTTCAAATAAATTTTTTTAAAAAAAATCAATTTATACCATAATATCAAACACATTTACATTACATTAAAATGCAAAGCAAAACAATAAAAGATAGAGATGTCAATAGATATTCATGGATCGGGTTTTGCAATATTTTTTTCATAATTTGATTTTTTTAATTTTTTTTATAATTTTCTCGGTTTAATCCATTTGTAGACTCCATGTCATAAGTGGGTTATACTACCCATTAATTGAGTCGTTTATGGAAGAATGAAGTTATACATGTAACTTAGCAAGCTCTTAACAATACATAGTCGGCAATATACATGGTCTGGTGCTCAAAGCTTGTCCAAGTTATAATTCAAATGGACTGAATAAGAGAGAAATTTTATCCAGTTGCAAAATTATATGCCTTTTAACTCTTCAATCCTAATAACCATAAACCTAAAACTACAACACTGTAACGAGGTATTGAATTCTTAAAATTAAATTTTTCACTTTGAAGGACGGTAATAATTGTTTTTTTAAATATTTTTTATTTTAAAATGTATTAAAAAAAAATTATTTTTTATAAATTATTTTTCACATCAGCACATCAAAAAGATATGAAAACACCAAAAATTTATTAATTTGAAGCAAAGAAAAAAATAAAAGATTATTTTTTAAAAAACACTTTTAAAATGCAAAAACAAACAGAATCTAACTAATTATTATCGTATGTTGGATCTTTGACTTGATGGCTAGAATTATGACTTAACTAGCCTTGTAGCACACTCTTCACAGTGAATAGACTATTTTGTTTTTCAAAAAATAATATTTAGATGTTAAAGTAGTATAAAATAAAAATTAGAGTTGAGTCAACTCAAGATATTATAGCAAACTCATGATTTAAATTATAAAATTAAAATAATCTTATAAAAAAAATAAAAACAATTATAAATTTTTTTATATAAAAAATATGTTAACCTTTCAAATCCGTAATCCTTATTAATAAACCAGCAACACTCAATCTAGAAAAACTATGAAGTCTAATTTTTAATCAATCAAATATTAAAAAATAAAACTA
>Ga0307515_10004721_pt1 | contig 27921 bp, 37 predicted proteins | sample 17_EM_MG_FD_194513 | JGI IMG/M metagenome (GOLD analysis project Ga0307515, IMG submission 194513) | Populus trichocarpa ectomycorrhiza microbial communities from riparian zone in the Pacific Northwest, United States - 17_EM | ecosystem: Host-associated > Plants > Roots > Unclassified | place... | reverse complement strand
TCTCTTTAATGGTCTTTCTTCGCACACTTCCCTCGGGCATGTCCTCCAGTACCAGCTCCATATCACTCAGATCGCGAAAGTCTGACCCGCTCTTAATCACGTACACGCCATCGTCTTGCTCTGCTCCAAGAGATTCGGAGCCTATCACGTAGCCGTCCCATGCAGCCACGCCTTTCGAGACGAAGTACAGGTGGTCGTGGCCACCTAGCAAAAGGTCAACACCATGTTGCGCAGGATCAGGTGACGGCCGAGCGACGAGTTCCTTTGCAAGTTGTATATCCTGTGGAGGATCAGCGGTGGGTCCTTTCTCTGGCTCAAACAGACAAGGCACGGACATTTGGCACTCTAAGGGGGTGTCAGTAAACCATTGGGAGAAGGCGGTTCCCACACAAAGCTCGTTTGGGCGCACCGTGCATGAGTGAGAGCTATAATTAGGTCACATTTGTATTCCCCGTCCGGGTCTCGCAGCAGTCTTGATAGTTCAAACGCTGCTTCTTTCATGCTCCGGTACTGGAAATTCGCAGGCCAAGAAGAAACAGTCGTGATCCATTCTCTGTAGTTTTATGGTCAGTTTTTTTTAGAAAAAGAAGAAAGATCGACCGGTACTTCTCCACCAGACCGATCACACCAATCCTTACTCCAGCCCGTTCAAACACCTCAAACGGCTTGAGGTATTCTGGGACTTGATTGGTATTGGTGTCGATGATGTTGCTCAATAGCCAAGGCTATGAAGGAAGATCATCAGGCCGCGCAGCGCGAGGACGAGGATCAATAGACGTACGTAGCTGGAGTCTTTGATAAGTTTCGTCAGGTGAGGGTACCCAAAGTCGAAATCCTGCGTAGCGGGGGTTCGTACACGAGCAGCGACGAAGGACATTCCAAAAGGAAAGGAATACTTGCATGGTTCCCGGTAACCGCCACATCTGGAGACAATGCATTCATGACTGGTACCTGTAATAATAATCCATCAAATTCTTCAAAAGACAAGACCTCATGCGGGTGCCAACACAGTTAAGAGCGTACCATATGACTCCCCCGCGTCACGCTGCTTTCAACGGAAGGACTGAACACATCTCCAGAGAATAGGAGCAAACCTTCCTTCTTTCCATTGGGAAGATCCGCCCACCGGGAACGCTCCTTCTCGAGCATCGCCGCAAACTGCGAAACATCAATCGTCCCACCAGGGACTTTTTGCTTCGTAACACGATACACGTCGTTGAAATGCAAGATCTTCAAAGTAGACATAGGGCCAAACAAGATCGGAGGTGTACTTAGGAATGAAGGTGACCAAGATGCGACGAATTCAATTGCCGTGATTGGCCCAAGACATAGCGATCCTTTGACATCGAGGGCCCGCAAACAGGACATCTGCAAACTATGTAATGAGAACGAGGAGCATGGTCGAGCATTTTGTGGTCGCCTGGTGTTCGTCTTGCGGTTTGGGTGGTCACACGAGGATAATTACCTTCGAGTGCCGTCTATCCCAGATGGAACCGAGCCGCATTTGTTGCCCACAGAAACGGTGTCAGGTTTTCTGTTCGACAGACCAGGTGCACTTGCCGTCTGGGCCAGGCCAGTTTATACGCGGTGATGGTGCCAGCTCTGATGGACACACAACGAAGAGAGGACACTAGAAAACCGAGATTACGAGCAATGTGTTATCATATAAACCGCAACGGTACCATCACATGAAGTTTGGTAGTTACGAAATAAAATAGATTCGAGTCCATATCGGGGGAAAGCAAAGAGCGGACGGTTTATTCATCGGTAAAGCGGCGATAGCTGTTTCGTACACACGACTTGCGGTCTGTTGAGATGTCGAGACCGTGAGAGCAAGAACCTAAAACGAAGACATGAGTGTGCGATCCCCCAGGGTAAATACGCATGGAGACATACGAATAACGCAGGACCCAAGTATGCAGTCAGCGGCTAAAGCGTTCTTGATAGAAGTACAATCCGTTCCACCAGTTCCCGCGCACCCACCGCAGCTCTCGACGTTAGACTGGACGTCGACGCACTCGTAGGAATTCCTCAAACCAGGGATTTCACATTTCATATACGGGGATTCGCAGTCCACATCACGACGAACACGGCGAGTGCGACCAGATGCAGCGATCGTATTGGCAGTTGCGGCTGGGTCAATATCAGACGAGAGAAGCAACGCCAGAGAAGACATTGAACTCACGGCAGGTCCCACCCGCAGATTGGTTGCAAGATTGGACGCCGTTGGTGTTACTCGCGGAACACCTTGATGCAGCCTTGGAACCCGGTGCTGAACCTTGGCCACTGGGACAAGCCGAACAAGAAGTCGCTCCAGTGGTATCAGAGTAGAAGCCCGAGCAGCAAGAGCAGCAACTAGTAGCACCATTGATCTACGGTATTCACTTTTCAGACAAGTTGGTCAGGGGAGGAAAGGATTACATACGGAATTGAACGTTCCCTTCGGACAATTGGTACATGAGCTGCCATTACCGGCATTCGAATATGTTCCAGGCCCGCATTCGGTGGGGCCTTCGGTCCGAGAGGAGGTGCATTTGGAACCGGCAGGGCAGGTTGTGCAGGTGTCTGTGGCGCCCGTCGAATATGAACCTTTGCCACAGGCGATCTGAGCAGTAGCGCCTATGGAGTTGTTCGCACGATGACCGGGCGCAACGGTCTCACAGCCGGTAACGTACTTCGTGGTCTGCTCTGTTGCAGAGTTGGCAAAAGCGTAGAAGAGGAGAGATAAGACGTACTGTTGGAGAATGTCCCTTTTGGACAGAGAGTGCACTGAGTGGCACCAGTTCCGGAATATGCACCGGCACCACAGGGGTTGCGATTCTGGCCGTCTGGGCAGGAGTACCCAGCTGTGCATGTCCTACATCGCGTGGTATAGTATTGACCTGGGCGGCAAGGGGCATTATTTTGTCTCTTGAGGCGTGTGAGTGGTTCGTCGGAAAGCAGACCCCGGCCAGGGCTGGTTAGCGTCGGGGGAGCGTCGATACCTGCGAGGACGATAGATATCGAAGCAAAAAGTGTGCATGCAATGCGGATCGTAAACATATTGTCGTTGGTATGAATCGAGTCGTGCGAGGAGGACGTGTGGAGCAGCGAGAATGGGATCGATGGTCAGGAGAGTCGTAACAAGTCGTGGAGACGTGGAGGAGAACAAGTTGGAGTCGAATTTGGTGTCCTGAAACCTCCTTTTCAATGCCGAGTGGTCGAGCCATTTGAGTTACAGGAGGTGCCGACAAGAGCGCTTGAAAGTCGCAGTTCATGGACACTGCTGCCGGTTCATTTGTTGCAAAGTACTGTCCCATGCGAGTTTTGTTGGTGTGGTTAGAGCACCCTTCGTGAATCGGGAAGTCCGGGTCCATGTAATTTTGAGCACTTTAACAAGTTTTGGATTTGTGAAGACGTCTCAGGAAAACGACGGCGATTTGCGGCCCGGCAACGACAAGTCCAAGAGTGCGGCTGGATTCATCTTGAGTTCAGTTCTATCAACAACGGTCCGAGAGAAAGAGAGGACGCTGAGAGAGTTCAAACAGGTTGGGTTCGTAACAGGCACTATCAACCACGCAGGCAGCCAGGAGGGGAGACGCGCATATATTTCTGTCGGGTTAAAATAACGCCACAAGTTGGTTGGACGTCGAACTTGAAATATCGGATGGATTGGCGCTATCTTCGCTACTTTATTCCTTCTTCTTCTTCTTTTCATCTGATTCGTCAGGGCGGCAAATCCATGGGCGTACCGGTACGAGTATCCTACTTGATGGTAATCTGAAGAACGAGCGATGGCGTAGGTGCTCCCTGCGATGAGGCTGACATTGGATTGGGCGTACGTTGAGCAACGCTGAATACGTTCGGCCCGGGGGCCCGGTTAGAGGGTAATTTACTATTGGGAATCTGGGAATCTCGATATATCGTCGGCGGCGCGGTACGGCGGTTAGACCGGTATCGCCACGCCACTTGAATTGACGATGACATTTCATTCCATTTGGCATTTGATTTACAGGCAGGGCATGGAAATCTGGATGGCTGAATTGGTGGGCATGGATAACATTCATGTTTCATAAGGAAGAGGCTGGGTGGCTCATTCTCACTCCTGTCCATGGGTCGTGGGTGTGGGTGGCGCATGGTGCGCAGGTGGCACACAATGCAAACGCAGGCAAACGCAGGCAAGCGACGGCTATGTCACCTGCTGATTGGCTATTCGGCCGGCTCGGTGTGCTTCCGGGCGATGCCGGATCGTGGGTGGATCGACAGGGTGTAAGCTCGCTCGCGCCGCTTCCCGTACCTGCATCGTACCTGCACCGTACCTGCGTACCTGCCATGCGTCTTGAAGTACTTCTTTGCCTCCCTTACCCCGTCTTGCTCTTCCCTTCCCTCCCGCCCTCCCGCTTGCACCTACCGCACCTGCCGCCTACCGCACCTGCCCTACGCTACCTCCGCCCCGTCGCTTCCATCCACTTCCACTCGCGCACGCGCACGCGCATCCATCTAACCCAGCCCAACCATCGTCATCGACATGTCCTCTATCGCTTCATCGGAACTTTCTCACTACTCCTTCAACGCTCTCGGTCACATTCCCCGCCGTCTTTTCCGCCCTCCAACTCCCACCATCGGTGCTGTTCGCTCCTTTCGCCTCACTCCATGCTTTCAAGTCTCCCTCGAGGATGTTCTCAATGCGAAGCACCTTCCTCCTCTTGGTCGTAAGGAATTTGAGGAATATCTGCTCTACAAGGAGTACTCGATTGAGAACCTGTGAGCCTTGATGAAAAACAACCCCGTCTTTTTTTTCTTTTTCTTTTTCTTCGTCTTTTCGTTTGTTTACTGATGTATTGACTCACTAGGTACTTCTGGCTCTGGTTTGAAGATTATAAGAAAGCATATTTCAAATGGCAATCCTCCGCTTCATCCTCCGCTTCATCCTCCACTTCGGCCACACCCACCCACTTTCCTGCTCCTGCTCCGTCCCCTGCCCTCGCGCTTTCCTACTCTCGCGCCAAAGAGACCTTCTTTACCTACGCCCGCCCATACGAGCTCAACTTGACCGAAAAGACTGTCAAGGACCTCGTCAACCCCCTCCGTCCCCACAAGGGGCCCCGACAACACCCACACCCCGATGCGTTTGCCGCTGTCAAGTATGAGATCGATGGCCACCTCAACGACGCTCTCCGTCGGTACGTCCCTCGCTCGTCAACCTCCACACTCTCCCTGACCCCTAACAATGAACAGCTTCACCGCGGACTTCTGCGGTAACGCAGGTCGTAATCGCGGTTTATTCGCCGTCCTCCTCGGTATAATCATCATCGCCTGTGGTTGCCTCCCCATCATCTTCTCCGTCCTCTCCCCCCGCGATCACCTTCAGTTTCTCCAGCTCCCGTACATGTCTCGCACCGCTCGTCTCGCGTCCATCCCCGTGCTCTGGCTCGGCTTCCTTACCCTTCTCGCCGGCCTCCAGGGCGTCTGCATCCTCATCTTCCTCTTCGGCGACGTGCGCCAGCTGCACGCCTACGAGCTCGCAAAACCGAAGATCTCGCCCCCGATCGACCTCCGTCCTCACCCTCACTCTCCATCGGTGCGTCTGGGAAGAAGAGGAAGTGTGTCAAGCGTCCCGGAAAAGGATATGTTCAGCAGAGGACTGAGCGTGTCGCTCGTCCTGGGTATTAAAGATGGTTCGGAATCTGGCACATCCCTCGACAAGCTCCAGGACGTCCACGGGCCCACCGCCCCAGCCCCGCCGTCCCATGCAAATTCAAATTCAAATTCAAATTCAAATAGGAAAGACCACGAACGACCACGGGTCAGCGTCGACATTACGCAACACTGGCGCGAAGGCTCTGGGGAGCTTGCACGGACGCTCGAGGAGGACATGTACGGGACTAATGCTGCGCCTCTCTCCGACGCGACAATCGCCGTCAAGAGCGAGTACTACGCCGCCGCTGCTGCTGACGCTGCTGCCGCGGACTACTCCTCCGGGCGGTGGCAACAGCACCTCCCCGGTGCCGAGATCGGTGCCGATGCCGAGATCGAGCCGTACCGCTTCGACTTTGATGCGTTGCCCCTGCCGGCGGGAATGACCCTCCCGCCGTGGCAGCAGACACCCGGCCAATCAAAATCACAACCACAACCACAATCGATGAAAGCTGGATGGCGGCGGAGGGGCGCGGCGGCAAGTGGGGCACAGGGGCTTGCAGAGCGGAAGATCTTTTCTCCGCTGACCAAAGTCCTCAGTCCACTCGTTACCCGCGCTCAGTGGATCATCATCGTCCGCAGCGCGCTCATTGGGCTCGTACTCGCTTGTGCGGTTGGTGGTGCCAGTATGGCGATCCACTGATTTGAATCGAATTTGAACCCACCATCCACGCTTCATATCCCGTGCCTTGGTTCCACTGACCACTGCTTTTTAACTGCTTTTGGGATTCTCTTGCATTTTTAGCTTAGCGTATATGCTCCCCCCCTAGTTTTGCTTTGGACGTCCTATAATCATCGCACCCCGCCGTAGTCTTGCTGCTCTTCTACCCGACTGCTCACTGCTCACTGCTCCGTAGCATTATTCTTGCTTGCTCTGTATTGCGTCACCCCGCTGCGCTGTGCTGTTTTCTTCTTCCTCTTTTTTTTGTGTGTTTTTTTGCCATCTGTCATTAATGCTGCTTGTCGCTCCGAGCTGAGCTGTCTGAATATTGTTTCTATAGGTGTATAGTATTTTATCAAGTAGCTCATCTCATCTCTTATCTTAGCCTCGATTCCCCGCGGACGCTCGGTCGATGTTTGCTGACTAGGTCAGATCGATTTTTCTCTGCCAACCACATCGGCCGCTCCCATGCTATGTCAACACCGGCACAGCCCTACTCTCCTCTCCTCTACTCGTACTTAAAACCTCCACATCTGCTCAGATGCCCTCCCCCACGTAGCCCATCTCCCACTTCACCCCACCAGACTTGGCTTCCTGGGTGCACTCCTCGATGTCCAAACGTTTGACAGAACAAACCCCTCTGCTCCGCAAGGCGCACAATGTCGGTGTCGGTGTCAGTGATGTCGAGCGAGATGGTCCTATCGAGGCGCGTAAGACTTCTTCCCACGTACCACTGGCAGCAACGTCAGCGGGAGAAGAAGTCAACCACGCGATCGAAGGTGGTGGTGGTGGTGGTGCTGTCAAGACGAGGACGACGATTACGCCAATCCCGTGGCGGCAACTCCTCACGCTCTGCCTCGTCCGGCTCATCGACCCGATCTGCTTCTCCCAAATCTTCCCGTACATAAACGACATGCTCCTCAAAATGCACGTCGTCAGTCCCAACGAGCCCGAGCGCGTCGGGTTATACTCCGGCCTTATCGAGAGCTCCTTTTCTGTCGCTGCCGCCCTTGCTATATACCCCTGGGCGAGGCTCTCTGGTACGTCTGGGCCTCTGGTTCTTAATGTCGCATGTCTTTGTCACAGGACAACAACCCTTCCTCTCTGAATCTTGTTCTTCTTATTCTTATCATTTCACTTCCCTTTTTTCCTTCTTCTCAGACCAGGTCGGACGAAAACCGGTGCTGTTATATGGCGTCATCGGAGTGGCGGCTGCGATGGTCAGCTTTGGAATGGGGAATAGGTGCGCGCCCCCTCCCATCCATAAATTCGGCGTTCGCCCACTTATCACTTTAGGTATTGGATGCTTCTTACTGCGAGATTCCTCGGCGGACTTTCGTCGGGAAATTCTGCGTGCGTAGAACCTTCTTTACTCATACGAAAGATCCAGAAATCACGATTCTTTTTTTCTTTTTTTCCTTTTTCGTATTAATTTTCTTTTTAGTGCTGTACACTCGCTAGTGGGAGAAATGACGGATGACACCAACGCCCCGCAAGGCATGCCTACGTTCTTGGCCCGTTTTGTCAGTCAAATATTGACAGTCTTTCGATTTAGTCTTCCCAATTTACGGTTTATTGTTCCCAGTAGGGACAATGATAGGGTATGTATCCAATCGTGGTTGAATAGGTTCGATAACTGATGTCGTGCTACGAAGACCCCTTATTGGTGGCATTTTCGCCGATGCCCCTCAGAAGTGGCCATCCGTTTTCCCCGGTAGCTTTTGGGAGTCACATCCCTATGCAGTACCGTCCTTCATCTGTGCTGCTTTGACCTTGCTATCTCTTACCTTTGGCATGTTCTTCCTCGAAGAGGTCAGTAAAAATTCTTCTCACCCATACCGGGAGGAGGGGGATACTCAACCGACAAATCAGACACACCCTGACATCAAGATAATGCCCCGCCATTCAACAGCCGTCAGGCTTTCAAGCTTCACGGATCAACCGCGACCTACTGCAAGTGGTCTCCTCCAAATACCCGCGATTCGCGCGTTATTCGTCTCCGGCTTCTTCCTCTGCTACACTGCCACGGCTTACGATGTCCTGCTCGTCCTCTTCGCCTTCACGCCTGTCTCACTGGGCGGGCTCGGATTTGAGCCCGAGCGCATTGGGTATGTACTCGCAGGCGCGGGTATAGTCGGGACCTTTGTATCCCTCATCGCGCTTCCCTGGGTGCTGAGGCGGTGGTCACCCGGACGAGTGTATGCGTGCGCTATGGCACTCTGGCCTTTGGCATTCGTCATACTGCCACTGACGAACTGGGCTGCACGATTGAACTCGCCCGTACAAGGCCAAGATAATGAGCGGAACGAGGCGATGCTTTGGGTGGGAATCATACTCTCGCTGCTCATGGCCAAGGCGGCCTGTGCTGCGTTTGGGTGAGGCGCCATTTTTATTTCTTATTTTATTTTTTAGATTTAGTCACACGTTCATTCCTGTAGGTGCAGCATGCTACTCGTACGCCAGTCCGCTCCCCACCCAAACGCTCTTGGTGCGACGAATGGGATCGTCCACCTCTCGATTAACGTCTCTCGAGGAATCAGCCCTTGGCTCACGAGTGCCATATTCGCGTTTACTCTCGAGCATAACCTGTTGGATGGTACATTATGGGTTTGGGTTATGGTCGCGCTCAGCATTGCGGGTCAACGCATTGCGGCGAGGATGCCTGCTCTGGAGAAGCCCTTTATCCGGCTTGTATAATGACGATAGAGACAGGAAAGGGTGGATAATATTCCATGTAAAGTAGAAAAAAAAAAAGTCAAGACAGAGGAATTGTAATGCCACCTGCTGACCTGCTGTCAGTAAGTGGAGCCAGGACCTCCGACGTGCAAATCAAATGGTTGGAGTGGCTAAGTGTCAGGCTCTGGCCCCCCTCCCATATATTCACGTACGATTTCTGAGCCATGTTCTTCTTCCCCCCACGACGGCAACTCCTGTTGTACTCTTCCTTTTGACCTGTAGAGTACCTGCCTCTTATCTTATTCGTGGCTGGATAAGTGAAGCGCGAGCTCTCAGCGTTTGCCTGCAGAGGGCGTAGCCCACCGCACATCACAAGGGCTATGCGTCGGAATATTGGTGTTCTCGTCATCAAAGGTACGGTTTAGGTTTTTCCTATGGTTACCGGGTATCGGTCATATGCAGGGTTGCAGACCCGTTTCCGTACATTTTGGCACTTGTTTCACATGTGGCTCGGCTATTGGTACTACATAAGTAATTCTACCGTAGAAGAAGATACAAAGAGAGTTTTATTTTCCGTCAGGTTACGAGCTCTGGTGAGCGCAGGTTCTGAACTCTACTCGCTCCTGCTCGTAAAAGTCGCCAGTCGGAGACCTCAAGACCGCTGAAGCCCCAGTCCGGGCACCGCAGCAAATCGCAAGCTCTGAAGGAAGTCGTCCAGGTAGGACGCAGAAGACGTACCTCAAGATGAGCGACTGTTTTTCCTCGAAGCCGTACATCGAGCCCCTGAATGACACGAACTGGGAAACATGGAGTTTCCTGATGAAGCAGTACCTCATCGTCAACGAGCTATGGCATGTCGTCAATGGAACGGAGACAGAGCCCATGGATGAAACAGAGAAGGCTGGCTTCCTCCTGAAGCAGAAGGCCGCTCGCGTGAACATCGACCTACATGTCTCATCATCGCGGTGGAGTGCCGTGCGTCTCGAAACCGATCCTAAGAAGATCTGGGACAAACTTCAGCGCCTCAACAGACCTAGAGGATTCGGTACTCGCATAGCACTTCGCCGTAAACTTGTCAATATGCGGAAGGACCCCAAGATGCCGATGTCGAAATGGATTGCGTCGGTCCGTGATGTTGCGCACCAGATTAAAGACCTCAAAGGCGACGTACCTGATGAGGAAGTTATCGTCATCCTGACGAACTCCCTCCCGAAGTCTTACGCGCCATTGGTTGCCCAACTAGATACTATGGCAGAAACCGACTGCACCATCAGCTATGTCATCACCCGCCTTATTGGGGAGGAGCGCCGCCAAGCTGGGGGGAGGCACCAGGAGAATGACCCGGAGAAGGGTCCACTCGCACTCCGTGCGGCAAGGAGAAAACGGAGAGAGGAGTTAACCTGCTTTAGATGCGGGAAAAGGGGGCATTACCGCTCTAATTGCCCGGAGGAACAGGGGAGGGGTGAAAACCGCAGCAAGAAGGTAGGGAGTACACGCCCCGGCACGCTCTATTGAAAGGTATAATGGACTACATCGACACCAATCCGTCTGCCGTACTCGTGCACTCGCGCATACTCGAATGGCCATGTTACGGCTACGCTGATTATTGGAGGCGAGGTGGCACAACCTCCGTGTGCTATTCGCACTGCTATGCCATGGACTATAGTGACTCGAACATAGGGGTGTGTCGAAATAATGGTGTTCTCGTTATAGTTGGTACGGTTTGGGCTTTAGTATGTGCCAACCTGCACGACCTCGTTCTTAAGAAGTAGATAGAGCTATTTGCTCCAATAGTGACGCGTAGGTCGCCGTCTGTGCTATAATCCAAGACCGATTTATGCTACAGGACCACCCTGCAGGAAGAAATCCTTTACTGAGCACAACCATGAGTTCATCACATCGTAGCACTTCGTTAGCGAAAATATGGGTTAAATAGTCGTGGAGGCGGTCAAAGTATGGATACCCGCCGCAGTTGTAATAATGGTGTTGAGGTTATTGCGGAATTTGTCAAATTTCGGCCTAAAGGGAAGCTGGTACCACTGCTCCATGACGAAGAGGTCGGCCACAGCCCAAGGTGGAATAGTCTGTTTTGAATGAAGCGAGTTGTCATCTGCAGAGTTGTTGCCCTGGCAGCATTTTGTGTAAAGAAGAGCTGGCGGGCGTTGACCTTGGATTCGCCGATTAGTCCATTCCTGCACTTACATCAGGAACCAAGCGCCTGTTAAGCGGCACAAAATAAAATTAGAACCTGAGCGGAATTGCATACCTGTGCGACGATCAAGAACAAATCGATGGTGTCTCTAGCCATACCAAGAGGGTACACCTCCTCAAAAGGAGCATCGAGGGGCGAGAATTCTTCCCAAGAACCGCGGTCTGTCGGTCTTTTTCAGAGTGTTGGTCGGTTTAGCCGGTATGTAGTTCAACGGCTGGATGGAGGAGTAAGGCAAGAAAGGATTTACTAAAAATTGGCCTCACTTTATTATGAAATTAGCTGTGCTGCTCATCGGCAGGAATGAGCAGCTGGATGGCAGCATCGAGCACGTTTTGCGGTAAAGCTACAGGCGCCCGTGTATTCAGATAGGATATATTGAACATTTTGCGAAGGTCTCGTGAGTAAGAAGTCTTCACTAAGGATGCAACCGACCGCACCGGATCTGATCACCAAGTGCAGGTGAGTACCTTGTAAGTCTCCAAAGATATATCTTCAAGGGGGGGTCGTCGTCAATCGAAGCATTTCGCTCAGAGTCGTGGAAGAGCGGGTGTCCCCCTCTGTGGGACAGTGATGGTACCGAGAGGTACCTATGGTAGCGATATTCGGAGTGTATACCTAAAGAGAGGCGACAGACGCTTTACGCCCGGGGTGCTCATAATTTCTCCTCCCACCTGGTGAGTAGATCTGTACGAAGTCCGTACTCAGTCAAACTCTCTCCACATGACAGCCCCTGGAATTCCCAACAGTCGGCGAAGAATACGTGTAAGGACAACATAGCCAGGATCAAAGTGGACCATCACTAGCCGAGTCCCCCCTCCCGTCTCCCCTCACCCTAAAACGGCATTTCCCTTACAATCCTTGACATGGGAACATGCTTTTCGTTTGCTAAGAGACGATTATTAAGGTCCCATGGTGGGTCCACCACCACCCTCCACACGTACTTCGGGGACCGCCGCGAATGTGGCCCTCACCTAGGTGGGGGTGGGACTTGCTCTAAGCGCTCGACCACGCGTTACCCAATCCGATAAGACCAGGAACCTCGTTCACACTGAGATCCATTGGTTTGATGCACATCTCCGAGTCCCTCTTTCGGGCTCCTGTGTACGATGGGGCTCTACCACGGCTCCCTGTTTACGTTACCCAAAGAAGGCCCATGGTTCCCCTCGCGTCTACCACCCACTCACGCCTCACTTAAGGCCCATCTTCTACAAGGCGACGTGCAGCCCTCCCTCCGCTCTCCCACAGGCGGGCACGTATTAAGTGGAGACGAGTGGAAGCGGGACCTCTCACCATGGACAAGCCACCCACCGTCTAACTGCCAGCTGACCAGCCTTGAGGAACACCACCGCCCAGGCCAACCGGGGATGCTGCTGCCATTTCCCAGAGGCGAGCACACACTGGTACTTGCAGACAGGTCTCGGGGTTTGCAGACCTGTTCCGGTTCTGCGAGGAGTCGAGGAGTCGAGGAGTGGCAGTAAGCTTCAATGGGCCAATGACAGCCGCCAGGAACGCCTTCACCTGTTCTGTCCACCTTAGCGAAATGTACCAGCCCAATGGCGCCATTTGGTACCTTACAATAATTGCTAAAGTACACAAATGTCACATTTTTTGTTAAAGGTTTGCGGGAATCGTGGCCCCTCCAGCGGCTCTCTGTCTGCTCCGGGGACAGACTTCATTGGCGCACCCGTACTTGCGTATATGGCTGTTGCTTGAGCTGGAATGTCTTTAGTTGGAAGGTCCATTCAGCGGCGGGACTCCGCGACAGAGTGGCATATCAAATTTTCTAGTATCCGGGCGAGCTGCGCGGAACTTTGTGAAGAGAGCTGATGACACTTACACACTAAAGGCACCAGGCACCGCCCCCCATATATCCAGTAGTTCTACCTTTTCCTTTTGCCCCGTAGAACACCCGGTTCTTGTCTTATTCGCCGCTGGGTAGGTGAGTAAGTGCATCGAATAACACTGGTTACACTCAAAGAGCGTCTTCAAGGAAGTCTGTCAAAGATTGGAGTCACATGATATCCATAGCATCCCTTTGATCATATCACTGCTGTACTCACCCGGTAAGCCCGAGTTGTTATTGACGGCGGAAGAACGATACGTCTTGTGATACACCAAAAGGAGAACCAACGATAGTATTCCACAAATAGCCATGGAAGAGAACTAGGAATACAATTTAGCACGGAGCATATCACGGACGTCATGAGACACATCAAGAGCTGAAAGTTGACTCCAATAAGGAAGTGACGTTTCAGAGCCCGGTAAGTGAAGGAAATGCGAGATGGTTTCGAGAACAGATCGTGAAAGGGATAGGGAAAGGCGAGCGAGACAGACGAATGAAAAATGGGCCACATGAAGTATGTCGAATATAACAGAGAGGAAAATAAGTACAGACGCCGGCATATTATATGAGTCCGAAGAAACCCTGAGAAGAAATTGAATTAAGATAACAAGTACACATCACTGTCCGGAATAGAAGTAATCCTTTTGAGCGTGTGAATACTGAGGGTGCACCTGTGTTCCGTGTAGTTGAGAGTTTTGATGAGAATTTGGTGGATACATTCCGTGCCCTCTCTGGGCCTGGGAACGTTGGGAGGGGACAATAGGTTGCGAGGTATAGTGCGTTTGCATTGGGAGCTGAGTCTGGTACTGGGGATGTGGTTGTGTTGACATCCATTCCGCGACGTCCATGTCGAATTTTGTCAGTAAGCGGGCCGACGGGACAGGACCGGGTATGCCTCCGTACATATCCGCATGGACGCTATCTCCGGGAGAAGGTTGCATGTGGCCTTGCGTAGACGAAGGCCCGGCAAACGAGTTCTGAGTATCCATGCTCTGTATCGATGGAGGCACAATAGTGGTGCCAAGTGACGAAGGGAGTATAGGCCCAGGTGCGACTCCTGTAGGATATAACTGTTGCTGAAGAGAATACAGTTGCTGAGGTGAGTACCTAGGTGGGAGTTTTGAGGGTTGCTGGGTCGGATAGCGCGTTTCGGAGTGAGCCAAGGATTGGCCCGACGTGCCACGCTGGTGGTGGTATGGATTCGGAGTGTGTTGTGATGTCAGCGTGGGTGGATATGGTATTGGTTGGGCCTTCCGCAGCGCGGGCTGCGTAGTCGGAAATGGAGGAAGTGTGCCATAATACGATTGAGTTGGTAGCTCTGCTGGTTCCGAATGCTCACTGGCGGAGCTTGGACTATGCGTTGCCGGTAGAGCGACCCAAGTGCTGGCGTTGGACTCGTCCTTCGAGGAGACTACAGACGGCTGGGAACCAGGAGAAGTATCTTGTAGGTCCATATTCAGCGGGAGGACAGGGTCGGTGTGAACAGGGGTAGCCAGCTGTGGATATGACTCGGTGCTACTCATAAGATACCGGTGGATATTGACCTGACCAGAGGGTTGTGGTCGGGCTTGATTAGACGCGTAAGCCTGCTGAGGACTGAACCCGGTACCAGTGTTATATGGCTGCAATGGTGGTTGCTGCGACGGAAAGGTTGCCCGCCGGGCATTCTGTCTCCTCTCCTCCTCCTCCCTGCGCAAACGAACCTCTTTTGCCTGCCTCACCCCGGCGTACACTCCGCGCACGGTCTGGATCCGCGTGGCGCGCTTGCAAAACGCCCACCGCATTTCCCCGAGGGCCTTCAGGCACGCCTCCATATCCTCCTCGCGATCATTGGCCTTAGCCAGCATGTATCCGGCGTAAAACACGCCGTCCCGAACAAGCGAGGCGTCGTATGCAAAGAACGGCTCCCCAGTATGACTCTTGATGATCTTGACAGTCGCGTCGAGCATATTGTCGCAATTGGAAGCGGCGATATCGCGGTACTTGACAAGTTCCCTCCTGAGCGACGCTTTGAGTTTATGAGCGGATTCATCAGAGTCGGCCTCGATAATCGACGAGGTGCCGGTATCAAGCATCTGAATCCTCTCATCAATCTTCTGGTGAATGACATTGTGACAGTCGAAGAGAAAAATCTAAGCCCGAAGTTGGGGTTGGGACCAAACGCAATCGATTAATTGATCGACCAATAAGAAGGCAGACATTCGGGGAAAAAAACAACAACAGGGAACATACCTGCCAACCATCAACAAAGCGTATTTTCTCCTCAACGCCCACGATACCGGCTCGAGATATACTCCTCAAGTTTTCAAATTCCTCCCAAGACGTTTGGAGCGCCTCCCACGCAACCTCGAGCTTCCTCCCGTCAATTTTGCTCGCGGCGCGCGGCTTAGGACCGGTAACGGCGGAATGCACAAGACGACAAGCATTAGCGAGGCGGAGCGGTGCGGTGGCGAACCGGAAGGCGTGCGAGTGGGATAGGTTCGTGCGTTCTACTCGTAATTGGTGGTGGGCTTTAATCTCATTGGGGAGCTGTCGCTGGAAGACCTCTAGGTCGTCTTGATCCCTGTTGAATATAGATCACGTTACGAAATGAGCGGATTACACGGATTGTTTGGAGTATATAGAGAGATGCAACGAACATGAGCAACCGACCGCCGCGCAGTCCTGTCGTGATCCCTTCGTGCACGTGCGCGTACCAGAATATCCTGGCTCGTACGAGAGCGGTCGCTGCACGGACTTCGGGAGATCCATTGATGATAATTCCATCATGCTGGCAGAGTGTGTACACCTGCTGCACAGCGGCTTCGTACATGGCCAACCGGTCAAGGTCACTCATCGCATCTGTAGGTGAGTGAGAGTGTACATTAGTAAACGCCGAGTCACGGACGAGAGTGAAAGTCCATGCTCACTCTCTGCCAGCGGCAGCGTCATCAATAGCACTCTAACGCCGTCCCAGCTCGGTCGATGCAAGAGCCCCATCATGTCGATTATACCAATGAGCTCTTCAACCATTGCTTTGACGAGCGTTGTTCGCCTGTCGACATCGAGGTCGGAATTGTTGGGATTCTCCTCTCCTTTCTCATTGACGCCATACGAGGCGGCCCACACGACCAAGACCTTGGCGAGCAGTTGTCCGGCTTCAGTCAGAGGCTGTCGTGAAGACGAGAGAATCGCATTAGAATACTGTTCGTTGTCCTGCAACCAGGCAATGTATCGCGTGGAGAATTCTTCGGGATCGAGGATTGGGCGTTGGATGTGGAAACGTCGGAAGAACTGGGATGCGAAGAATTCGGGTTCCAGTCGCGGGATAATCGTTACTGGTTCCCTGCCCCCGTAAGGTGAGTTGGAGCGGGCGCTGGCTTCCCGAAGGATCCTGTCCCACAGTCAGACTAAGGAACCGCATGGGAGTAATGAATAGGTCGCACGTCTCTTCCAAAGCTGCGATCCTCTTTCCCTTGCGCAGCTGTCGCACCTCTTTCTCCTCACACTTGTACCCTCGCTCTACGCAGTTGGTGCACCCACGAGGAACACCAGGATAAAGGGCCATTATCTCCCTGAGGTCGCATTTTACTCTATAATCATATCAGTGTCCGAGTCTATCGGGAACTCTATAGTATGAATGAAGAAGGTAATATCATATTTGATATGTCAATAACGAGACCATGCTCGAGCGGCCTCATGTAGCAAATTCAGGGGCTGGGGTCGATCGAGTAGAACGGTAGAAGTGAGACTGTAGAAGCACTGCCTGCGCGATAAGCGGGGCCATCGAACTATCACGCCTCCGCAGCTGGCTTAGCGAGACCGTGCGGGAGCCACAAAGCAGGCCGACTGGACATTTTCCAGCATTGAAGGTTGCACATACTCTCGCGGGTACTCAGCAGCTCTCCCCGAGCCGCATGCCAGAGGAGGTCCGCATGCCAGTGCATCGTATGGAGATAGCGCCACAAATTATGTGAGGGCGTCACGGAGGCATGCGGCATACTAAAGACAGGTAATAGGGAGTCGCTGGACGCACCTCCGGAAACGGCATGCTCTGCAGGCCGTATTTTGCTGTCGTGTGCTTTTGGGTTGCCCAGAGGTGTCGTCCTTCTTCATACCTTTCTTCTTGTTCTTCTTGTTGGCTCCAGACTCGTGGTCTTCGTCGTTTGTGGGGTGCCCCGGGTCGGGATCGGCGCTGGTGTCGACCTGGACGAGCGACGCGTCTGAGGTGGCTTGTGCAGCCATCCTTCGTAATGGCCTATTGCCTGCATAAGGGTGTGCCGCATCTCGCGTTTCTGAGGTTGAAGTAGAAGGAGCACCGACAAAATGGCCGGGTTTTGCTTGCGGCATGGTCGCTACGTTCTACGCACTAAAGAGCAGGGTTTTAAGACGCAAGTTGGTTATATGGACATAGGCCAGGCGGGCCTGTGATAAGCAATGGGTGTGGAAGAGACCAAAATGGAAAAAACAAACGGGAGAAGGCCGCCAGAAATTGTGCAAAAATCTGGCTTGGGACGAGGTTGAAAAGTAACAATGTATTGCTTCAATAGACCCGACAAGCGCGTGCTTGCTGCTGAGCGGAGGGAGACGAAGTCCGATTGTTGCTTGTCGGTTTGTGGGATATAATGAAGAGTGAAATGGGGAGAGCTGTAGACAGCGACAACAAGGGCGACGAGGTCGTGAGTTGTGAGTGACTGGTGGATTGGTGGGACGGGTGTTGAAGTCGGATTCCAAGCTTCTTATGGAGAGAAGCTGCGAGAGTCGGATGCTGAGGATTGAAATCGGTACCTCTTCTGCTTCCTTTTTAAGATATTATCTAAGCACAACACCTAATCCAATATCTAGTCCACCACCCACTGAATCACACTTGAAGAGCTGACTGCCTTCCCCATTGAGACCAAGAGCCACCCTACACCCTCCTCCACCCCTTGCTCCTTCCCATCCGCAACGACCCTCTGTCCTGTCACCAACCTACTTCAGACGTGCCTGGTCAGTCGGTGGATCAACCTCATATGTCCATCCATTCAAATTGTTGCAACGGCAACCCAACCGCCCGTCGATGCCCCTATGCTCCTCTGCTCCTGAAAGGCTTATTCTCTACATGGGCGTCCTGACTGACGCAATGCTTAATTCCGCTAGGGCATGCATTCCAATCCTCCGCTTTTCACTGGTTCGTGTTGAAATGCCTTTTATGCCGTGCCGTAAATAGTCTGACAAGCTCATGACATATGCAGGAAGTGTTTCGCAAGCCCCATCCCCATATTCTCCTCGTTTGGAAGCTTGTTCTTCGCAAGATTCTGTGCAATGTGTGTAAACGTAAATGCAGATTCTCTGGGAGTCTGAGATATCATCTGAGATATCAGAGCGCTTAGTGCCTTACGGCTGACAAATGTTGTCCGACGGGCTGGCAAGCGCCGTCGAACCGAACCGATGCCGACCTGTCAGTACTTAATGTGGGCATAGAATACCTACTGAGTAGCCGAAAGCCCCTGAATTTATCAATAAGATACGTGGTAGGTGATAAAAGAATGCCGCAGATGCCCGGGACATCCCTATGTGTCCACGACGTATGTGAAATCATTTCAGGAGGTGGAAGGTCCATTTGCACTCAGGGCTCGGGGATGCGAACCACTTCGTGGTCATCAAGTCGTGCTTCGCAGGTCGCTTGATTATAGGTGTGATAATGTATACCACGAGTCCATAGAAGGTGCCTCGGGTGCAGGTTGATTCGTGTATCGCTTACATAGTGGTCAGTCCGATAGTACTTGTCAACGCCCCAACGGGCTCCACATACATTGGCAAATCACCAGTCAAATCACAATCGGTGTATGTCAAGATATACAGGGCTATAACTTACGTACCCTTGTGCTTCTGCTAGTGAAAGGAGACCAAACTTGAAGCAAATTAATCTAGCAGCCAGAGCGTTGTAATTGCTAGTATCTCGACCACGTGCACCGATTGCTTGAATTGGAACCGCTACGTCAATTTACGTCTATGATCTCGACTCTTGGACTCTCCCACTTTTCAATCAACGATTGGTTGTTAAACTATGTGGTTACAAAATACTATTCATGAGTTCAGGATCGATCAAGTGTAAGATAATCTTGGTGTTACGCGAGATTGCCACTAGCCTGCATTCAAAACGGATATGCCACCAATGGCCCTGTGACCCCTCGTACCTTATTCATCACAGTCGTCAGTTGGGGGTGCGAATCTTGAACTAAGTGAACAATTTAATGCTCTCTTCAACGAGGCATCCGCGTTAGACCGTATTACTAAATTCTCACCTAATGTTGCGAATGCCTTCCGACACCATTCGCGAAATTTCGAAGCCGCAACTCATTCTGACCCCAGCTTCTAGTCATGTCGCAGAGATTTGTCTGGAATGGTCCAACACCACGGAGTGATATTAAAGTCGCCTTTGGCAAAGAGGGTGCTCTTGTCTAGCACAGCACATCCCACGGTACATCCACGCCTAACGGGCTTGACCAACTCGCCGATATGCCCGGGCACCGGGTGTCGCCAAACAAACAAACAGTATGTAATTTAGTCTGTGAATAAAAACCCATTGAGCCGGCCGCTGTGGGGGAAGGTCCAAAAATCAGTCTTACACACCCAACGAGCAGTAACAAATGGAGGGGACAACGGGGGTGAGGAGGGGTGTTCAATATATCCACAAGTATAAAGTCGGTTTCTATTCCGCATCCGACAAGCCGTTGTATCATCCCCACCATCTGAGGCAAGATACTCGATCTTTGCTTGCTAAAGATGCCACTTGTACCCTTCACCTTTCCTTCGTCATGCGAGAGCCATAAATATAGCGTTTGACATGTTACAGGAGGTGAGAGGTATTAAAGGAAAGCAAATAAGGCACCGAAAATGCTTGCATCCTGTAGTTAATGACGGGTTAAATATACTTCAGGCACCGTGAGGCTATTGTTGAGGTTGCGACAGAGTCCCAAGACTTCCCTCACTCCAATTCTTCGCCTCTTATCCCCGAACTTGGCTTTCAAACACACGTGGTGTGTATTTTACTACCAATAGACTCAATTCCGCATGGCGTACTCCCTTGGCGCCCTGCGGGGATGTAAGTACTGTAGCCAGTCCCACATATATTGTGTTGACAGGCGTTCGTGAACCCCGTCTCGTGAACTAATTGATGACCTTATTCCATACACTGGGCGGATCCGTTCTCTGGATGTCCTATTGGACGAGCAAGCAAGAGAGCCGTTCCGAGTCCTTGGCCGTACGTCACCAGATGTTTTCAGTCGTCTGTCCTGGTTGTCCATAGAGTATTCACTTTATAATGCGGGGCCTGGCGAGATATTGAAACGGTCGCTGCTCCATTTCTTGAGCGTGCTCGGCGCTCCTTTGCCAGTGCGTAACCCCCCATATTTATCTGCTTCTTGTGGTGCATCCGGCGCACTTTGTAAAGGACTACTAAAGCGGGTCGCCGCAGGCGAAGGAGCTAGCTTAATTACGCAATTTGGCCTCCATACTTCCTCTGTGACCCCAGCCCCACAAGCAGTGTCAATACAAGGCAGAAGGTCTCCCTGATCAGTTTGAGACTCAGCGCCGTGGCTAAACAATTGAGAAATGCCGTAGAAGGTGGAGAATGTGGCGGAGTTTAAGTATGTCATAGGTATATGACCCAGGAAATATGATCTTCTTTGAGCAGGCTAAGGTTGGGTAAGCCAGCAACAAGGAAACCTTACTCAATAGCACCGTAAGGACTAACGTACTAGCACATCCCGTCTCAAAGTCTATCTTCTCACACGATTGAACAGGCAATAAGTCAACGCCAACTCCTTACTCAATGCAAGAAGGACTGATAAGGGTAAAAAACCTAATATAGGGTGTTGTAAGGGCCTACAAAAGCATAGCAACATAGACGCTCCGCCGTTATAGGTTGGGCACGTAACTCTACGGAGGTGGCAGACAAAGACTTAAAGGGCGGGTAGAAGTTTGAGATGGATCGGGCAGGGAGTAAAAGGTTTAGCAGCATCCCGAGGGTTGCTGCTGCGAGATGCCCTGGCCAGGTGTGATAACGTTCGTCTTGCCACCAGGTCCGGTTGAGGTTGAGCCCATCCTGTTTCCCGCAAGGAGGTAAGCACGAGTTCGGCAGTGGTGTGGCAACACCTCGAGAGAGCGGACGCACCTATCCTTGATCTGCTTGGCCATAGTCAAGAAAGCCTGCTCGACATTGGTCGCACTCTTCGCGGAGGTCTCAAGGAAAGGGATGTTCAATTGGTCGGCGAATTCCTACAGTGCCCAAAAACGGAGGGTCAATGCTGGCCATCTGAAGGGAGAATGAGAGGGCGCAGCAGACCTTTGCTACGGTGTACTCGACGACCTTCTTCGAGGTCAAGTCGGACTTATTGCCCACAAGCAGCTTGTTGACACCCTCAGATGCATACCGGTCGATCTCCTGCAGCCACTGTTTTACGTTGGTGAACGTATCTATGATGGATAATTAGATGTTTTGTTCAATACGAGACGGAAGGAGATTCCGGAGGCTCACCAGTGTCTGTGACGTCGTACACGACGATGATGCCGTGCGCCCCACGGTAGTACGAGGAAGTGATTGTTCGGAAGCGTTCTTGACCCGCGGTATCCCACTGAAGCACGAGGCATTGTCAGCAAAATGCCCAGTGGCGGTAAAAGTCGGCGAAGCGTTGCAAGGCAGCTCGGGGCCTGTGCGTCGCGCAGACAGACACGAGCTGGGCAACGCCAGTCGTCCGGCAGATCTAAGCCTCCTCTGCAGAGACCACCAGCAGTAAAGACGTGAACCTCCGCCCTCCGTGTGCCACACGCTCTCACGGCCTAGAAAATTGGGGAAATTGCACAAATAATCGGAGAGGTACTTACGATCTGTAGCTTGACGGTCTTGCCCTCGAGCTCGATCGTTCTAATCTTGAAGTCGACGCCAATGGTGGAAATGTACGACTCTGTGTACGTGTCGTCTGCGAACCGGAGTAGTAAGCATGATTTCCCGACACCAGAGTCGCCAATGAGGAGAAGTTTGAACAAATAGTCGTATTCGCTGGCGTGCATCGTCAAGGGCAAGAGGTCGTGGTTGAGTTCAAAGGCAAAGAGACGCGGAAAAGGTGAGCGTTTGTTAAACCAGCCTCAATACAACAATTGGACCGGGTCAAACTGGTTGCGACAATTCAGATCTCCTCGTCAACCAGGTCCTTCCCAACCCCCGCAATACTGGCCACTAAGCTTGGGAACTCTTGCTCCCTTGGTCTATCAGATGCCTTCAGAACCCAATCTCAAGGCCGTCTTCTTCGACATTGGGGGTGTGGTAGTCCGCAGCCCCCTTATTGCGATCGCGGAATATGAACAGGAACGAGGGATGCCTAAGGACTGGGTCAATACGCTCATGTGCGTCCTCGCCCCATGTTCCCCCCGCACTCCATTTGACTTCCCGAATTTTCCTCGTTTTTCAATTTATGGGACATCATAGCACCCGAACGGGCAACCAAGGTGCATGGCAGCGGTTTGAACGAGGGGAGGTGGACCTATTTCCTTTCTATCAGCAGTTTGGCTGCGACTTGTCCAATATCGAGCAGGGAAAGTTCTGGTATGCAGAATATTGCAAGAAGCGGGGGTTGCGTACGTCTCTTTTAGACATGAGGCTGTATACCCTTCCATCTCAAGGTTCCCCGATCTTTCTTATAGCGTTCCCTGAGCTCCTGCCAGCAGAGGGGTTGAAGGTTGATGGGCGTGAGGTAGGAAGACTCACTAGCACCTACTTAATAGGAAGATAGGCTATGTTCCAACTAATTGTGCAGCTATTTGGCAGGATGATGCGCAATTCAGTTCCCGACCCGGTAATAGTCGAGGCAATCCGCCGGATACGAGGTATAGATCCTTCCCTTTCCCTGTCATCCTCTTCTCCGTTTGAATAAAATGTACTTCCGATTCTCATCCATTCCCCATCCTTCATTGACACTCACCTCCACAAGCTTCAGGTCGCTTCAAACTCGTCGCGGTGACAAACAACTTCGCCCGGTCACATGTGGGCATCCCCCAATCAGAACTTGACTTCCTAGGCTGGTCAAATGGTAGCGCTGCAAAGGAAGTCAAGGAGCTGTTTGATGATTATGTCGATTCGAGTGTAGTTGGCGTACGGTACGTCGAAACATCGTATCCATTATTTTCCCCGTGGTAGAAGGGGTCATTGAGGATGGGAAATGGTGGATGCTCGAATAGGCACTGATGAGAAAAGGGACAGAAAACCAGAACCGGATATCTTCGTCCTTGCTTGCAAACGAAACGGCGTTGAACCGCATGAAGTAGTCATGCTAGATGATTTAGGGATGTAAGCTGCGTTCTTTTCATCTCCCGTTTACCTCATGGTTCGTTCGCCCTAACATCGTTGCGGTAGGAACCTCAAAGGAGCACAAAGCATAGGTATGCATACGATTTGTGAGTAAATTCTTGTAATGTTTGCATATGAGGAGTTGTCTAAGAGACATGACTCTGTGGCAGTGGTCCCTATTGGAGGGTCAGTACAAGCCGTAAAGCAATTAGGCGAGATGCTAGGTCAAGAACTGCTTGATGAAGGTATAAAGGCAAAGCTATAGGTGTAGATACGCCCCCTCGTATACCGTCGACTGCGCTTTCGATTTATTTTCCCATTCAAATTCTTGGCTTCTTCACCATGATATGGTGTCAGTTTTATGGGTGATAAGAGGTCACTACAGCCTTGTCTGTTCCCACGCCCTTCTCTCGCATCCAGTTGCCGAGATTCATAAAGATGACCTGGGGTAGACAGGAGACACTAGTGCATCTCGGGCACCCATACAGTCAAGGTCATGGACTCCATAATTAAGACGTAGCTCTAGTGGCGTCACTCTTGTAGATACCCCAGTGAGCGTACCATGGTCACTGTGGAGCAGAGTTATGCTCAGAAGGGATCGATGGCACGAATAGGTGTAGGTTCGATTATGACCACGACAGCAACTGCCCAGTGAAATCAAAGAGCGTCGTCCGTGGCTTCAGAGCAGACCGAAGACTGAATCCCACTCACTATGGCGACATAAATCACTTGCTATTCTTGACGTCACCGTTTGGGAGTGGCAAGTCCATCCATAGCTGAATATGAGGGCCGCATATTCTCTTCGGAAGCCCGACCGATCAGCACATCGACCGAGGATAACATGATAGCAACCTGAAGCCGGGAGCTGCACATAGGTGTCAAAGTGGCTCTCTCTTGTATTTCATTGATAATGTTTCCGAAGACATAACTATGCACGGACATAGTTGATGAACTACTTACTGGGTCCTCTCGAGGAAAGCTTGGCTATTGTGTAGCTACCCAGAGAGGTCATGCACAGGTTCTGATAAAGCAACCGAGCAAGGCCCTGAACGAAGAGAGTAGCTTATGTCGATACAAAATAGAGCGATAGTGGCACCCCTTGTTGAGTTTTGTGGAGCGCTGTACAAAGTAGATACATTTGGATGAGGGTTTAGGCTTGCAGGAGTCGTGAAGCTTGCGAGGCCGACAAAAGACATTACTGCCACATGGGTTATATTCCAGCCATCTGCAGTAAGATACAAAAGTCCCAGCGGAGGGTCTCGGTTTATACCCATATGTCTTCTGGGTGAGTTTTATCCTCCCAATATGACCCGATCTGTGGTTTCGGAAACATGTCGTCAGCATCCGTACTCTTTACATATTCCCGAAAACGAGATTCCACTGAGTGAAGGAAGCGACGCACGATAGGGATCTTAATGAGGACATCGTTCTTGAAGATAGGGGTATTGGAGAGCAAAAGCGAAGCGGAGATGCCAATGCCGATGCCCCACCATGCGAGAGTGCCATTCCAGGCTCGAATTGCCTGTTCGTGTTAGGCGAATTTCCACCGACGGATGTCAAACCAAAAGGAAAGCGTTCACACATATGGCAAGATTGGGGAGGGTGATAGTGAGGAGAAACGTGAAAACGGACGAAAGTCAGCGAACATTTCTTCGACTCCATGACGACAACGGACCGCGCGTGGGACAGTCGAGTAGGGATTGCGAGGTCGAAGAATAAGTGAACGAGCCATCTTCAAAGGGGGGGCTTGAGAAGGGCAAGGTCGAAGTTAAGAATGCTTTGTTGCCAACACTGGCGAACCCAACACTAACGAACACTAGCGAACATCACGAAAGAAAACCCATAAAAACAATAAGAGTAACCACATCACTGTGAAGCAGGATCCGCACTGTCGTGGATGCTACTCTAGCGATTTCACGCTTCCAAGGTTGACCCCTGTGGCCTCCACTCTTGTCAGTCTCCTGTTACCTTGGCCGCAAACTGTAGATTGCAGATATCTCTCCAGTGCTCAACACTTCATCGCCAATTTGTGAAAGCTCGAGCCTCTATCTCCACTCTCACCTCACACCACCACCACCACCACCACCACCACCGCCATCCACATCACCCACACAAGACCTCCTTGGGTGACCCTCGACTCCAATTTCGGTTCCCGGTCCATCTAGCCGCACCACCCACGAACCTGACGCTTTCAGTTCGACCTGTCCATCTGCACAACCCACATGCACACACCTTGGTGCAACCTTTTTCGCTGGTGGCTTGTACGTCACCTCAAGATTGTTGCTGTTGCTTCGACCGCCGGCACTCGTTCTTGAACCTGTTCCTTCGTTCCGAACGAAAGGTGCATCCTAATTATAGGCTCCCAAGGAGCTCTCGCCGTGCTTGTTTGGCCGTGCTTCCGGCCGGAACCTCTGGTGACGGTCCCATCTCTTGCCCCAATTCGGCTCGCCACACAAGCCAGAACCTCCATCACTCGTTCTTATCGGGGGGAGTGGGACGAGCAATGTGTGGGCCGATCTCACATTTCCCCCTTGTCCCTTCACTCTCTGATCCTCCTTTATTTCCTTTATCCACAGGACGACGGTAAACAGCGGTGAGTGGGGCAGTAGCTTCTGTTCGTCACTGGAAAGGGTTCACTGTGCACCAACATTGCCAACGGCACCTCTGCCGAGATCGGGCTGTTCACTATTTCATCAAGTCAAAGGTAGCAAGGGGGCACTGGACGATCGCTGCTGCGCAGTTTAGCCATAATGGTCAGAAGGTAAGATCATAGGGCAGAAGTTGACCACTGCGATAAACCAGGGGCCCTGTGGTCCGTGGGTGGCCAGTGTTGAGTGTGGGATGGAGGGGACCGACCACAAGTGGGATTACCATTGAGCCTTGGCCTTGGGAGGAACGGTGTGAAGCTTTTTTTCCCTTTCAAGTTGGTAAACTCAAGATTGACGATGGGTGTACCTCTCATTGGAGACTAACCTTTCAACTAGTAGAGCCCTTGTGCAGCTCTACACCGGCTGTTGCTGTCTACTAGAACTCCTATCAGTGACACTCGCAAGACTGAGCCAACTCGATCGTCGGTCTACCAAGTTGAGTCTTAATGGGACGGTTGGATTCAGAAGGTGGATGAGCATGCGAACCTCAATGATAATGCTAATTACTGGCATTTCCATGCATAATGGTCGCGAACCTCAAGGCATGCAGTGATAGCATGTGTGTGTATTTCGCATCGCTCTAGGTTCGAATAGCAGCTGCTAGCACCTCTGATGCACACAATGGGGGGTGAGAGAACGGGGAAGGTAACAGAGTGTCTAACGAAATAAAGCTGGTCCATTTTCGTACATTACACTCGTGAAGTTCTTAGGCGATCGAAGCGTTCAAATCTTGCGGTTCAGTCAAATACAATATGGTTTTCAGGTATACTTAAACAGTATGATGTTCGTGAGAAATGAGTCTGGCAGTGGTAAGAGAGCGGGTTCTCCGAAACATGTGGAAATTTCCAGAATTTCGAACTTGACCTCCCACCACGACGATGCCAGTGTGCACACGCCAGCAATGCAAGAAAACATTTACAGAGGAGACACGGGATATGTGCCAGTTCCATCCAGGTGCCCCAGTGCGTTGTCCTACGCGCCCGTCGTTTACCATCGGGCGTTGACTCGCGCGTCCAGGTGTTCCATGAAGGGCTGAAATATTGGTCATGCTGCAAAGACACCAATAAACCCGTTCTAGATTTCGAATCGTTCATGGCGATGCCCGTACGTATACCCTTATTCGTCCGCCACTCGCCCATCCTGAACTCGAGTGATTAGGGATGCGCGACAGGCTCTCATAGCGAAGAACTTCCTGAATCATCTCCTCCTGTAGTGGCCTCTAAGCCTGCTCCTACGCCCTCGATCAGTGCAGAGGGCAAAGAAGTTTATTCGTCCTCACCAATCAAAGCCACTCCGTCTCCAGCGGTCACAAAGCCTGCTGTGATTAAGGCTAAACCTCCACCCCCTCCTCAGGAGGTTATCGAAGAAGAGGATGATTTAGACGCACCCGTCCCGGAGGGGACCAAATGCTTGAGGAATGGCTGTAAGTACGCCTTTGTGAGCGATGAAGTCAGTCGACGTGATGGAGAAGAAAGTAAATGTCGCTACCATCCGCGAGAAGTGAGTGTCTGTTCGTCGTCCAGTACATGCCGATTGAAAGAGTTCATGTAGCCAATCTTCCACGAAGGCAGCAAGGTATCCGAGCGTCCAGAGGTGGCGCATTATATAGCTCTAAATGGTACTATAGGGGTATCTGTGCTGCAAACGACGAGTTCTCGAATTCGACGAATTCTTGAAGATTGAAGGCTGCAAGGAGGGCAAGCATTTGTTTGTGAAGAAGAAGAAATCGGATGTGGTGCGTACGTGACCATGTTATTCACGTATTTCTCATGGACGGTGGTTCCATAGCTCCAGGAAGAGCTAGTTCAGTGCCGACTAGATCACTACCAAACACCAGGCCAAGTTCGTGTCTCGATCTTCGCCAAGCAAGTTGATAAAGAACGGAGCAAGGTTCTATTT